>Ga0315289_10008983_pt1 | contig 14418 bp, 3 predicted proteins | sample YL17G11_40_MG_FD_203452 | JGI IMG/M metagenome (GOLD analysis project Ga0315289, IMG submission 203452) | Sediment microbial communities from Yellowstone Lake, YNP, Wyoming, USA - YL17G11_40 | ecosystem: Environmental > Aquatic > Freshwater > Lake > Sediment | place: USA: Wyoming | collected...
CGCACGCCTGCCTCGCATTCAACTCATCGCCAAGATGATCGGCCGGGAGCCGGAGGCGCCGGCGGCGCCGGCAGGTGCGGCCGCGAAGGGCGCCCCGGCCGACAAGGCCGCGTTCCTCGATGCCCGCGGCTTGGGGCGCAAGGGGGGCGTCGAGCCGATGGACCTCGCGGTCGGTCGCGGCGAAGTCGTCGGCCTCGCGGGCTTGCTCGGGTCGGGGCGGACGGAGGTGGCGCGGCTCCTTTTCGGGATCGACAAGGCCGACAGCGGCGAGATCCGGATCGAAGGAAAGAAAACCGTCCTGGCGTCGCCGAGGCGCGCGATCGAGAAAGGCCTGGCGTTCTGCTCCGAGGACCGCAAGACCGAGGGCCTGATCCCGGACCTTTCGGTCCGCGAGAACATCATCCTGGCGATGCAGGCGAGCCGCGGGCCGCTGCGGCGACTTCCCATGGGCCGCCAGGTCCGGATGGCCGAGCATTACATTCGCGCCCTGGACATCAAGACGCCGTCGCCCGAGCAGGCGGCAGGCAACCTGAGCGGCGGGAACCAGCAGAAGGTGCTCCTGGCGCGGTGGTTGGCCATGCAGCCCAGGCTCATCATCCTGGACGAGCCGACGCGCGGCATCGACGTCGGCGCGAAGGCGGAGATCGAGAAACTCGTGGCGCGTCTCGCGGCGGAGGGCATGGCCATCCTCTTCATCTCGGCGGAACTCGAAGAGGTGGTGCGGAACAGCCACCGCGTCGTCGTCCTGCGGGACCGCGCGAAAGTGGCGGAACTCGCCGGAACCGAAATTGACGAACAAGTCATCATGCACGCGATCGCACGACATGAGACCGAAGAAACTCCATCCGGCGGGACGGCTTGAGCACGGCGCGGCGGCCCGCCTCGTCTGGCCGCTCGCGGCGCTCGCGCTCCTCCTCGCGTTCAACTTCCTTTTCACGGAAGGTTTCTTCCGCCTGGAAGTCCGGGAGGGGCACCTCTACGGCGTGCTGATCGACATTCTGAATCACGGGTCGCGCGTGATGCTGCTCGCGCTCGGGATGACGCTGGTGATCGCGACGGGGGGCGTGGACCTCTCGGTCGGGGCGGTGATGGCCGTCGCCGGGGCGGTGGCGGCGGTCCTCGTGACGAAGACGAACCTTCCATTCGGAGCCGTTCTCGCGGCGGCGCTGGGGGTCTCCGTCGCCGCCGGCATGTGGAACGGCCTGCTCGTCGCCGGGTTCCGCGTCCAGCCGATCATCGCCACGCTCATCCTGATGGTGGCCGGCCGGGGCATCGCCCAGTTGATCACCGACGGCCAGATCATCACGTTCAGCGACCCGCGGATGGCGTTCATCGGCAACGGCCACCTGTTCGGCCTGCCGTTCACGGTGACGATCGTGGCGGCGTCGCTGGCCGTGACGTGGGCGCTGGCGCGCCGGACGGCGGTGGGCCTGTTCATCGAGTGCATCGGCAGCAACGAGACCGCGAGCCGCTACTCCGGCGTCAGCGCCAGGCTCGTCAAGTTCCTGGTGTATGCGTTCGCGGGGTTCTGCGCCGGCGTGGCGGGGCTGATGGCGGCCTCGAACATCAAGTGCGCGGACTCGAACCACGTGGGCCTGTATCTGGAGTTGGACGCCATCCTGGCCGTCGTCGTGGGCGGGACGGCCCTTACGGGCGGGCGGTTCTATCTGGCGGGGTCCATCGTCGGGGCGCTCCTCATTCAGACGCTGACGACCACGATGTACATGCGGGACGTCAGTTCCGACGTGGCCCCGGTCCCGAAAGCCCTCGTCATCGTCGCGGTGTGCCTCCTGCAATCTCCCGTCTTCCGGGGCCAGGTCGTGGGCCTGGTCCGGCGGGGAGTCTGGACCTTGAGGCCCGCGGGCGGGAAGGCGTCATGAGAATCGCGATCAAGCGACGGCACATTCCGCTGGCGGCGACGGCGCTCGTCCTGGCGCTCGTGTACGCGGCGGCGGCGCTCGGGTACCCGGGTTTCTTCTCGCTCCGGGTCCTCGTGGACTTCTTCAAGGACAACGCCTTCGTGGGCGTGGCGGCGATCGGCATGACGTTCGTCATTCTCTCGGGGGGCATCGACCTCTCGGTCGGGGCGGTCGTCGGGTTCACGAGCATCCTCATCGCGACCCTCGTGCGAGACCATTCGGTCCATCCTCTGGAGGCCGTCGCCCTGGCGCTGCTCTTCGGGTCCGCCCTGGGCGCCGTGATGGGATGCCTCATCCACTTCCAGAAACTCCCGCCGTTCCTCGTCACGCTCGCCGGGATGTTCTTCGCGCGGGGCCTGGGGTTCCTCGTCAGCGGCGAATCCATCGGCATCAAGCACCCGTTCTATTCGCGGCTGATGGACGTGGGCCTTCCGCTGCCGGGGTCGGCGACGGTGCCGCTGACGGCCCTCGTGTTCCTGGCCGTGTTCGCGGCGGGCGTGTATCTGGCCCACTTCACGAAGTTCGGGCGGACGGTGTACGCGATCGGCGGCAACGAGCCGTCGGCGCTCCTGATGGGCCTCGCGGTCGGCCGGACGAAGATCCTCTTGTACACGCTGAACGGTTTCTGCGCCAGCCTGGCGGGTGTCGTGTTCTCGCTCTACGCTCAGGCGGGCAACCCCACCTGGGGCATCGGGACGGAACTCGACGCCATTGCCGCCGTCGTCATCGGCGGCACGCTGCTCTCGGGCGGCGTCGGGTACGTCGCGGGGACGCTCATGGGCGTTCTGATCCTCGGCGTGATTCAGACGGCCATCGCCTTTCAGGGGAACCTGAACACGTGGTGGACGAAGATCGCGGTCGGCGTCCTTTTGCTCGTCTTCATTCTGCTTCAGAACCTCGTCTCGCGGGTGTCGGCGAGGAGGGGCGGGTGAGGCAGTGCGGAACCCGGAAACCGGAACCCGGAAAGAAACGGCAAAACCGCACATCGTCATGGTTAGCCGCGACCCAAAGGGGAGCGGGTTCGTTGTGGAACGCGTAATGCCTTGTCCAGCCGTGTTGTTCACCGCGGAGACCGCCGAGCACGCAGAGGACGGCGGAAATGGGGGGCGCGCGAGGGCGAAAAAGAGAGCGGCGTCCCACTCGCCTAGTCGAGTCGCCTGTGGCGACCGGGACGCCGCTAGGTTTCTGCTTTACGTGTTGCGGCCCCCTAACAGATGGGGTCTTCGATTACCTGCGTTTCCTGCCGAGGATGAGGCCGAGGCCGCCGAGACCCAAGAGCGCCATCGTCGCCGGCTCGGGAACCAGCGTGATCGCCTGAGGTGTCTTGACGCCGTAGTCAACAGACCACTGCACCGGCAGGTTGTTGCCGCCGCCGAACGTCCCGGTCAGCGTGCCCCCGTAGGTCGCAATCTTGTAGGGGAAGCCATCGAGCAACTGACCGGTATCCACGATGGTCAGGACCGAGGCGGGGCCGAGGGTCAGGTCGCCCGTGACGGCCAGCAAGTCGCTGCCGCCGAGGATGTCCACGTCCACCGAGTAGGTGCCGGTGAGCGTGGCGTCGCCGGTCACCGCCAGGATGCCGATGCTCGAGCCGGGCGAGACCGTGCCGGCCATCGTCATCGGACCGATCACCGTGCCTTCGCCCTTGAGGGTCTGGCTGGCGTCGAGCGTGTAGCCGCCGGTGACCCCCGAGACATCGAAGATCCCGAGGCTGGCGACATCGATGATGGGGCTGGAGTTGATCGCCCCGCTCCCGGTCAGGGCCAGCGTGCCGTTGCTGATCGTCGTGTTGCCGGTGTAGGTGTTAGCGCCGGAGAGGGTCAGGGTCTTGGAGCCCGTCTTGGTGAGGCCGAGCACCATGCCCACGCCGCCGTCCTGGAGGACTCCGCCGAAGGTGAAGTCGGCATTGCTGGTGAGCAAGTCGTTATTGACCGTGAGGACGGCGGTCCCGCCGGTGCTCTGGACCCTGCCGGCGGCGGCGCCGGCTAGGCCGGGGATAGTAAAGTTGTAGCCGGCCAGGTCCAGGGTGGCGTTGACCGTGAACACCGAATTGGGCGAGAAGGCCGTGGCCGAACCGGCCTTGAGCGTGCCCACGCCTACCGTGGTCGCACCAGTATAGGTGTTGGTGCCGGAGAGGGTCCAGACAGCGGCCCCGCTGCCGCCAAAGCCACCGACGCTTCCAAACAGCAGGCCCGTCTTGTGGGAGGTTCCGTCCACGATATTGCCGCTGAACGCATTGGTCAGATTGGCAAATACGTTCACCGTGGCGTCCGCCGCGCCGTTATTGGTGATTGTGCCGCTGCCGTCGATCTGTGCACAGCCGTTGTTCGTGACGCCGTTGATGTCGTAGGTCCCGCCCGACATGTGGAACGTGTTGTTGAAAGCGAGTTTGATGTCGTTATAGGTCGTCCCCAGTTTGAGGGTCGCGCCAGATTGCACGTCGTCGACCGTCTTGAACATCGCATGGAACAAAGGATTGTTACCGTTATCCGTGTGGACCCATGCGTCGAGCACCACGGTGCCGTTGTCGACCGCGATGGTGCCGTTGCCGTAGTTCGCGTGGTCCCAGCCGACGTTCCCGCCGAAGGTCAGCTTGCCCGCACCCTTCTTGATGATGGTGGAAGCGGAGTATGTCTGGGTCATGGTCAGGTTGGCGGCGCTCTGGGTGATGTCAAAAGTCTCGGTTCCGCCCTGGAGCAGGAACCGACCGCTGCTGACTTCATCAGAGCCGGTGTACTGGAAGGTGCCGCTACTGAGGCGGATGGTGCCGCTGGTCCCCAGGTTGGAGAGGCTGTTGATGCTCAAGGTGCCCTCGTTGAGTGTCGTATCTCCGGTGTAGGTGCTGGTGCTGGAAAGGGTCAGCGTGCCCAAGCCGCCCTTGGTCAAGGCCAGTCTGCGGGTGGAGCCGTTGCGAAGTTCGCCGGCGTAGGTGTCGGACCCCGCGGTATTGACGGTCAGCGTATCGGTGCCCACAGCGGCGCTGCCGCTTTCCACGATCGGCGTGCCGACCGTGGTGTTGGTGTTCAACCCAACGACGGTCATGTTGTTGCCGTTGAGTTGCACTATGCCGGTGCTGCCGGAGCCGAAGACGAGGTCGGCGCTCGCGGCGGGGCCGAATGCCGTGGCGCTGCCCGCCCGGAGGGTGCCGGCGTCAATCGTGGTCGCGCCGGTGTAAAGGTTCGCGCCGGAGAGGACCAACATGCCCGCGCCGGCCTTGGTCAGACCGGTGGCGGTGCCGTTGGAGATGACGCCGCCGACGGTGAGAGTATTGGCGTCAACCGTGACCGTCCGGGTGCCGGCTGTTGAGCCCAGAGAAACGGTGCCGCCGCCGAGGTCCAGGTCGTTCGTGCCCGCAAAGGTGAAGTCGCTGTTCCAGACCTGGGCGTTGTCGGGGGTCAATACGAGGCTCGCTACACTGCTGTCAATCGCACAGCCGTTGATGGTCAGCGTGCCGGTGCCCAAGGCGGTCGCGTTGCCGAGCGTCACCGTGCCATCGTTGATCGTCGTGCCGCCCTGGTAACTGTTGGCGCCGTTAAGTTCCAGCGTGCCGGAGCCGTTCTGGACTACCGAGCCGGTGCCGCTGATGGCCATGGCCATTGTAAGGGTGTTCGTGCGATTGAACTCCAGGACCGCGTTATCGGTAATTGCGCCGGAACCGAGAGTTCCGGTAGTGCCGGCGGCGCCGACCTGAATCGTGCCGCCGCTGATGATCGTGCCGCCGTTGTAACTGTTGTCGGTGGTGACAATCAGTCTGCCGGTGTTGCTCTTGGTCAGCGAAGTGCCGCCCGTAATGCCCCAACTCCCACTGCTCTGCAAGGTGTAGGTCTTGCCGGTGGTGTTGTCGAACTTGACCGACGCGGGCGAGACGTCCGCGGCGCTGATGTCGACGGTCGTCGTTCCGCTGGCGACCGAATCATCGAAGACCGGCGCATCGCTGGCAATGAAGTTGGTTTCGGTCAAAGGGTTGCTATCCAGAACCCAGTTCGTCGGCGTCCCCTCGGGGGGAGTAAGGCCGGGGGAGGTGATCCAGTCGCCGCTGCGCGCCCCGCTCCAGACCGGGTGGTCCACGAACCAGGTCATGTCCACGTAGCCCGCCGGGTTGCTCAGTGTGAACGTGGAGCGCGGGCCGGCTCCGAGGCCCGACGGGTCCACTGTAAAGGCGCCAAAGCCTGCGCCCGTGCCGCCGATCGCGCCGGCATACTGGATCAGGTGCGCCGAGCCGCTGGCGGGCGAGGCGCCGCTCAGGGCGATCGTGACGGAACCGGCCCCGCCGTTGACGGTCAGGCCGCCGGAGTTGATCACGTTGACGGCGGGGTTGATGCTGTAATTGCCGATGTTCGCGACATTGATTCTGCCCGTGTTTGTGAAGCCCAGACCGCCCAAAGAGAGGGTGCCCAGGCCGCTGTATCCGGCCTCGACGATGCCGGTGTTGGCAACCGTCGCGGTGGCCGATGCGGCGGAGCCCGACCCGCCCAGGGTCGCGCCCCCGGCCACCGAGATTGCGGAGGTGGCGTTGGCGCCGTTGAGGTAGAGTTTGCCGACGTTGACGGCCGTGCTGCCGGTGTAGGTGGCCGCGCCGAGGACCTGGGTGCCCGAGCCGGTCTTGGCGAGGTTCATGCCAGGGAGGTCGCTGCCCAGCGAGCCGGAATAGGTCTTGGTCACGCCATTGCCGGGATTGAGCGTCAGGTCCGTCACGTTGGAGGCCAGGGACAGGCTGGTGGATCCCGTGAGGCCGCCGAAGGTCGGCGTATTGATGCCCCCTGAGAAGCCGAGCGTGCTGCCAGTGTAGTTCAGCGCGCTGTTCTGTAGTGCCAGATTGTTCCCTATCGTCAGCGTGCCGCCGCTCAGCGTGGTGTTGCCGGTGTAAGTGTTTGCGGCGCTCAGGGTCCATGTGCCGGTGCCGGTCTTGGTCAACGAGGTGGCGCCGAGGCTGCTGTCAGCGATGATGCCGCCGATCACGCCGGCTCCCCCGGTGGAGCCTTGCAGGGTCAGGGTCTTGGCGCCCGCGACGGTGGCGGTAATATTGCCGTTTAACGTCAGCACGCCGCTGCCCCCCGACTGGTCCAGCGTTGCCCCGCCGGTCGTGCCGGCCAGGTTGATGACACGGTCGGTGGTGTCGCCGGTGCCGGTGTAAACAAGCGTGGCGCCGGTGGCGGCGTCGCCGATGGCGATCGTGCCGTTGGGCACGGTGGTGGGGGCGCCGAGGGAACTGGCGCCACCGCCGACATTCTTGATGGTGTTGATACTGAGCGTGCCGGCCTTGATGGAGGTCGCGCCGGTGTAGGTGTTGAGGCCGTTGAGCGCCTGCGTGCCCGGACCCGCCTTCACCAGGTTCATGGTACCGGAGATGACGTTGGTAAACGTCTTGGTGACACCCGGGATCTGGGGTTGGAGCACGAGGTTCGTCGGGTTTGCGGTGCCGGTCATGCTCGCCCAACTACGGTTGCCGTTGACGAGACCGCCTAGGTACACGGTTCCATCTGTGCCAGCATTGGTGCCCAGCCAAGACGCTAGCGAATTGCAATCAAGGGCGCTGTACTGGAGCGCCAACTGGTTATTCATTTGAATACCGCCGTAGTCACTTGCGGTGCCGGAAGCGTCCCACCACGTGTCGCCGGTGAAGGTATTGGCGGCGGCGAGATACATGCGCCTGCCATTCCAGCCCCACCAGCCCTGGTTGGAATGGAAAAGACTGCCGGGTCCGCTGATGACGCCGTTGATAACGAAGTCGCCGCCGCCCGAGTCAATATACTGCGTGCCGGTGTCGAGATAGATTCCGCGGTTGGCGCCGAGGTTTGAATTGTTATCGCCGTCTGAATACATGACAAGGTGGCCGCCGTTCCTGATGGTAATGTTGTCGGCCTGGAACGTGGAGGGGGCGGTGCCGAGTTTCGCTTCGCCACCGGTGCCGTTATTATTGCCGGCAATCAATTTGCCGTGGTTGCCGCCGCCGTCGATGACGATCTTGCCCGTAAACGTATTCGCGCGTGAGAGTTGCAGGTTGCCGGTGCCGATCTTGTACAGGCTGACCCCGGTGGCGGGGTCTGCGCCGCCGGAAATCACGCCCGAGTAGGCGGCCGGGCTCGTGTTGTTGCCGCCAACCGTGAGGGTGGCTGTTCCGAGGGTCACGTTGCCGCCGGTGGCGCCGCCGCCGGCCAGAGACCCGATCCGGGTGTTGTAGCCGTTGAGGTCGAGGGTAGCGCCCGCATTGTTGCCCATGGTGACGGCCGAGTTATTGCCGAAGGCGCCGCTGACATTTGCCACGGAGCCGACGCCCGCTTTGGCCGTGCCATAGTTTACCGCCGTCGCGCCGGTGTACGTGTTGGCCCCGGCGAGGACCACGGTGCCCGTGTTCCCTGAGGTGCCTATGGTCAGATTGTTGGCGCCCGTGACCACGCCGTTGACGTTAAGGGTCTTAGTGCCGGCAACGTTCCAGGTCTGGCCTGCGCCCAGCACGAGGTTTGCGTTGATGGTGTTGGCCGCGTTGGCGTAGGTGGTGACGGAGATGGCACTGCCCGCTGTCACCGTTTGCAGCGCCCCGGTCGTCGAGGCCGCCGTGCCCGATGTGCTATTGAGGGTGATGTAGTTGCTGCCGCCGATGGTGACGGCCGCGGTGTCGTTGAAGGTGATGCTGCCCAGGTTCATGTCCGCGCCCGTGGTCACGTTGGCTTGCTGCGAGGCGCCGGTAGCGCCGAAAATGACGTTGACCGCGCTTCCGCCAGGGACCACGCCGCCCGCCGGGGTGCCCGCGGCAGCCGATGCCCAGTTACTGGTGGTGCCGCTTGAGAGTGCCATTGCGCCAGGGGCGCCGGTGACCTGGTTGCCCAACCAGTAGGCGTTGGTCAGGGCCGCGACCGCGGCATAGTTGTTGATGGTGACCGCGGTATTGCTTTGGCTCAGCGTGGCCGTGAAGTTGGTGTTGTTGGCCAGGCAATAAGAGGCGCTGTTCAGGCCGCCGCCGGACGAACTGATGAGGGTATAGGGGCCGCTTGCATTGCTGGGAGTGGTGGGATTGATCCTGACCTGCACAGTGCCGGCCACCGTGGTCGCGGCCGCGGTCGAAACGAGCGTGTCCGTGGCGGAACCGATCCAGTCGAAGTTCAAAGCGGAGTTCGCGGCAAGACTCAACGCGGCGGTGCTGGTGCTTTGCGCGGTGCCGTCGGCCAGGCTGAAGTTGCCGCCGCCGTTCACCTGCAAAGTGCCGGTGGCGGGCAGGTTGTTCGCGCCGCTCCAGAGCAGCGTGCCGCCGCTGACGTTCGTCCCGCCCGTGTAGGTGTTCGCGCCGGAAAGGGTGAGCGTGCCGAAGCCGCTTTTGGTGAGGGCCAGAAGTCGCGTCGAACCATCTCGCAACACGCCGGCGAACGTATTGGCCGCGGCGTTGTTGACCGTCAGGGTGTCGGTGCCGGCGGCGCCGCTGCCGCTTTCCACATACGGCGTCCCCACCGTGGCGTTGGTGTTCAACCCAATGACGGTAATGTTGTTGCCGTAGAGTTGAACTGTGCCCGTACTGCTTGCGCCAAAGACGAGGCTGGCGTTGGCGGCCGGGCCGAATGCCGTGGCGCTGCCCGCCTGGAGGGAGCCGGCGTTGACGGTCGTCGCGCCGGTGTAGAGGTTGGCCCCGCTGAGCAGCAAGGTGCCGCCGCCGGCCTTGGTCAGCGAGTTGGCCGTGGTGCCGTTGCTGATCACACCGCCGAGCGTCAGCGTATTGGCATTGGCCGTGATCGTGCGGGTGGTGCCCGCGGCCGTGCCAAGCGAGTAGGCGCCCGTGCCGAGACTCAGGCTGTTCGTGCCGGTGAAGGCGAAATCGGCGTTGATGGTCACCGGCTTGGCACTGATGACAAGACTCGCCACGCTGCTGTCGAGCGTGCCGGCGTTGATGGTCAGCGTGCCGGTGCCCAGCGCCCCCGCGTTGCTGGCCGTGATCTGGCCGGCATTGAGCAGCACGCCGCCACTAAAGGTGTTGTTGGCGTTGAGCACCAAAGTGCCCGATCCCGCCTGGATCAGATTACCCGTGCCGCTGATCCCGGCGGTGCTGAAGTCGGTGCCCTGCGTGACCGTGTCGGTGCGATTGAAGGTCAGGGTGCCGTTGTCGGTGATGGCGCTGCCGATCGGGATCTGGCCGGTGGCGCCGCCGCCGCCGATCTGCAACGTGCCGCCGGCGTTGATCCAAGTCGCGCCGTTGTAGGTGTTGGCATTGGTCACCGTGGTCGTGCCGCCGGAGATAACGAGGTCGGAGTTCGGAAGGGCCCCCACAATCTGGCCACCGACTGAAATGCCGTTAGCGCCGCCCGCGAGGGTCAGCGTGGTGCCGTTCTTGGTCAGCGTGCCGGACAGGGTCAGCAGGCCGCCGCCGGTGTTCTGGATGGTGTCGCCGCCGTTGCCCAAGGCGGTGATTTTCTTATCCAAGGTGCCGGCGCCGCCGGTGTAGAGCAGCGTGCCGGACGAGGTGCCGGCGACGCCGAGGGTCACGGCATTGGCGCCGGTGTTCTCGCCCAGCGGCTGGGGGTTCACGCCCGTGTTCACGGCGTTGATGGAAAGCGTGCCGGCGTTAATGGCCGTGGCGCCGGTGTAGGTGTTGGCGCCGGTGAGGGCGATGGTTCCGCTGCCGGTCTTGGTCAGGGCGATCGTGCCGGTGCCGAAGTCGTTGTTGTCGGCGATGATGCCCGCGTAACTGCCGCCGCCGGTGTTGCCGTTGCCGATGGTCAGGGTGACGGTGCCGGCGCCGCCGCTGTGGTTGTTGACGATGGTGCCGCCGGTGCCGGTGAGGTTGCCGACGGTCTGGCTGGTGTTGTTGAGGTCCAGTGTGCCGCCGGTGTTGACGGCGAGCGTGTTGCTGCCGGCGCCGAGTGTGCCCGAGCCGCTCAGTTGCAGTTCGCCGGCGCTGACGGTCGTGGTGCCGGTGTAGGTGTTGGCGCCGGCGAGAACCTGGGTGCCGGCGCCGCTCATGGTAAGGTTGATCGTGCCGCCGCCGCTGCTGCTGATCGTGCCGCTGAAGGACGCGCTGCCGGCGGTGTTCACGGTGAGTGTGACGGGCGTCGAAGCGCTGCTGTTGATGACGCTGCCGCCGCCGCCCGAGTAGTCGGCCAGGGAGGCGACCGGCTGGCTTATGCCGTTGAGGTCCAGCGTCGCGCCGGACGCGATGCCCAGGTCCGTGGCGGTCGGCAGCCAATAAGCCGAAGAAAGGGTGACGATGGTGGTGTTGGCGTTGTTGGCGGCCATGAGGGCCGTCACATCGCTGGCGCTGAGGGCGCGGTTGTAGAAGTAGATGTCGTCCAGGCTGCCGTTGAAAAAGGCTCCCCAAGCCGTGGTGCTATAGGCGTTGCTGCTCGCCCTGGCCCCGAAGGCCATCATGGCTAGAGTGGCGTTGACGGCTCCAGTGGCATTTGCCTGGCCGAGCAGAGCACCGTCCAGGTAGACTTTCTTTTGATTGGAGCCGAGGGTCGAATCGTACGTCATGGTCACCATGTGCCAATTGCCGTCGCCGCAGGTGCTCTTGCCGAGTTGGTAATCGCCTTGCGGGCGGGTGGTCCAGGACAGATTAGCGTCGCTACCACCCCTGCGCTCCTGCCAGCCCTGGGTGCCCTCGCCGTACTTGCTGATGTACGGGTTCCAGTTGGCCCCCGGCCAGCCCTTGACCCAGGCGGAGATGGTCATCGCGGTGCCGCCGTCGAAGACGGTCTGGTTGCCCGAGCCGCCGGTGTCCACGTACACCAACTGGCTGCTGGCGCTGGTCAACTGGAGGGAAGCGCCCGTTCCGGTATGGGTATCGGTGGCAGAATAGACGGGGGCGTTGACGGCCGTGCCGTTCCAGCCGTTTCCGGAGGAATCGTTCGCGTTTTGAGCGTCGAAGGTCCACCCGCCTTTCAGACCCACGCCCAGGGACGGCGTGAACGCCGAGTACAACTTCAGCGTGCCGCCGCTGACGACCGTGGGGCCGACGTACGACTGCGGGCTGCTGATGGTCAGCGTCCCCGCGCCGGACTTGATCAGGCCCTGGGTGTTGCTGCTGGGAATGGCGCCGGAGAGGGTCACGTTGTAGGTGTTCGTGTGCAAAGCGACGGGGGCCGTGCTGTTCTTGATCCGCGCGCCCCAGGCGACGGTCTGATTGTTCAGGGCGCTGCCGAACTGGAGCGTGCCGCCGCCGAAGGTGATGTCCCCGCCGTTGCCCAAGGCCGTGGCGTGATTCGCCTGGACGATGCCGTTGTTGATAGAGGTTACGCCGGTGTAGGTGTTGGCGCCCGAGAGGGCTAGCGCGCCGGCGGCGCCCTTGGTCAAGGCCAGTGCGCGGGTGGAGCCGTCCCGAAGAACGCCGGCGAATGTGTTGGCCGTCGCGTTATTGACGGTCAGCGTATCGGTACCGGCGGTGGCGCTGCCGCTTTCCACGATCGGTGTGCCGACCGTAGCGTTTGTGTTCAACCCAATGACGGTAATGTTGTTGCCGTAGAGTTGCACAGTGCCGGTGCTTCCCGCGCCGAAGACGAGGCTGGCGTTCGCGGCCGGGCCGAATGCCGTGGCGCTGCCCGCCTGCAGGATGCCGTCGTTGACGGTCGTCGTGCCGCTGTAACTGTTCGCGCCGGAGAGGACCAGCGTGCCGGCGCCGGCCTTGGTCAGGGACTGGGAGCCGGACTCGCCAATGGCCGACGCGATCTTCAGCGCCTTGCCGCTGGCCACGTCGATGCTGCCGCTGGCGGCCAAGGTGATGCTCAGAGCCCCGACGCCTCCGGTCAAGCCGATATTGACCGCGGCGGGGGCGGAAGATCCGACCGTGATGAGCGGGTTGCTTCCCGAGCCGTTCAGCGTCAGCACTCTGGCGTCCGTGCCGGAGATGTTGGCGTCGAGGTCCGTCATGCCGGCGGAATTGAGCGTCAGCGTTCCTATGCTTGAGTCGACACCCAGGGCGTACTTGCCGCTCATGGCGAAATAGGTATCGTCCAGTACGACGTCGTCACCGGTCCCGGGCGCACCGTCGGGGTTAAAGTTCGTGGTGTCCGACCACAACCGGGTGGTTGCCCCTTCGTCCCAGTAAACGATAGCCGCGCGGGCCGACTGGACGGCGACGAGGGCGAGGACGGCCAAGGCGAGGAGAATGAGACCCGCCTTCGGCGAGGTCTCGTCCGCCGAAGGCGAGATCTCGTCCGCCGAAGGCGAGATCTCGCTACGCGGACTACGCGGACTTGTTCGAGTTTTCATCAAAGGTTCCTTAAACAGTTGTGAAGGTATGCGCATTCGACTCGGTTCGCGCCAATTGATTCGGCCTCTCCGGCCGGGATGGGCGAAAAAGATGAAGCAACTAAGCAGTGCTTCCCGCCGATTTGGGAGCCCACCCCGGGTTTCCGACTATAGTATAGCACGCATTTGGTCTTCTGTCAAATGCCTCCGGCGGTTTTTTTGCGTCCTTGGACGGCCAACGCCGTAAACCGTGCTTACGTAAAGACTTATGAAGCACGCGAGGGGGGGAAGGGCGTTGCGGATTGAACGGCAACAGAGCCGCGAGCGATAGCGAGCGGCGCTTTTCACTGGCCGTTAGGCCCATTCATGGGCCTTCGCCCCGCGTTAGCGAGGTGTAGCCCCGCCATTTTAATGGCGGGGTGACCGGCCGCCGCCTTCCCTTTCCCTTTCCTTATTCTTTTCCCTCTCCGCCCCGCTGAAAGCGGGGCGGAGAGGTAAAAGAAAAAACATCAGGGGCTGTCTTGGCGTGCTTGCGAACCGGGGCTAAAAGCCCCGGTCTACTCGCCGCTTCCGCCTTCGTCCTTCGGGCTTCCGCCTTCGCCGAGGCTACGGCGGACAAGACGGCGGACGAGCACGCGGCGCAAAGGCGGCTGAAGCCGCCTCCTAACGACCCGGCGCCAACACCATGCGCGGTGGTCCCGGCGCGCCGGGACCACCGCGCTTTGTTCGGAAGGCCACCGCGATCTGTTCACCCTCACCCTTGCCCTCTGCCCTGCCTGCGGCAGGCAAGCATCAAGGGAGAGGGAACCCAATACTCCCTCTCCCCACCGTGGGAGAGGGGAGGGTGAGGGGGGAACGCAGCAATCGCGGCGGGTGGGGACACCCGCCGCGCTATGTTTTTTGGCGCGGCGGCCGCCCGTGAGGCCGCTCGTATCGCCGTTCCGGCGCTTGACAGGCACAAGGAGGCGGCGTAAGGTGGTGTCCGGCCCGCCCGCTTCCGGGACGCGACCTTCGAAAAAAGGAGAGGTGACAATGCGTTTCGCTCTCGTATCGCTTGCCGTGCTCGTCCTGGGCGCCCCATCGCCGGCGGCGGAGTGGAAACCGGCGGAAGGACCTCTCGTGACGCGATGGGCGAAGGACGTCTCGCCCGACAAGGTCCACCCGGAGTATCCGCGCCCCCAGATGGTCCGCAAGGACTGGCAGAACCTGAACGGCCTCTGGCAGTTCGCCATGGCCCAGGAGGGCGAGGAACCCCCCGCCGCCAAGGACCTCGACGGCCGGATCCTCGTGCCGTTCCCCGTCCAGTCGGCGCTGTCGGGCGTGATGAAGG
>Ga0315289_10008985_pt1 | contig 14417 bp, 8 predicted proteins | sample YL17G11_40_MG_FD_203452 | JGI IMG/M metagenome (GOLD analysis project Ga0315289, IMG submission 203452) | Sediment microbial communities from Yellowstone Lake, YNP, Wyoming, USA - YL17G11_40 | ecosystem: Environmental > Aquatic > Freshwater > Lake > Sediment | place: USA: Wyoming | collected...
TTCATTCGGCGCTGGGCTATCGCTCACCAAATGACTTTGAGGAGTTACTGCTTATTCAGGAGGTTAATGGCCTATCCCGCCAGACTCTCCTAACCTTATCTGTCTAGTCATAGGGGTGCAGTCCAGCTTGTGTTATAATTTCTGGCAGAGCTTTGCCATATGAAGAATATATTAAACCTGTTGAGGATGTTGATTTTGCGAATACGAGCAATGGTACTGAGCTCTTTCTACCTAAGTCTTAAGAACATCATCGAACTGTTTGCAGTGGATGTTAATCCATTCTCTCGCCGGAGAAAAAGACCTGCCATTTCAAGAAAGGTTGAATATACAAGAGACGTTCTCAAAGGGAATAATTACGAGATTGGGGAATTCACATATGGAATTCCAACAGTCTTTGCAGGTTTTCTTCATCCAGAAGTTAAATTGAAGATTGGTAGGTTCTGTTCTATTGCAGAAGGAGTCACCATCTATCTGGGTGGAAGCCACAGAACCAACCTGGTAACCACCTACCCATTTGGCGCCTTCCCTGATGATTGGCCAAAGGCAGAACAACTCAGGTACGAAGATGTTGGGGCAGTATCCAGAGGTGATGTCGTTATCGGGAACGATGTTTGGATTGGCCATAGAGCAAGCATCTTGTCAGGTGTAACGATAGGTGACGGCGCTGTGATTGGTGCTGAGTCTGTCGTTGTAAATGATGTGCAACCATATTCAATTGTTGCTGGTAATCCTGCAAGGTTAATAAGAAAAAGGTTTGATGAGGAAACAATCCGCAAGCTGTCGGAGTTAAAGTGGTGGGACTGGCCAATTGAAAAGATTGGCAATAATTTGAATGTCATTTGTAGCAACAATGTCTCCGACGTGTTACGAATACCATAGATTCACAATAAGGAGCGTCAAATAACCGTCAGCACTGCTGTTCATGAGCCCTTGGCGCTAGCTCTCGCAAGGTCTATTGCATGGATTAAGAGGCTATTTGGCAGAAATGCGTAATCGACCAACCCAACTATTTCCTCTATAGTCCAAATGTGATTTGCTATTCCTGCTGCCATCGCTGGCGTTGTGGGGTAAGGATCCGTGTGGCTAGGTCTTTGAAAAGCGGCCAGGAGCAAGCAGGTTAGCCTGGCAGAAAACGGGCATTCTTCCCCAGTTTACCCCGTAGTCCGTCGAACGTCGCACAAAGCGAAAGCCTAATATTGTAAGACCTGTCCCGATCAGAACGCAGAGTTTTCCTGATGTCGTTACGAGTCACCCTGAACAGGTCTATATAGAATGCAAGGCTGGGCTTCCCGTACCTCCTGTATGTATAAATCTGGTTTCTGATAGCATAGTACTTCTTCCAGCCAGATGGAGACTGCCCCCAGGGTGAATCTTTGAGACTCTTTGTTTGTTCGCCATGAACTATCTTGCTGGCCGGGACTGTGACCATAGTCCCCCTTTTTCGTATTCTAAGCGAATATTCGGTATCATCGAAATAGATAAACATTTCCTTGAGTGGTAGCCCTATTTGTTCGATGGCCTTATGACTTATCAGGAGTCCTACAAATGAGGCTGTGTCCATTTCAAAGTAATCCTGCTCATATTTACCAGCCTCTATTATTGTTTCTCCCACGGCCTTCGCATCAAATAGCCTGCGGTGCGCTGTGAAAATGGTCCTATCTCGGTTTAACACGGCGCTAGCCAGAGCGTAAACCTGGTTCTTAAGCCTAACTGGACAATCCAAGAGCCTTTGTAGAGCGTCAGCCATAGGAATAGCGTCATCATCCATAACCCAAATCCAATCATATCCTTTTTCATAAGCCAGTTTTATACCTTCATGAAATCCTCCTGCACCACCTATGTTCTCGCTCAACTTTACATAAGTGATGCCAGTAAATTTCGTTTTAATAAGTTCATCTGTCCCATCGGAGCTGGCATTATCAATAACGATTATTTCATCCAGATGCTTTGTTTGACTGAGCAGTGCCATCATGCACTCCTCTAATAATGTTTTCCTGTTAAAGGTCACTACTACAGCACAGATACACTCTCCCTTCATGATCAAACCCTTATCTTGCACTCATCCCCCAGTCCCAATATCCTATTGACAACTTCCACCCCCTGCATTATCGAGTGGTCCATGTTCCCTATCTCGTATTTCCAGGCTCCGAATCGGCCTCTTGAGAAAATCTGCTTTTCTGCGAGATAAGGCTGGATAATTCCCAGCGCTCTATCTCTCTCCAGGGTTGGTATCGGGTAGGCATATTCCGCCTGAATTACATGGGCTGTTTCGATTAGTTTTCTATCAGCATCAGTTATGATTCTAGCATTCACCAGCCCGTCTACAGTCTTCTCAATAATCGTATTTCTATCTTCTAGCTTGTGTTCAGAATATGAGGTCTCACACATCAGAGAATAGAAGTTCCGAGAGTCTGGTACATTGTTTGGTGAGTAATTGGAGAAATATGTAACGCGGTAGAAGCAGCAATTATCTTCGGGGAAGTAGACCCAGCATTTCTTGGAAGGACAGGGCTTCTTGATCCCGATTCCTACGCTGAAGACACCGTTATGTTTTAGCTGTTTTGCAGCTTTTACTAAAGAAACTTTCTTGGGGTTAATCCTGAAGACTAATTGGTCTAATGGAGTAGTATTTATCAAGATGTCGTAGTTCACCTCTCTGCCGCTTAAGAATCTTACCATCTTCTTATCTATATCTATCTCGCTCATTTCCTCGTTCAGCATAAGGTGATCTTCTACATAAGGCGTAATCCTGGAGAAAAGCCCACCTGTGCCACCATGCAAAGGGAACCTGAACTGGCTGTTCGGTCCCCATTCACGTTCATCTTGTTCGAAGATGATGTTTCTCAAAATCCTCTCCAGATCGATTACGCTTACTCTCTCGGCTATCCAATCTTTGTCCATAGACTTGAGGGAGTGAGCCCAGACCTTGTGGTTATATGGCGACATGAAGTATTTGGCTATGCCCTCCCCGAAGGTGTTTAGAACCCATTCCTGGAAATTCTTCGAACGATTCTTGTTTCTCTGCGCCTTAATTAATCCCAGAAGGCATTCCAGGAGCGCATCTTTTGGCAGGTGTCGTATATTGTTTTGAAAGGGATATGGCACCCAGGAATTCAGAAGCCATATCCAGGCGTCTCGCTGATGCGGTAGATACTCATCCCCGAGAAGTTGATTTACCAGCTTATCCACATATTCGTAGTGTGAAAACAGTACATGGCCACCGATGTCCCAGGTAAATCCTTTGTTATCCCTGAAGCTCGCTGACAGCCCGCCAGTGTAAGAGTTTTTCTCATAAAGAGCCCAATCTTCATAACCTAGCTCTTGGAGTCTGTAAGCTGCTCCGAGACCGGTGGGACCTGCACCGATGATTACTATCTTCTTTGTCATCTTTTGTTGCTATCCCTGTTTTTGAACCTTAGCAATACCTAAACTGCCGTCAACCAGTGCAAAGTGAAGTTTCATCGCGTTGCAGAAGTCTATGAATGCAAAGGACCACCAGATGGTAACATCATCGCTCATCAAGTATGCACCATCACGCAAGTGCATGTGAGCCAGGCAATATTCAAACATCATATTTTCATAGGTATGTAAGCTATCGTGTAGGAAAAGATCTATGCTTTTCAGCTTGTCGAGGAGAATCGGCAGCTCTAACTTGGAGTCTCCCAGTGTTAGCACCCACCTGGACTTAAGTTCCGAGGGCACTAGCCAGCCAGGCTCCCATCCATTTGGTACATGGATGTTGTATCCTTTACCTATTGTGGGGTAAAAGTTTCTATCAAAGCCAGGTAAATCAATACTGTAGAGCTTCCCTTCGTTGTTGGCGTGAAGCGCCTTCAAGATGAACATTGAAGTGCCTCCTGCGCCAACTCCTGTTTCCACGAGAACTTCCGGTTTATATTCCCTTATTACTGAGTAAATGAATTCGAGTATATGTATCGAGGGGACTCCCCCTGCTTTTGGTTCTATAGCTTTTGCCGAGCCCATTTTAGTGGTGAAATAATTATAGAATTCTCTGTCACCTCTAAGTTCGTCAACATGCTTCTCAATCGTCTCTTGTGATATTCCTAATCTACTCAAGTCCCTTTTTTGAGCACCTGGCTTGCTTTTCAAAGCTGCATAGACCTGCGTTTTGTTTGGCATGACCTGCGTAAGAGCGTATTTTAATTGAACCGGTAACGGCATGACAAACCTCATTATACCCTCGTCAATTATGATATATCAGCCTCACCCGAACCAAACGTGTACCCAAATGGCGCCTCTGGCTCATTCCGAGGTCTGCCGTTCCGTATTATCAACTTTTTCGGCCAGAACAGCTAGACCAATTGAGCGCGCGTCTGCGCATGGATCGTCAAAAGGCAGGGCCAAGTATCTCAAAGCAGGCAGAAGCCATTCTATTCTTCTAATGTTGAGCCTAGTGTAAGGGATATGAGGGTTAAGGATATGACTTAAGATAACGAAACACCTAGACACCCAGTATCTCCCATAATAACTGTACCTCAAGATGCGAAATCCCTTGTTTTCGAATTTGACTTGAAGTTCTTCGAGGGAATAGCCATCCCGCACATGCCCAATTGCTTCAGCCCAACTTTTGCCAAAGCACTTTGGAAAAAGCAACGTAGGAACCGACACCACGAGTAGTCCGTGTAGCTCTAAGGCAGCATTCATTTCCGTTAATGCGAGGCTGTCATCGTCTATGTGTTCCAACACGTCAAAAGCAAGGATTTGGTCAAACTTATCCTCGGACAGCAAATAACGTATGTCTCCTTGCATAAATTGTACATTCTTGAACTTCCCCTTCTTGGCAATTTCGTCGCCAATTTCAATGCAATGTGGGTCTAGGTCTAATGCAAATATCTTGCTCTCCTCCTGCAATAGTTTAGCGACCTCAAAGGTAAATACGCCAGTCCCCGCTCCCACCTCCAAAGTGCGCTTTGTCTTAAAATTTATGAATTGTCTAATTGCCGGCCATTTGAAGTAATAGTAGAACGCGTAAAGCCCGGCACAACCTATGAGCCTTCCGTACAATCTGGCAAGTGCGTGAGGCTTCAGGGGAATGATCTCGTTGTCGCTTGTCAGGAATTGAGCTTCTCCAAATGCCAATGGTATCTTTCCCTCTTTGCGTTCCGAAGAGTACTTTTCACACATTACAACTTAAGTCGTTTCGTAGCTTATTCTTATACCGCAAAACGACATGAACCTATTTACTTATGAAGTACTACTTCAATTGAAACGCCCTAGTTACATCGGTGCTGAAGATAACTTGCAGATTGTCCTTAATCATTTCATTTGGCCAATCCCACCATTTCATCGCCACCGGTTTGCCTATTGTTTCATCGTCGAAACTATTTCTGATTAAACCAGCTAGATTGCCTGCCGGAATGGCACAATAAGTTAACGCGGCTACTTTGATAAGTATTATAGAGCATCTAAACGCTTTAGCCTATGACTCTGGTTTTCTCGCGATAATTTGACTCAGTAGTATTTTATCCTCCTTGTCTATGCCTCCGATTATATACAGCACCCCAAAGTAGAGCAAGGCCGCCAGCGGTACCAGGGCTAGAATATAGAAATTCTGGAAATAATAAACGGGCAAGCCCATTACAGCGCTGGCGACCGAGACTCTCATGATAATCCCCAAAGTGTTTTTAACAGAGAGGCCGTGTCCAATCCGCGAGCTCCAGATATAGTTGATAAGAAAACCTATAGACACTGTGATTACGGTGGAGATGCTGGCACCCGTGAGGCTGTATCTCGGAATGAGGATTACATTAAGAACTACATTTAAGAGTGCGCCGCCTATGATAATGCTTGTTGCTACTAGCTGTTTATTAACAGAGTTGAACAGTTGACCGAAAACCCCATTGACGAATATGAATACCATCGACCACACGAGTATTTGAAGTGCAATGACAGAATTCACGTACTCCACGCCAAATATCAGCAGTATTATCTTGCTTGCCAAGATCGTGGTCCCAACGCCGATGGGCACGCCGAGTATGAGCATGTACTTAAGTGATCTCTCGTGCGTGAATTTCAACAAATCCTGTGACGTGATGTGGAATCTGGACATGATGGGGAAAACTGCCGTGAAATATGCCGAAGGAATGAACGCTAAGCATAGTATCAGCCTGTATGCAGCGCCATACCAGCCCACCGCTTCATTACCTTTCATAGATTGTAGCATCACCGAGTCTATCGAGAAATAGAGCGTTAGAAAGATCGCGCTCAGTGCAAAAGGCCACGCCTGTTTGAGGGTTTCCCTCCAAAAACCTAAATTAACTTCAATTCCAGGTATGACAAATTTCGCAGCCGAGACAATAAAGCAGTATCCCAGGATGATTGCACTACCGATAGAGTATATCAATGCGAAGCCGACAACGCTGTAGTGATGACTTATGGCCCAGAAAGCTCCACCGAGCAAGAGGGCACCTCCCAGAACCTGCCCCAGGGCCAGAAACTCCATCCTCTCGTAAGCTCGGAAGACTCCATAGAACATGGTACTGAAAGCCCCGAAAATCACGGACAGGCCAATCAAATAAATGGCTCTAACAGTCTCCGCCGGATAGCGCGCAAGCTGTGCAGTCAAAGCAATCAGCCCGAAAGTAATGATGACAAGCACGACCTTGAGGACAACAATATTACTGAGGTATTTCCTGGCTAACGTCTTATCTCTGGCAATTTCCCTTATCATCAATGTCGTTAGGCCGAGATCTGTGAGTACGGCAAAAATCGCCGTAAAAGCCAGGGCAAACGACAGTACGCCGAAGCCCTGTGCCCCGAGGTAGCGGGCAACGTATACGGTAAAGAAGAAGCCCAGGACAAATCCTATGACACTGGAGAGAAGTAAAAGGGTGGTGTTTCTGGCGATTCTCTGGACGCTACTCATGGAGTTACTTGCCAGCCTCGGTATAGCATCGTACTGTTAAACCCTGGCCGAAGGGAATCGAGGGTTTCCAGCATGAGCTAACAGTGGCTGCCTTCTCGAAATAGTCACTCGAAAAATGCAGGGACATGCCCTCTTGAATTCCGGGTCCGCGCGCTCTTATCCCTTTGCCTGCCGGAGGAGCGAAGAGTGTTTCATAATTCGTGATTGCATGGGCGTATTTCCAATCGTCTATGCCACGTGCGGTCGGATTAATCCTCTTTTTCATGTCTCTGCCATTGTATTCAACCCCCTATCGCCTGTCAATTCAATAGACCGTGAAAAGGTCTGTTTAATGCCCGACAGCAACGGCAGATGGTGTGAGGAGATATTGCTGAAGGAGCAGCTAAAAACCAGGCGTGCAGTCCAGATTAACCTTTGGGCATTTGACTCATTCTTTGGGCCACCAGCATAGGCTAGACCTAAGGATCCGCACTCTGTATGATCTAATGGTGGTATTACTTCATCTGTATCGCTAGACTATCGCTCAGCACAGGGCCATTTATGACATAAAAGTGGCGTAAAATTCCTTTCAGATTGCGTGGTGATGCTCGCCAACATAGAGGCCGCAAACTCGATTTATAAAGACATCTCCCCGGGACAGACACTGGTCTTTCCCGACGGAAAGAGCTGCACCCAGTTTACAGCTCACTGATGCACAAGAATGTGCAACGGTCAATCACTCGAGCGCGCAAGAAATAAACTGGGACTGCTTTCGCAGTCCCAGTTTAGACGTTCTCAAATTTCTTCACACAATTACGGGCCATTGATGAACCAACAGCCATTTGCATTAACCTGGGACTGGGGTGACCAGCCGATGGCGTTTCCGGCACTTACCCACCAGTAATAGGTCGCACCATTGTTGGTATACCCTGTGTTAGTGTACTGCATCACATTGCCCACCGGGCCGCAGAACTTCCTCTTCGAGGCGTCTGACCCAGTCGGTTCGGTGCTCACCGTGAGCCAGTAGTTGGTGGCACCCGCTGAGGAATTCCACTGATACGTTATCGAGGTCCCAGATACTACAGCCCCATTCCCGGGCGACACTAAAGCTGGCGCTGGGGGAGCTGTCGACGGCGACGGCGCTGGCGTCGGTGTTGTTATCGGCGTTGGCGTCGGTGAGGGAACCCCGCCCTGCACTCCATTGATGAAGCTGCAGCCATTTGCAGCAACCTCGGACTGGGGTGACCAGCCGATGGCATTACCGGCACTTACCCACCAGTAATAGGTCGCACCATTGTTGGTATACCCTGTGTTAGTGTACTGCATCACATTGCCCACCGGGCCGCTGAACTTCCTCTTCGAGGCGTCTGTCCCGGTCGGTTCGGTGCTCACCGTGAGCCAGTAGTTGGTGGCACCCGCTGAGGCACTCCACTGATACGTTATCGAGGTCCCTGACACCACAGCCCCATTCCCGGGCGACACCAGGGTCGGCGCCGGGGGAGCTGTCGACGGCGACGGCGCTGGCGTTGGCGTTACCGTTGGTGTCGGAGACGGGTTCTGCCCTCCATTTACGAAGCTGTAGCCATTTGCAGCAACCTGGGATTGGGCTGACCAGCCGGCGGAGTTACCGGCACTTACCCACCAGTAATAGGTGGCGCCATTGTTCGTATACCCTGTGTTAGTGTACTGCATCACATTGCCCACCGGGCTGCTGAACTTTATCTTCGACGCGCCCGTGGGGTCGGTGCTCACCGTGAGCCAGTAGTTGGTGGCACCCGCTGAGGCACTCCACTGATACGTTATCGAGGTCCCAGATACCACAGCCCCATTCCCGGGCGACACTAGAGCTGGCGCCGGCGGAACTGCTGGGTTCGGCGCTGGTGTTGGCGTCGGTGCTACCGTTGGTGTCGGAGACGGCGTCTGCCCTCCATTGACGAAGCTGCAGCCGTTTGCATTGACCTCGGACTGAGGTGACCAGCCGATGGCGTTACCGGCACTTACCCACCAGTAATAGGTCGCACCATTGTTGGGATACCCTGCATTAGTGTACTGCATCACATTGCCCACCGGACTGCTGAACTTCCTCTTCGAGGCGACTGACCCGGTGGATTCGGTGCTCACCGTGAGCCAGTAGTTGGTGGCACTCTCTGAGGCACTCCACTGATACGTTATCGAGGTCCCTGACACCACAGCCCCATTCCCAGGTGACACCGGGATCGGTGCTGACGGAGGTGCGGTCGGCGTTGGAGTTGGGGAAGGTAGTACTGAAACTCCCTGTACCGCCTTGTAAGCGTTAACGCGACCGAAGGCCACGTCAATGCCCACGTTATCGCAGTTGGCTTCTATTCTTGCCTTTATGTCATCGTTCAGTCGACCATCGCCATTGGTATCATTGGTCACCGAGAAGAGCAAACCAGCCAGGCCAGCTACCTCCGGGGAAGCCATAGATGTACCATATAGATATCCATACAGTCCGCCGGGCACCGTAGAATAGATATTAGTCCCTGGAGCAGCGACATCAACCCAACTTCCATGGTCTGAGAAAGATGCTAATCGGTCATTTTCGTCCGTAGCAGCAACCGATATACAGTTGGCATAGTAGGCTGGATAGAATGGAGAAGTGCTGCCGTTGTTACCCGCAGCTGCTACTACGACTACACCTTTACTCCACGCGTAATTTACTGCATCCTCGAGCGTTGATGAACCGCTACTACCCCCAAGACTGAGGTTTATAACCTCTGCCCCGTTATCCGCTGCCCAAATAATGCCCTGTGCGGTCCACGAATAGTATCCGTACCCATCGTCCCCCAGGACTTTCACATTCATAAGACTGCAATCACGGCCCAGACCGGCAACCCCGTTTCCATTGTTAGTTAAAGCAGCGGCGATACCAGCAACATGGGTTCCGTGGCTCTGCCCATTGGCCTCAGCCGTAGGGCTACTTGTAAAATTGATGCTAGATATAATCTTGCTGGCAAGGTCTGGGTGGTTCAAATCAATGCCAGTATCCAGGATAGCTATGGAGACGCTGGGGCTCCCGTGAGTCATATCCCAGGCCTGGGAAGCCTGAATCTTTGTCAGTCCCCATTGCAAACCAAAGTAGGTATCATCTGGTACATCAACGATGTGAGCAACGCTGTCGGGCTCCGCATAAGCCACTTCCGGGGAATTGCGGTAGATTGCCAGCTTAGCTGCGCCCTGGCCATGAGGTACCGTGACAACTTGGACTCCGATTCCGGGGATTACGCCCGCAAACGTGCCGCCTGCCTGCTGGTGTACCACAGCCATAGCGTTGGCGTATATATTCGTTTTGAATTTTATAAGTAAGTGATCCGATGGAGCATTCCCATCAGCGGAAACGGGCGCGGTAAAGCTTAAGCAACCCAATAGAACAGCGAGTATAATTACGACCGCTAGGAATCTATTCACAAAGCCCATTTGTTACCTCCCCAACAGCCTATCCCGATCAGATGGATAGGTTACAGTTGTAGTGCAAAATCATATTAAGGCCACGTTCGGCGGGCGTGAATCACCCAAAAGGTAATATTCAGGTAAGAAAATAGTACGTAGAGGAAGGGCCAATAGTATTAAGGACTAGCCCGACTTGAAGCTGATTAGCTCGATTCAGCTAGGGTAAACCAGGAATTTAAGAGGACATTCAATGGCGTGCCTTGCTGATTAGAACTAGCAGCGGTCATCATTCTTGTCCAGAAACTAACTCTGGCTATAATCTGCCTCGCTGCCGACTGTATGACATAGCTAACTCGACAGTTCAGAGTTATCCTATTATCGTCTATATAGCATGAAATAAAATTTCTCATTTGCTACGCTCATAATGGGGAACTATAGTCATCTGCGACAATGCGACAAACTGACTAAGATATTGACACCCCTAGTATTTTATGCTATAAGGATTCGGGTGCGAGCTTTCTTCCTTGACAACCTGTTAGAAAGGCGTGCTCGTTTCAATTCTGCTCTAATCTAGGAGCAGATCGTTGTTGCATGATGGTTCTGGCGTAGGAGATATAAACAAGCTTCTGTCCCCTACAATATAATTCTTCATGCTTCCGCTCGGGTACAGTCAGTCGTGCGTTTTTGCCCTATTAAGAGGCAGCGTGCGCCTGTATGTAAGAGGTAAACACTCAGTAAACGAAAAAGCAGTGCCTCTTAATACCCGGAAGCTACTCCTGGTAAGGATTTGATTTTGATGTTAACACGACGCCGGAACCCACTTCGCTGCATTATTACTCTGTCTTTCTCTACCAGTAATCGCCTATGGCATCAGTATCATTTTAGATATAATTATGCATAATAATTACAGTAGTGATTTGATATATGATTTGTTGTAATAGTGAATATTGCTGAATTTTAGTGGAAAAGGTTAAGAAAAGTAAAGAAAGGATATCTTGTATTAAACAACTGGTACGTATACGATTGGCGCTAGAGTTAAGAAAATGCTAGTACTTTGGTAACGTCATTGGAGAGTTAGCAGAGGAATAAGACTCATCTAATTATTTTCATTTCAATAAATTTAGAAATATCGACTAGTTTCTGACTTTGATTCCAGATTAGGAAAGGATAGTTAGTCAACTCCAGAGATAATTATTGGCCAGTCATGTCATCATTCATGCTATAGCGATAGTTGGCAACTGTTTGCGTTGCATAGTTAGCTAATTATGGAATATCAAATTAAAATCATCCGCTGAAAAAAGAACTAAGGAGGGACTCAGATGAAAAAGGTTTTATTTACACTGGTGGCTCTGGCCATGGTATTAGGCATGTTTTTGCCAGCTTTGCCCGCGGCGGCAACCGAGCACGCCTATTACATAGAAATTCTCACAATTAATGGAGCACCCATATTGAATCCTCCGGCGTCTTTCACCACCCCTATCAGCATAGCGGGCGATTGTTGGGCGACTTCCTTCGTAGGTCAAATGAGCCAATACGGAGTCCAGGTTGTTTGGGGCGACGGTTCTGTAGTAGACATCGTACCCAACTTAACCCAGGCAGGAGAGAATTTTTCCGGAACTTGGGGGCCTGTTTCTCATCCTTACTTTCCAAGTGGAACCTACACCATCAGAGTAACTCTTTATCACCAATTGTACGAGGGGGCAGAGCGCTCGCCAGATGCTACTTTCACGATGACGATAACGGTGACATCTGCCGGAAGCAACTCCCCGGTATGTCAGGGCAGCACAATACAGCTCACTGGGGGCCCCGACGGGATGAGTAGCTATGCGTGGACCGGACCGAACGGCTTCACCAGCAACTTGCAGAACCCCTCTAGACCCGACGCCACCCTGACCATGTCGGGCACTTATGCCCTGACCGTAACAAGCACCACTGGCGCTATAGATAATAGTACGACAAATGTCATAGTGAACCCTCTGCCAGACTCTACCATCACTACCCCATCAGCTGTCTGTGCCGAATCCACAGGTCATACCGCATCCGTGCCTGACGCCGGGCCTAGTGCTTCATATTACTGGTCTGTTACAGGGCAAGGCATACTCACTGGCGTCAGTAATACAAGAACTATTGCATGGAACGCGCTTGGTGCCGGTACAGCTACTATTAGCGTCACTATAACAAGCCTTTTCGGCTGTACCATTACTTCTTCTACCAATGTGACGGTAAGTCCTGAACTCGTGGCCACTGCCTCCAGTAATTCCCCGGTATATGAGGATGGCACCATATCCCTGTTCGGCCCAGCCGGCATGACCACCTACTCCTGGACCGGGCCCAACGGTTTTTCAAGCAGTATTAGGAATCCCACTATACCCAATGCTACTATGGCTAAAGCAGGGACTTATATCTTGACTATAACAAACAGCAGCGGCTGCATTGATACCACCAGCACGGATATTGTTGTTATTCCTAAACCCGTAGCCACTGCCTCCAATGACACCCCAGTTTGTGAGGGCGGAATTATAAACCTGTTCGGCGGTCCCAACAGTATGATGAATTACTCCTGGATCGGGCCCAACGAGTTCACCAGCAGCATCCAGAACCCCACTATATCTAGTGCCACACCGGGAATGACAGGGACATATACTTTGACCGTAACTTACTGCCCTGGTTCAACGGGTACCGCTACCACCGATGTTGTGGTCAACGCTAAGCCTGTAGCCACTGCCTCCAGCAACTCGCCTGTATGCGTTGGCAATACCATATCCCTGAGCGGCGGCCCTGCTGGCATGGCCAGCTACTCCTGGACCGGGCCCAACGGTTTCACCAGCGAAGTTCAGAACCCCAGCATACCCGATGCCACCCTGGATATGGCAGGCACTTACACTCTGACTGTGGTAAGCACCAGTGGCTGCACAGGTCCTGCCGCCAGCACCAATGTCGTGGTCAACGCTAAGCCTGTGGCCACTGCCGATAGCAACTCACCGGTATGCGAGGATAGCACCATATCACTATTCGGGCCTGCTGGCATGGCCAGCTACTCCTGGACCGGGCCCAACGGCTTCACCAGCGAAGTTCAGAACCCCAGCATACCCAATGCCACCCTGGATATGGCAGGCACTTATACCTTGACCGTGACCAACACCAGCGGCTGCACAGGTACTGCAGCCAGCACCGATGTCGTGGTCAACGCTAAACCCGTGGCCACTGCCTCCAGCAACTCGCCCGTATGCGAGGGCAGCACCATATCTCTGTTCGGCGGCCCTGATGGCATGGCCATCTACTCCTGGACCGGGCCCAACGGCTTCACCAGCAGCCTGCAGAACCCCACCATACCCAATGCCACCCTGGATATGGCAGGCACTTATACCTTGACCGTGACCAACACCAGCGGCTGCACAGGTACTGCAGCCAGCACCGATGTCGTGGTCAACGCTAAACCCGTGGCCACTGCCCAGAGCAACTCCCCGGTATGCGAGGGCAGCACCATATCTCTGTTCGGCGGCCCTGATGGCATGGCCATCTACTCCTGGACCGGGCCCAACGGCTTCACCAGCAGCCTGCAGAACCCCACCATAACCAATGCCACCCTGGATATGGCAGGCACTTATACTCTGACTGTGACAAACACCAGCGGCTGCACAGGTCCTGCAGCCAGCACCGATGTCGTGGTTAACGCTAAACCCGTGGCCACTGCCCAGAGCAACTCGCCGGTGTATGAAACAACCACCATCTACTTGAATGGCGGCCCTGCTGGTATGGCCAGCTACTTCTGGACCGGGCCCAACGATTTCACCAGCGACGTTCAGAACCCCAGCATACCCAATGCCACCCTGGATATGGCAGGGACTTACATCTTGACTGTGACTAACATCAGCGGCTGCACAGATATCACCACCGCCGATGTCACGATTAACGCTAAACCCGTGGCTGCTGCCCAGAGCAACTCCCCGGTATGTGAGGGCAGCACCATATCTCTGTTCGGCGGCCCTGATGGCATGGCCATCTACTCCTGGACCGGGCCCAACGATTTCACCAGCAGCCTGCAGAACCCCAGCATACCCAGTGCCACTCTGGATATGGCGGGAACCTATACCTTGACTGTGACTTACACTCTTGGTTACACAGTTACCAGCACCTCCGA
>Ga0315289_10008986_pt1 | contig 14416 bp, 7 predicted proteins | sample YL17G11_40_MG_FD_203452 | JGI IMG/M metagenome (GOLD analysis project Ga0315289, IMG submission 203452) | Sediment microbial communities from Yellowstone Lake, YNP, Wyoming, USA - YL17G11_40 | ecosystem: Environmental > Aquatic > Freshwater > Lake > Sediment | place: USA: Wyoming | collected...
AGCTGGAGTACTTCCATTCGGACAGCTCAACTACCTGGGCTCTCATCTCATCAGGCGTCTTGTTTGACGGAGATCGTCCTCTGTTCCCGTGGATCAACCCCTGCGCTCCGTGCCCTTCAACCCTCCCTCGATGCCGATAGCTGTAACCCACTGCCTCCGCTGCCTCCTTCAGCGTTACCTTGTCTTCCAGCACACACTGTATCACGTGGTACGTCTGTAACTGCTTTTGACTCAATCTGATGTCCTCGTCTCTCATGAGGACATTTTCCCTCTGCAGTTACACAAGGACAAATTCGCTTTGCATTCACAGAGGTAATTGTAGTCTTGACAAGCAAGAAACCTGTAGGTAAAATAGAGCTTAGTAGCTTGCTGGGCCGTATGCCGGCAGGTACGGCGATGGCCTGGTTGCGGCTCGGCATTATCATTACAGGAGGTGCGGAATGAGGCTGTGCAAGTCTGTGGTCTTTTGTGCGCTAGGCAGTGTGCTGACGCTGGCTCTGGCGCTGCCATCAATGGCAGAATTGGGTGTAGGCACGCGGGCGCTGGGTATGGGAGGCGCATTTACGGCGATTGCCGATGACGCAAGTGCTCAGTATTGGAACCCTGCGGGTCTGGCCAAGGTAAAGCGGTTCCATTTCCAGCCCCCGAACGTCCAGGCGCGCGTGGATGCCAACCTGGATTGGCGGGACATTGCCGACCACCCTCCGACGGACGACGATGAGCGGGCGGAGCTCTTGCGGCAGTTGAGTGGGGGGACTAGCCGCGTTGAGGTAGCGATAAACCTCGCGCTGGCCATGCCCGGTTTTGCAGTTGCGGTCGTGCCGAGTGCGGAAGCGGTACTCGATGCACGCGGCGTGACCATTGACCAGGGCACCGGCTATCCGACGATAGGATCAACCGCTGAGATCAGGGGCACCGGTTACGTGATGATGGCGGTGAGCGCAGCCAGGCGGCTTAAGGATGGCGCCGCGATAGGCGTTACTGTCAAATCCGTGAAGAGCAAGAGCTTCATCCAGCCTATCAGGTACATTGATGATGTCGGAGAATCGGAAGATCTCCCTGATACTGAAACGGATGACAGCGGCTTGGGAATTGACGTAGGCTATATGAGAGATCTGACGCCGGATACTTCCATTGGTGCCATGTTCCGAAACCTGATACGCCCCGGTCTGGGCGATGCATCGCCGGAGCGTCAGGTTAATGTGGGGATCGCCCATAAACTGCCCAAGGGGAATGTACTCCTTGCTGCCGATATAAGCAATCTATTCGACAAGCCGAGCTTGAACCTGGGTGCTGAGCTCCGAGCCGGCAAGTTTCTCAACCTGTGGGGAGGCATCTACGAGAGGAAACCGACCCTCGGATTGGGAGTCAACATACTGGGCATTAAGGTACAATTCGCATACAGCCCGAAGAACACGTCCCTAGTATCGGGCTCGGTGTCGTTCTAAATCCATGCCCTGGCGGGCTGAATTGCCGTCGGGCTTGATGATTGGCGGGAAGTGATAGAGATCGGCGAAGTTCCTGGCAATGCAGGCAATACGATGACACATTGGATAGAAGGGAATACAAGATGAAAGCAAGAACATCTGTATTTCTGGTCGTGCTGATTTGCGTGGCCTCGCTACTCGCCGGATGTGGCGGAGGCGGAGGCGGCGGTTCGAACGCTGCCCCCGGCATCAATACTAACAATTGGAGCTGACACTTCTCCCTCAAGTGGAGTTGTCACATCCTTCGCGGGTGCCCCTACGGTTGGACCTACGACGACCATCACCGCTCCGCTCGACGAGGGTGCTACCGTCACCGTCTATGATCTTAAGACGGGGGATCAGATTGGTGCAACCGGAACTCTCGATGCCAGCGGCACGACATCCATGAGTATCCCCGCCGGCAGTAACGTTGCGGTAGTCGTCAATGGTATGAAAGGCGTGAAGGCTTATAGACTATCGCTCATCATCCCGCTTGTTTCACAGTTGGAAACCACTTACATTGCGAATCCAACAACTTCGATCGCTGCCGAAGCGATAGCCGAGGTGAACTTCAAGAAGAGCGTCATTCCCAGTGACACTTGGGAGACCGTGCTTGCAAAGGCACAGACCTACACGAACAATAATCCGGACGCCGATTACTCGCTTTCCGGGCCGGTGATCCAGGGCACCCAGTTCGGGGCATCTGATTCTCTGAATTCAAGTGACCCTGGCCTTACACCAATAACTGATACCAAAGAGCGTCCCTCTCCCGCAACCCCAATGTGTAACACATGTATGGTAAACGAACAAGTTTTTTGAAATTTTTGTTGACAAGTGCGTTGGATGCTGTTACAATATTTTTTTGTGTCTGACTGAGGAGGGCTGCATGAAAGGTTTTCAGCATTCCTATGCTCGCGCCCCTGGGGTCCTGGCGGAGGTGCCGGTTCCCAATCTCGTGGAAATCCAGCTCAATTCCTATGAGTGGTTCCTACGGGAGGGTCTCAGGGAGCTATTTCAAAGCTTCTCACCGATCTACGACTTCACAGGCACTATATCCCTCGAGCTGCTCGATTATACACTAGGCGAGCCCAAATACAGCATAGAAGATTGTCGCGACCGCGACATGACCTACGAGGCGCCGGTCAAGGCAAAGGTTCGCCTCACGGAGGTCGGGAAGGAGGTTATCGAGTCCGAAGTTTACCTGGGCGACCTCCCCCTGATGACGGAGAAGGGAACTTTTGTTATCAACGGCGCGGAGCGCGTCGTGGTCAGCCAGTTGGCACGCTCGCCCGGCGTATACTTCAAGGATACGCTGGATTTCAGCGGCAGGGTACTCTATTTTGCCACGATTATCCCCAACGACGGAGCATGGCTTGACATCGAGACGGATGCGAACGATGTCATCACAGTTCGCGTCGCGCAGGCCAAGAAATTCCCGATCACGACTCTTCTTCGGATGCTGAGCATGTTTCCCGCGGCTTGCCCGGAAGTGGAGATGGCGCCGCCGAGCGAGGCCGAGGGACGCACTCTCGCCGCGCCGCTGGTGGATCTAGCAACGGGAGAGGTCCTGGCCGACGCCGGAAAGACGGTGGACGCCTCTCTGATAAAAAAGATCGGCAAGGCGACTCTCTCTGCGGAGGGTGTCGCCGTGCACAGGCAGTCCACGCCTGCGGATACCACCGGCGACATAGTCGAGTTGTTCGGCGAGCGACTGGTTATCCAGAATCCGACCAGGGATCAGCTTGTCGGGATGAGAGTCGTCCAGGATATAGCAGACCCCAAGACGGAGAAATTGATCCTGAAGGCGTATGGAAAGATCGAAAAAGAGGTAGCCAGGAAGATCGAGAACTTGGGCCTGCCCGAGATCGAGGTTCTCAGCGTCAACAAGTACGTGGAAGGCACCATCGGCCAGGACCCGACGCACTCGAAGGAAGAGGCGCTGCTCGACATCTACCGCAAGCTTCGGCCGGGCGATCCGGCGACTGTCGAGAGTGCGAAGAGCCTGCTGACCTCTATCTTCTTCGATTCGCGCCGCTACGACCTTGCAAAGGTTGGCCGGCATAAGTTAAACAAGAAGCTCGGCCTGCGCCTGCCGCTGAGCGCTCGCACGATTACCAAGGAAGATATTATCAACATTATCCGCTACATCGTCGCTCTCAGCAGCGGCGTTGGCTCGACCGACGATATTGACCACCTGGAAAACAAGAGGGTTCGCTCGGTCGGCGAGCTGCTGCAGAGCCAGCTTCGGATGGGCTTCCTGCGGATGGAGAAGGTTGCCAAGGAGCGCATGACCAGCCTGGCGCCTGAGAACGTTATCCCCCAGGTCGTGCTTTCGGTGAAACCTATCTCGGCCAGCATAAAGAGCTTCTTTGGCAGCAGCCAGCTATCGCAGTTCATGGATCAGACAAACCCGTTGGCGGAGCTGACTCATAAGCGGCGGCTCAGCGCGCTCGGCCCCGGCGGCCTGAGCAGGCAGAGCGCCAAGCTGGAGGTCAGGGACGTTCACCATTCGCACTACGGCAGGATTTGTCCCATCGAGACCCCGGAAGGGCCGAATATCGGCTTAATCGGCTCCCTCGCGATCCAGGCCAAGGTGGACGAATTCGGATTCATCAAAACACCGTATCGGCGCGTGGTCAACGGCCGGGTGACAGGCGAGATACATTACTTGATCGCAGATGAGGAGGATCAGTACCACATCGCTCCTGCCAATACACCCGTCGGCGGAGATGAACACATTATTGATTTGCACGTCACGGTGCGTCACGGTGGCACTTACCCCTCCGTGCCGGCGAAGGTTGTGGACTACATGGACGTTTCGCCCATGCAGGTATTCAGCGTGGCGGCCGCGCTGATCCCGTTCCTGGAGAATGACGACGCTAACCGGGCGCTGATGGGATCGAACATGCAGAGACAGTCGGTTCCGCTTCTTCGGAGCAGCGCGCCGCTGGTGAAGACCGGCGTCGAACGCAGAACGGCCATAGATTCGGGCGGTGTGGTCATTGCAAAACGGGACGGCATCGTGAAACGTGTCACCGCTGAGCAGGTGACCATCCAAAGGCGCGATGGCAGCGCCGACGAATATCGCCTTATGAACATGGTTCGCTCAAATCAGGCAACCTGTATCACACAGAAGCCGCTCGTTAAGCCCGGCCAGCGGGTGCGGGTGGGCGATGTGATCGCAGATGGCCCCTGCACCGCCGGAGGCGAGCTGGCGCTGGGGCAGAACATCCTCGTCGCATTCCTTCCCTGGAACGGCTATAACTACGAAGATGCTATCCTCATCAGCTCGCGCCTGGTCAAGGGCGACGTCTTCACCTCGATACACATCGAGAAGTACGAGGTGGAGGCTCGCGACACCAAGCTCGGGCCGGAAGAGATCACTCGCGACATCCCTAACGTCGGCGAAGATGTGCTGAAGGACCTCGACGAGAATGGCATCGTCCGCATCGGCGCCGAGGTCGGGCCGGAGGATGTACTGGTCGGCAAGGTCGCTCCAAAAGGGCAAGGCGAATTGACCGCCGAAGAGCGACTGATTATCGCCATCTTCGGCAAAAAGGCCGAGGAGACGCGAGATGTATCGCTTCGCGTGCCTCACGGGGAAAAGGGGAAGGTCATAGATACCAAAATCTTCTCCCGGTTCAAGTACAAGTGTTCGCGGTGCGAGACGATCTTCAATTTCAGCAAGCGTCCGGACAGGACGATCTGCGACCGGTGCGATGGCGAGATCGAACGCCTCCCCGGCGACGAGCTTATGGCCGGCGTCAACCAGCTTGTGAGGGTCTACATAGCCCAGAAGCGAAAAGTGATGGAGGGCGACAAGCTCGCGGGCCGACACGGGAATAAGGGGGTCATCTCGAAGATCGTTCCCGAAGAGGATATGCCATTCCTGCCCGATGGCACGCCGGTGGATATGGTTTTGAACCCGCTCGGCGTTCCGTCGCGAATGAATATCGGCCAGATCCTCGAAACCCATCTCGGCCTCGTTGCCGGCAATCTCGGCGGGAATTACATCAATCCGATCTTCCAGGGCGCCAGGGAGAGCGACATACTGGTGGAGCTCGACAGATACGCTAAGAAGGCTAGAAACGACAAGCTCCGGGACTACGTCAAGGCCGAGCTAAAGCTCGATATGGCCTTCGAGCCCGGCGAGGACGTGGATTCGATGATGGGCAAGATCGAATCCAAGCTCTCGGAACTGTCGGCCAAGGAGCTTGAGGATATCAGCCGGATCGTGAGCGCGCCGCCGGTTATGGATCCTGAGGAGTACGATGCGGAGGTCAGCCGCATCCAGGAAGCGGAGGAGAGCGGCGAGGAAATCAAGTTAAAGCCGGCTCCGAAACGCTACAAGCTCAGTCAAATCACGGATCGAATCCGGGAAATCGTTTGGAGCCGCGCAGGCATGGACGAGGGCACCGGGAAGTGCCGGCTGGTAGACGGCATGAGCGGCGGATTCTATAACCAGCCGGTCACGGTGGGCTACATGTATATGATGAAGCTGGCCCACCTGGTGGATGATAAGATACACGCGCGCTCCACGGGTCCATACTCTCTCGTCACACAACAGCCGTTGGGCGGAAAGGCTCAGTTCGGCGGCCAGAGATTTGGCGAGATGGAAGTTTGGGCTTTGGAGGCTTACGGCGCGGCATACACGCTCCAGGAGATACTCACAATCAAGTCGGACGATGTACTGGGGCGCGTGAAGACATACGAATCCATCGTGAAGGGTGACAGTATGCTCGAGCCCGGCGTGCCGGAATCCTTCAAAATCCTGGTCAACGAGATGCAAAGCCTCGGCCTGAAGGTCACGGTCGAGGACGATAGAGATAGAGAAATTGATCTGAAAGATAGGGAAGAGGAGTCCTCCGAGAGCGACTCACGTCAGGCGCTTATTCGAAGGCGCAGACAACTGGTCCAGTCAGCCAAAGAAGTTGGGGAGGACGCGATATGACGGATGCAAGTACTTTCGATAAGATCCGCATAGGGATTGCATCGCCGGATCAGATACGAGCCTGGTCGTGCGGCGAGGTAAAGAAACCGGAAACGATCAACTACCGCACGTTCAAGCCCGAGCGTGACGGCCTGTTCTGCGAGCGCATATTCGGGCCCGTGAAGGACTGGGAGTGCCACTGCGGTCGCTATAAGAAGGTGAAGTTCAAAGGCATAGTGTGCGATCGCTGCGGCGTTGAGGTCACGAGGTCGAAAGTTCGGCGCGAGAGGATGGGCCACATCGAGCTGGCGGCGCCCGTGTGCCACATCTGGTATCTCAAGGGTGTTCCGAGCCCGCTGAGTCTGATCCTGGACATCTCTCCAAAGCCGCTCGAGAAGGTCATTTACTTTGCCTCTTTCGTCGTTACCGGTGTCGACAGGGCGCGGATCAACAGCGAGTTGGAGGATATCCGAAGGGCGGTCAGCGCCGAGATAGCGGGAGTCGAGGAGACCAAGGAGTCTACCATAGCTGCTGCCCGGCGCAACGCCACCAAGGAACTGAAGGACGTTGATGAGGCGGATGAAGCAGCGTCGGAAGTGAAGAAGCAGCTTGCCGACAGCATGAAGGTGGAGGAGCGCGAAGCCGCCGACCGAGTCGAGGAGATATCCCAGGCGCTAAAGCTGCTGGAAACCATAGAGAAGCGGCAGTTGATCACAGAAGACCAGTTCAGGTCTCTCGAGCGCCTGATGGAGATGCTCTCGGCCAAGCTGGAGCGGGACATGGCCGGGCTGGTGAAGGTCGGCCTTGGCGCGGCGGCGATCAAGGAGCTGCTTCAGGAAATTGACATCGAGCGGCTGGCTCGCGAGCTGAAGCAGGAGGTCAGCAACACCCAGGGTGCGAAGCGTGCCCGCGCCATCAAGAGGCTGGAAGTCGCCGAGGCGTTTATCAATTCCAAGAGCCGCCCGGAATGGATGATTTTGGAGGCGGTGCCGGTCATCTCGCCTGAGCTTCGACCGATGGTGCAGCTCGACGGCGGCCGGTTTGCCACGTCGGATTTGAACGACCTTTACCGGCGCATCATAAATAGGAATAACCGCCTGAAGAAAATCATCGAAATCCGCGCGCCGGAGTCCATCATCAACCACGAGAAGAGGCTTCTGCAGGAAGCCGTGGATGCCATCATTGACAACGGCCGGCGGACTCGCCCGGTCGTCGGATCGAACAACAGGCCGCTCAAGTCGCTCTCCGACATGCTGAAAGGCAAAGAAGGGCGATTCCGCAAGAACCTGCTTGGAAAGAGGGTGGATTACTCCGGCCGGTCGGTGATCGTAGTCGGGCCTGAGCTGAAGCTTCATCAGTGCGGCCTGCCGAAGGAAATGGCCCTCGAGCTCTTCAAGCCGTTCGTGATGAAGACATTGGTGGAGAAGAACTACACCTCCAATATCAAGACGGCGAAGAGAATGATAGACAGGATGAGGCCGGAGGTCTGGGACGCGCTCGAAGAGGTCATCAGCGAGCACCCCGTCATGCTGAACCGGGCTCCCACCCTGCATAGACTGGGTATCCAGGCGTTCGAGCCTGTGCTGGTGGATGGAAAGGCGATCCAGATCCATCCTCTGGTCTGCCACGCGTTCAATGCGGACTTCGACGGCGACCAGATGGCTGTTCACGTGCCGCTGTCGGCGTCTGCTCAGGCGGAGGCTCGCATCCTGATGCTCTCATCCCATAACCTGTTCTCGCCGGCCGACGGCCATCCCATCGTCGCACCGATCCAGGACATAGTTCTGGGATGCTACTACCTGACGCAAAAAAAGGAAGGCGAGCCGTTCCCCGAGGTGTTCGCCAACCCCGATGAGGCTATACGCGCGTATGAGTTCGGGCTGGTGGACTTGCATGCGCCGATCAGGGTACGCTGGGAGGACTCCGACGGCAAGGCTGAGATCCTGGAGGCCACACCCGGCCGGCTGGTCATGAGCCAGATTCTGCCGGAGGATATGTGTCCCGTTGATAAAGTACTGAATAAGAAGGCGGTCTCGGACCTTGTAGCCGAATGCCATCGGCTCCACGGCGAGGAGCGGACCATCCAGTTGCTCGATGACCTGAAGAGCCTGGGCTTCCGGTATGCGACTCTGTCGGGCGTGACCGTATCCATGACGGATATGGACATCCCTGCCAAGCGCGAAGAGATAATCGCTCAAACAGAGCAAGCTGTAGATAAGACGAACCAGCAGTACCGCAGGGGTCTCATAACCCAGGGCGAGCGCAAGCAGAAGGTTCTCGAGTTCTGGACCGAGGCCTCCGAGAATATTGCGGAAGCCATCCTAGAGAATATCGACCCGTTCAATCCCATTTATATGATTACGGATTCCGGCGCGAGAGGAAGCCAGAAGCAGATAACCCAGCTATCCGGCATGCGCGGCCTGATGTCAGACCCGTTCGGCAACCTCATTGAAGACCTTCCGATCAAGTCAAACTTCCATGAGGGGCTGTCGGTGCTGGAGTACTTCATTTCTACCCACGGCGCTCGCAAGGGCCTGGCCGACACCGCGCTCCGAACGGCGGATGCCGGATACCTCACCCGGCGCCTGGTTGACGTGGCGCAGGATGTCATAGTTAGAGACGAAGACTGCGGAACCGCGCAGGGCATATATGTCAGCGAAATCATAGAAGAGGGCGACGTAGTCGAGACCCTATTCGAGAGAATACGCGGCAGGTGCGCCCTCGAGCCGATAGTCGACCCGAACACCGGCGAAGTCTTAGTGGAGGCGAATGAGGAAATCTCCGATGATATGGCCGCGAAAATCGAAGCGCTTGGAATCAAACGGGTTGGGATACGGTCGCCTCTCACCTGCGAGCTGCGGCAGGGGATCTGCGCTCGGTGTTATGGACGCGACATGGCGGTTGGCAGCCTCGTCGAAACGGGCGTGGCTACTGGAATCATCGCGGCGCAGTCCATCGGCGAGCCGGGGACTCAGTTGACCATGAGAACATTCCACACCGGTGGCGTAGCAGGGAAGTACCTCACCGGCGTTGCCGAGGTTAAGAAGAAAAAACAGGAATCGCTACGCGAGCTTCACGACGATATTAGACGCGGTCTGGTATCCCTTGAAGAGGACGTCGAGGGGATGGAGCGTGAGCGCGTGCGAGCCGTCCAGGCCGTGCTCAAGGTGCTGGAGGATCAGGTGCGCGGTCTCCTGCGCGTCGTGGAGCTGTTCGAGGCGCGAAAGCCTAAGGGCCAGGCCATCATAACCGAGGTAGCCGGCAAAGTGGTGGACATCGAAACCAAGGGTCTCAAGCGAGTGGTCATCCACAACAGGCATGCCACCAGCGAGCCGTCGGGGCTGGTCGGCGAAACTCTGGCCGAGGACATCCTGACCGACGACAGCGAGGTTGCCTTCCGCGCCGGCACCGACATCACCGACAAGATAATCAGGAAGATTCGGGATATGGGTGTAGAGGAGGCCGCCCTTCGCAAGACGCACCTGGTGCCCTACCGCGGAAACCTCGAGGTCAATATAGGGGATGACGTTGAGGCTGGCGACAGGCTGACAGAAGGCCCACTCGACCCGCATAAAGTCCTCGAACTTCGCGGGGTGCGCGGCGTCATGGATTACCTGGTCCGGGAGATCCAGAATGTCTACAAATCGCAGGGCGTGTCGATCAACGATAAGCACATCGAGATCATCGTCCGGCAGATGCTGAGGAGGCGTAAGATAAGGACCGCCGGTGACACGAAGTTCCTTCCAGGGCAAATCGTGGATAGATTCAAGTTTGAGGACGAGAACGCCCGCGTGAGGGAGATGGATACACCCGGCACGGAGGCTACCGCAGACTGGGTGCTGCTGGGGATCACCGAGGCATCGCTCGCTACCGAGAGCTTCCTGTCGGCTGCGTCTTTCCAGAAGACCACCAGAGTGCTGACCGATGCCGCTGTAAAGGGCAAGCGCGACAATCTGGTCGGTTTGAAGGAAAACGTGATCATCGGCCGCCTGATTCCTGCCGGCACCGGCCTTCCCGTGTACCGTGCGGTGGAGGTGGAGGCCATCGGCGGCCAGGTACAGCGGCCGATGGCCGTACGCGAAGCGTATGAAGCCGGCGAGCTGCTCTCAGTCACAGGCTCGGCGGTGACTGAGGACGCCGAATCGCCCCAGTTTATAGAAGACGAGGCCGGAGTGGCAGCCGATGTCGCCTCCGAGAGCGCGATCTAGGGCCATATATGGTTAGTATGTGGCTGAAATATCACAGAAATGACACAGTCCAGCCTGTTGACAAACTGCGGCAGGTCTAGTATACTGTAGGGGTTCGACCGAAAATCTGCGGTGGTAGAGGCATTCCTCCGCGAGGTATCTCGGACGGGGCGGATGCTTTGCCGCATAACATACAAGGGGGCGATGAGAGGAAGATTACCTCCGCACAGATTCTGTTTCGAAAAGCTAATTTAGGAACAGGTGTGTTTCATTGCCCTTCGAGTGTCGAAGGGCTTTTTGTTTGTTAGCTGTCGGACCATCATGCGCTGCTGCACGTTAACGTTAGGAAGTAAAGGAAGGAATGCTATGCCGACAATCAGCCAGCTAGTCCGGAAGGGGCGGCAGCAAGTTAAAAAGAAAACGAAGGCTCCTGCACTGAAGGGCACGCCCCAGAAGAGGGGGGTTTGCCTTATGGTACGGACCGTCACGCCCAAGAAGCCCAATTCTGCGCTAAGGAAGATTGCAAGGGTTCGCCTGACAAACGGGATAGAAGTAACTGCATACATTCCTGGCATTGGGCACAACCTCCAGGAGCACTCCGTAGTGCTTGTTCGCGGAGGTAGGGTGAAGGATTTGCCTGGGGTACGTTATCACGTCATCCGTGGGACGCTGGACACGGCTGGGACCAAGGATCGCAAATCCAGCCGTTCCAAGTATGGCACAAAGCGGCCCAAGCGATCGGAGGGTTAATATGCCGAGAAAAGGACCCGTTCGCAAACGACGGATTACACCCGATCCGGTATATCAGAGCGAGCTCGCGGCAAGGTTTATCAACCGCTTGTTCACGCGAGGGAAGAAGAGCGTCGGGGAGGAGATCTTCTATCAAGCGATGGAGGCAATCCGGGGGAAGACCGGCAAGCCCGCCTCGGAAGTTTTCGAGCGTGCTATCAACAACGTAATGCCCCTTGTGGAGGTAAAACCAAGGCGGGTCGGCGGCGCCACCTATCAAGTGCCGATAGAAGTGAGGCCGGATCGGCGGCTTGCCCTTGCGATCCGCTGGATAATTACGTTCGCTCGCAAGCGACCGGGCAAGACGATGGTCGAGAGGCTGGCAGGAGAGCTGATGGACGCCGCATCCGGCACCGGTGCTGCTGTCAAGCGGAGAGAAGACATACATAGGATGGCTGAGGCAAACAAAGCGTTTGCGCACTACAGGTGGTAGTTGCCGATTGGGCTCCCGCCGGGCGCGAACGCGGCGCTCGGCTGGCGTAGCTCAATTTGGGGTGAGCATAAACAAGTGATTAGAGAATACAGTTTAGAGAAAATTAGGAATATAGGGATCGCCGCCCATATCGACGCCGGTAAGACTACTACTACCGAGCGCGTTCTTTTCTACTCGGGTAGGATCCACCGGATGGGCGAGGTGGACGACGGCGCTGCCACGATGGACTGGATGGAACAGGAGCAGGAGCGCGGCATCACAATCACATCCGCAGCCACAACCTGCTTCTGGAAGGATCATAGGATTAACATCATTGATACGCCGGGGCACGTGGACTTTACCGTCGAGGTGGAAAGGTCGCTCAGAGTCCTTGACGGCATGGTGGCCATTTTTTGCGCCGTCGGCGGAGTGCAGCCTCAGTCGGAGACCGTCTGGCGGCAGGCGAGCAAGTACCGCGTCCCTCGCATCGCATTCATAAATAAGATGGATCGCCTGGGCGCTGACTTCTATCGTGTCGTGGAGAGGATAAGGGAGCGTCTGAACGCAAACGCGGTCCCCATTCAGCTTCCTATCGGTTCGGAGGGCTCATTCATGGGCGTGGTGGACCTCCTCCGAATGAAAGCCATCAAGTACTTGGACGAATCGGGCGCTCAGAGCGAGGAAACTGAAATCCCCGCCGATATGGTAAACCATGCCCTTGAATACCGTGAGGCGATGCTCGAATCGCTGGCCGACGTGGATGAGCACTATATGGAACAGTACCTCGAAGGCGGGAAGGTCACGGCGGACGAACTAGTTTCCGTGATCAGAAAGGGCACCCTCTCCGGTCAAGTGGTGCCCGTGCTGTGCGGCACTGCGTTGAAGAATAAGGGCGTCCAGCCTCTTATGGACGCGATAGTAGATTTCCTGCCATCGCCGCTCGATGTCGGCGCCGTTGCCGGGATCAACCCGAAAACCGGCGACGTAGCGACGCGGGACCCCTCCGATAGTGAGCCATTCGCGGCTTTGGCTTTCAAAATCATGAGCGACCCGTATGTGGGCAAACTTACCTTCCTTAGGGCATACTCCGGGCGGGTGAAGAAGGGCTCGTTCGTGTTCAACGCTAATAAAGGCATCCGCGAGCGAGTCGGACGCTTCCTTCGCATGCATGCGAACCATCGCGAGGACATCTCCGAGATATTCGCGGGCGATATCGTGGCAGCCGTCGGCCTGCAGGAGACGGTAACGGGCGATACCCTCTGCGAAGTGAACCACCCGATCATATTGGAAGCGATTCAATTCCCCGAACCGGTCATCTCCGTCGCAATCGAGCCGAAAACCAAGGCGGACCAGGAGAAGATGGCCGTTGCACTCTCCAAGCTCTCAACCGAAGACCCCACGTTCAAGCTCCACACAGATGAAGAAACCGGGCAGACGATCATCTCCGGCATGGGCGAGCTCCATCTGGAGATCATTATGGATAGGCTCTTCAGGGAGTTTAAGGTGGAGGCGAACCACGGCAGGCCGCAGGTCGCATATAAGGAAACCATTACCAAGCATGCCAAGGCAACCGGGCGCTACGTGCGCCAGACAGGCGGACGAGGGCAGTACGGCCACTGTGTAGTGGAAGTGGATCCTGTCGAGCCGGGACACGGCTTCGAGTTCGTGGACAAGGTTGCCGGCGGCGCCATTCCGAAGGAGTTTATTCCGGCTGTCAAAGCTGGAATCCGGGAGGCCCTGGAGTCGGGGGGACTGGCCGGATACCCCGTAGTAGATGTCAAAGTGGCCCTGGTGGATGGCTCGTACCATGATGTTGATTCTTCCGAAATGGCTTTTAAGATAGCAGGCTCTCTGGCCGTGAAGTCGGCCATGCAGAAAGCATCGCCCGTCCTGAAAGAGCCGATAATGGCCGTCGAGGTGGTAACTCCCGAGAACTTCCTGGGGGACGTCGCGGGTGATCTCAACGCGCGAAGAGGGCATATCCACGGGATCGAGCCCGGGCTCGGCGATACGCAGATCATCAAGGCGGAAGTACCGCTCGCGGAGATGTTTGGTTACGCGACAGCCTTGAGGTCCATGACTCAGGGCAGAGCCTCGTACTCTATGGAGCCATCGCGCTACCAGGAGATGCCCGAGGCGCTCGCTGACGAGATTGTCATGAAGGCTCATGGAGGGCGTGTCGCAGTGCGGTAAGCGTGGAGCGGCGAAGGCCCGTGTTGCGGAGTCTTCCAATTCTTCGCGCAATCTGATATGGTTCCAAAGTTGTCATCCCAAAAGATGAACGCTGTTAAGGAGGCATAAGAGATGGGGAAGCAGCGGTTTGAGAGAACGAAGCCGCATGTAAATGTGGGGACGATAGGACACGTTGACCACGGGAAGACCATGCTCACATCTGCGATCACTTACGTGCTGTCGCAGTCGGGGCTGGCTGACTTCAAGAAGTTCGAGGAGATAGATGCCGCGCCGGAGGAGAAGGCAAGAGGGATCACGATTGCCACCTTCCATGCCGAGTATCAGACGGAGAAGCGTCACTACGCGCACGTGGACTGTCCCGGACATGCCGACTACATCAAGAACATGATCACCGGCGCCGCCCAGATGGACGGGGCTATCCTGGTAGTCTCTGCAGCCG
>Ga0315289_10008987_pt1 | contig 14416 bp, 12 predicted proteins | sample YL17G11_40_MG_FD_203452 | JGI IMG/M metagenome (GOLD analysis project Ga0315289, IMG submission 203452) | Sediment microbial communities from Yellowstone Lake, YNP, Wyoming, USA - YL17G11_40 | ecosystem: Environmental > Aquatic > Freshwater > Lake > Sediment | place: USA: Wyoming | collected...
GGAGCACCGCGTCGCGCCGTCGTCTCGGCCTCGCCGGAGCCGTTCCTGGCCCTGGATGCCGGCGGCCGCGTCCGGACCGACCCGATCAAGGGCACCCGGCCGCGCGGCCGCACCCGCCCGGAGGACCGCGCCCTGGCGGCGGAGCTGCTCGCGTCGGGGAAGGACCGCGCCGAGAACACGATGATCGTCGACGTCCTGCGCAACGACCTCGGGCGGGTCTGCCGGCCGGGGAGCGTACGCGTCCCCCGGCTGTGGCGCCTGGAGCGCACCCCGTCGGTGCAGCACCTCGTGTCGACGGTGACCGGGCGGTTGGCGCCCGGGCGCGACGCGTTCGACCTGCTGGCGGCGACCTTCCCCGGCGGCTCGATCACCGGCGCTCCCAAGATCCGGGCGATGGAGCTCATCGAATCGCTCGAGCAGGTCCGCCGCGGTCCATACTGCGGCGCGGCGCTCTGGATCGACGCGGGCGGGGCGATGGGCTCGTCCATCCTCATCCGGACGTTCGTCGCCGACGGGCGGCGCCTGACGCTCCACGTCGGCGGCGGGATCACCTGGCGGAGCGACCCGGCGGCCGAGTGGGAGGAGACGCGGACGAAAGCGCGCGGCCCGCTCCGGGCGATCGGGGCGTCGGTCGAAGGTGAGGAGGAAGGGTGAGCGACACCAAAGCCGGCGGCCCGGGAGCCCGCCCGACCGCCTGGGTCGACGGGCGGCTGGTGGCGGCCGACTCGCCAGCGCTGCTTGTCGGCGACCGCGGCTTCCAGCTCGGCGATGGGCTCTTCGAGACGCTTCGCGTGCGGCGGGGCGTCGCCATCGAGATCGGGCTGCACCTCGCCCGGCTGCGCGAGGGCCTGGGCATCATGGCGGTCCCGATGCCGCTCTCCGACGGGGCGCTGGCGGCGGCGATCGCTGCCGTGGTCGCGGCGAACGCTCCCGCCGATGCGGCCGCGGCCGACGCGCCCAGCGACGCCGCCGTCCGGGTCACGGTAAGTCGTGGCGCACCGCTTGGCCGAGGGCTGCTGCCGACCGGGTGGCGGGAGCTCGCCCCGACGGTTGTCATCCAGGCCTGGCCGCACGTGCCGGTTGCCGCGGATGTCCTTGCCCGGGGAGTGCGGGCCGTGATAGCGACGGGCCGGCGCGACCCGGCGCACCCGCTCGCCACGGTGAAGACCACGTCGCGGGCCGACCACGTTCACGCGAAGCTCGAGGCGGAGCGGGCCGGCGCCGACGACGCGATCACGCTCACGACCGACGGGCACGTCGCGGAGGCGACGACCGCGAACGTGGCCCTGGTGGTCGGTAAGCGCGTGCTCACGCCGCCGCTCGCTGCCGGGATCCTTGCCGGCACCACGCGCGACTGGTTGCTCCGTCCGGAGGGCGCGGCCGCGCTCGGCCTGGCCGCTGCCGAGGCGTGGCTCATGCCCGCCGATCTCCTGGCGGCCGACGAGGTGCTCCTGTGCTCGTCCGTGGCGGGATTCCTGCCGCTCGTCGCGCTTGACGGCGTGCCCATTGCCGGTGGCGTGCCGGGCCCGTGGTCGGCGCGCCTCCGCGCGGCGCGGGAGGCATGGATCGTGGCCGCTTCGGGCGGGTAGAGCAGGAAGCTGTCCGGCCGGCGGCGCGTGCCCGCCCCGGGGCGACCCCGCCACGCCCGTGTCATGCACGGGATCGGGCGCCACCACGCTCCGTTCGACGCGCCGGTCGCGCGACTCACCCGTGGCCGAGCGGCAAGCCCAGCGTGGTCGACGGCGAAACCGTGCATGGGCCGGGCGGGGCGGGGGGCGGCTACACTCCGGACGTGACCCGCGACGAGCTTGTCGAGCTGACGAAGCGCCTGATCGCCGAGGGCGAGCGCCTGGCCGACGCCCCCTCGATGGGCGCCCTGCGCCCCTGGCTCCAGCTCTCCGACGACACCCTCGCCGACGCCTGGGGGAGCATGGATCGCTACCACCTCGCCTGGCTGTCGGTCGGCAAGCTGAAGAAGATCGTGCGGGGTCGCCCGATGACGCCGGACGAAGAGGCGGCCTACGTCCGCGAGGTGGCCCGCCAGAAGACGGCCGCGCTGCGAATGAGCCTCGACGCGGTGGAGCGGCAGGGGATGCCGTTCCGAGGCGAGTCCGGCCGGGCCCGCTTCGACGTCCCGGCCGAGGCCGACGAGCTCGCGGCCCGGGTCCGACAGGCCCGCGAGGATGCCGCCAGCCACGACGCCGCCGAGCACCGGCCGCGGGCGCCCCGGCCGGAGCGGATGCAGCGATGAGGGCGAACGAGCCTCCCGCCGTGGGCGCCCGCCGATGACGCGGCCCCGGACCCCGGCGGTCGGCGGCGAGCGGGAGGTCCCCGTTACCGACCCCGTCGCCCGCGACTATCTCGTCCTCGCCCTCCGCCTCGACCAGCGGATCGCGGGCCTCGTCGACGGCTACTTCGGCCCGGCCGACCTCAAGGCGCTCGTCGACATGGAGCAGCTCCGGTCGCCGGCCCGCCTCATCGACGACGCCGCCGGGTTGCGGGCGCGCCTCCCCGCCGAGGTGGAGGAGCCCGACCGACGCCGCTGGCTCGATGTCCAGCTGATCGCGCTCGAGGCGCAGGCCCGGGCCCTCGCGGGCGACGGGCTGCCCTACCTGGAGCACGTGACGGCCTGCTTCGACTACCGGCCCACGCGCACCCCGGAGGCGGTCTTCGATGCCGCCGCCGCCGAGCTCGACGCGCTCCTCCCCGGGGTCGGACCCCTCGCTGGCCGGATCGCCGCGTGGGACGAGCGCTTCACGATCCCGGCCGATCGCGTCCGGCGCGTCGTCGACGCGCTGCTGCCGGGCTTCCGCCGCCGCGCCGATGCCCTCTTCGGCCTTCCCGACGACGAGGGCCTGGCCGTGTCGCTCGTCCGCGACCAGCCGTGGAGCGGCTACAACTGGTACGACGGCGGCCGCCGGAGCCGCGTGGACCTCAACACGGACCTCCCGATCCGGGCGGCCGACCTGCTCTCGGTCCTCCCCCACGAGACGTACCCCGGGCACCACCTCGAGCACGCCTGGCACGAGGCCCACCTCGTCGACGGCCTCGGCCGGATGGAGGCGAGCGTCCTCTGCATCAACGCGCCCGAGTGCCTCCTCTCGGAGGGCCTGGCCGACCTCGGGAGGCGCTTCGCGGTCCCCCCGGACGAGGAGGCGGACACCCTGGCCGAGGTCTACCGGCTGGCCGGCCTCCCGGACCTGGGCGACGCCGCGCAGATCCGGGACATTGCCGAGCGCCAGGTGGCGATCTCGCGGGCGCTCGCTGCGGTCCGCGGGGTGGCCGGGAACGCCGCTCTCCTGCTCCACGCCGACGGCGCCCCCCGCGAGGAGGTCCTCGCCTACCTGGAGCGACGCCTCCTCTCGACGCCCGAGCGCGCTGCGAAGAGCCTCGAGTTCATCTCGCACCCCCTCTGGCGGACCTACGTCTTCGTCTACTTCGAGGGCGAGCGCCTGCTGCGCCGCTGGCTCGAGATGGTCCCGGCGGGGGAGCAGCCGGCGCGCTTCGGGCGACTCCTCGCGGAGCAGCTGACGCCGTCGGCGATCGTCGAGGAGATCGGCGCGGGATAGCCCGGGCGCGGGTGACCCGGCGAGGGGTCCGCAACCCGGCGGACCCGGTCGGCCCCCGCTCAGCCCCCGGCGGCCCGGACCAGGAGGACGCGGTCCTCGCCGGCTCCGTCCCAGTCGGCGAACGCCGGCACGCCGTAGATCCGGGAGCTCCCCGGGCCGGCCTGAGGGGCGAAGCCGAGCGCGGCGAAGAAGGCGAGCGCGATCCGGTCGTCGGGCCGGCAGGCGGCCTCCAGGGTGGTGACGCCCGCGGCGGCGAGCGGCGCGGCGAAGCGCTCCACCAGGTCGCGCCCGATCCCCCAGCGGCGGAACTCCGGGTCGACCGCGACGAGGTGCACGACCGCCTCCGCGGGCCGGTCGGCCGAGCGGAGCCCCAGGAGCAGCCCGAGGGGGCGGCGATCGCGCGACGCCTCGGCGAGCCACGCGGTGCCGCCGAGATGGCGGAACCATGTCCGCCCCGGTCCGCCGCGGCCAGGCCGGTCCTCCCGCCAGTCCCGGAGGCGCGCGTCAAGCCCCGCCATGTCGGCCTCGGTCGGATGGCGAATCTCGTACGGCGGCGCGGGCCGCCGGGGGGCCGGCGCGACCTGCGGGAGCCAGTGGTCGAGGTCGGGGAAGTCGGGCATCAGCGCGACCCCGCGACGGCGCCGGCCGCGGCCAGGACGGCCTGGAGCGGCACGAGGAGGCCGTAGACCTGGGCCGGGCGCCGCAGCGGCCGCTCTGCGGGGGTCTCGGCATTCGGCGGGGTCATGGGCGCGATCGTAGCCGCTCCGCGGCCGCGCGCATCCCACCCGGCGGAGCGGGTATCCTTCGACCCCGTGAGCCACTACGCCCTCGGCCTGCCCGATCCCGACATGCGCGCCGGCTTCCCGGCCGCCGCCGAGCGGGTGCGCGCCGCGCAGGCGCGCCTCGGCGCCCGGGCTCTCGAAGTCGCCCTCCAGCGCGACCCGACGCTCCGGGAGCGCGCCGGCGAGACCGGCCTCCGCCGTCTCCTGCGCGACACCGAGATCTTCGTCGAGCGGATCGCCCGCGCGCTCGCGTCCGGGGACCCCGGCCAGGCCCGCGAGTGGGCGGACTGGGTCGCGCCCGTCTACCGGCGCCGCAAGGTCCCGATGGACGACCTCGTCACGCTCAGCGAAGGGCTCCGGAGCGCCGTCTCCGCGGTGCTTGCCCCCGACGAGCAGGCCGCTGCCGACGTCGCGCTCGACGAGGCGATCGCGACGTTCCGCCGCTACCGGCGGATCGCGGGCGACGCCCGGAAGCGCAGTCGGATCCTGATGGCGCTCTACAAGGGCGGCTGAGCGAGGTCGGCGCGATGACGATCAAGTGGGTCCAGGCGGACCCCCTCGTGATGAATGGCGAGCCCTTCTGCTACGGCAGCCGGGTGACCGTCCGCCAGCTCCTGGAGATGCGCGCCGGCGGGTACGACCTGACGCGGATTCTCACCGACCACCCGGAGCTCCGCCGGCTCGGCGTCGCCGCTGCCTGGTGCTACGCGGCCGACCACCTCGACCGCTACGCGGAGTTCTTCGCCGCGGACGGCGCCCTGGCCGGCCCCGGCTACACCGACGAGGAGGCGGCAACCCTCCCCGAGCAGTACCGGCGGCCGGGCGTGGTCGTCGCGGGAGCGCCGGCGCCCGCCTGACGCGCCCCGGCGAGCGCCCCCCGAGCCGCGCCCGCTCGGGCGCAGGTCAATTCCGAGTAACGCGCTCGACATTCGATCGACGATGGTACGCTTCGTCCTGAACCAACCCGCACACGGACCCGCTCCGCATGACCGACCAGCCGACCACCGCCCCGACCACCGACACCGCGTCGGCCTTCGACCCCGTGCGCCGCGCCCGGGAGCTTGCGGTCCTCGACGCGCTCCGGAACGTCGTCGACCCCGAGATCGGAATGAACGTGGTGGAGCTGGCGCTCATCAAGCAGATCCTGCTCGGCGAGACGGAGTCCGAGGTCAAGATGATCCTCACGACCCCGTTCTGCCCCTACGCCGGATCGATGATCGCCCAGGTCAAGGAGCAGGCCGAGGCGGCGCTCGACCACCCGGTCACGGTGACCCTCCTCGCCGAGCGCTGGGACCCGCGCGAGGCGGGCCTCATGTGGTGAGCGAGGAGCCGACCGACCGCGCCCCGCGCGCCTCCGCGGTCGCCACGGGCCGCGGCGACGACGGCACGACGGGCCTCCTCTTCGGGGGCGACCGGATCCCCAAGGACGACGTGCGCGCCGAGGCCTACGGCACGCTCGACGAGGCAGTGGCCGCCCTGGGGCTGGCGCGGGCCGAGCTGGAGCTGAAGCGCCAGCTGGACGTCCTCCCGCCGGCCCTCGACGAGATCGCGACGCTCATCCTGCGGATCCAGCGGGAGCTCTTCGTGGCCGGCGCCGAGCTGGCCGCCAACCCGGCCGCCTGGGACCGCCTCCGCGACGGCGCCACGAAGGTCTCGGCCGCGATGGTCGCCGGGATCGACGCCGTCCTGGCCGACTACGAGGCGCGGATCGTGTTCCCCAACGAGTTCGTCGTGCCCGGCGAGACGCGGACCAGTGCCGCGCTCGAGCTGGCCCGCACGATCCTGCGCCGCGCCGAGCGGCGCGCCGTGACCCTGGAGCGCGCCGACCTCGTCCCGGGCGCGCACCTCCTGTCGTACCTCAACCGCCTGGCCGATCTCCTGTGGGTCCTCGCCCGGGCCGCCGAGCAGGCCGAGGCTCGCACGGCGACCGCCGCGCGAACGGGCGGCCCGCGATCCGGCGAGGCCGGCTGATCGAAGGACCAGCTGGGGCTGCCGACGGCGCTTCTTGCTGATGTTCGGCATACTTTCGGGCACCGGGGGCCGAGCTCCCGACCTCACGATGGAGACGCACCAACGATGATGCAGAACCCCTCCGGGCAGTTCATCGCGCCGAGCCAGGTCGGGGTGCGCCCCGATGCCCGGCTCGCCCAGGCGTTCCTCACTCAGTCGTTCTTCTGGATGTTCCTCGGCCTCCTGGTGACGACAGGGGTCGGCTTCCTCATCTCTTCGCTGCCCCAGGAGACGCTCTTCAAGTACACCGGGCTCGCGTTGCCGCTCCTTCTCGTGCAGCTCGCGGTGGCGTTCGTCCTGAGCCTCGCGATCCGCAAGATCTCGGCGACGGTCGGGCTGCTCCTCTTCTTCGTCTATGCCGCGATCACGGGCGTGACGCTCGGGTTCGTCCTGCTCACCTACGAGCTCGGGAGCATCGTCGCCGCCGGCTCCTCGGCCGCCGCCGTCTTCGGGGCGGCCGCGATCTACGGCACGGTCACGAAGCGCGACCTCTCCAGCCTCGGCCGGTACCTCTTCATGGGCCTCGCGGGGCTCTTGGTCGCCATGCTCGTGAACCTGTTCGTTGGCTGGAACTGGCTGTCGTTTGGGATCTCGGTCGCCGGCGTCGTGATCTTCACCGTCCTGACCGCGTACGACGTTCAGAAGATCCAACGGGGCGACTACGCCGCGTGGGCAGGGTCGATGGAGAAAGGCGCCGTCATGGGCGCCTTCAAGCTCTACCTGGACTTCATCAACCTGTTCTTCATGCTCCTGCGCCTCTTCGGCAACAGCCGGGGCTAAGAGACCGGGCGGCGCGGGGCCGGGGGCCGCCGACCAGCAGCGCACGATGACGGCCCGGGCGGACGACCGGCCGTTCTGATCGTCAGGCGGCGGCCTCGGCGGCGTCTGCCCCGCGGAGCGCGCGGCCCGCGTCGGCGGCGCTACCCGTCGCCGTTCCCCCAGAATGGCGGCGTGGGGATCAGGATCGTCGCGGTCGAGCCGGGCGCGCTTCCGTCCGCCGTGCTGGAGCGGCTCGGCGAGATCGTCGTCGCCGCGTACGACGCGGTGGGCGCGCTCGAGGGCGACGACGAGTACGTCCCCGAGCTGCGTGACGTCGCCCGCCGCGTTCGCGAGGCGGTCGTCTTCGCAGCCCTGGACGAGGACGGCGGGGTGCCGCTCGGCTGCGTGACCTACGTGCCGGGCCCGGACAACGCCTGGGCCGAGCACCTCCGCGACGGTGAATCCTCGATCCGGATGCTGGCCGTGGACCCGGCGGCGCAGGGACGTGGCGCCGGGACTGCGCTGGCGGAGGCATGCCTCGCCCGGGCCCGCGCCGACGGGCGACGGGCGGTCTTCCTCCACTCCCTGCCGGTCATGACGGGCGCGCAGCGGATCTACGAGCGTCTCGGCTTCCGCCGCGCACCGGTGCGCGACTGGGTCTTCCCGGACTTCCTGTTGATGGGGTTCGTGCTGGACCTGGCGTGAGGTCCGGTCAGGCCGACTCGGCCTCATGGCGCTGCGCCGGTCGTCGGGCGGGGCTTCCGACCGTCGGCGTATCAGCCCCACCATTGCGAGGCACGGTCCGCGCGACCCGCCGTCGTTGCAGGGGGGCACGGGCCCGCCCGGCGCCGACCGTGGCGCCGTCGCGCCCGCCCGCGCTGTTCGTCCTGCTCGCCAGGCACCGATCCACGGCCCGAGTCGGCCCCCCGTCGCCCGGAAGACACCTGGGAGCCGCCCCGGCGGCCGGAATCCCGGTCCGTCAATGATGGGACTGATATCCCGTCGCGGAGTCCGCCCCGCCATCCGCCGCGTCGGCGAGGCGCGCCTCCTCATGGAGCCGGACGCAGGCGGCGGCGTCGTCGCGGGTGAGCGGTCGCCACGTCGCGCTGGGCAGGGTCGAGATGGGGACGGGGAGCGTGGGCACGCGCCATTGCGCCAGACCCACCCTGGCGGCCGGGCGGCGGGGCGATACTTCCACCATGAACATCCCGACCGCCGCCGCCCTCCTTGCCGACGCACGCGCCGCGCTTCCCGCCACGATCGCGGTCCGGCGGCGTCTTCACCGCACGCCGGAGGTGGGGCTCCGCCTGCCGGCAACGCAGGCGATCGTGGTCGACGAGCTCCGGGCGATGGGCCTGGAGCCCCGGCTTGGCTCCTCCACGACCTCGGTGACCGCGGTGATCGAGGGCGCCCGGCCCGGCCCGACGATCGTCCTGCGGGCCGACATGGACGGCCTCCCGCTGACGGAGGAGACGGGGCTCGAGTTCGCGTCCGAGCGCGCCGGCGCCATGCACGCCTGCGGCCACGACACGCACATGGCGATGCTCCTCGGGGCAGCGCGCCTGCTCGGGGCCCGGAGGGACCAGCTCGCCGGCCGCGTGCTGCTCATGTTCCAGCCCGGCGAGGAGGGATTCCACGGCGCCCGCTTCATGCTCGACGAGGGACTGCTGGACGTGCCCGCCGGCCAGGAGGTGACGGGCGCCTTCGCCCTCCACATCTCGACGAGGTACGCCAGCGGGACGATGGACTACCGGCCCGGCGCGATGCTGGTGGCTGCCGACTTCATCCGGCTCACGATCCGCGGGCGCGGCGGCCACGCGTCGGCGCCCCACGAGACGATCGACCCGATCCCGGTGGCCGCCGAGATCGTGCTCGCGCTCCAGACAATGGTCACGCGGCGCGTCGATGCTTTCGACCCGGCGGTCGTCACGATCGCCCACATCGACGCCGGCACCACGACCAACATCATCCCCGAGACGGCCTTCCTGGAGGGCACCATCCGGACCGCGTCGGAGGCGACCCGGGCCCTGGTCCACGCTGGCGTGCGACGCGTGGTCGAAGGGATCTGCGCCGCCCACGACGCGACGGCCGAGCTGGAGACCGTCCCGGGTTACCCGGTTACCCTCAACGACCCGGCGTTCACCGCGTTCGCCGCGGGCGTGGCCGCGGAGATGCTGGGCGACGACGCTGTGATCGAGCTCGCGACCCCGATCATGGGCGCCGAGGACTTCTCCTACGTCCTCCAGCGGGTTCCCGGGGCGATGTTCTTCGTCGGCGCGCGGCCGCCCGAGGAGGACCCGGCGACGGCGCCGCAGAACCACTCGAACCGGGTGGTCCACCACGAGCCGGCGATGGCCGTCGGGGCGGCGGTCTACGCGGCGGTGGCGCTGCGGCACCTGGCGGCCGGCTGACGCGTCGGGGCGGGTGGCGCGCCCGCGCCGGAGACCGCCCACCGGGCGTTCGTGACCTCCGCCTCTGGCGCCCGGCCGGCGGACGGCGATTCTGTTCGACGGCAGGGCACGACGCATTCGTGCGATGGGCGTCCCGGGAGCGAACGACATGAACCGGCGCACTCGGCGGCCCGACTTCAACGGCGGCCTCGCGGCCGTCCTCGCCGTGCTGGTCCTGGTGGTCGGCGCCTGCGGCTCCCCGGGTGCGCCGACGGGGCAGTCCGCCTCTCCGCTGGCCTCCGGGACCGCCGCGCCGCCCACGACCCCGACCGCGTCGCCCTCGACCCCGACCGCGCCGCCGACGGGGCCCGCCCCGATCCTCATCGACACGGACATGAGCAGCGACGACACGATGGCGCTTCCGTTCCTGCTCCGCGAGCCGAGCCTTGACGTCCTCGCCGTGACGGTCGTCGGGACCGGGCTCGTGCACTGCGGCGCCGGACTGCAGGCCGTGACGAAGATCCTCGCCACGCTCGGGATCGACGACGTCCCGGTCTCCTGCGGCCGGGGCGAGCCGCTGGCCGGCAGCCACGCGTTCCCGGCGGAGTGGCGAGCCGCGGCCGACGATGGCTTCGGGCTCACCCTGGCGCGCCGGCCGGTGTCGGTCACCGACGAGGACGCCCCCTCGCTCATCCGCTCGGTCGCCGGATCGGCCGCGCGCCCGATCACGATCGTGGCCCTCGGCCCGCTCACCAACATCGCGGAGGCCCTGCGCGACGACGCGTCGCTCGCCGCGCGCATCGACCGGATCGTCGCGATGGGGGGCGCCCTCGACGTGCCCGGCAACGTTGCCCTCGGTGCGCCGGACGACCCGCCGCTGTCGGCCGAATGGAACGTCTACGCCGACCCGACCGCCGCCGACATCGTCTTCCGCTCGGGCGTGCCGATCACGCTCGTGCCGCTCGACTCGACGAACCACGTACCCCTCAACGCGGCCTTTGTCGCGGCGCTCGAGGCGGACCATGCCGCGGCGCCCGCCGACATCGCGTACGAGCTGCTCATGAAGCACGGCGTCGCGCCGGGGGAGTACTTTTGGGATCAGCTGGCGGCGGTCGTCGCCGTCGACGCGTCGGTCGCGACGTTCGAGACCATGAAGCTGCGCGTCGTCACCGCCGAGGGGCCGGAGAGTGGCCGCACCGTGCGGGCCGATGACGGGGCGTCGATCCGTGTCGCCACCAGCGCCGACGCGAAGGCGTTCGAGGCGCGCTTCCTGGCCGGCCTCCGGATCGGCGCACCGCGTCCCCACCCGTTCGTGCTCGCGGGCTCCTTCGCCGCCCGCTTCGACGGCACCACCTGCGTCGACGGGGCGCCGGAAATGCTGGCGGCCGGGGACTGGATCGTCGCGGTCGAGACGACCGTCGCCGGAACCACGGCGTTCGTGGTGGTCCGCTTCCACGAGGGCGCCGGCTGGGGCGAGCTCCTGGAGTACTTCGCGACCGCCGAGGACCCGACCGACCAGCCGAGCTTCGTCGACGTCGCCGCGTACTCCATCTTCGAGGCCCCGGGCTCCGCCACCCTGATCGCCCCGGTGAAGTCCGGCTCGTACGGGGTCGTGTGCCTCCACATCGCGGAGGAAACGAACCGCGGCTTCGCGGGGAGCGGTCCGTTCACCGTCACGCCCTGAGGAAGGCGGAGCCCCCGCGCCCACCACTCCCGCCCCGGCGTTGCCCCCCGGGGGCACCGATCGCCACGGGCGCCGGTCAGTTACCCGCTTGGGGGCGCCCGGCCGTGGTCGCGCCGCCGCGCGTTGACGGGGTGGGGCGCGCCTGCCAGTTGGTCCGAGCATCCGTTTCACGATTCGATCGCTGCCCAGGGGTTAGGCTCAAGTCGACCGTTTGCAGCATGCCCCGTCCGCGAGGGGGCCCTGTCCCATGGCTCGACCGAATGTCAGTGGACGTTGTAACGCTCGACCGGCCCCCAGACGCTGTTCGTATTGGTCGGCGTCGGCCGAGCCTGCGAGCGGACGTACCATTCCCCCGCCGTGAACCTCCAGCGCGTGCTGGCCTGACCGAACGAGTTGATCGGGACGTCTCGCAGCGCGAACAGGACCCAGGCGCCCCCAGTCGCCCGCCGGTAGAAGACAAAGCGGACCGTTGCGGGTGTCAGCTCCGGACGCGCCGGGCGAACCGTGTCGACGAACGTGATCGCGGTCCCTCGCCTGACGTGCCTGACGAAACCTTTGTTCGTCGGCCGAAGGATCGAGATCTGCCTGACGACGGTCCGGGTCGTGTTACTCGACAGCGCACCGAGATCCGGCGCGCCCGCGAAAACAGCGCGGTAGTACAAGTTCGTCGCGGGCTTGTACAGAAACGTCGCGATCCCCTTCGCGTTCGTCGTGAGGCTCGCGATGGTGGTCCAGTTGGCGCCGTCCCGGCTGCGCCGGAGCTGGACCGTACGGTTCGCCCCAGACTGGTCGATCCGTACCGTGATCCTGATCTGACTGGCCCAGGTGATCACCGATGCCGAGTTCGTGACCCTCAGGGTCGCCTTGGTCAGCACATTGAACGACGTCGATGTCGCGGACGTGAGCCCGCTGGAGCTAGCCACGAGCGTGTACGCAACGCCGGCCCTGCTGATGGCGCAACCAGCAAACGTGGCGATGCCGGCCACGGCGGCCTTGGTGAGCCCGCCCGCGCACGTCAGGGCGCCTCCGCTCGGGTTGGCGCCAAGGGCAAGCGTGACCGTGTTCGTGGAAGGCGCGCCAGTGGTCACGACGTTCCCACCCACATCGGTGATGGCCACCGCCGGCTGCGTCGGGAAGGGCTGGGTCGCCGTCGAGGTCCCCGGCTGAGCGGAAAACATCAGCTTCGTCGCCGTCGGTGTTGGCGTCGGGGTCGGAGTCCGTCTGCTCCTGACGACGGTCGTCGTGTCGATCGCGCTGTTGTCGGCGCCGGCCGGATCGACCACCGAGCTGGTGACGCTGACGGCCTCGGTCTGGGGGCCGCCGCCGGTGCTGGCCGGGACGGTGTAGGCGACGCTGACAGTGGCGCTGCCGCCGGCCGCGATGGTGCCCAGGCTGCAGCCGAAGTCGGGTCCGCCGCCGATCGGGGCGCAGGACCCTTGGGAGAGACTGATCGTGCCCTGGCTAAAGCCCGTCGGCCAGGTGTCGGTGAGGGTCACCCCGGTCGCGTCGGAGGGACCAGAGTTGCTGACCGTGATCGTGTAGCCGTGGGCCAGGCCATCGCCGGCGGTGACGCTCGAGAGCCCATCGCTGACGGTGACGCCCAGGTTGGCCGTCGGCTCACCGACAGCGAAGTCGCTGAACAAGGTCATTCCGGTGGCCAGCGTACTCAACGCCGTTCGCGTCCCAACGGTGGGCCGCGTCCAGGCCGCGCCGTCCCGTTTCGCGACGATGAAGACGGTCGGATCGGCGCCCGGGTCGATGTCCGTGGCCACGAACGTGAAGGTCGCGTCGTACGCGTCAAAGACGACGCCCGCGTTGGTCACGGTCCAGAAGCGGTTCACGCTTCGGTTGACGGCGAGACCGGAGTTGGCTCCGTCGGCATGATCTCCGAACGTCGTGCTCGCAGTCAGTTCGCCCGGCGTCGTGACTGTCACGAAGGCGATGTCGGCCGGGGTGTAGCGAGTGGCGTCGCCGATCTCGAAGGTAAGGCCAACGGCGGATCCCGCGACCGCGCGCTTCTGGAGCCGGCCGACCACCCAGCCCCCGGTCCTGACCACGGTTCCGCCCGCACCGATGACGACCGCGTTGGCGCCTGCGTCGAGGCGTCCGGCGGTCAGGGTAAGCGTTCCGCCGATCGTGAGGTCGGCCTCCAGCGCCAGTCCGCTTGGGTTGTTGAGGGTCAAGGCGCTAAGTTGGGAGACGGTGCTTGGTACGGAGATCCCGGCGCCTGCTCCATTGACCGTGAGCGACGACGAAGCGCCTGCGACCAGGTTGGTCAACGTGCCGGCGATCGGATTGCTGATCGTCAACAGCTGTCCACCAACCGCGAGCGGTCCGCTCGTCAAGGTCAGTGTCCCAGTCACGACAAGGTTGGCCGATAGGCTCACGCCAGCGGGGTTAACCACAACGAGGTTGTAGGAGCTCATCGCGACGCTCCCGCCGATCGACTGGCCGGCCGAGCCGTTCAGGGTGACCGTGCTCGTCCCAGCAACGACGGTCCCGTTGTTCGTCACGTTGCCCTGGATCACGACCGCGCTGCCGTTCTCGCGGAAGATGCCGGTGACGGTCAGGTTCCCGCCGATCGTGAGGCCGTAGCCCGAGGCCGAGGTCGTGAAGGTGCCAGCCGAGACAGTCAGGTTGTGGGCGATGACCATCGCGGCGCCGAGCGTCGTAATCCCACCGTTGGCCGTGACGTCGTAGAAGGACATCCCGGCCGCGGTCACCGTGCCGCCGGCGAAGACGACCGTGGACGTGCCCGGGTCGAGGGTGCCCGCGGTGTAGGTCCAGCTGTGGGTGGTGCGGATCGTGCCGGCCAGGCTGAGCGTGCCTGACGGCTTGTCGATGTTCACGTTGGGCAGACTGCCGGCAGCGAGCGTCGATGCCCCGGTGAACGTCTGGGCACCGGCGCCGTTGATCAGGAGCGTGCCGCTGTTGCCGTCGAACGTTGAGGCCTGGCTGATCGAGCCCTGGGCGGCGACCGTGCCCGTGTTGATGTTGCCGTCGGTGAGGGTGAGGGTCCCGGCCACCGTGAGGACCGTGCCCGCCGCGACCGTGTAGGTCGTGTTGCCGCCGTTGAACGTGACGTCGGTGAGCGCCTGGCTGCCTGTGATCGTCTGGGTCCCCGCGAAGACGACCGTGGACGTGCCCGGGTCGAGGGTGCCCGCGGTGTACGTCCAGCTGTTCGACGTCCGGATCGTGCCCGCGAGGGTGAGCGTGCCCGAG
>Ga0315289_10008988_pt1 | contig 14416 bp, 10 predicted proteins | sample YL17G11_40_MG_FD_203452 | JGI IMG/M metagenome (GOLD analysis project Ga0315289, IMG submission 203452) | Sediment microbial communities from Yellowstone Lake, YNP, Wyoming, USA - YL17G11_40 | ecosystem: Environmental > Aquatic > Freshwater > Lake > Sediment | place: USA: Wyoming | collected...
CAAGTGTGACGGTGCACTAGTTATGGGTAACAGCTCTTGACGCCCTCACCCGTCAATGAGGCGGCTTCGGGCCTTGCAGTAGGCGGCGGTGTTGGGCGAGGCCGTTTGGCCCGTTTCGCGGCAAAGGCAGGCCTGGGCGTTTTGCACGGTTTCGCTGCAGCTGACGTTGCCCCGGAGAATCTGGGACAGGAAAAGCCAGAAGGTCGAGTGTTGGGGGAAGAGGCGGTCCCGTCCGGGGGCTTCGGGCTCGAACTCGACCCGGGCTCCGAAAAGGGCTTGGATTTCCTGGAGGGGGCGTTTGCGCAGGGGATGGAGTTGGGAGGCGGTTTTGCCGGGTTTCATGGGAATTCTCCTGAAAAAGGTCTTGACACCGGGCATGCTACCAAGTATATATACTTGGAGTAGGAGACGGCCGTTTTCAAGGAGGGAATTGCCATGATCGAAAAAGAATCCCTTAAGAAACTGCGGGACCGCTACCAGCGGCTCAAGGCGTCCGTCGCGGCATTGGGGCTTGTGCAAATCGGAACGGTAACCCAAAGGATGGACAGGCGTCCCGACGCCTCGGGACGCGTCAGAGAGCGGGGGCCGTACTACCAGTGGACGTTCAAGGCGGCGGCCAAGACGCGGACGGTCAACCTGACCCGCGAGCAGGCGCGGCTGTGGTCTCAAGCGATCCGCAACCAGCGGAAACTCGAGAAAACGATTGCGGAAATGAGGAGCGTGTCGTTAAGAATACTGGAGGAAACGACCACGGGCGTTCCGCGCCGTGGAAGCAAACGGGGGAAAAAGGTGTAAACTCTTGAATCTCAGAGATACAGGGCTTAAGTTAGTGCCATTCTATTGTCCCCCGATGAGTGAAAAGGGGCAGCGTTCTTGAGAATGAATGAGTGCCGACGAGAATCCGATTAGCTGCGCGATGGTGCCGAAAAGGAACGAACCCGCGAATCGAGCCATCATGACCGGATGGAGGGACAAGCGATAAAGACGGTCTGTTCGCCTCCGGCGATGGCGGCAATGATTCACATGGACGGATTGTGATCAAGAAGAGATAGGACATGAGAACGTTTCTTTTGATAGTGAAAGCGAGGCACAACCATGAGCAGCATGTCTGACACGTTTGCCAATAGCCGTAGCCGTAAACCAGAATCCTTCATGCTGTCCCGCCTTCCCATCCTGCTGCTGGTTGGCACGTTCTTCCTGCCGGCATACGCGACCCACGGGGTGGAATTGAGTGCCGGCAAGTTGACGGTTGAACTCGATCAGGCGTTCCCGCGCATGATCCGCTACAGGACTGATCAAGGCGTGCTCGATGGTCAAGTCGCGCCCGTGGCAGTCGCGGAATTGAATGGCCGGGCAGAAGCTTGCCGGGTCTCGTTCCGGCAAGTCAACACAAGCACCGCTGAATACCGGCTCGCATTTCCGGACGCGGCTATCGAAGTTACACTGCGCGTGACGGTGAGCGAGAACGCCGTCGAGTTGCGCGTGACCAAGATCAAAGAGAACGGCGCCACCAAGCTCAGGACGTTCGCCTTTCCGGGCAACGCCCTGCTAACGCTCGGCCCTGCGCAGCCGGATGCGGCGATCGCCACCGCCTACGGTGTCGGCTACGGTAACCTGCGCGAGAAGATCGGGCCGCTGGCGACGATGAAGCCGGTAGCGGAGAGCGCCAACTACACCTTTGTCTCGGCCGGCAAGCTGGCCGCCGGCATTGTTGGCAACCACATCGACGACCACCAGCGGGTCAGCTACCAGATCGCCGAAAAGGAGGGCGCCATGACCTTTGCCGCCGCCAATCCGCTCTGGCAGTACCGCGAGATCGACACCGAGACCGTGCCGCTGCCATGGGTGAAGGTGTTCATTACCGGCGACCGCAACGGTGATGGCGTGGCGAACTGGCAGGACGCTGCGCTCGTCTGTCGCGCCACGATGCCGAAGCCGTTCGGCAATGAGTTTGTCCGGACGACCGTCGGCGAGAACATCGTCATGAACTTCGCCAGCGGCGCGCAGCAACCGTTCCTGCGCATCCTTGACGAGATCAAGAAATGTTCCCTCGCCACCGACGGCCTCGGCCAGCAAGTCATCATCAAAGGTTTCTCCTCCGAAGGCCACGACAGCGCCAACACCGACTACGCCGGCCATTGGAACGAACGTGCCGGCGGGCTGAAGGATTTCACGGTGTTGTTGAAGCACGCGCACGAGTGGAACGCCCGCATCGGCATCCACATCAATGCCACCGAAGCCTATCCCGAGGCGCGCCGCTACCGGCCGGAGATCCTGGCGCGCGACGGCAGCGGCAATCTCCAGGGCGGCTGGTACTGGCTCGACCACAGCCATCTGATCGACAAGCGCCAGGATCTGCTGACCGGTGATCTCTTCGCCTCGCTGGAACAAATGCGGCGGGATCTGAAGTTCCTCGATTTCGTCTACGTCGATGTCTATGGCGACCATGGCTGGAACGCCTGGAAGCTTGGCGGTAAGCTGAACGAGATGAAGCTGCCGATCCATACCGAATACGGCACCGTCTTCGATCCTTGCAGCACCTGGTCGCACTGGCGCTGCGGCGGCAGCACGATCATGCGGTTCCTCTGGTACTCCGACCGCGACATCTTCGACAACGACCCGATCCTCCGCGGCGGTCGCGGCGACGACGATGGCTTCATGGGCTGGCAGAGCCAGCACCATTTCCACAACTTCATCCGCAACACCTTCACCCGTCACCTCCCGGCCAAATACCTGAAGCATTTTGCGCTACTCCGTTGGGACCCCGGCAAGGAAGCTGTTTTCAGCGACGGCGTGCGCATCGTCAAAACCGGCGAGAACGTCACCGTCACGCGGAACGGCCGCATCGTCATGACCTGGACCGGCGGCGGCGCGAACAGTCGGTTGTTCGTGCCGTGGGGCGAGAAGATTTACGTTTGGGACGATATCGGCACCGAAGTCACGTGGGAATTACCGCAGTCGTGGAAGAACCGCCGGGAAGTGTATCTCTACCGGCTCACCGAGCAAGGCCGTATCGGCGAAACTCGCCTTGCCGTCAACGCCGGCAAGGTCACGCTGAAAGTCGAGAAGAGTGTGTCGTGCGTTCTCTACGCGAAATCGGCACCCGCGCAGAAACCGCTCGTCTGGGGCGAGGGTTCACTCGTGAAAGATCCCGGCTTCGAAAGCCACAGCTTTGCGGGGTGGAGACCCACTGGCGATGCCCGCATCGAGAATGACAGAAATGGCAATGCGCGTCTTATTCTTACCGGCAACATTTCGCAGCAGATTACCGGGCTGGAAGCCGGTAAGACGTACGCCGCTTCCGTCTGGGCGCTGACGACCGGCAAAGGTCCTGCCTCGATTGGCATCGAGGTCGGTGGCCGGGTGTTCTCCAACTACGTCACGCGCTGCAATGTCCGCCACAGCGCGCCGTGCGACCCTCGCACCGGCACAAATTACCAGCGTTTGCGCGTGCTGTTCGACGTGCCGGCAGGAGAGACGACGGCGAAGCTGGTGTTGAAGGCGGAAGATGGCGGCGAATTTGACGACGTGCGCGTGGTGGAGACGAAGCGCTCGCCGGAAGCAGCAAAGCACTGGTTCTGGGAGGATTTCGAGAACGTTGAGACGGGCGGCTATGGCCCCTTCACTCAATGCACTGATGAATTCACGCATCTCTCCGAGGCGAATCCGCCGTACACGAAGGACACGGTCAATGGCCGTTTCTCGCTGAAGACGCGCGGCAAGGACGGCCGCATCGTGCGGACGCTGCCTTCTACCATACGCTTCAAGCCGAATACGCGTTACCGGCTCACGTGCCAGACGATGGGCGACGGGCATTTCATCGTCGAGAGCGACGGCAAAACTGTCGCCAATTTGAGATTCACGGGCAGCCGCAGCCAAGTGACGGGCGAGTTTGCTACCGCCAACGACACAGAAAGTTTTCTCATACTCTTCAAAGACGGTGGCGATGCAATGGTGATTGATGATCTGGCCATCGACGAACCTGGCCCTGCTGCCGCACCAACTATCGTGGAGATAGCCGAGGAGAAGTTGGCCGGCCATCGGGTGATGATGGAGGAGAACTTCAAAAAACCGCTTACGCCTGATTGGCGCAAGTTTACCTCGAAACATCCCGGCACTTCAGTGGAAACTACTGACGATGGCCTCGCAATCAACGCTGCAGCTAACGTGAGCGCAGGCATCGAGCGCGAACTTCCCGCAGGCGCCACCGCCGTGGAATGCCGGCTGGACGGTGCTGGTGATGCCGGGCAATCGTGGGGTGCCGGTGTGTGTTTGCTGTGGAAAGACGGTAAGGCGTTGCGTGTGAACCTGCGCGTACCGGATGGTTCTTTCGGCGTTGATTCGACTGCCGCCGCGCAGAAGATTGTCGGGCGATTGGCGGCCAATGACCCGGTAACATTGCGGTTGCGGCTGGAAACCGACAAAACGTTTGTCGAAGCCCGCAACGGTAATGACGCGTGGCAAACGCTTGCGACTTTCCCGCGCGAAACATTTCCCGGCAACCCCGACCGTGTTCGTGTCGGCAAGATGCACTGCGTAGAAGGTACCGATGACTACGGTGATCCCGGCCCTGATTCCAATGCAACCATTCAATCGCTGCGTATTTATGGAAAATGATGATGAACAATCTTCGCGTTGAGAAATACACATGGCTGGCGGCGCCGTTGGGCGATGAGAATCCGCAGGCGTTCTTCCGCGCCTCGAACGCTGACATCCAAGCCGCCCTTGCCGGGAAGTTCCCCGACACGACACCGATCATGCTGCACAACTTCCTCCTTGCGGCGAAGGAGGTTGCGCCATTCCCGCCGAAACGCCACCGGAAAACCTGCGGACGATGATCCGAACCGCTCGGGAATTCGTCCGCTGAAGGAACTCGTTCGGTCACCATCTCACAATGTCCCGTAAAGGACGAAACAAGAAAGAAAAGAAACAATGCACAGACGTCTCATGATACTTCTCAGCGTGCCGCTTGTCCTCTCCGAGACGAGCCGCGCAGCGGACGCACCGGGTGCGGTCACAGCCGCCGGTATCACCAAAGATTGGGAGAAGCTCGAAGGGCCGGATAATCACGGGATTGCCACGGTCGAGTTGGATGGCGCCAAGGCGCGGGTCGCCGGGGCGGTGGCGACGCCGTTTGCCGTGGGCGGCGCACAAGCCGGCGTTGCGGCCCGAGTCCGGGTGCTGCTGCCGGAGCGAGGAACCGCCCCGGATTTCGGGTCAGCCATGCTCGCCCTCTATGGCAAGAACCGTTCGCAGCGGCTCCTGGCATTCATTGCCTTCAAGGTTCCCGGCATGAGTGCCGACGACTGCGAGATCGGTTTCATCGCCCACAAGTCAATCCGGCGGCCCGCCAGCTTTGGGAAGTGGCACACGCTGGTTCTCGAAACCAAGGGCGGGGTTGCCCGGATGAAAGCCTGGGCGGATGGCACACCGGAGCCGGACTGGATGGTTGAGGAGCACGTGGACCCGATTCTTGGCGATATCGATGCTGCCGGGCTCCGCACCTATGCCTTGCCGGTTCTCTTCGAGGCGTTTGCTGTTTCCGGCAAGCCGGCTCCCACGTTGCCCAAAACCACCATCGGCACCGAGGCGCAAGGGGTCACCGGAGTTCTGCGTCAGGATGGTTCGCTGGAAGAACTCCGGCTCCGTTATGCCGATGGCTGGCAAAAGGTGGAATTCCGGCGCGACGACTGGCGCGGGCCGGGCTTTGGGAAATCCATCGCCCTGAAACCGGAAGCGGGCAGTCCGCTGGCGTTCGCGGGTGAAAAGGACGGCATCCGCTACCATCTCGCCTATGCGGTTGCCGACGGAGGCCTCCGTCTCACTGCCGTGGTTGAAAACGCCGGCAAAACCGAATTTGCCCCGGAACAATTGCCGCTGGTCCTCGGCATTGACACCTTCATGAACGAGTATCCGCGCTGGAACGAGCTGTTCTTCCCAACGTTCCTGCGCTGCGAGAACTCCTCGTTCTGGGGCTACATGATGAGCCCGCATGGACGGATTCTCGGAATCGCCTCTCCGGATCCGGTCGGTTCCTACACCATCGAGTACCTGCGCCAGATGTATGCCCATCACATCTATACGATCAGCCTCGATCTGCTCCAGAAACCCCCGGTGCCCAGCCATCACCCCGCCTATGCCCCGCTGGCCCCCGGCAAACAGCGGGCTTGGACGGTTAACCTGGTTCCTGTCGAGACGCTGGATGCCGTGAAACCCAAACTTGCCGCCAGTGCCGGTGCCCCCATCCTGGACCTCTACCGCTATAGCTTGGAGCCAGGACAACCCGCGGAAATGCGGATCTTTTCGTCCGCCCCCGTCACCGCCACGGTCACAACGCCGGCCGGCCTCAAGGTACCATGCACGGTTGCCGGCAAAGGCAACAACGTCCATGCGTCCGTCTTCAGCGACACCGCTAAGTATGGTGACTACCGCATTCATCTTCAGGATGCAGCGGGAAAGACCTCCACGGGCCGGTTCTTTGTCCGCCCGCCCTGGTCCTGGTATCTCAAGCAGGCCCGCTCGGAAGCGCTGCGGTTGACGCCGCGTGCCGATACAAGTAACATCGATGGCTTTTCCTGCGAAAGCTACTACAGCCTGCTGGGATTTTATCTGGCGGCCAAGCACTTTCCCGATCCCGCGATTGATAGCAAGGGTGACCGCCTTTTGGAGAAAGTCCTTGCCCGGCTTTTCAAGGAGAAGGACGGCATGCGATTCAGCGGCAATGCGGAGCGGATCACAAACGGCGAGTTCATGATCAGTCTCCTGGTGGCCCGCTATGCTGCCACCGGTGATCTGAAATCTCTGGAGATGGCCAACGAATTTGCCGAATACCTGCTCTCCCGCCAGCACAAGGATGGTTACTACGGTGGTTATGGCATGGCGAACTACAATGCCGTGCTCTATCCAACCAAGGCGCTCATGGAACTGATGGAGGCGGAGAAACCACTGGCGGCGAATTCACCCCAGTGGCAGCAGCGATACGAACGTCACGCCCGGTCCATCCAGCGGGCCATTGACCACATGGTTGCTCAGGGGCGCGACGTCAAGACCGAGGGAGTCGGCACCTATGAGGACGGTGCCGTCTCCTGCACGGGCACCCAGATCGCCATGTTCGCACTGCGCCAGGAGGATCCTGAACAACGCCGCAAGTACACGGCGGCGGCCCGGCAGTTCCTGACCGATCATGCCTGCCTGACCCGGTTGCTCGACACGGATTCACGCTCCATCGGCGGCACCGCGCGCTGGTGGGAAGCCTGGAACGATGAGAAGCGATCGGCCCAGATGATGACCTCGCCCCATGGCTGGGCCGGCTGGCGCCTGTATGCGGTCTATTATGTCTACCTCCTCACCGGCGAGGAAGGGTACCTCCGGGGATTGATGAATGCCATGGGCGCCTGCACGCAGCTGCTGGAATGGCCGTCGGGACGGCTGCGCCAGGTCTTTGTCATCGATCCCCATGTCCATAATCTCGAACGATACCCGGATCCCGCCAATCCCCGGCGGGGACGCGCGGTGGAAACGGTTACCTGCGAGGATTACATCGGAACCATTGGCGACTGGTGGTCGCCGACCAACAAGGGTGACACCTATCTCGACCGCGCCGAATGGGGCTGGACCGGCGATGGCATCCCCTATGAGATCCTCAAGGCGATGGAGGAAATCATCCTCGCCAATGCCTTCGTCATCGAGCGCGCCGACGGGACCATCATCGGCTACAACTGCAAGGTCAGCCTCAAGGGCGCAACGCTCGACGCGATTCCCGCCGAGGCGGTGGTTCAGCGTGTCCATGTTAACCTGAAGACACCGCATCAGATCCGCGTCAGATTCAAAAACAAAACGGCGTGGGCGGATTGCCAAGCCGGTATGCAGTGGCTCACTGCCAAGAAACCATAGGATCAAATAAGATCCAATGCATAGAACTATAATGATGTTAGCACTGATCGCTTCGTTATTCGGAACGCCAATTCAGGTTCGGGCGGAGAAACTTCATGAGACTCAGAACGCCAACTCCCCGGAGCTATCTGTCCAGGCTCTGATTACCCGGGTCCTGCCGGCCCGCGCCGGGGAATTCGCCTGCGAGGTCATCCCGCAGGAGAACGTCCTGGATGTCTTTGAGATCGAGGCTAAGGGCGGCAAGATCGTTCTGCGCGGTAACAATGGCATCGCCTTGGCTTCGGGCTTCAACTGGTATCTCAAGCATGTGGCAAATTGCCAGGTCTCATCGCGCGGCAATCAGCTGGCGGCGCCGGTCAGACTTCCGGTCCCGTCCGCGAAGATTCGCAAAGTTTCACCATACAAAGTCGTCAACCACCTGAACTACTGTGCCGCCTGCTACAGCGCCGCCTTCTGGAGCTGGGAGCGCTGGGAGCGGGAGATTGATTTCATGGCGATGAGCGGGGTGCGGAATCCGCTGATGATCGTGGGCAACGAAAAGGTCTGGCAGAACGTCCTGAGGAAGCTGGGCTATTCCGAGGCGGACATCGCCGCCTATATCCCCAGTTGTGCCTTTACCACTTGGTGGCTGTGTGGCAACTTGGAAGGCGAAGGCGGTCCGGTGCCGCAGCGTCTGATTGATGCGGAGTCGGAACTGGCCAGGAAGATTCTAGCCAGGATGCGGGAATACGGGATGGAGCCGGTATTGCAAGGCTTCTGCGGCGTGGTGCCGACGACACTGCCGAAGTACATGCGGGATGCCAGGATTGTGGAACAGGGCGGCTGGGCCGGCGGTTACCGGCGCCCCTTTGTCATCAGTCCGCTCGATCCGCAATTCTCCAAGATTGCGAAGTTGTGGTACGAGGAACACCACAGGCTCTATGGGGAGGGGAAGTATTATGGCGGCGATCTTTTCCACGAGGGCGGCCGGACCGGCGGGCTCGACCTGGCCGAATGCGCCAAAGCCGTGCAGCGGGAAATGCGCAAGGACAACCCGGCCGCGGTTTGGGTGTTGCAAGGCTGGAGCGGCAATCCACCGCGCCAGCTGGTCGAAGGCGCCGATCCGAAGCATCTGCTGGTGCAGTACATCCAAAGTTATCCGTTGCAGGTTCCCATTGTGGACTATGCCGGCCGGCCCTGGACCTTCTGCCCCATCAATACGTTCGGCGGCCACGAGACGCTGGGCGGATCGCTGCGCATGCTCGCCAAGCTGCCTTCCGACCTGCTGGACAAGCAGAACAACAACAACGTCGGCATCGGCCTTCTCGACGAGGGGCTTGACACCAATCCCGCCGTCTATGATCTCGTCAGCGACATGATCTGGGAACGTCAGGAGGCCGATGCCCAGTATCTCCTGCAGATAGCGGCCGCCGGCGACGGCGGCAACGACTCGCACGGCCGGATTGTGATTAGGAAGAAGTAGGGGAGAGGCACTAGGCACAAGACACAGAGGGGAATTCAGAATCCAGAATTCAGAACCCAGAATGGCTGCGGCTGTTCGTTCGTCAAACTCTTGAGTCATTGCGTCGTACCGTCGTTGAGTCGCAAAGTGTCACCAGGGACAAGGGGGGAGTAGGAGTCATCTCATGACCGACATCTCAACCATGACCGGACTGCAGCGGGCCCTGGCATTCGTCGCCTTCACGCCTGGATTCCGATTCAACAAAAACAGGAACACCATGAAAAGATCGCATTTCGCTGCCTTGATGACCGTTATCTCCAGCCTGGCGCCGGCTGCGGACGTCCCCTTTCCTAATGCCTTGGAAGAGGCGGCCGTCATCCAGGCACCCATGACCGCCGAGATTCCCGGGTCGATCATTCTCGGCAATGGCGATCTCAACGGAATCTTGTGGGTGAATGATGGCCGGTTGCGGTTTTCCATCACCCAAAACGATGCCTGCGACGGGCGCCTGGTAACCGCAGAAGATCCCGAGCTTTGCACCATCGATGTCAAGAACTACAAATGGGTAGTCCGTCCCGGCTCAGGTTTCCCGCCTTCCTGGGCGACGCCCTATCCAACCCCGATAATCTGCGGCCATGTTGATTTTACTGAAGGCAATGTCGTGCAACCGGTATCGTCGTGGGTAACGGTGCGCCAGGAAGGGACGTCTTCGTTTTCGCATGATGCGGGCGCTCATCGGATGGTGGCGACGATTGAAGGGAATGCCGGCAACAGCGCCGGCTGGGGATTTGCTCCGACCAAACGCGAAAAGGTGAAGAAGGTCGCGCTGGCGCTTTCCGGCAGCGCGAACGGCAAATGGTATGTTGACTTGCCTGGAACCGGCGTCAGTTCAGGCTGGCATACCTTCACCACCCGGACAAAAAGTACCTGGAAACCAACGCCTATCCACTCCTTAAAGAGGCGGCGATCTTTTACAGGGAAGTCCTCGACCAGTGCAAACGAACCCCGGAAGGCAAGGCGATCTACGGGCCCTCCTACAGCCCGGAACACCGGGATTTCGGCGTGAACAACACCCCCTGCGATATCGCCTTTACACGCTTGACCTTGAAAGCCGCCATCCAAAGCGCGGAGATCCTGGATCGCGATGCGGAACTGGTTAAGGAATGGAAGGGCGCACTGGCGATGGTGCCCGATTATCCGATTGTCCCCGGCAGCAATCCGCCGATCATCTCCGATATAGAGGGCGGCCAGCCGATCACCTATAACGTCGCCGTGCCTGTCATTCCGGTCTTCCCGGCCGGCGAAGTCAACTGGTGGTCGCCGGAGGCCCAGAAGAAAATCTTTGCGGATACCATTGAGAAACTGTCCTGGACAGGCTACAACTCGACCATGATCATGGCCGGGGCCCGTGCCCGGCTCAGCATGCCGGGAACCCACCCATGGATCACCGATGCCTTCAAGCAGCGCCAAATGCCCAATGGCTACCTTATGATGCTTGGCGGAGGTTACGGCAAAGACTATTCCGGCAACTTTTCCGAACAGGTCGCGGCCGCGGGAATTGTCAGCGAGATGCTGATGCAGAGTGTCGGCGGCGTCATCCGGGTTTTCCCCGCCTGGCCCAAAACCCTTGACGGAAAATTTGCAGACCTGAGCGCTGAAGGCGGATTCCTGGTTTCCGCCGAGCAGAAAGACGGCCAGGTGGTGAAGCTGGACATCACCTCCACCGCGGGTGGCAGGCTGCAGGTGCTGAACCCCTGGCCCGGCAAAACGGTCCGGATCAACAAAGGCTGGTTAGGGAAAACGGTGAAACCCGATGCGCAGGGCGTCATCACCCTGGAAACCAGACCCGGGGAAACCGTCTCGTTTAACGTGAAATGAGTTTGTTGTAGTATCTGAGCCGTTACGAAAGCACAAAGAAAATGAACAGATTTCTATTGAGTGCCATGATCGGAGTCTCAACCATCGGCTCTCTTTTTGCGGATCCCGCTTATGAAGGGAAATGGGTTGAGGGCGAGGGCAATGCCGGAAACCTGAAACTCATCGACCAGGCGTTTGATTCCATGGCGGTCTCGGCGGAGATGGCGAGCCTGTCGCTCTTCTACAAGCGCGACTGGGACGGGCTGGTCCTGAGCAACACCGCCTGGCCGGGCTGGTGGATCCAAAACACCTACGGGCCGTCGTACGGGATGGTGCCGTTCCTGGAGGAACCGTATGCCACCTGGATGAACAACGCGCAAGGGCTGTGGTTCCGGATGATGGGGGATGGGAAAACCCGGGATGCCAACGGGTATCTGGGGCCGGATGGCTCGCTGTGCGATTGCACGCTGATTTTCCGCAGCGGCGGCCGAGACCTGGGCTTTGGCCACTTTGGCTGGCCGCACTCCACGGGCCCCGTCAATGATGGCAAGATCACGATGCAGCAGACCTTTTATCGCCAGGGCGATTCCGGGCACGACTCCAACGACTGGGGCATCGGCTTTACCGCGGCCGGCCTGGTCATGGAGAGCGAACGCCTGCTCGTCAGCCGCGACTTGGAAGAGGCGAAGAAACGGCTGTCGCAGCTCCGGCGGGTCGCTGCGTTTCTCGATGCGCGCCGCGATCCCCAGACCAATCTGCTGAAGGGTGGCAAGGGCTCGAACCTGATGGCGCCGGGATTTGAAGGCGCCAGTGATGCCAGCGGCAAGAAACAACTGGCCTATCTGACCGAGCTCTCGGTTAACTACTGCGCAGCGCTGGCGCGGCGGGCCGGCATGTCGGCATTCAAGTCAACCAGCAGGCACTTCTTCTCTTTGGCCAGGGCGCGCAGGAAGTCATTGTAGCCGACAAGGGGCAACTCATACTTATTGTTTGGCTGTTCCTCGTAGATCGGGGTTACGGTCAGAAGCATCACCTTGATGCCAGCGGCCTGGGCTTGGGTGACAATGGCCGTGACGTTGGTTTTGAACTCGGGTAGCGCTACCCCTTGTCCTCCATCCAGCAGCATGCCGAGATCGTTGACGCCGCAACTCAAGGTCATCCAGGTCGGCTTCTTGTCCAGAACATCCCGCTGCAAACGCTCCAACGTGGCTCTGGACTTGTGGCCGCTCCTGCCGGCTGGGATCGCCGTCGCCCTGATGCCACTGGCCTCCAGCGCATTCATGATCAGGTGTATATGGCCGACCGAACTGTTCCAGCCCCAATGTCCATTGGCGCTGTCCCAAGCCTGTTCGGTGATCGAGTCACCCATAAAGGCAATGGAATCTGCACTCTTGACCGCAATTTCCCGCGCCGGACACCGGGTACCCAGCGAAGTTATCATCAGTGCGGTAATCCCGCAGATTCTAACGTAATGTGGTATCATTGGTTGCTTTCCTCTGCTTCCCAGACTTTCAGCATCTGTTTCCCGCCACAATCGGGGGACTGGGATGGGGATGATAGGCCAGGCGAATACAGTCCACCTGCGACATTTGAGATGGGGTTGCTTGAGCCGGATGCATGGAAGGCAAAATGGATTGGCATGGGCGGGCCGGATGCAAAGCGAGGTTCTCCATTACTGCGCAAAGAGGTTGAAATCACCGGAAATGTCAAGCGCGCACGCGTGTATGTGTCGGGGCTGGGTTGGAGCGAACTTTACATAAACGGGAAGAAGGTGTCGGACGATGTGCTTTCACCAGGACTGACAGATTATTTACAGGAGATCCAATACTGTCCCTATGATGTCACGACGCTTCTCAAGCAGGGCTCGAATGCGATCTGCATGATGCTGGGCAACGGCTGGTTTAGTGCTTCGAGCATATTGTCATGGGAGAGGAAGGGAGGATGGGCGGATCGGCCCCAGGCGATTCTGCAGATGACCGTCACCTATGACGACGGAACCGAAAAACAATTCTATACCGACGAGACCTGGAAAACTGCCGGCGGAGCGATCGTCTCCAATCAGAAGAATTCCGGGGAGGTGTATGACGCCAGGCTGGAGAAGCCACAATGGAATAGGGTGGGCTATGACGACAGTCAGTGGAGCCAGGCCTCGGTCATTTCTCCATCCATGGAGGACATGATCGCCGGAATGGTCGGCGTCGGCACCTGGGCAACCCAGGCCGAGTACAAGGACATCAAGGTCACCCGCGGCGACGAAGTGTTGCTCAAGTGCGACTTCGCCGATGGAACGAAGGGCTGGAAGTTCCTCGGCGGCGACTGGAAGGTCCAGGACGGCGCGCTGCGGCAGACCGGCGGGGGCAACGACATACGCGCCATCACAGGCGATCCTAGATGGACGGACTACACCTACACACTCAAGGCCCGCAAGACCGGCGGCGCCGAGGGATTCCTTATCATATTCGGGCAGGAAAACGAGTCCGAGAAATCCTGGTGGAATATCGGCGGATGGCAGAACACGAAACACGCCATCCAGATGTCCGGCGACAACATTCACATGATGAATGGCAGCATAGAGACTGGCCGCTGGTACGAAATCAAAGTGGAAGTCAAGGGCTCCGGCGTCAAGTGCTACCTGGACGGCAAACTGGTCCAGGAAGCCAGGAAGCCCCCCTGCAGGCTGCTTCACGAGGGCCGATTGACGTGCCGGACCATCCCGGCCATGAAAGTTCAGAATACGCTACGACCCGTTAAAGTGACCCATGACGGCAAGAATGGCTGGGTATTTGAGTTTGAGCGTTTCTTCTCGGGCTGGGTGCGGCTGAATGTCAAAGGTAAACGCGGAACAACAATCACCATGAATCATGAGGAGGGTGAGAAGGATGTCTATATTCTTAAGGGCGCCCCTGAGGGCGAAGTCTATGAGCCGCGTTTCGCGCTGCATCCTGTGCGGCATGTGTTGGTGACGGGACTCGAAGAAGAGCCCACGCTTGATACGCTGGCCGGCCTGGAAGTTTACAGCGACGTGGATTTGTACGGCAGCTTCACCTGTTCCAACGAGCTCTTCAACAAGATCCACGGAAACATTCAGAATTCTCTGAGGGTCAGCCTGAAGGGCATCATTGTCGACTGCCTGCATAGGGAACCCATTACCTATAATGAGCCGGCGAGCTTTTTCGGATCCCTTTCGATACGCAAGTTCATGCCGGAAGTCTTGGCCGCGTTGGC
>Ga0315289_10008989_pt1 | contig 14415 bp, 9 predicted proteins | sample YL17G11_40_MG_FD_203452 | JGI IMG/M metagenome (GOLD analysis project Ga0315289, IMG submission 203452) | Sediment microbial communities from Yellowstone Lake, YNP, Wyoming, USA - YL17G11_40 | ecosystem: Environmental > Aquatic > Freshwater > Lake > Sediment | place: USA: Wyoming | collected...
TTCTTACATCCCGAAAAAGGAGAGGAATCTAACCAAAGATGATTTAAAGCGTTTGACTGCTCAAATAAAGGCAGAGGAAATAGCGAAAAAAACTAAAGAGTCTACCGAAGAGTGGCAATCGCTGATTCAGAAGTATAAAGTTAAAGAAGACCCTCTGATAAATGGTGAAATTGAAGCTATGACGAATTATTTAATATCTCAACGGTATCTTTTGAGCAAAGTGGAGTCTCTTAGTCCTTCCAAGGAGCAAATCAAGTCGTTTTATAAAGAGAATAAACAAAGTTTTATAAAACCTCCGAAGCGAAAGACCCGAGAGATTTTGGTAACATCTGAAGATTGGACGCTTGATAATAGTAAGGAAGCTTGGATGAAACGAGTATCTGTTCGCAATAAAGCAAGGGAAATCCGAGACCGGGTTTTGAAAGGAGAAGGTTTTGATGAACTTGTGAAGAAATATTCTGCTTCTGAAACAGCCTCAAAAGGTGGTGAACTTGGTTGGATTCAAGAGCCTTCAACTCATCTTATTGATAATGCCTTAGCTCGATTGAAAGTTAATGAAGTTAGTCCTCCTCTTGCCACGATTAAAGGTTATTTACTTCTTCAATTATTAGAAGTTCGCTCCGGGGAAATAATGACTTTTGATGAAACTCAAAAGCAATGTGAGAAAATTTGGCGGTTTAGAGAATCGAAGAGAATTGAAAACGAGTTTAGAGAGCAATTTAAAATGTGTTATTCTGAAAAACTTTAGAGTAATATGTTAAAAGATTAACAAGAGAAATTTGTAATAGAATTAGATTCAGGATTGAAAAGGTTGATTTAATCTTATAGAAGTTTTTAAAATTTCCTTATGGAAGACGACATAATTGCCCCATTTAATTTTCTACACAGAACTGATGAGGATTTAAAGATTTAGGAGAATTTTCATATTCCAAATTCTATGAATTGCCTTTGTAAAAATTGATTGAAACGAGCAAAAGTATTTCAAGTTCCCTTATTTAAGTAAGTATAAAAGATTAAGAAAATAAAAACAGGTGGAAATTTATCATTTCCACCTGTTTTTGTTTAATCACAAAGAGTACTCTGTATTAATATCAATAAAGAGTCCACATAGGAATATCTGTTTGAACAGAAGCATACCAACAATCAGTATATAACGGATCACTACTTGAATAACCACCACCACCCACAACGAGAATATAACTTGTGGATGGGGCACCTGCTGTGTAGCCCACTGCTGCAGTTCTTGCCCTCGCTCCCGGTATTGGGGTGTTTGCGTTTACAGCAATAATATCACCAGTTGCGGGATTGATCACGCAACGTTGGACATTGTCAATAGGTGTGCCTAAATTTAGTCCACCTATTGCAAAGATACTCTCGATTCCGAAGGCGCAACCCAATTCCCAAGTTCCTGTTCCCAAGATATTGGTTGCCAAGGTCCAGGAAGCACCTAATGAACCATCAACATTAATTGTGTTGATAATAATATTAGATTCTGTTGTTGCGCCATAATTACCACCAACGACATAAATATAATTTGCTGTCATTCCCTGAAAAGTCATTGCCCCGTGGAACCAGCTACTAATTGGTAGAGCAGTCGTTGCCGTCCAGGCACCATAATCTCCACTGCCTTGTATTTTGGAGTAATAGCAACTACTTTGGAGAGTTCCATAATTATCTTCACCCCCCAGAATATAAAGGGTATCATTAAAAGCTAATACTCCTCTACCAAATGAATCCATTTGTGACGCAGGTGAAGAGGAGTTAGGAATTGTCACACTTGATGTGACCCAGGTGCCAATTGAACCATCAGGATTAATCGGGGCATAGAAACAGGTATTCATAGTGGTATAGTCTTCCATCCATCCTCCCCAAACATAGATTCGATTATTATAGCCATAAGCACCATGACAAGCACGTTTCCCAGGCAATGCTGTTGTGGCAGTCCACGCACCTATTGAGCCATCGGGATTTACAGCGGCGTAATATACATTATCGATTGCATGAGTTCCTGCACCTTCACCTGTGGGTCTTCCACCAATACAATATACATATCCATTATAGTGGATGACGGCTTCACCCCTTATCGGGATAGGGAGAGAGCTTGTGGAAGTCCAGGTAAGAGTTTGAGCAGAGACAATTCCAGTTAGAATTAATACAAATACTAAAATCCATAACCATTTTTTTAACATATAGTTCCTCCTTTCTTTATTTTAAAACTAATTCCGTATAAAAAAAATAAGTAATTATGTCAAGAGAAAGTTAATGTAAATCAAAGAGGAATTTATTAGGTAAGAAAAGTAAATTAAAACCTTATTTTATCATTAGTGGAATATTTTTTAAACTTTATATATAATAAATTAATTTGATAAAAAAAAGGCGGAAGTTCAATACTTCCGCCTTTTTAACTTAGTATAATCAAGTTTTTTATTCGTATAATGACCAGGAATATGATTTTGTTGGTCTTGGAACAATGGAATACCAGCAATCTGTATAAACCGGAGCACCAATATCATAACTACCACCACCAACTAAAAGCACATAGCTTTCACCACTAATATCATACCCAACTGCAGAAGTTCTTGCTCTTGCACCGGGTAGTGGTGTATCAGCAGTAACTGCTGTAATATCACCGGTTGAGGGATTAACTACGCAACGTTGGACAGTATCAAGGGATGCTGGACCAAGTCCGCCTAAGGCGAAAATACTATCGAATCCAAAGGCACAGGCGAGTTCGTAGGCGGGTTGAACCAAGAAATTGCTTGCCCAGGTCCAAGAAGCACCTAAAGAACCATCGGCATTTATTGTGTTGATAATAATATGGGATTCGTATGTTCCGCTATGATTACCACCGACCATATAAATATAATTTGCCCCTGTACCCTGAACAGTCATTGCCCCATGGAACCAGTAACCAGTAATAGGACTACCGCCCTGGGTTTGGTCAGGGAGAGATGTTGTTGCGACCCAAGCACCATAATCACCAGAGCCTTGTATTTTAGAATAATAGCAACTTCTTTGGAGAATTACATTATTATCTTCACCACCCAGAATATAAAGGGTATCATTAAAGCCTAATACTCCTCTACCAAATGAGTCCATTTGTGGGGCAGCTCCAGAGGAGTTAGGAATTGTTACGCTTGATGTGACCCAGGTGCCAATTGAACCATCAGGATTAATTGGAGCATAAAAACAGGTATTCATTGTTGTATAGTCTTCCTTCCATCCTCCCCAAACATAAATTCGATTATTATAGGCATAACCACCACCAACCGCACGCTTTCCCGGCAATGACGTCGTGGCTGTCCAGGCACCTATAGAACCATCTGGATTTACAGCAGCATAATATACATCAGCAATTGCATGATTTGTTGTAGAGGTTTCATCTGTAGTTCTTCCACCGATGGAATAAACGTATCCATTATAGTGGATGACGGTTATATCTCTTATCGGGATGGGAAGAGAGCTGGCAGTATTCCAGACTAAAGGCTGAGCCAAGACCACAGCAGTTAGTAACAAGATGGGAATTAAAATTAATAATGATTTCTTAAACATTTGATTATTCTCCTTTCTTTTGGTTATTTAATAGTTTATGAATTATGTATAACGATGTAAATCTTTATGTCAACCGAAATTTTAGGCTAATTTTTAGATTTAAATAATAGGAGAATAATAAAAGTTAATTGTGTTAATTTCTTTCTACTTGGTAGATAATAGAGATAAGGTCTTCGTATATATTGATTAATGGGTGTTTTCGTTCATATGTGTAATAAGGATTTTGAGATTTAATACAGGTGAAGAAAGCAAATTTTCCCTTGACTTTCAAGAATCTCTTGGTTATAAAAAGAAATAATTAATAATAAAGTTTATGAAAAAGGAGGGGATAATTTCGCAGAAAAGCAATTTTCTATTTTTGTTAGATTCTCTATTATCAAATCATTTTCAATCGCAACCAACCCAAATCTAAAAATGAAAGGAGAATTGAAATGAAAAAATTCTTGTTTTTTATTTTAAGTTTATCGTTTTTATGTTGTATGGTTTTTTCTCAAACGGTTACAGTTAACAGTGCCGGTGTGGCTGATTATGCAACTATTAATGCCGCCTATACTGCAGTGAAAGCAAATGTGGCAACTCCCGATGTGATTAATATTATCGGTGGCGGTCCATATCTCGAGAATTTATTAATCAACACTTCAGTTACGATTAAGGGAGATGGTTATAGACCAGTGATTGCCGCTACACCTACAGCGGGGGGTCCTCACGCAACTCTTAATGGTAATGCTATAGGTATTTATACAGATGCTGGTTCTGGGGGTCCAATAACAGTAAGACTGGAGAATTTTGTCCTTCTTCCTGATAAAACAACTGCACCTACACGAGGGATTCGTTGCAATAATAATGCGACTGGTTTAACAACGGATCATATGACCATTGAACTTGTGGATGTGCTTATTACTTCAAATAATGGTTCCGATGCTCCTGTTTCAACAGATGGTTTGTCTAAAGCAAGTTTAGTCGGTGCAAAAATATTTGTTGATGACCATATTTATTTTACAGGAATAGTTGATGCAACATTATCTGGAGTAATTTCTACTAATAATTATGGAACTGCAGCGAGTTCAGACGGTTTAATATTTTATCCCGACGAAGTGGGTCATACAATTACGATAGGACCAGGTTGTGTTTTTTCCTATATGAACCGTATAGGTATTCAAGTTGCGGCAGATGGGGCTATAGTTCGTATGAATGGAACAAAAGACAATCCAATAATTATTAAAGGCAATTGGGCAGGTAAGACTTATGCAGTGGCAAATGCAGGGCTTGCAATTTTCCATGATTGTGAAGGAAATGCAAGTTATAATTATGAAATGAATTATGTTTTCATACTCGATGACGAGGCAAATGGAATAACTACTTGGTATGCCGATCCAGCTCAAGGATTACCCGGAGTAACATTTAATCATTGTATAATAGCGAATAATAGTCGGAATGGAGTAATAATAGGTGATGATTTGATTCAGAATTGGATTTTCAATAATTGCACCATAGCAAATAACGGGACCGCTGCTGAAGATCAAGGATATACCGCCATAAGTATTGGTGAAGAAACTGTGCTTGGTACTACTGGGAATGTAACATTTAATGATACTATTATAGCTGGTAAAGGTAGCGCGGATACAACAAATGGTAATAATACAATTGGTATTACTGCGGTTAATGCAGTTGTTTCCTTAAATTACTGTGCAAAAGTATTAGCGGGTCCTTATTTATTAGGTGGAACGGGTTACACTTTGGGAGCCAGTGTTCCTACACCAACAGAAAACAATGTAATTACTGATGATCCGACGTTTGTTAATATTAATAATTTGGCAAGTGATCTTTATTTTGATGTTACCAATATTGCATATGAAGGTAAAGGGAGCGGTGGAACAGATTTAAGTGGAGCAATGGACTTTACTCCACCGACATCTGCGAAGAACTGGGAGATTTATAAGTAATTTTTTGGTTTAAAAATGATAGATAAGGGAGAAGATTAAAAACTATCTTCTCCCTTTTTTATTTGTAATAGAAATTATTTTTTCTTGACATAGCAAAATGAATTGAGTAAATAAGAATTAATAAAATATATTTGTTAAAGAAAGGAGGGATATTAAAGAATAGAAGATATATTGTTTTATTAGGTTGTAATTATAAGGGAAAAACACTTTAGAAAGGAAGATTGAACTATGAAAACAAAATGTTTTTTGGTTTTAATTGCATTGATTATTTTTGCATTAAATTTAACTTGGGCTCAGGATGGTAATAATTTAGGGTTTCAACTTATTTATAATGACCCACTTAATAGTAATCTTGGTGGTATAGATGGAGCCCAAAGAGTTGAATATATGACAGTTATTCCTGATTCAGATGGTGATGGAGCACAGGAAATTGTTTTTTGTCCACGTCTTGGGGGCACTGCTCCTCAAGGAGCTGCCTTAGAAGTTTACGAAGCAACTGGTGATGATACCTATGCACGTTCATGGTCTTGGCAGGGTGTCTCTTCGGTTTTTTATAGATCAGATGTTGCTGCTTCAGCGGATCTTGATGGAAACGGCACAAGAGAAATTCTTATGGGTGTAAATTCAAATGTAACCGATTTTCTGGCTGTATTTGAGAATGTTGGAAGTAATGATTGGGGAACAAGTCCTCGTTTGTACACATATCAAAATATGACTGGTTCTGTACCAGCAGCGGATGTTGATTTTGCAAGTCTTATTGCTGCTGGTGATTTTGATGGGGATGGTAAAGATGAGGTTCTTCTTTGTAATACAAATGTTCAAGATTTAATGATAATTTGTTCAGTAGCGAGTGGAACTTTCGCTGCTGGTGATGTGGTCTGGAGCCTGGAGTTTGAACGGAATTGGGAAGCTACAGATAAGGGTAGTCCTTATGCCATCGCCGTTGGGCATATTGATACCGATAATTACACAGACATTGCAGTGATATGTTGGGACTTACTACGTGTTGATATTTATGAATGTACTGGAGCAAACACTTATGTTTTAAGATCATCAAATAATCTCACAGCGACAGACGACTATTCGTGGTATGCGTGTGAAATTACCGATTTAGACAATGATGGCAATGGAGAATTATGGCTATTTAATATTCAAAATGGAGGTTTGTATGCGGCTGAAATTTCTGATGTCGCAACTGTAACGGCAGTTGATTTCAAGTTGGTTTTTGACCTTACGTATTTTGGTGGTGCTGGTAATGGTCAGATTAATATGGATTTTGGTGACCAAGACCATGGACCTGGTTCTGACGGTCCCGATCTTTATCTTGTTGGTGAGGCTGATAATAAGATTATAGACCTTGAATATAACGGTGGTGACCCACTTAGTTCTGCGAGTTGGACCAAATATGATATTCCTGCTCTTACGAGTTCAACTGATACTCTATGGATGGTTGAAGCTCCAGAAACCGATCTCGATGGCGATAATTTAAAGGAAATTGTATATACTCGTCAAGATGCCAATGGTACACGTCCGGGAGGTCTTGGAACGGATAAAGCGGCACCATCACTCTTTGTTCAAGAGTTTACTATACCCACATCCAGTTACACTTGGAATATATACTAATAAACGTATTTAGTTTTAAATAGATTAATAGAAGTGGAAGCTTTAATAAAAAGGCTTCCACTTTTTTTATATAAAGAATTAATTATTTGTTATAAATGCTTATAATTGATTATTGATTAAGGAGTTCTTAAGAGTAAAATTCTTCATAATATTTATGATTGAAGATTTATCAATTTATACTTGACATTCATCTTATGTAATTGTATTGAGAAAATGTCTAATAAGAAATGAAAGGAGGGATGAGACAAAAATCTTAAATGAATTAGTTTTATGTACGTTCTATTTTTAGTGCAATCTCATTATTTAAAGAACGTTTAACGTAAAGATTTTTGAAAGGGAGGTTTTGTATTATGAAAAAAGGTTATTTATTTTTAGCTATTTTATTACTATTAGTTTCGTTATCTTTTGCTAAGAATCCAGTAACTGTAGGACCAGGTGGTGATTTTGCAAATATTCAGCCTGCCATTGCGAGTTGGTGCACTGGTGGGGCAAATGCAAGTGAAACGCCACCATTTATTATTAATGTCAATCCAGCAGGAAGCCCTTATGTTGAAAGACTGACTCTGGATAATCTCGAAATAGGCAATGGCAATATTGTCGGGGATCTTATTATCCAGACAGCAATCCCTGGAACTTATCCTTATGTAGCCCTACAGCAAGGATTAACAGTGGTGACGGCAGTTACTACTTCGGGTTGTAAAATCTTTCAAGCGGATAAGAATGTAACAATCGATGGACTGCTTTTTATGCCATCCCTAACAGCGCCCACGATGTCAGGATACTGGTTCTGGGTAGATGAGAACGCGGCGAGTGGCTTTGATACGATGACATTCAAAAACTGCCTCTTCACACAGATTGATAGTGGAGGAAATCCAATTGTAACCAGTAGGGCGGCTGCTTACACCGCAGGTACTCCTGCAGTACCCCCCATAAGTACTGCCAGAATGCTTCATTTTTATCCCGATAATGGTGAGTTGAAACATCTTGTAGTAGATAACTGCACCTTCTATGGGGCTCAGGAATATAGTATTGTTGCTTATTTAAGTTCCAATGATGACACGGTAACTATTAGAAACTGCTGCATCGCGTGGGGTTTATCAGGTTATCAGGTCCGTCTATATGGTACAACTGGAGTAACCACAGGGGCAACTGCAACTATAACAGGAACCGATCAGACTGAAGGACCAGACAACTGCACTGTTTTTATACAACAATGGAGTGGTGATAATCACAGCCTATTGTTATCTACTGGTAACAATTTTTGTACTCTAAATCTTGAAAAAACAATATTCAGCGTTTTAGGTCCAGACTTAGGAGCCGCAGGCTCGAATACTCGTAATATTTCTGGCACGAGTAGCTGGATTACAAACATATCTGACTGCATTGTTTACAATGAAGGTGATGGGGCGTGCGTTGTAGAGGGGGCGAATTCACCACAGTCTTGGAATAGATTAACTTTACATAGCAGTGGCATTGGAGTTATATTCTACCTTGTGGCGGGGACCAGCAGTATTGCTTGTCGAGATTGCATATTTAGTGGTGTAGGAACTGTATGGGATGGAACTTTACAGACGGGTGGAATTGATGTTGATTATTGTGCCTATGTAGAGAATGGACCCGATGCTATTACACTTAGATCAACGACAACACCATTTCAAACTGATGGAAGCAATATAGTTACGGCTGACCCGATGTATTTAAATAGAAATTTCACATCAGCTCAATTTATGGATGTAACTAATACAGAGTATGAGGCGAAAGGAACAGCCGGTTCTGACTTAGCAGGAGGTGCGGATTATGCTCCTCCGACACGTGTGTATTATAGTTGGTCACTTTATGAATAATTGATTTCTTTTAATAATAAAGCCTTTCAGAATGTACTAATTTTCTGAAAGGCTTTTTTATTTATTTTTATTTATTTATCTTTTATACCGAATCCAAACCCCAGATGTACATAGATATAGGGAAGGTTGGTGTGAGATAAGTATTTAGTTCTGTTGCTATATTTATGATGTCAGGGTCATTGTGAGGTCCGAAAAGTAAGTTTATCATCTTCTTTTCTGATTCTAATCTGAATTCTTTGTCATCAATTTTTATTATATATTCTTTATCTTTGGGAAAAGTTATTTTCTTACCGGCTTTTTCTTTGGTATAATTAGATATTTGTGAGGCTAATGATTTAAAATTAAGAATTTTTATCATCCCCATAACGCCTTCAGCGACAGGGAAGGTTTGTGTTAATTCTTGATAGATAGGGCTCTCTTTGAAGGGAATGTTAACAATGACTTCGTCGAAGTCGAAAGTTTTAGTTATATGGTGAATAGTTTCGATGACTGCCGAAGAGTCTCCAGCCCATTCGTGGATGTAATTTTGGAAATCTTTTCCTTTTCCGATGACCGCATAAGCTTTGATTTCTTCATTTTGTTTTGCAACGAAGGTGTATGTTTCTGGAATCCCCAAATATGCCTCGAATTCTTTCTCACCACGAATAACTTTGTAAGGTTGTTTTTTATAAAGATTAAAAATCTGTTCAAAATCTTTGTAAGTATATTGTTCGATAGTAAATTGTTTTTGATAGGATGGTATTTCTGAGCTTGTAACAATTAGAAGATGTTCAAGACCAGCACAGCAGAATCCTAATCGTTCATAAAACTCAGTCAAATTTGACCAGAGAATCGCTAATTGAAATCCTTTTTGTTTGATGTCCTTTAGACAGCTTTCTAAAACAAGTGTTGAATAGCCTTTGTTTCTGTGATTTGGGTCAGTGACGACCGAGCCAATTCCAGCGACTTTTAGTTTGCCAATGCTTGTTTCTATTGTATATGGAAACCAGTAACAATGACTTACAACTTTATCATTAATGAGCATTACCTTCATACGTTCCATATTGTCTTTGCTGAGGGCTAAGGGATATTCATCAACAATGTGGAAAGGGACATTTTCTTGTAGGTTTTTTTGCAAGAAAGAGATAACTTGAGGATATATGGCTTCATCTGTAGATTTTATTATGAATTCTTCATTAGACATATTAATGCAACCTGATTGAGTATAATGTAGTCGGTCTTGAAAAAGTTACAGTTAATTAAGATTCTATAAGTAACAAATAGTAGCCCGGAATCTTTTCCCAGATGCTGAATCAAGTTCAGCATGACAGGAAAAGGAAATTGTCATTCCGATCCCGAATCAAGTAATGTCATCCTGAACTTGTTTCAGGATCTATATGACATTACTTGTTTCGGAATCCCTGACAAAAGAGTCAGGGCTACAAAAATTGGGTTTTTCAAGACCAACTAATATAAAATTAGTAAAAAATTGAATTTGCTAAGATAGATATTATTTTAATAAATAATGTTACAAATTATTTTATCTTAGCGATTATTTCAACTTCAACAGGGGCATTGATGGGGAGTATATTTGTTCCGACAGCGCTTCTGGCGTGTTTACCATTTTCACCAAATATTTTTCCTAAGAGTTCTGAGGCACCATTAAGGACTTTGGGCTGGTCGAAAAAATTATCAGCGCTTTGGACATATCCTGTGACTTTGACGATGCGTTCAATTTTATCTAAGCTACCGATAACACTCTTAATTGCGGCGAGGGCGTTGAGTGCGCAAATTTTTGCCGCTTCGTAGCCTTCTTCAATGGTCAAATCCTTACCTAATTTCCCCTTGTATTTTAGTTCACCTTTAATAAAGGGAATTTGACCTGCTGAATAGACGTAAGAGTCTACTAATACAGCAGGGACATAAGCGGCAACAGGTTTTGGTGTTTCAGGCAATTCAATTCCTAATTCCTTTAGTTTTTCTTCGACAGACAATTTGTTTCCTCCTGAGAAATTAAATTTATTATGTGGAGTGTGAAAGCTTGCTTTCGCTTTGTTTTGTGGAAGCTTGCTTCCAGTATAGGAACGCATATATGCGTTCCCTACAAATTAGCGAGACTAAAGTCTCGCCAATAAAAGCGGTAGCAAGCTACCGCACTCCAAAGAATAGGGAACAAAACTTTTTGAAATCTTGTAATCTCGTAACCTCAACAATAAATTGCAGCGCTACTCTTTTATTTTTCTTTTATCAATTTCAGCAATTATTGGTTCGAGTATTTCGAGAGCGATATCAATGTCTTTTTGAGTTATAGTAAGTGCGGGGCAGATCCTTATGGTGTTTTCACCGCATCCAAGTAACAACAATCCTTTTTTAAAAGCCTTACTAATAATTTCATCCCTTGCCTTTATATATTTTTCTTTCTTTATCCGAGTTTTAACTAACTCTACGCCTATCATCAGTCCTAATCCTCTTACATCTCCAATAATTTCATATTTTTTTTGCCACTTTTTAAGGTTCTTAATCAAATAATCACCCGAGGTTTGAGCATTTTTTATTAGTTCTTTTTCCAACAAGTCTATAGTAGCTAAGGCGGAAGCGCAAGATATGGGATTGCCACCAAATGTGCTTGCATGAGAACCCGGGACCCAATTCATAATTTTTTCTGATGAGACGATAGCACCTAAGGGTAATCCAGAAGCTATGCCTTTTGCTATACAAATAATGTCAGGAACTATTCCGAAATGTTCTGAAGCGAACATCTTGCCTGTCCTTCCCATTCCTGTCTGGATTTCGTCAACGACAAGTAATATTTTATATTTATTGGTGAGATTTTTTAATCTTGTTAAAAATTCCTTTGGAGGAACAATATAACCACCTTCTCCTTGAATAGGTTCAATAAAGATTGCAGCGACATCTTCAGGGTCGGTGATTTTCTTGAATATTTCCTCTTCGAGAAACTTAAGACATTCGATGTCGCATTTATCGGGACTCAAATTAAAAACACACCTATAACAATAGGGATAAGGGATTTGATAAACCCCTGCGATGATAGGAGCAAAATCTTTTTTTTGAATGATTTTACTACCTGTAAGAGAGAGTGCACCGGTAGTTCTACCGTGAAATGCTCCGATGAATGCGATAAATTTTCTTCTTTTTGTGTGATAACTCGAGAGTTTTATGGCGGCTTCAACTGCCTCGGCACCAGAATTACAGAAGAAAACTCGTTTATTGAAATCCCCAGGTGTAATACAGGCTAATTTCTCAGCAAGATTGACCTGAGGTTCGTAATAAAAGTCTGTCCCGGACATATGAATTAATTTTTCTGCCTGTTTCTTTATAGCATTAACTACTTGAGGATGACAATGACCGGTTGAGGTAACTGCGATACCTGCGGTAAAATCGAGAAAGATATTGCCGTCCGGGTCAAATATCAATACTCCTTCGCCTTTTTCAGCTACAAGTGGATATTGTCGCGTGTATGATTTTGAGACATATTTTTTATCTTTTTCGATGATTGCTTTTACCTTTGGACCAGGTAATTTGGTTTTAATCAGAGGATATTTCCGTTTTATCATAACGCCTCCCTTCATAGTTATATTTTATAAGGAGTTATTCCATCAAATTAAACCTTACATTTTGATTTAAGAAATAATTTAAAATTTTTCAGTTTCTTTTTATCTTTTTGAAATTTCAGTAGATTATCAAGGGACATTTTCTCAATAAGGGCTTGTTTTATCGGGTCAATTTTTTTTAATATACTTTTATATCGTAATATTTCGGGATTCTGATTAGATAATATGTTATTAATTAATCTTTCAGTTTCCATTTTAAGATTTTCAGGACGAACTGCGATATTGACTAATCCTATTTGTTCCGCCCTTAAACCATTAACTATTTCCCCAGCATATATAAACTCATTTGCATAAGTTTCACCAATCAGTGTAATGAGAAGTGGAATAGTGTTAAATATGGGAATGAAGCCATAAGAAATTTGGGGTAGACCGAATAGTGCTGGTTCTGAAGCGATTTTAAAATCACAAGCTAATGATAGAGCTAATCCTTCGCCATAAGCATTACCTTTAATTTGAGAGACTGTAATTTTGTTTGTCTGCATCAACAAATTAATACATTTATTGCTTAAATTAAAAAAATCTTTTGTTGTTTGCAAACTATATCCCTGTAATTTTCCCCAATCTATTCCAGCAGAAAAGAAATCCTGAGCAGATTTAAGCAGGATTATTCTTATCTTATCATCCTGGTCTAATTCTGTCAGTTTTTCATATAAGGAAATGAGAAACTCATAATCAATAAGATTAAGCCCGTCAGGCTTATTCAATATGATTGTAGCAACTTCTTTTTTATTGATTAAGCGGAGATAATCTTTTTTCATAGTATAAACTTTTTTAATTTTTATATTATTTAATTATCAGTTATTGGGAAGACAGTCAAGGAAGATATGAGTTTTATATTTATTCTGTTGTTAATAATTTGAGATTCAAAACTTGACATCGATTTTGTTGTTTTAATAATTTATTAAATACAAAAGTTTATTCTATAGTTTTTATAAATCTTATACGGAAAACTCGATGGTTATTCGTTTTAAAAACACTCAGAATTGTTTTTATTATCGTTCGGTTATTAGAGATATTTTTATGATTTTATTTCTCTTTCTATTTATCCCTTCTTTTGGTGAAATATATGAAGATGATTTTGAAGACGGTTCTTCTGGTCTTGTATGGACTGATGCTCTGGGATTCCATAATATAGTGGATGCCGTATTTGAATCTCGTTTGAGCGGTATTACTCACCCCTGTCCAGGGACAAAAGTTCTCAAGGTTGCAGAGGATGGAAACACAGTAGGAATTCACCTCACATTAGCTGGTGGTGAGGGACAGGATATGACTGTTGAAGCCTGGATTTTTTGTGAAGGTAACGATGGTTCTGTTTCTCACAGTGGGTATCAGGCGATTGTTGCACGAGCCTCATATCAAGGAATCGAGAATTTTATTCGTCTTGCTTGGGACCCCGATCATTCTGAGTCTGGTGATTCTGGAGATGGTTGGGTCAAATTGCAGGTATATAATGGTGCGACCTGGGATTATCTTGGTATAGACTATTCTCAGTTTGGTTCTCAGACTCAGGGATATATTTTGAACGGGACAACCTGGTCAAGTAGCTGGCATAAATTCAAACTTGTTGTAGCGGGGAATCAAGTTTCAGCTTTTATCGATGATATGGAAACTCCACAGGCAGTAGGGATGATGAGTGTAACACTCAAGGATGGACAGGGTGGATTCTATGTTTATTCAAGTGGGGATTATGCGGGATATTTCGATAATTTTTCGGCAAATGTTACAATACCTCCTCCAACTGATTTTGATGTCCTAATTCGGAATGGGGAAGTTTATACGGATGGTTATAGTGAATTGCTATTAACAGATATTGGCATTAGTGGGGAAACGATAAGTGCAATA
>Ga0315289_10008990_pt1 | contig 14414 bp, 13 predicted proteins | sample YL17G11_40_MG_FD_203452 | JGI IMG/M metagenome (GOLD analysis project Ga0315289, IMG submission 203452) | Sediment microbial communities from Yellowstone Lake, YNP, Wyoming, USA - YL17G11_40 | ecosystem: Environmental > Aquatic > Freshwater > Lake > Sediment | place: USA: Wyoming | collected...
TGCAACTCGCATTCCTCCTAATACATTTTTCACAATATCCTCCTTTCAGGTTGGTAATATTTTGTATACTGTATCCAAATGATAACCTTTTATACGCCAAGGGTATAAACTTGTCAAGGTTTTTTTGCTGCTTCATTTTTTTTTGTTAGTTAAAGTTTAAAACTGGACACCTTCTAATCTCCTCTCCCCTTGGGGAGAGGACAAAGGTGAGGGGGAGATAACTCCAAGCCCACCCTCACCCCAACCCTCTCCCGCCAGGGGGAGAGGGAGTGTATTGCCTTTCATTGCCTGATAGTCGCTGCGATCCTCGGAAAGGCCACCATGGCAGATCTTAGACACATTAGGTGTCCACTTTTAAACTTTAAATCTATCTAAAAGTGTCCAGTTTTAATTCTTAAATGACATCATAGGTGTCCCAAAGACTTCTAACGTAATTTAGCGAAAGCCGCATTGGCATTGTTTTTCAATGATTATTAAGTTTTTATCGATTTGAATGATCAGTGAAATTTCACTCTGTTAAAAATCAAGTAGTTACATGGTTTTTTTCTCTGATTTTAGAAACGTTGGGACACTACTGAAATGACATTGAAAATTTTTTTCTTGACAAAGATAAAAAAGGAAGATAATATTTTGCCTGCCGGCAAACAAATTCAGGAATGATGAAAAAGAAATTTCGAAGAATGATAAAGAAGAGAATTGAGACCGACAAGAGCATCGATCGACGGTCGGAAATTTACCAAAAAGCCTTGGACCTGTTTGTTACAAAAGGCTACGATGCCACTTCCTTGTCCATGATCGCCAAGTGTTTGGGCATGAGCAAGGCTAACCTTTATTACTACTGTCCAACCAAAGAAGGCCTCTTATATCAAATCCACATGGACTATTTGCAGAGACAATTTATTCCAATCCTCGATGAAGCAGAAAAAATACCTGATCCCAAAGACCGGCTAGTCCTTTTTTTACGAAAGCACACTTTAATGTGCACATTCAGTCCAGCTTCCAGGGTAATGGTTCACGAGATCCGTAAGTTGAACAAGAGGAATTACAATCAAATCACCGCAATCTGGAAGAGGGCCTATGAGTTAATCCGTGATGCGATTAAAGAACTTCAAGAATCGGGAAGAGCTCGTAAATTTAGAGAATCTTTCTTGACTTTTCTTGGGACCGGTATGGTTTTTTGGATAGTTTATTGGTTTGATTACAGCCGCCAAGCTAATGCTGAAGAACTGGCTGAAACTTTAATTCAAACATTTTTTCATGGCTTACTTTTGGAAGAAGAACGTTGAATCTACGGTTTGTGAAGCAGACTAATAGAGCATTATCTAATCGATTGACCGCATTCCTGTAATGCACTTTCTACGAAAGGAGTTCGTTGGCAAAAGAAGAAGAGATCATAGATTTCGTTGCTGGGAAAATCGCTTGATATAAGAAGATCCCCCTGTCTAATTTGTGTCTCCTTTGCCAAAGAACGAGGCCTGGAAAGGGTAAAGGCAATTTATGGTGGCAAATGAAAGAATATCAATTCAGAAAAAGGAGGTATAAGTGAATTATGAAAGAGGTTGTGATTGTTGAAGGAGTGAGGACTCCATTTAGTCCATTTGGGGGGGCTCTGAAGGACATTCCGAGTATCGAGCTTGGTGCTTGTGTGATTAGGGAACTTGTGAAAAGATCAGGCTTACAGGCAAATCAGATTGATGAAATTTTCTATGGAATGTCACTTCCAGCTGAGGCAGCGCTTTATACGAATGTTTGTGGTCGTCAAGCAGCTTTGTTAGCAGGACTTCCACCTGAGCAAGTGTCTCTTACCATGGATAGAGGGTGTTGTTCATCCACGGCCTGTACCATTTTAGCTTTTCGGACTATAAGGTCAGGGGAAGGAGATACTTTTTTGGCAGTTGGTGCTGAGAACATGAGTCGCTGTCCTCAAATTGCTCCTCCGGAGATGCGCTGGGGGCAAAGGATGGGTCAAATCGTTTTTCGGGATCCCTTATCACCGCTTGGGCATGCCAACTTTCCTCCAGAAGCAAAGAATGCAGGTGATGTCGCTGTCCAATATGGCATCAGTCGGGAAGAACAGGATGAGTGGGCCTATAGAAGTCAGATGAAATATCAGGAGGCCAAAAAGGCTGGAAAGTTTAAGATGGGAGAAGAATTAACTCCCGTTGAGGTACCCCAGAGGAAAGGTCCTCCTTTAATCTTTAATGAAGACGCTTTTCCAAAACCTGATACGACTTTAGAGAAATTGGCAAAGGTAAAGACTATTTATGGAAGTCCAACGGTTACGCCGGGAAATGCTCCGGGATTGGACACAGGGGCAGCAGGTCTTTTAATTATGTCAGGAGAAAAGGCGAAAGAATTGGGTTTGAAGCCGCTGGCAAGGATCATAGCCACTGCAAGTGTATGCTCAGATCCGACTTTACTGGCTATCAATCCAGGCTATGCGATTAAAAAAGTTTTGTCGAAGGTAGGCATGACTATTGAGGATATAGACGTGATAGAGATAAATGAGGCTTTTGCAGCGGTTCCACTGGTGAGTAGTAAGATTTTAGGGGATGGAGATGAAGCGAGGACAAAGAAAATCAGAGAAAAATTGAATGTGAACGGAGGAGCCGTTGCCATTGGCCATCCCGTGGGGGCCACTGGAGCAAGGCTCATCATGACACTGATGTATGAACTTAGAAGGAGGGGAGGGGGTTATGGAATTGCCTCGATTTGCGGGGGTCTTTCACAGGGAGATGCTGTGTTAATTAAAGTAGAATAAGTCATAAGGAGAAATTAACAATTCCAATACAAATTTAAAAAGGGTTCAAGTTAGATACGAATGATATTTTAGCTGCTGCCAGTGATGTTATTGTTGAACGTATTAACGCTTTGCTTGACCAAGTAGGTAGAGGGGAGATTCTGTGCATATGTGGTGGAGTAGATAAAATATTGGGGTGGTCAGGCTCTAAGGCCTCAGATTGCGGGGTTTTGGGTGCTACTTTATGTATATAGCGTGAAAGAAGTTGAAAGGATGATTGAGTATAAGAAGGAAGAAAGGATTGCCATAATAATTATTAACCGTCCTGAGACAAGGGGTGCCTTGAATGTCCAGGATCATATCGACTTATATAATACGTTGCTTGATTTTCGAAATGATGACGAGTTATGGGTTGGGATTATTACTGGCACAGGTGAGAAGGCATTCTGCAGCGGAGCGGACATAAAGGACACCTTACCTGCTTTAATTAGGAAGACAGATAAGCCTTGGGAGATCCCCGGTCCAGCTTTGCGAGGGTTGGGGCTTTGGAAACCGCTCATAGGCGCAATAAATGGTTTGGCCTTAGGTGGCGGACTAGAGCTTGCGCTAAATTGCGATATACGAATTGCTTCGAATAATGCTAAATTTGGATTTCCGGAAGTTACTGTGGGGTTGTTTCCGGGCGGGGGAGGTACACAGAGGCTGCCTAAGATCGTTGGGTTAGGCTTAGCTGCAGAGTTGATACTTACCGGGAAGATTATTGATGCCCAGGAGGCTTACCGTATTGGGCTGGTCAATAAGATTGTTTCAACTGATGAGCTCATGCCTACAGCAAGGGAGCTAGCTGAAGCGATATGCCGAGTGGGACCGCTAGCGGTACGAGCAGCTAAGGAGGCTATGATTTTGGGTACTGGGATGAGTGTGGAGGATGGCTTACGTTTTGAGTATTCGCTTTTTCAGCATGTTTTATCAACAAAAGATTTTGAAGAAGGGATTGCAGCTTTTTTAGGAGGAAGGAAACCAAGATTTGAAGGAAAGTAGGTCATAGGATAAAGCAGCAATAGTTGGTATGAGCGATAGACAATCATCCAATTTTAAAAATGAAGTTATTTAGGGGCGAGGATATGGAAATTAATAAAGTTGGGGTCTTAGGAGCGGGGACTATGGGTGGGGGTATTGCCCAGGTGGTAGCCCAAGCAGGATTTCAAGTGGCTATTCTAGATCTATTAGAGACTTTGGTAAAGAAGGCGGTTGAAAAGATAGAAAGAAGTCTTTCAAAAAGTGTTGAAAAAGGTAAATTATCTTCTCATGAAAAGGGAGAGACTCTTAAGAGGATCAATCCAACGACTAATATTAAAGACCTTAAAGATTCAGAATTAATTATTGAGGCAGCATTTGAAGATCTTAAATTGAAAATTGACCTTTTTGAGAAATTAAATGATCTTTGCCCTTCTGAAACCATTTTTGCGTCAAACACTTCCACTCTTTCGATCACTCGGATGGCTGCTGCGGTTTCTCCACCGGAAAGATTTTTAGGGCTCCATTTTTTCAATCCAGTTCCCTTCATGAGGTTGGTTGAGGTTATTCCTGGTTTACAGACTTCCGATGAAGCGGTCGATTCAAGTATTGAGTTTGTAAAAAAAATAGAAAAAATTCCCATAAAGGTAGAAGATTGCCCAGGTTTCCTGGTTAATCGAATTTTTATGCCCTATGTTGGGGAGGCTATATTGGCCGCACAAGAGGGAGCTGCGCTACCTCGGGAAATTGACGAAGCAGTAATGAAAGTAGGTTTTCCAATGGGCCCCATTACTCTTAATGATATGGTAGGAATTGATGTGGGAGTTCACACTTTTCCTATTTTATACGAAGCCTATGGAGGGCGCTTCCCTGTACCCCTTCTTCTTGAAAAGCTGTATAAGGCAGGTCGGCTGGGCACAAAATCGGGGAAAGGAATTTACGTAGAGGGGAAAGTTGATGATGAGTTCTTTGAAATTGTGAGGTCAATTCAAATTGAAACGAGTATAAAAAATACAGAGTTCTCATCAGATAGATTAATTTTGAGACAAGTCAACGAAGCCATTTATTGTCTCCAGGAAAAAATAGCAACAGAAGGAGATATTGACCGGGCAATGGTCTTGGGGACGGGTTTTCCTTCTGATCCAGAACGGAATGGGGGTCCTCTTCATTGGGCTGATAATAAGGGATTAGATTGGGTACTCGAAAAGCTGGTCTATTTCAAAAATAACTTGGGACCTCGCTTTTGGCCTCATTTTTTACTTAAAAAATATGTCGCCGCAGGATATTTGGGTAAAAAAGCTAAAAAGGGATTCTTCGAATACTAAGATGATTATAAGAGGTAATCATGGCTATAGTTGAATATATAAAGGAAGTTAGAGTTGCAATATTTACCATTAATCGACCTGAGGCGATGGGGGCTTTGAACCTGGAAGGGATGAGGCAACTACATAACGCACTCATCGATTTTTGTGATGACGACGGGTTACTGGTTGGTATAATCACTGGTGTTGGGGATAAAGTTTTTAGTTCTGGGGTAGATATTAAAGATTATCTACCTTTTGTAAGGAAGACAACGAATAAAAAATGGCAAAGGCCAACTGGAATAATGCGTGGATTAAACGTATGGAAGCCATTGATTGCAGCTTGTAATGGTTTGACCCTTGGTGGCGGGCTCGAAATTGCTCTCGCTTGTGATATTATGATTGCGTCGGAAAATGCTACATTTGGTCTGCCTGAGGTAAGAGTGGGTGTGTGTCCCGGGGGAGGCGGCACACAAAGATTGCCACGCATAATTCCAAGACGAATAGCCGCCGAGATGTTGTTTACCGGAAAAACAATAGATGCCAAAGAGGCTTATCGTATAGGGTTAGTAAATAGGGTTGTGCCGATAAATCAGTTAATGCCTGAGGCCAAGAAAATAGCTGAAGCTATCTGTCAAGTAGCACCATTGGCGGTGAGAGCAGCTAAAGAGTGTATGATGAGGGGTTTAGACATGAGCCTTGAAGATGGTTTACGTCTGGAGGATGATTTTCAAACATATATTATGGCCACAAAGGATTTTGAAGAGGGAATAACAGCTTTTGGTGAAAAGAGGAAGCCTAAATTTGAGGGGAGGTAAACTCGTTTGGTGGAATCTTTAATCCAAGAAAGGATTTCAGGCCTCATTGATGTCTTTTGTCTCATAAAGAAGATAGAAAACATCAAACACTTACTTTACATCTAATTCTTGTTGATAAGAAACGTTATACCCACTGCTTGCAATAGGGAACCTTATACTGGAGGTCAAGGGGGGCGCAGTCACTCCCTTAAAATTGCTCTTGAGAAAATCGTCTTAGTTGGTATTGGATTGCTTATGGGGCAATTCATTCTTTCATTAAGAGGTGTTCAGAAATCCTTTGGTGGAATTTTAGCCGTCAATGATGTTGATTTCGATGTTTCACGAAGTCAAATTATTGGGTTAATTGGGCCAAATGGAGCGGGAAAAACAACCTTATTTCATCTTATCTCTGGATTTTATAATCCGGACGGTGGGAATATTTTTTTCAAAGATACAAATTTAATCGGGCTCCGGCCCGATCAAATTTGCAAAAAAGGGATTTCAAGAGCCTTCCAGATAGTGCGGCCTTTCAGCGGACTAACCGTTTTTGAAAATGTCTTGATCGGTTCCTTCAATAAAGTCCAAAATAGGCGCGAAGCACATCATCAGTGCATACAAACCCTTGAACTAACGGGCCTTATTAAATTTAAAGATCAATTGGCCAACAATCTGACCTTGGCAGGGAAAAAACGTCTAGAGATTGCCAAGGCTTTGTCGGCGAATCCGGAAGTTTTGCTTCTTGATGAGGTTATGGCCGGTTTGACGCCGGTTGAGACGGAGGAAATCATGTTACTGATCCGCACAATCAATTCAAGGGGAATTACCATCATCGCTATTGAGCATGTCATGTGGGCGATTATGTCCCTTGCACATCACATCATCGTTTTGAATTATGGTAAAAAAATAGCCGAAGGAAGTCCGGAAGAGATTGCTAATAACCGAACTGTTATTGGGGTCTATCTGGGAGAGGAAGGGAATATTGCTTAAGTTGGAGAATGTGTGTTTTTCATATGGGGAGATTCCTATCCTTCATGACATTTCCCTAATGGTACTCAAAGGAGAGATTGTTTCCTTAATCGGAGGAAATGGAACAGGGAAGACCTCAATCATGGAGGCCATTTCAGGACTTTACCCTATTCGTTCAGGACGGATTGAATTTTTGGAAGAAGATATTCAGGGACTTTCCCCTCACCGCATTGTATCCATGGGGCTGAGTCAAGTGGCAGAAGCTAGGCAGTTGTTTCCCCAAATGACTGTATATGAAAACCTCGAATTAGGGGCTTATACTTTCTCTATAAGCAAACATGAAATGAGAAAAAAAATAGATAAGATTTTAGGATATTTCCCGATGTTGGCAACACGAGTTAAACAGATGGCAGGTACACTCTCAGGCGGCGAGCAACAGCTTTTGGCCATCGGTAGGGCGCTTATGTCCCAACCAAAATTATTAATGTTTGACGAACCATCTCTTGGTTTGGCACCACTCATAGTTAAAAAAATTTTTAAAATCATTCAAGAGTTAAACGAATCTGGAATAACGATCCTTTTAGTTGAACAGAATATTAAGCTAAGCCTCACTGTTTCAGAGAGAGGCTACGTTCTTTCCAATGGCCGAATTATTCTTGAAGGTGAGAGTAAAAAATTGATAGCTGACGAACAGGTGATCAAAAAAGCCTATATAGGGATTTGATCCCTTTAGGAAAATTCACAAAAGGAGGAAAAGATGAAAAATAAAAAATCAAAAAAAGGGTGGAGCCGAAGAACATTTATTAAACAGTGCGGTGTGGGAGCATTAGGTATTGCTACAGCTTCCTTAGGTTTCCCAAATATAATTCTTGGCAAGGAACCTGAAGAAATACTACTGGGAGCAGTTTATCCAATTTCAGGTCCTGCTGCCAGGGAGGGCGGTTATGCCCGTAACGGTTTGCAATTGGCCGTAGAGGACATCAATAATAGGGGTGGGATTAAGTCTTTTGGTGGGGCAAAACTAAAACTCCTCGTCGGCGACTGTATGGTGGATCCCTCTAAGGGCATGACAGAGACAGAGAAAATGATCAAGGCTAAGGTGGCACTTGTATTCGGATGTTTCGTGAGCAGCATTACCATTGCCGCAACCCAGGTGGCAGAGAAATATCAGATCCCCTTTATCGTTGATATCTCCGTCGCTGATATCATCACCGAAAGGGGGTTCAAGTGGACCTTCCGAACGAATATCAAAACATCCATGCAGGCCCAACAATATGACGAGATGGTATATCTTCTCTCTAAAGCTACAAATACATCGATAAAAACTGGGGTCTTTTTACATGAAAATGGTTTATATGGGCAATCATGGAAAGAAGCCTTGATGAAATATGTGGGTGAAAAGAGTTCGTTAAAGATTATTGAGTCAATTGCCTATCCCACTCAGACCAAGGATATGACGACCGAGATTCTTAAAGCGAAAGCCCTGAAGCCAGACATCATTCTCTCGATCAATTATGCCCCCGATGCCGTATTGATGATGCGTACGCTCTTTGAGCAAAAGGTTGATTGTCTTGGTGTGGTCACCCCTGCAAGTACTGGCATCTCCGACCCCATTTTCGGTGAGTCACTTGGGAACATCGCCGATTATGTGTCGGATGTTCTTTATGCCGTGAATTGGAAAAATCCAAAAACAGTTGACATGCATAATCGGTATGTTAAGCGATTCAACGAGCCATGGCAGGAGTCCGTAGATTTGTCCTATGATGCGATGCTCGTTGTTGCGGATGCCTTGGAGCGTGCTGGATCCACGGACCCTATAAAGCTTCGCAGCGCTATTGCCAAGACAAACTTCTCGGAATCCATAATGTATAGGAGCGGAGGACCAATTAGATTCAATGAGCGTGGTGAAAATATTAGCGGCTCAATGGCCATGTTACAATGGAATAAAGGAAAAGCACAATATGTAATTCCACTTGAATTTGCTCAAACAAAAGTTGTATTCCCAGTCCCTAAGTGGGATGAACGAAAGATCCGTTGAGAATTCCTTGATTATTCCTTGCCTGGATAGTTCAACCAGGCAAGGAATAATTCATAATTACACATTGCTTGAATCAATGAGGAGACCATATGGAAAAAATATGGCTGAAGAGATACCCTCCCGGCATCCCGGAGTTCGTCGAAATTCCTTTTTTAATCTTACCTCAAGTCTTGTTAGCTTCTGTGAAAAAGTACCCTGATAGGCCAGCCATCATCTATCTTGGAGAAGAGATCACTTACGTTCGTCTTTGGAACTTAATTGAAAAATTTTCAGAAGGACTAAGACAAATGGGCATCCAAAAAGGCGATCGAGTGGCCTTGCTCCTTCCCAATTGCCCTCAAGTCCCGATCGCCATATTTGGAACACTTCTGATGGGTGGCATCATTGTCCAGAATAACCCAATGTTTACCGAAAGGGAGCTTAAACAGCAATTGCGCAATGCCCGTCCCAAAATCCTCATCACCCTGGACGAATTTTTGAGTAAGGTCGAACCACTCCTTTCACTTCCAGGACTGGAGGAAATCATTATTACCCATCTGGAAGAGTGCGCATTATCCTCAACTTTCCCTGCAGAACTTGGAAAAGATAATATAATCCGATGGTGTGATTTCTTGAATCTCAATCCATCCGGTCTACCTTGGGCTGATATTCATCCCGAGGATGTAGCTTTCATTCAATCTACCGGTGGAACGACTGGAGTTTCCAAGGGGGCCATGCTGACACACATGAATATCATCGCAAATGTCGCCCAAGTGTCCGCTTTTTATACTCAAATGGTACCAGGAGAAGAAGTGTGGCTCTCAGTCATGCCCTTTTTCCATATTTTGGGCCTAACTAGTCTACTTAGTTGGCCCCTCTCAATCGGGGCCAAAATCGTCATCTTTCCGAAAGTTGATCTCGATACATTGATTGATGCTATCGCACGTTACAGGGTAACCTTTATTAATCTCGTTCCAACCGTATATATTGGGATCATCAATCATCCGGAATCGAATCGATTGGATCTGACCTCTTTAAAATACTGTTTAAGCGGAGCAGCACCTATGCCGGAGGAAATCATGGAGCGGTTCGAATCGATCACTGGATGCAAGATCAAGGACTGTTATGGTCTGACCGAGGCATCTCCTGGAGTTTCAATGAACCCTGATGTGGGCGAGATAAAAAAAGGGAAGGTTGGTTTTCCTATTCCAAATACGGAAATTAAGGTTGTTGATGTTGAAACCGGTGAAGTGGAAGTGCCTTTGGGGGAAAAAGGGGAACTCGTAGTCAAGGGGCCTCAGGTATTCCAGGGTTATTGGGAAAACCCCCAGGAGACTACGGCAGTCTTGCGTGATGGGTGGTTATACACCGGAGATATTGTCAGTGTGGATCAAGATGGTTTTCTCCGAATAGAGGATCGGAAAAAGGACCTCATCATTGCTAGCGGTTATAATATTTACCCTCGCGAAATCGAAGAAGTACTGTTTGCCCATCCCAAAATTAAGGAAGCGGCAGTCATCGGTGTACCAGATCCGTATCGGGGTGAGACGGTTAAGGCTTTCGTGGTTTTGAAAAATGGGGAATCAGCGACGGATGAGGAGATCATTCAATTTTGCGAGAAACAACTGGCTAGGTATAAGTTGCCCAAGATAGTTGAATTCCGGAGTAGCCTTCCCAAGACTGGCACCGGGAAACTCTTGCGAAAGATTCTGCGTGAGGAGGTCAGGGAGGGGCGATGATCGGATCCATTCTTATTCCTTCCTTTATTAATGGGTTGATGATTGGTTGTGTTTATGCTCTCATCGCCCTGGGTTTGACCCTGATCTTCGGAATTATGAAAATAATAAACTTCGCTCACGGTTCCCTGTTAATGATAGCGATGTATTGTTCTTTTTGGCTTTTTGACCTCTTCCGATTGGATCCATATCTCTCGTTGCTCATCAACATCCCACTCTTTTTTGTCATTGGTATGCTAATTCAAAAATTGGTCATCAACCCTGTGATTGAGGGTCCCCATTACATCCAGATCTTAGTAACTGTCGGACTGATGCTTCTATTGGAAAATGGGGCACTCATGGTTTTTAAACGCGACATTCGATCTATAACTATTTTCTACCAAAAATGGGTCTTAACTTTAGGAGACGTAAACATCGGCTTTACTAAGGTAGCGGCCAGCATACTTGCCTTGGCTTTGACGGTATTACTCTTCTTCATTTTGAAGTATACTAAATTGGGGAAAGCGGTTCGCGCCACTTCTCAAAATAAGATGGGTGCCTCCTTAGTAGGCATTCCTATCCAATCCATCTACCTATTAACCTTTGGCATTGGAACCGCCTGTGTGGGGGCTGCTGGGGCTATGATGATCCCCCACTACACGGTTGATCCATATATTGGACTCAGTTTTGTCTTGATCGCCTTCATGACAGTGGTCATGGGGGGGATGGAGAGCTTCAGCGGAGTTTTATTGAGTGGCATTGTCATCGGTGTGGTTGAATCGATAGGTGCTATCTTTATGCCAGGTTCTACGAAAACCGTATTGGTTTTTGTCATCTTTATCTTGGTCCTCCTCTTCAGCCCTTTACGAAAGATTAAGGAGCAGGCATGATAGACAATCCGTTCCGTGAAAACTCAAATCGACTAAGATCTGTTCAAACGGGACTTCTTACCGCTATGCTCATCGTCTTCTGTCTCATCCCAATGTTCGCTACAGAATATATCATTTCTACTCTCATTATGATGATGCTTTATGCCTATCTGGGATCGTGCTGGAATATTCTTGGTGGGTATAGTGGATATCTCTCCTTTGGGCATGCGGCCTTTTATGGCATTGGTGGATATACATCAAGTCTACTTTTTATCAAGCTCGGTATGACCCCATGGTTAGGGATGTTCGCAGGTGCCGTGCTTGCTTCATTGTTAGCCTTCTTTATCGGATTGATCTCATTCAGGTTTAAATTAAAAGGCGTTCTGTTCGCTTTTATCACAATAGCCTTTGCAGAGATCGGCCAACAAGTCGTTGCTAATATGCAATTCTTTGGGGGTAGTATCGGTATTTTGGTTCCTCTCAGAGGAAACTGCTACTCAATTTATCAGTCTACAGATAAGAGCTTCTTTTATTATGTGATACTGATCATGCTAACAATGATTATTTGCGTGACCAAATTTATTGAGAAAAACAAAATCGGGGTTTATCTGGTTGCTATAAGAGAGGATGAAAGGGCCGCTGAAGCATTGGGTGTTCATTCCAACTTATATAAGATTTATGCCTTTATGATCAGTGCATTTTTTACCGCCCTAGGAGGAACGTTTTATGCCCAGTATTTTATGTACATAGATCCAGGTCTCATGTTTGGCTTTGGAGGCTCCTTGGAGGCTATATTGAGGACCATCATTGGTGGAGCAGGGACGGTATGGGGGCCTGTCATCGGTTCCATTATGATCGAGTCCCTCTCAGAAGTTACCCGCCACCTATTAGGAGAGTTCAGCGGCCTTCACCAAGCAGTTTATGGCTTGATTCTCATCTTGAGTTGCATCTATATCCCAGAAGGGGTGGCGACTTTTTTAATCAAATTTCTGACATTGCCATTTTCCTCAAAAAGGCAACATATCTAATGAATATAGGGAATTTCTGCAAAATAGTATCCCTATACTGCAGAGGGAATTTCAAATGAGGTTAAAAATTGCTTAAAGGAGGAGAAAGAAAACTGTATGGAATCACTATTTTGGTGGAGTGAGAAACACAGGAAATTGGCCATCGAAGTTGAAGAATTCGTAAACGAAATGATGCCGAGGGCTGAAGAAGCTTGGTGGAGAAGGGAAGTGCCCCGAGATATCTTTGCTAAAATAGCTTTAAAGGGATACTTTGGCGTCAGTATTCCGAAGGCATATGGAGGGATGGAGTTAGGAGCCACTGGGGCTTCCATCGTAACAGAAGCGCTAGCTGGGCTTCCTGGTATTATCTATTTGTTTGGAGCTTCCATGATGGGGGGCTTGCATCAGATTATGGAATTTGGTAATGAAGACCAGAAAAGGAAATTCTTGTCTAGGATTGCCAAGGGTGAATTTGGGGCAATTTCCATTACCGAACCATTTGTGGGAACGGATGCTGCTGTGATTGAAACGGTTGCCAAGCGAGAGGGAGACCTCTACATATTATCCGGAAAGAAAAGATTTAATACCGGGGTTGGAATAGCTAGTCGGTATATGCTATATGCTAGAACTAGTAACAATCCTGAAAACATGGCTCGATATCAGCACCTCACAGGCTTTATCGTTGAGAAGGGGATGCCAGGATTCACTGTGGAAAAGGTAAATGAAGTAATGGGATATGATAATACTCCCAATGGACATCTAGACCTTGATGAAGTGCGCGTACCTCTGGAAAATCGGATTGGGGAAGAAGGAGAAGGATGGAAAGTGATGACCGCAGGCCTTAATTTTGAAAGGACTATTATAGCAGCCACCTCATTGGGTGTACTTAGTTCTGCCGTCAAAGCGGTGGTGGGATATACGCAGAGGCGTATTCAGTTTGGGAGACCGACAGCAGATTTCGTAAATAATCAATTTAAGATTGCTGATTTATTAATCAAACTTAAACTATCTAGATTAGCAACTTATTATACAGCCTATCTTTTTGATATGGGTCAGAACACTGGTATGGAAGCCTCTATTTGTAAAGTCTTTAATTCCGATATATGCATGGAAGCCATGGTAGATGCTATCCAAGTGATGGGAGGAGATGGCGTAACTAAGTTCTATCCTCTTGCGAGGTTGCTTAATGAGGCAAAAACAAACCAGATAGGTGGGGGTACAAGCGAAGCAATTAAGCTTTTGATTTATAGAACGGGTTTGAAACAGATGGCAAATGACCTGAAATGGCCGCATAGGTCGATCCACCCAGAGCTCGGAGTCCCAGTGTCGGTGGCGGGAAGACCGATAAAGCAGTATGAGATTAATGAAGAGAAGTTGCTTAAGACACTTGCTGAGGATTACAGGATCAACCCGGGTCTATATATGAGTCGGGAGGACTTAAAGGATTTATTTATTGTAGAAGATAAAACACTGGATGAATTGTTGTCTTCTCTTGAGCAGAAAAAGTTGGTCAGACTTTATGGAGGCAAGAAAAGGATTGAATTGGCAAAGGCCACCTATGAGGGACTGAAAAAGGCAAACTCACCAGAATATTATCGGTGGTTCCCCTCATGGGTTAAGAAAGAAGATATTTTCTAAGCCGGCTAGACCTTCTAGAACCAAAATTGGGCGAAGGAATGTATCGAGCCTGTTTTGGAATCGATTTCCTCACGAGCTCAACAAGTCAATGTCTAATACAAATATTGTCAATATTATCAATATGGAGATAGGGATGAAATCGCCCCCTTAGGCTTCTGTTTATTTGCGATGGAAGGTGTCGTTCCACATGGTACCAAAATGATAGACATTTATAAAACTACTTTTCCATTTATTTAGCATTAAGTTTGATTCTCAACTGCTAAAATATATTTGGTCAAGGCTCCATGCTTTAAGGAGGTGAAGCCCAAATGCTGATGGAAGGCAAATTTAGTTTAAAGGCGCCTATT
>Ga0315289_10008991_pt1 | contig 14414 bp, 12 predicted proteins | sample YL17G11_40_MG_FD_203452 | JGI IMG/M metagenome (GOLD analysis project Ga0315289, IMG submission 203452) | Sediment microbial communities from Yellowstone Lake, YNP, Wyoming, USA - YL17G11_40 | ecosystem: Environmental > Aquatic > Freshwater > Lake > Sediment | place: USA: Wyoming | collected...
TCTGAATACTGAAGAATCATTATATGAAATCACCATTTCCGCAAGGCTGAAAGACACAACTATCCTGTCAAGCAAAAAACTGGGCATAAATGTCACAAAGTTGGCAGTCAAAGAAGCCCAGATACCAATAGGAAATGAGACAATCTCAGCCCCTTCTTCAAAAAATATACTTTTAGATATAGGTAACTGGTTTTCAGACATATTCAGATCAATAGGGGGCTTTTTTTCAAGCCTGTTCACGATAAAAGTGCCTGAGACAGCCAATCAGACAAATGAAAGCCTTGAAGTAGGAAATATCATAATAAATGAAAGCATCGTCGGAAATGTAACTGAGATATCGGAGGCATCAAACCAGACTGCTGAAGGAAATGAGACAATAATCGCGAATGAGACAGAGACATTAACCAATGAGACAACGGGCAATGAGACAACAGTCGCGAATGAAACATTAACCAACGAGACATCAACCAATGAAACAATTACGAATCAGACGAACCAAACATTAGGCAATGAAACAATAGTCGCGAATGAAACATTAACCAATGAGACAGCAGGCAGTGAAGAAACATTAAATCAGACTACAAATATCACGGCAGAAAACATAGGCACTTTAGTTATAACTGAAAATGAAAGCCAGCAAAGCAATGAATCCCAGGAAAGTCAAGAAAATCCAAGCTTTGATATCAAACAATTTTTAATTGAAAATAGGATTTATATTATCGGGATAATAGTTATCCTTTTGATAATAGTCCTTTTCTCAACAGGATTATGGAAAAGAATAATTAATTTCTTCGAAGATGAAGTCGAGGAAAAAAATTCTAAATAACCTCCTAGTTACCTAATTTTATAATTTCAGACTTACAACTTTAGACTCGCCTTCTTGCATAGTTATGCCGTAAATGGTATTGCCCTCATTTATCACAGAGTCATTATGGGTTATGACTATATACTGCGCCTTCTTTATATTTTCCTTGATTAAGGCCGCAAGCCTTTCTGAATTTCTCTTGTCTAAGGTTGCATCAATCTCATCAAAGATATAAAAATGATAGGGCTTGTAATCCTGAATGGCGAAAATCAGTGATAATGCAACCAGCGCTCTTTCGCCTCCTGACAAGGATGAAACATCAAGATTCTTCCCCTTGGTTATCTTCACAAAGATATTAACACCGCCTGTAAAGGGGTCATCCTCATTCTCAAGCTCTAAAACCGCGGTTTTTGCAGTTAGTTTCAAGAAATTACCGGTGAAATCCCTGTTGATAATTTCAAATACTTTCATGAAGGTGCGCTTTTTCTTTTTGTCGATTTCAGAAATGATATTTATTATCTCCTGCTTCTCTTCTTCGAGTTTCTTGGCTTTTTCATGGATTTTTTCATATTCATCCTTAACTGAAGTGTAAACTTCCAATGCCCTCAGATTTACAGAGCCTATTTGCTGCAATTCCTCTTCATTCTTCTTTATTCTTTGTTCAAGCTCATGTCTTGAAATTTCTTTGACAATCTCGGCTCCCTTGAAAGGCTCAAATTCCATGCCTAATGTCTCAAATTCAGCCTCAACCTTCGCTCTTGCAATCTTCAGGGAATTGTTTTCATCATCCAACAGCCGGAATTTTTCCTGTTCCGCCATCAAAAGCTCCTCGAATTTTCTGATATCGTCCTGAATCCCTGTTCTTTTCGCGAAAAGTTTTTGGAAATTTACATAAACCTCCTTTTCCTGTTTCTCTTTCACATTTACGAGCTTTTCCTTTTCAGAGACATCTGAACTCATAGCTTGTATCTTTTTTTCTAGCTCTTCTTTTTCTTTAGGCAACCTTTTAAGGATAAGCTGTGTCTTTTCCAGGTCATTCTGCTTTATGCTCAGCTCAAGCTCCAGATTTCTTGAGGGGATTTCGCCTTCTCCGATTTCCAGGCCAGTGAGAGATATAAGATTGCTAAGACATTCATTCAATCCGCTTAAAGCAGAACCGCTAGTTTTGCATTCCCTGTCCAAAATTTTAGAAAGATCATTCACACTTTGCTTTATCTTAAGGACATCTGCTGATTCGCTTATCTTTGTGATTGAACCCTTGATTTTTTCAAGAAGTATGCCGACGGATTCAACTGTATCTTTAGCATTTCTCTTTAATTCAGAAACAATCGCAAAAAGCTCTGACTTGAATGTCTCGAAGCTTATCTTCTGCAGCTTTTTCTTGATTTTTTCCTTTTCTTTCCTGAGCTGTTCAATTTCCGGAATGCTTATCTTGACGCTTAACTTCAATTGCTTTTCCCTTTCATCCAGACTTGCAAGCTGCTGGGTGTAATTTTCTAATCTGACACTTAATGCAGCCAGCTCTGCCCTTATCTGCGTGATATCTGAATGCAATTGCTCGCTCTGCACACCAGTAGCTTTCTCGACATCCAGGCTAATTTCCTCGATGTGTTTCTGCAATCTGGAAATCTTGTCCTGAAAATCAGAAATCTGTTCCTTTATCTTTTTCAAATGCACTTCTTTTTCATTGATTTTTTCTTCTATTTTTGATTTGTCCTGGTTTTTTTCTTCAATCTGCCTGAATAGGATAGTGGCTCGGTCTTGCGCAATCCCTTTTTTAAGATTCTCATATTTTAATGCCTGCGATCTTTCCTTGTCAAGATTTCTTAGATATGCCGAGCGCTCATGCAGTATTGTTGAAACTTCTTTCAATTTTTCATCGCTTTTTGCAAGCTCTTGAAGAGATTTCAGCTTTCTATCTTCGTATATGGATATGCCTGCAACTTCTTCTACGACCTGCCTTCTTTCCTCTGCCCTCATCTCGACGAAGCGTGCAATTTCCTCCTGCAGAATGATATTAAACCCTTCCGGGTCGATTGCTGCCTGGGCCAGCAGATCAATGACCTCCTGTCTTGTAGTTACTTCATTATTAATCTTGTATACAGAAATGCCATTTTTCCTGGCTGTTCTTGATACCCTTATTTCAGGGTCATTTATAGCAAATGTTTTTTCAGAATTGTCAAGAACTATCTCTACAGTTGCCTCTTCGCTTCCGGCCCTGCTTTTGCCGCCATTGTAGATAAGATTGGCTGTCCTTGAAGCCCTCATGCTCTTTGTCCCTAACCTTCCAAGAACAAAGCAGATTGCATCTGTAATATTGGATTTTCCTGAGCCGTTTGGGCCTATAATCAGATTCAGATTGGGGTCCAAAGGTATCTCGGTATTTTTCGAGAATGATTTGAAACCCTGCATCCTCAATTTTTTGAGATATGTCATGTTCTTTATGCCTTTTTTAATAAATCTCAATATTTAAACCTTATTCTACTCTGGGATATATTTACCGACGATAAATCAGAAAAGATAATCAAAATTCAGCCAGCTTTTTCTGGCTCTTTATACTTTTATCATGGCCTTTCCATGTCTGCCATGTCTCTCTTATTATGCCGTATTTCTGATATTTCTTGCCTTCTGTCCTCAGGAATTTCTGGCATAATGGGTCTGCTGGATAGCCGGAGCCTATCTCAATCCCATATTTCTTTTTTATATTTTCAATCTCTGCATCTCTTGTCACTTTGGCAAGAATTGATGCAGCTGACACGGCTGCATATTTGACATCTGCCTTATGCTCGCACAGCAGTTTTATCCTTTTCCTTATCTTTTCATCGATTCTGTCAGAAAGATAATTTTGCCATGCAGGGATATTGGTTGATGGGCAGTCAATCTGCACTGTGACTTCGTTTTTAGCATTTTCAAGAATATGATTGATTATCTCAGCTGTTTTCAATGCTTCAAGCTGATTCAAGTTAATGCCATGCCTCAAGCTATAATCAATATCTGCAGCAGAAGCCTGGACAATATGGAAACCGTCAGCAGTCTCTTTTATCATTTCAGCCAGCTTTTCCCTTCTTTTGGGGGTTAAAAGTTTGGAATCCCTTACTCCTAATTTCTTGAATCTTGCGCCTGTTTCTTCATCTAGGAGGCATCCTGCCAAGACCATCGGGCCTATGACAGGCCCTCTGCCTGCATCATCAATTCCAAGGAAAAGCTTAGTTTTGCTCATTCTAATTATAAGAGAAATGTGGTTTAAAGTTTTTCCTTTTTCAAAGGATTAATAAATTAAAAATTATAGAGATTAGGATGGAAAAAGAGACAAGCGCAGAATTAGCTAGAGTGCATGCACATTTATGCGGAGATGGTTCTGTTTATATATACCCTACTAGAGAAAAAGGGAGGAAATTTATTGCAGTTGTTGGTTATTACAACAAGAATCAAAAATTGCTGGATAAATTCAGAAAAGATTTCAGTAAGATATTTAGGGTTAAGATGAAAATGAGGAATAATCGAGAAGTCTCTATAAGGAGTATCAGAATATTTAAAGAAGTGACAAAAATGTTTGGAGATTTTGGCTCTAAAAATTGGAGAATTCATAATTCGATTAAGGATGCAAATGATAAAATTAAATTAGAATGGCTAAAGGCATTTTTTGAGGATGAATCATATCATGAAAAGAGGTATAACCGATTAAAAACAAAATCAATGAATTATGATGGATTAAAAGATGCTAAAGAGATGCTGGATTCTTTAGGGATTTTTTCTAGTTTAACTGGCCCGAATTGTGATGGAAGTTATTATCTAACGATTCCAAATTTTAGTTCTATAAAAATGTTTGAAGGATTTGTTAAAGAACCTATAAGAAAATAAAAGCATAGCGGGAGAAGGATTTGAACCTCCGACCTCAGGGTTATGGGCCCTGTGAGCTAACCAGGCTGCTCCATCCCGCTATATTGAATTTAAACGGGGTAAACTTATAAAGCTTACTAACTTAATCTATGAAAAAGAGGGATGGTTAAACGCCCCCGCTATTTTTTATTAATAAATAATCATGATGTCAGGGGAAGTGAAGTCCATGACTCAAAATCTATAAAAAGTCATGAACATTTATCACTTCAATAAAAAAGGGAAATAAAAAGAGGAAAAATGAAGAAGTTTTGGTTGATTTTTTTATTTTTTACTGTAGCCTTTCTTACCGGTCAAAATCTTGCTTTTGTCGCTGGAGACTGGTCCTGCACTCCGAATGGAATTATTTCTTCTTCTGGGACCATAACGCCTATTAAAAATGCATATGTAACTTCTCATTACTTAGGTATTGATAAAGGAACAGGCTCATTTTATTTTTGTAACATCACATTAATTTTAGCTGATGGTTCGAGAGTAGTTGTCTTTCAATATCCCAAATGTGATCGCCTATGCAAAGCTGGTGGATGCGAAAGAGATTGGACCACTTCTTACAATATAAAAGATGTAGAAATGACTATTACTAGCAGTCAACCTTTGAAACATGATTTGCGTTTTTACTGCGATGGAACATATTGTCCTGCTGCTGGTCGTACAACATGCAGAATATGCCCTTGCACATCAGGCGGATGCTGTGATCTAAGTAAAATTCCTTGTGATTACAAATCAAAGGATACTCCATGTGGAACTTGCTCTTGTTCCTTCTATCATTACTATTATAAAATGCCTCTTTTATCAGGTGGAAATTATTGTTATTACAGAGTTGGTTCTACTAGTGGTAATTATCTTTGTAGTGGATCAAGCAGCAGTTGTCCTACAACCTGCACATGTGGTTATACTGATTATTTTAGATATTCTTGCGTTGGGGAGTGTATATATATGAAAGGGTGTTCTGGCACTAATCAGGGAGGTTGCGCATATTCTGAACGTGGAAATGCTTGCAGTATTGGTTTTTGCAGTGGTGGTGGAGACTGCTGCAGAGATTCAGACGGAGATTCTTATTCAACAGTAGGTTTGGTTGAATGTGGTAGACTAGATAACTGCCCTTCAATCTATAATCCTGATCAAGCTGATAGCGATGCTGACAGTGTAGGTGATGTTTGTGATAATTGTGTAAATGTGGCAAATTCTGACCAAGCAGATACTGATAATGACGGAAAAGGTGATGCATGTTCAATACCATACTGGGCAAATGAAAGTGGCAGTCAGATAAATGAGACAAAGATGAATGATAGCATCAAGCTAATTGCAATTGCGGCAGCTACAAAATTTCAAATCATTTCAAGCTGCGGCTCTGAGATCTTGAATGCGACAATCATCTCAGGAAATGCAACTGCAAACTGGACTGCAAAATACTGCAATGGCAATTTTACCTTTTATGCAACAATGCCTTTCATCTCTGCAATCTCCGGAGATCTGACAGTTAAGCCAGCTGCGATAATTACCTCGCCTGAAGAGAATTCATACTGGGTATTCGCAACGACTGTGCAATTCAACGCTACCCTGAATGCAATGGGGACAGCAAGCCAATTTCTAAATTTCACATGGGATTTCGGAGACAAAAACATTACTACTGTAACTGGCACTGGACTTATCGACCACTATTATAAAAGTCCAGGAGGGCAAGCTGCTGTCGGTAAGAAAGTCAACCTGACAGTTTCAGATGGCGTGACTAGCGATATTGATTCCGTGACTATATTTCTGATACCTACAGAAGAAAAATGCACTGATGCAAATATCATCCTCGGAGGATGCGCAAAGAATTATCCTGGCAGCCCTGGTCCTGACTGGAACTGGTGCAATTCTGACCCTGCGAACAGGACAATGTCAAAAAATTGCAGCGCGTGTCCTTATTGTCCTACTGGTCAGATCTGCAATTATGTTGCTGAAAGCCCGAAATTTGAAGATTGTATTACTCCCTCATGCGCTGGCAAGGATACTGCTGAGATATGTAAAAAGGAGCCAGGATGCTGGTTTAATGGAACTAAATGCCTGAGATGCATTGAGGACTTGCTTGAGAATCCAGCTGAAGCTAGTCTGGGCTGCTCTGCCTATTCTAATGAAAGCTGCAATGATGACAGATGCGGGATTGGCTCAATGATGAGCGGCAGGTGCGTATGGGATGATGAATATGAATGTAGGCTTCTTTCAAGCGGAGAAGGAACTGGATGTGGGAATGTAAACTGCTATCAGAAGGTTACATGCGAAGCTGAAAAATATAATGTCACATGTACATCTTTTCCTCAGGGAAATGTTGAAACATGTTGTGGAATCTGCGAGCTGACGAAAATGATGGACATGCCATGCGGTCAGGCTGCTGTGGAAGCAGTGATGCCTTTTTTCTCAACATTGCAGCTCGCTATTGCTGCATTGCTGATTGCTGCTTTTTATTCTTTTTATGTCCATAATATCGGAAAAAGAAAATAAATATATGGAATTTTTATGCCCTGGCTTGATTTTCCTGCCAATCTTATATTTTAAGGATATTCTGTCTATCTTAGTGACGCTTAATCTCGTCATTGAAGAAGCGTCTTTGGAAGTGTAGCATCTTGTTCCTTTATATTCCCCCAAATAATCGAAAAAAGACGGAACATCGACGAAAAAACGGTCTTTCTGGCCTTTTTTATTTCTTTTATTCCTATTATTCAGAACAGTTATTGATTTTAATTCTCCAGAATCAATCAGCTGATAAACAACATGTTTGTCAGTTATTCTAAGCCTTTCTGCCACTTCCTCGATTAGAAAAATATTTTCAGGCTGGACATTGAATTGTTTAAGATAAGTATTTCTGTTCCATGAATAAAAATTAAGCGCAGATTTAATATCTGACACATGGTGACGTGTTTCTTCGGCTATTCTTTCAAGCCCTCTGCATTCATCATTCAGCTCTTTACTCAGAACATAAATTTCTTTTATATTCTTAATAGAATTGTAGCAATCAGTTGAATTCTTTAATGAATAAACCTCTTTTGCTGGCAAAAAATAAATACCTTTTATATTATCTGCCGCAAGTAAGCCTTTGGCTGTGTAGCGTCTGACTGTTCTTGGGTTTACATCAAGCAGTTCCGCAGCGCTATTCACGTCCATTTTTTCAGTCCTATTTATGATACTACTTTCAGATGGCATCAGAAATAGAAGAAAAAGATATTTAAAAGTCTTTTCTTTGAATTTATAATGTCAGGACCAGGCTTCGGAAAGCATAAATTCAAAATAAATGCCTATATTCATGAAAAGGGAAAAAGCCTTGCCAAAATAACACACATTGACCTTGAAGGCAAGATTGAAAAGATAATAAAACCGGGTGAGATAACATTCATCAGAGGCAAGCCAGGCGGCGCATTTATCGCCCTGAAAAAAGAAATGATTAAAAGGGCTGAATCTCTGATTAGGAAGAAAAAAGCCAAATAAATCATTAAGTGCCATGATTAAAAAATCTTAGAATCATGCTCAATTAATTATTAACAAAAAATGGCAAGAAAGATTAAAAAAGTAAATAAGCCAAAGAAAAGAAAATTGAAAATAACGGCAATACTCATCATTATCCTTTCACTGCTTCTAGGATTAATGATAGGCATACTTTTGAACACCCAATTCAAGGTCACAACAGAAGAAAATGAAACTGCAGGGACTGGAGAGCTTCCAGCTGGCTTTTTGAGCACAGACGGTTTCGAAAAGGTTGTCTCAGTCAATGTCGAGCCTCCTACGCTAATGCTTTCAACAGAATGCGCAAGGCTTGAAATGAATATCACAGATGATCAAATCTATTCAATTGCCTATGCGCTCAGGAATCTTACGCCTGCCAGACCCCTGACGCATGACTTGATCAAAAATATCCTGGATAATTATCAAATAGAAATACTGCAGATAAAAATTGATTCAGTAACTTCTGAAGACATTTACAGGGCAAAAATCATTCTGCAAGAGGGAAACAAAGTGTTAGCGCTGGATTCAAGACCTTCAGATGCGACTGCAATTTCTCTGAGAACTGAAAAAGACATGTGGATAAAGAAAGACATCCTGGACAAATATGCAGTCAAGACGTGTTAGAATAAAGAATTAATAAGAAAAAATGGAGGAATCCATGACGTCAATTCATTGTTCCAAAATTCTGCTTCTTTAATTAAGACAGATTCTCTGATAAATGGCCAATAACGGGCAGTTTTTTCTTATTGCCCTTAATCGCGCTTATCAGATTAAGAAGCATCCACAATTCAAAAATTCCCCAATAGACAAGATAAAAGGTTGGCGACCATTTCCCCCAGCTAGTTCCGCCAAAAGATACAATGGCAGCAACAATCGCATAAATAATCAGAAAGATCAAGCCTGTTAGTATGTTAAAGAAAATGGATTGCAATGCATGAAATCTTGTGAACTTGTCTTCCTTTTTCGCATTTAAAAGCACAATAATTCCAGATATCACGCCAAGAATATAAGCCAGTCCTGCATTTGTTGTGCTGGCCTTGCCTTCTGCCTTTTCCTCTTCTGTAATCACCTTGGTTTCAGGCAGAGGTTCTGTTGGAATCTCTGATTTAGGCATCTTTTCAGAAGCAATCGTAATGGCTCTCTTAATCGCGACTCTAGAGTGTCCTTGTTTCATTAATGCATTTTCAAGTTGAGCTATTGTATATCCTCTTTTCAGATTTCTTGCAACGTAATCAGCTATACGCTGCATATAATCTCCTGCTCTTAGATCTGCCATCTTGATTTTTTTATTTTCTTTCTTATAATTATTTTACTTACATCTTTAAATACTTTTCTATCGACGTGAATGGCTATAAAAATTTATCAAAACCTTTAAAAAACCTTTTAGCTTTTTCAATACATGCCGGGATGGCCCAATGGTACGGCGCAGGTTTGCTAAACCTGTTTCCGCAAGGATTTCTGGGTTCGATTCCCAGTCCCGGCGTTCAATAAATATGGAAAAAAGAGCCGCATTAAATCTCGCAACTTCTACATTGGTAATAATCATTCTGTCAATTGCGGTCTTAGGGGCAGCTGTCGTTCTAGTCAAGAACATAATTGATGCAACCAAAGTAATTCATATTGAAAAAGTAGCTCCGAGTTACTTTGAATCCTCTGTATTCCCAAGAGAGGGAATGACAGGAACCATCTTCAAAATTTCTTTCTGGATTTACAATAAAACGGGAATTGGGTTTGTAGCTGCAAATATCATCAAAAACAAGCAGATTATAACTTCCCTAAATCTATACGATGACGGAAATCATGGGGATGAAAAAGCAGATGATGGTTTATTTGCAAATGTTTTTGATTCTGTAAATCAACAAGAAAACAGTTATGCAATTAATTTTATTGCCGGCGGTCTGAAATATGATAATGCAACTTCATTCCAGATACTCAAAGAAAATTGCATCAACCTTGTGAATTCCGGACCTCCTGAAGACAGGATAAATATTGTTTTTCTTGGCTCGGAATACAAAAATATGGAAAAATTCAGAAATGACATAATAAGAGATATTGACCTTAATTCAAGATATAATGGGCTCTTTTCATTTGAGCCATTCAAAAGCAATAAGGGCAAGTTCAATGTTTATTACGTAAACAAGTCTGTAGATCTGGACTGCAAGCTGAATTGCGAAGGCATTGAAAGCATGATTTGCTGTGATGATAACAAAGTTGTGGAAGAGGCATCCCAATGCCCTGCTGACCAGATAATAGTTCTTCATGACACTCCGCAGTTTTGCGGGACATCCACTTTCTATGCAAAAGTCTGCAGTTATGTAAAAAGTCCTATTGTCATGGTGCATGAATTTGGCCATAGTTTCGGCGGCTTGGGAGATGAATATAATTACGAAGAAATTTATCCAAGCTATGCGAAAAGCATCGGTGCATATGAATTTAATTTTCCGAACTGCGACAAGGCAGGTTGTGAGAAATGGGAAGAAATCACAAGCGGATGCTGGAACGGATGCACAGTTTCAGCACTTTTCAGGCCTACAAAAAACAAATGCATAATGTATACTTATGTGCCTGAATTTTGTCCCGTCGATATAAATCATTTAGAAAAATTAATGCATGATTATGGCCAATCAAGTCAAGAACCACAGGTCCTTTCAAAAGCTGCAAAGCCTATTGGAAAAAGTTACTTTATGAATGTCAAATATGATAATGGTCTGTTAAGTTTAGGAAATGTTTATGCCGCGTCAGGCGGTTTTAAAATTCCTGATAGGAAATTTGATATATACACTTACACAGGGAAAGTTGTATCTTTCGACAATAAGGTTTTGGAAAATTTCACATTCGAAATCCCAAGACTGATATGGTCACCAATGGCTGAAAATGGAACGCAATATTCTCCCATTGTGAAGGATATATTTAATTATACCGTCGCAATTCCATATTCAAGCAATGGAAAAAAATTTGAAGCGTATGACAGAAATAATTTGAAAGTTCTGTCAGTAGATGTAGGCTATCTTGCCCAGACATGCGGGAATGGAAAATGTGAGCCTCAGGAGAATTATCTTCAATGCCCAGTTGATTGTCCTTTGGACAAGTCTGACAACCTATGCATCCCGTATAGCGATGGAATTTGTGACCCTGATTGCAAAGGGAAAGATCCTGACTGCAGAGCGCTGCTTCCAATCATAAAGGATAACATAGTCTTGATTTTGTCAATAGTTCTTCTAGTTGCCTTGCTTGCCCTGCTGCTAAGCAAGCCTACCAATCCTTCCAAAAGATAATCTTAGATAATATTTAGATAATCTTAAAAACGGATTTTTGTTACTAAGCTCATGATAGATGTCCACTGCCATTTTGAGCAGAAAGATTATGATAAAGACCGAGATGCGGTTATAGAAGCATGCAAAAAAGAGATTTTAGCTGTTATAAGCAGCTGCGCTGACCCGAGAGACTGGCCGATAACTCTTGAAATGGTCAAAAAGTACAGAGGATTTGTATTTGCAACAGCAGGAATTCATCCAGAATATATAAAAGACATTAAAAAAGAGGAAATTTCAGCTTTTATGGAGACAATCAAGAAAGAGGCTAAAGGAGGAAATATTGTGGCAGTTGGAGAAATCGGTCTTGATTATTACTGGATAAAAGAAGGTTTATGGCGCGAAAAACAAAAAGAGCTCATGATTAAATTCATTCAGCTAAGCCAAGAGCTTAATCTGCCATTGGTTATTCACTCAAGAGATGCGATGGCAGATACAATTTACATCCTGGAAAAATATAAGGTGAAGAATGCATTGCTTCACTCGTTCGGAGAAAGGAAACTGCTTCCAAGGGTAATGGAAAGTAACTGGAGCATTTCAGTCGGTCCTATAATAAAAAGGTCAAAAGAGCATAAAAAAATAATAAGAGATATGCCTCTCGATAAGATAATGCTTGAGACTGATGCCCCTTGGTTTGGAGAGGAAGGCAAAAGAAACACCCCTCTTGCAATCAGGGAAGTGGCTGAAAAGATAGCTGAAATCAAAAAGATTTCATTCGAAGAAGTTTGGAAACAATGCGGCTTGAACGCAATTAAATTTTTCAATCTCCCTTTAAAGGTGAATAATTAAATGTCTATGACGTCAATGCAACCAAAATGCAAAAGATATAATATTAATTATTAAATCAATTAAAATCCATGAATAAGAATCAATTAAAAATGATGATTCATTATCAATATTAACTAATAAAAAAATGGAAATTTGGCAGCAAATTTTAACAATAATTTTAACAATGATAGGGATTCCTGCAGGAATTCTCATTGCAAATATGTGCAAAGAAGAGCTTGAGGCCGGAAGAAAATGGTTTGTCCTTATCTCATTTTTTTCCCTTGTCTCAATAATTATTTCGGCAATAGGGTTTTTAATTGCTGGCGAAATTGCAATTATTCCTGCTCTAGTGATGATTCTACTTCTGGCAGGTGGTTTATTTTTCCGAAAGCCTTGGTTATTTTATATTATAACATTAGCCGTTAATGTGATAAGCATATTCTTCGCTGAGGCAATAATGTTTTATACAGCAACATTCAGTTTTATATTCCTGATAAGCTTTACTGCATACACCTGTTCATTCAAAAAGAAAAAGGAAAAATAAAATGCTATACTTAATTGGAATCGGACTGGATAAGAAAGATATCTCGCTGAGGGCGCTAGAGGCAATCAAAAAATGCAAATTTGTGTATCTTGATGTGTACACAAATGTCTTTCATTACAGGATAAACGATATTGAAAAGATTATCGGCAAAAAAATAATCAAAGCCTCAAGGCAATTAATAGAGGAAAGTGATGAAATTATAAAAGATGCAAAAAAGCAGAACGTTGCATTGCTGGTTTCCGGAGATCCTCTGATAGCCACAACCCACGTTGATCTAATGCTCAGGGCCGAAAAGGAAAAGATTCCAGTCAAGATAATTCATGCGCCTTCAATATTTACTGCGATTTCTGAGACTGGATTGCAAATTTACAAATTCGGCAAGACAGCCAGCATTCCGAAATGGACCTCAAGTTTCAAGCCAGAATCATTTTTTGAGATCATCCAAGCCAACCAGAAAATAAATGCCCATACATTAGTCCTGATTGATATAGGGATGCCTGTGAATGAGGCATTGAGTCAGCTCTCTGAAGTAAGCAAAAAAAGAAAGGCCAAATTGAAGGAAATAATAGTATGTGAAAGGATAGGCACAGATGAAGGCAAAATTAGTATAGGAAAGATTGAAAATCTAATGAAGAGAAAATTCAGACTTCCCGCATGCCTTATAATTCCAAGTGAATTGCATTTTCTGGAGAAGGAAGCACTGGAGAAAATTTAAATAAAGCTTTTACCTTGAATTTTAAAGGAAAAAGAGGAAAGATGAAGAAGCTTTGGTTGATTTTGATATTTGCTGTACTTTTCATAGTAACTTTAATTGATTTTGGCAATTGCGTCATTTCGGCACCGCGACCAACATGTTATGAATGTCAGAGATATGCGTCACAATCATGCGGTCAGAGCAATTGTGGAGTTCAGGTATGCGACCTTGGAGGGTGTAGCTGTCTTCAAAAAGATTGTGGATGGATGTATAATCCGAGTGGATCTTTGAAAAGTACATATAAAGATAACTTTTGGATTGCACCTATATGGGGTGCTTGTAATCTAAACACCGGAGCAGGATACAACTGTTGGTCTGGTTCTTCTCAATCATGCCCATATACTGGTTCTCCAAATACCAATGGAATAGGAATTTGCCATAGTGGAACAAAAACATGCAGCAATTGTCAATGGGGTGGGTGTGGAGGAGAAGTAACTCCTCAATCTGAGGTTTGTGACGGCCTTGACAATGATTGTAATGGCCAGGTTGATGAATATTGTTTTTCATCAGTAAACTGGGCAAATAGTACAGGAAATCAGATAAATGAAGCAAAAATGAATGATAATGTCAAACTGATCGTCCAATCATCAGCAAATGATAGAGTATTAAAATTTCAAATCATCTCAAGCTGCGGAAACGAGAGCCGAAATGCAACAATTCAAGGAGGAAGCGCGAATGTAAACTGGCCTGCAAAATACTGCAATGGTAATTTTACATTTAATGCAAGCTATGCAACAATGCCTTTCATCTCTGCAATCTCAGGAAATCTGACAGTAAAGCTAGCTGCCCAGATTATCAAGCCTTCTGATGGTGATACTTTTGTGTTTGGCACAACTGTGCACTTTGAAGCTATCT
>Ga0315289_10008994_pt1 | contig 14411 bp, 16 predicted proteins | sample YL17G11_40_MG_FD_203452 | JGI IMG/M metagenome (GOLD analysis project Ga0315289, IMG submission 203452) | Sediment microbial communities from Yellowstone Lake, YNP, Wyoming, USA - YL17G11_40 | ecosystem: Environmental > Aquatic > Freshwater > Lake > Sediment | place: USA: Wyoming | collected...
CCTATATTTCAAAATACGCTGGGATTATTTTAATGAAGGGAATTGAATCCTGGCAGATTTTATCGCTTTTAACCTTAAGGCAGAATATTTACACTGACCCGCAGAAACCATTACAGATTGAACCAAAGCTTTATCCTATAGGACAGGCAAACGAAAAATCGCCGGTTTTAGTGACTACGAATTTTTCTCTTACCTATTATACTGTGTTAGGCGAGGTAGAAGCAAGCAAAGTGCCGTCTTATATTTTAAGCGTTGATACAGAAGGTATGTCAGTGCTGACTGCCTGGGCAGCGGAGAAATTTACTCCGGATAAGATTACGGATTCGGTAAATAAATTCGGGGTTGGTGATGCGGTTTCGCATAAAAGGCTGATTATCCCCGGCTATGTTGCAGTGATGAGCGGAGATTTGGAGGAGAAATCCAGCTGGCAGGTTGTGGTCGGGCCAAAAGAAGCCGCCGGCATACCATCGTTCTTGAAGAATCTATAAATAAGCACAGCAGTAGGGTCTGTAAAGGATGGAAAAGTTCAAGGTTACATTTTTGCCGGATAATAAAACTATAGAAGTGGAGAAGGAAAAAACCATTCTTTCTGCTGCTATATCCGCAGGTGTCTATATCACCTCCAGTTGCGGTGGCGATGGTGTCTGCGGCAGGTGCAAGGTAATCTTAAAAAAAGGACAAGTCCTCTCCCAGCCCACTGGAAGGATAAGTTTAGAGGAAAGAAAACGCGGGATGCATCTTGCCTGTCTGACGACTATACAGAGTGACTTAGAAGTAGAGGTGCCTCCTGAATCAAGGTTAGATTTAGAAAAACTAACTCAGGAAGATTTAGAATTAAGACTAAAAGGGCTTTATTCAGAGAGCGAAGAGGTAGAGTCTGCACCATCCGTTTTAGGCGAAGAGATATTTGTTCACTCGCCATTAGCCACAAAATTATATTTAGAATTACCGCCGCCGGATTTAGAAGACAAAATCAGCGATTTAGAGAGATTATACCGGCAGATCCGCCGTATCCAGGATATACCCGTTATGCAGACGGGCCTGGCCAATATCAGGCGACTGGGAGAATTACTGCGGTCTTCGGATTGGAAGGTTACGGTTACGCTGGGCAAAAGAAACGGCACAACCGAGATTGTCCTTATTGAGCCCGGAGATACTTCCCGTAAAAATTTCGGGCTTGCCTTTGACATTGGAACAACCACTATTTCAGGGCAATTAGTGGATTTAAATACCAAGAAAGTATTGGGTACAAAAGCAAGTTATAATAAACAAGCCAGCTTTGGCAGCGACGTAATTACCCGCATAATTTATGCCCAGGGACAGGAGGGGCTTGAGAAATTGCATCATGCGGTGATTGATGACATGAACCAGATGATTCATGAATTAGTTCAGGAGCATAATATTGACCTTAATGATGTGAATTGCGTATTGTGCGCGGGTAACACCACTATGGTTCATTTATTACTTCGAGTTGAACCTACGTATATCAGGAGAGAACCTTATGTGCCTACCGCAAATTTTGTGCCTACAATTCGCGCATCAGAGGCAGGTATAAAAATAAATCCAAGGGGACTCCTATCTTGTGTGCCGGGCGTATCCAGTTATGTGGGCGGAGATACTGCTGCAGGGATCTTGTCAAGCGGCTTGTATAGGGAAGATGATTTGAGTATTTTGATTGACATTGGCACAAACGGAGAAATTGTTCTTGGCAATAAAGATTTTTTAATCGCAGCTGCCGCCTCAGCAGGCCCTGCATTTGAAGGAAGCGGGGTTAGCTGCGGTATGCGCGCAAGCAAAGGTGCGATACAAAAAGTAAAAATTGCACCCGGCGATTTCAAAGTAAATTATAATACAATCGGCGATGTTAAGCCCCGTGGCATATGCGGTTCAGGATACATCGATATCGTCGCCCAGATGCTAGGCGCCGGTATAATTGATAAGAGCGGCAAAATCAAGGCAGGTGATTCCATGCGCATACGTAACGCAGAGTCAGGCCGCGAATTTGTAGTAGCATTTAAGGAGGAATCCGATGCTACTTCTGATATTGTAATTACAGAGGCGGACATAGAAAATTTAAAACGCGCAAAAGCAGCGATTTATTCTGCTACCGCGGTCTTAACCAAACATATGAACCTGGATTTCTCTAATATCAAGAAGTTCTTTATTGCCGGAGGATTCGGCACTTATCTTGATGTAGACAATGCCGTGGCAATAGGTTTGCTCCCGGATTTAGAAAAATCAAGATTTATGTTCATAGGCAATAGTGCCCTGGCAGGCAGCCGCCAGATACTTTTATCATATGAGGCGATGAAAACGGTAAACGAGATTGCCAGAAAGATTACTTATTTTGAATTATCGGTTGACCCGGGATATATGGATGAATATATGGCAGCCTTGTTTTTTCCGCATACGGACTTGTCAAAATTCCCGTCAGTGAGGAAATAAATTATGGGTCATGTTATTGCTCTGGCAGGTAAGGGCGGCACAGGAAAAACCACCCTTGCAGCGCTAATTGTAAGGATAATCAGGGAAAAAAAGTTGGGTTCGGTTTTGGCAGTGGATGCTGACCCCAATAGCAATCTCTGTGAGGTATTGGGCCTGGAGTTAAAAGAAACTATAGGGCAGATTTTAGATGGTATTGCTGCTCATCCGGAAAAAATTCCCGCCGGTATGCTTAAGGATAATTTCATCGAGTACCAGATTCAGACCGCGATTGCCGAAGGAGACGGCTTTGACGTCTTAACTATGGGCAGGCCCGAGGGACCGGGCTGTTATTGCTATGTGAATAATGTTTTAAGGAATATAATGGGTAAGCTCATCAGGGATTACGACTATATCGTCATTGATAATGAGGCCGGCCTTGAGCATCTGTCCCGGCGCACCACCAGAAGCGCGGATGCCCTGGTGGTTATTTCCGATGCCACGCCTGTCGGATTAAAGGCAGCAAAAAGAATAAGCGATTTAGCAAGAGAGTTAAAAATAGAAACTAAAAAAGAATTTTTAATCGTAAACCGCTATGGTAAGGATTTAGAAAAAGAAAAAATAAAAGGCCTGAAACTGGATTATCTGGGCTTTGTGCCGCCGGATAATCGGATAGAGAAGATCAGCCTAAACGGCAATTCATTAATGGAGTTAAAGGAAGATGCTTTAAGTTTAAATGCCCTGCGTAGATTAGGAGATAAGATATGGCAGTGCAACCAGTGTTAGAAAAGTGGGTAGGCGAGGTTTCTGTGGTAAACATAGGCGCTACAAAGGCAGAAGGTGGCAGCCGTGCAAATGTAATTAAGATTGGCGGAGAACAGACGCTGCCGTTTTTATTTGAGGAAGGCGCCGTAGCAAATAAGCCCTGCGTTGCCTTTGAGATTTGGGATATCGCACCTGTTGATTGGCCGCAAGAATTAATGGAATGCTATGAAGAAGCCCTGAATGACCCGCTTGCCTGGGCAGAAAAATGCGTAAAGGAATATAAAGCGCAAATCTTATGCATAAGATTACAGGGGGCGCATCCTGATTTTGGAAATAAAAGCGCTGAACAGGAAGCAAAGCTTATAGACCGGTTATTAAAAAAAGTAGATGTGCCTTTGATTATTTTAGGCAGCGGTGACGATGCAAAAGATAATCTGGTATTACCCGCTTGTTGTGAAGCGGCGCGCGCAGAGAGGTGTTTGATTGGTAGCGCTGCGCAGGATAATTACAAAACCCTGGCAGCCAGCGTTTTGGCTGACGGTCATAATATTATTGCCGAGTCGCCCATAGACATAAATATTGCCAAACAACTGAATATTCTGATTTCAGACATGGGCTTACCCCTAGAGCGCATTGTGATAAATCCTACTATCGGCGCTTTAGGTTATGGCCTGGAATATGCTTATTCTATAATGGAGCGGGCGCGTTTAGCAGCGTTGTCAGGGGATAAGACATTGGCCTCTGCGTTTATTTGCTTTGTGGGCCAGGAAAGCTGGCGGGCTAAAGAAGCAAAGGTTTCCTCAGATCAAGGCATAATCTGGGAGGCAATCACTGCCGCTACTCTAATTCAGGCAGGAGCTGACCTGTTGGTTATGCGTCATCCCAAGGCAATAGAAAAAGTAAATAAATATATTGAAGATTTATTCAGGAGGTAAGTGGTGTTTATCATTGGCGAATTGATTAATGGTATGTATCAGAATATCGCTAAGGCAATAAGGGAGAAGGACAAAGCTGTTATCCAAAAATGCGCATTAGAACAGCTAAAGTGCGGCGCAGACGCCCTGGATGTGAATTGCGGGCCCGCCTCAAGACAGCCGGTTTCTGATATCCAGTGGTTAATAGAGGCAATCCAGGAAGTAACTGATAAGCCCATAGCTTTGGATTCCAGTAAGCCCCAGGTTATTGAGTCAGGATTAAAGGCAGTAAGAAATAAGGCAATTATCAATTCTACTACTGCTGATTCTGAGAAATTGGATATATTGTTGCCCCTGGCAAAAAAATATAATGCCAAACTCATCGGGCTTACTATAAGTTCAAAAGGCATACCCCAGAATAAAGACCAGCGCCTGGAATTAGCCGCTACAATTGTAGCCACCTGCCAGGATAAAGGGTTTCCTATCGAGGACCTTTACATAGACCCGATAGTGATGCCTCTTAATGTTGCCCAGGCACAGATGAAGGATATTTTAGAATCCATACGTGAATTTAAAATTATTTCAGAACCACCCCCTAAAACCATAGTCGGTTTAAGCAATGTTTCGCAAGGCGCAGCTGTAAGGAGCCTGGTCAACCGCACATTCCTGGTAATGGCGCTAAGCTTCGGTCTTGACGCAGCAATACTTGACCCCTTGGATAAGGATTTGATGGACGCAGCGATTACCGCGGAATTAATCTTGAATAAACACATATACTGCGATTCATATCTGGAGGCATACAGAAAGAAATAGGATGGCTCGCTTTAAAACCTTTAGGCATATTTTTAAATTCCGCGGGTTCAGAGACAGCCTGAAACTGGCAATAAAAGGCATTGTTTATTTATTCCTATACCACCGTAATATGCGCATAATATTCTTATTAGGGTTAGGCGCATTTTTTCTAGGTCTATACTTTAAGTTACAGGGAATAGAGCTTGTGGCCCTGTGTATCACGATAACCCTGGTGTTTATGGCAGAGATTTTTAATACCGCTATTGAACTTATGATCGATATGTTTACGGATAAATACCATACTTTAATAAAATTAGTCAAAGACATTGCTGCTGCTGTCGTGTTACTTGCTTCCTTAAATGCTGTTGCCGTTGGATTCATGCTTTTTGCAAAAAGGTTGTTTAAATAATATGAAAAAATGTTTACTGTTTATAATAATATTGCTGACAAGCGGTTGCGCGACTTATAAATTCCAGCATGGTAACCTGCCTTACGATAAAGGATACGTAGTTTCAAGAGAAAATTACGCTATTTTAGAATATACCATCGGAAGAGATAATACTGTTCCATGCATTAATTTGGCAAAGGAACGTTTTAAAAGGCGTAAGGCCGTTATCGAAGATTACTATAAGAAAATGGGCCGTATTGAAAATCGCTTTAAAGAACAGGTCTGGGACCGTATTGTAATGTTTCCAAAGCTGATCGGGTCAGTGTTTAGTATGCCGGGCAGGATAATCTCGGGACATAAATATGAAAATAATGCCGAATACAGAGAAAAAATCCAGAAACTTGAAGCTGAAAGAGATGCACAAGAAGAAGCGCGCATAAAGAAATTAAAAGAGGGATTATATATTTACATTCAAGAAGACCTTTCTAGAGAAAAGGTTAAAAATTAAAAAACAACGGCGGCGTAACTCAGCCTGATAGAGTAGTCGGCTCATACCCGATTTGTCACTGGTTTAAATCCAGTCGCCGCCACCAGATTTCCAAAGCATTATTAAGTTTGCAATATTAAATAAATGTTATACAATAGTAAATGGCAAATGATGTAATCAAAGCTGTAAAAAGTTCGCATTGGCATAATAATACAAGGAGGATGATATGATTGATGAGACAATCTTGGTAAATGCCTTACGAAACATATGTTTATTTATCAATGCCCTGGGAATCATTGTAGGCTTGGATTTAGTTATTGGTGCGCCGGGGGTATCTTTTTTAAATAATTTATTAAACAAGATTATTGATTTTGACAAATGCCTGGCCAATCCAGTTACGCGGGTGAGTCTGGGCCTTTTATTTGTAATTATTTCTGGGTCGATGATGGCTTTTGTTCTGATAGCCAATAAGCTTTAATTTCACACGCCACTTCTCCGCTGCGCTACTTTCGTGCACAGCTTCGAAGAAGTTAGAAAAAAGTTAGAGACAAAGGTTACCGGAGGCGATGATATAGGGATGATGAAAATTATTTTAGTGATCCTGTTAATATGGGCGAGTTGGTTCGGTTATCAATATTTTACTAAGTCAGAAACCGCCCATATGCTTATTGACGAAAAGATGAAAGAATTTTATGCTACTGACCTTAATTTATTATTGCAAAGATCAGGAAAGGGATACGAATATAAGACAGTTGAAATAAACGGAAAGAAATTTTGGATAAGTTGGTTATTACGCAATAAAGATACAGATACAATAGAAATGAATGGACGTGTAGATTTTATTGAATTGCTGCCTTTTAGCAATCTTAGGTCAGGCTCTCCCTTTAAGTTTATTCTAAAAATAAAATAATTAAATAATTAATGATAATAGATAGAATTAGAACTACGATAGAAAAATATAACCTCGTCTCTAAAGGGGATAGAATTGTTGTAGGAGTCTCCGGCGGGCCTGATTCTGTCGCCCTGCTTTATTTATTAAATAGTTTAAAGAAGGAATTAAAAATTACCCTGCATATTGCCCATTTAGACCATATGCTACGAAAGGATTCTTATAAAGATGCTGAATTTGTAAAAGGATTGGCTGAAAAATTAAGAATACCGGCAACCGCAGCCCAGATTAACGTAAAAGAACTGGCTGAAAAGGGCTCGCTTGAACAAATTGCCAGAAACGCACGCCTGGGTTTTTTATGCAGAGTGGCTAAAGGTGTAAAAGCCGATAGGATTGCCCTGGGGCATAACCTTGATGACCAGGCTGAAACAGTGCTCATGCGTATTCTAAGAGGTGCTGGCCTATACGGATTATCGGGAATTTTGCCTAAAAGGAATATATCAGGTTTCGATGTCATTCGGCCATTGATAGAAGTAAAGAGAAAAGATATAGAGGAATTCTTAAAGAAAAAGAAGATTAAGCCGCGCATCGATGCGTCTAACTTAGAGGATATTTATTTTAGAAACAGGGTTAGGAACAAGCTATTGCCTTTGCTTGAGAAAGAATATAACAGGAATATCAAAGAAGTATTGGCAAATACGGCAGAGAGCCTTGCTTACGATTATGATTATCTGCAGATGGCGGCTCTACGGACAATGAGAGGAATGCAGAGTAAAGTCAATCTAAATAAACTATTAAGATTGCACCCTGCAATACAGCGGTTAATCGTAAGGCGGGCTATTGCCAGCGTAAAGGGCGATACCCGCAGGATAACCTTTCAGCACATAAGAGAGATAGAAGATTTGGTTTTAAACCGGCCCCTAAATTCCATAGTTGACCTGCCCAAAGGTGTTTCGGTTGTCAAGAAGAAAACAAATCTCTTTTTCTATAAAAGATAAGTGAGGACATAACTTATGGAGCGAAGCGAACATAAGTTATCTGTCCGAACTTATCCCGCACCTTTGTATTATTCATATAAATACAAAGAATAAGATTTAAAATAACTTGAATATTTCAAAGGTGCGGGATTAATTCGCAGACGCTGGAGATATTATTTAATAATACAGCTATAATTTACGTCGCTCCTTCGGAGCTCCGTAAATTATCTGCTCATTTAAAATACTTGATTTTAGGGATATTTAAATATATAATAAAAATTCTAAAGAAAGGACGAAAAATGGCAAACAACAAGGCTCCTAAGTCTAAGAAGAGCAATATATTCAAACGTTTTCCCTTTAGCTGGCTGGCTATAATCATTTTCTTTTACCTGCTGATTATTCTGCCGAATCTGTTAGTCACCGGCGTGACTAAAGAAATAATCTACAGCGATTTTTACAGGACGCTTAAAAATGAGCCCCAGAAGATCAAATCGTTGGCAAAGACCGAAAACGAACTTCAGGGAGAATTTACGGATAATACCAGGTTTAAATTAACCATACCCGACAATGACCAGGAATTAATGAACCTTATCCGGCAGAACGTCTCAAATTTTGAAGTTAAGCCCCTGCGTACTTTCTGGGCTGCTTTAATCTTTAATTTAGGACCGATTTTACTGCTTATATTTTTCTGGTGGATGATGGCTGCGCGGGGAGAGCAGCTGGGAAACAGAATTATGACTTTTGGCAAGGTGCGGCCGAAGATACGAAGCGAAAAAGAAGAGGATAAAGTAACCTTTAATGACGTGGCTGGCGTTGATGAAGCCAAAGAGGAACTCGAAGAAGTTATTGAATTTTTGAAAGACCCCAAAAAGTTCCAGAGATTAGGCGGAAAGATTCCGAAAGGGGTTTTGCTCGTCGGTCCGCCGGGATGCGGAAAAACATTAATTGCTAAAGCTGTCGCCGGTGAAGCCGGTGTGCCGTTCTTTAACATCTCCGGTTCGGATTTCGTAGAGATGTTTGTAGGCGTGGGCGCAAGCCGCGTAAGGGATTTGTTTGAGCAGGGAAGACGCGCTGCTAAATCCTCAGGTAAAGGTGCGATTATTTTTATCGATGAAATAGATGCGGTAGGCCGTCTGCGTTTTGCAGGTATCGGCGGCGGCCATGATGAACGGGAGCAGACCTTAAATGCGCTTTTAGTAGAGATGGATGGTTTTGATACGCAGCAGGGTTTAATCCTTATTGCCGCAACCAACAGGCCCGACACCCTAGACCCTGCGCTTTTGCGTCCGGGCAGGTTTGACCGACACATTATAGTGAACTTCCCTGATATCAAAGGAAGAGAAGAGATACTTAAAGTGCATACGCGTAAGATTAAACTTGCTCCAACGGTAGACTTAAGGTCGATTGCCAGCCAGACCCCTGGTTTCTCAGGCGCAGACCTGGCTAACCTTTGTAATGAGGCAGCGCTCCTTGCAGCAAGGAATAATAAAGAAGCGGTAGAGATGATTGATTTTGAGAAATCAGTAGAAAGGGTGTTGATGGGGCCTGAGAAGAAGAGTCATATTATGTCTAAGAAAGAAAAAGAAATTACCGCGCTGCATGAATCGGGACATGCGCTGATGTCTTTACTTTTACCGGAAGTAAACCCCGTAAAAAAAGTTTCCATAATTCCGCGCGGCCTTGCTGGCGGTTACACCTTTACCCCGCCGCTTGAAGACAGGCACTATTGGACAAAACGGGAATTAATCGCAGAGATTGCGCTGATGTTAGGCGGAAGGGCAAGCGAGGAGACAAACTTAAAAGAGGTTACTACCGGGGCGCAGAATGATTTAGAGGCTGCTACACAAATGGCAAGGCGCATGGTTATGCAGTTCGGCATGTCTGAAAAATTAGGAAACGTTACCTTAGGCAGGCGCGAAGGCCTCATATTTTTGGGGCGCGATATAATGGAAGAAAAGAATTACAGCGAAGAAACCGCACGCCTCATTGACGAAGAGGTAAAAAAAATAGTTGATGAGGCATACACAAAGGCAAAGGATTTATTACAGCACAATCTGGATAAGTTAAAGGTCTTATCAAATGCGCTTCTGGAAAAGGAAGTCTTAGACGGAGAGGAAGTAAAGCGTTTGCTCGGCATAGATAAAAAAGACCTCACCTAAAAATTTTTAGATGCGTATACTTCAGGTGCAGCGCCCCAAAGACATAAAACAAATAATGCAGGATATGCGGGTTGACCCCTATGGCATTGAAATTATGCTGCCCAAAGCGATCGCCTACCTTATAAAGTTGGATTCTATTTCTAATATTACGGCAAATATACTAAAACAGGAGATGCTTTCTTTGGGCGGTGACGTTGCTGTTAGCCGGGATGCCCTAACAGGCAGGATAAAGAAAACAGACTGCCTGCTCATGGGTAACCTTTCCCAAGTTAATCGGCTAAATCAAAAACTCAATAAGCAGCCCTTTGGTTTAAATAAATTAGCCCAAGCGCTATCGCATATTTTAAAAAATTATCAAAGGGAGAGATTTACGCTGGATTTGGGTAAGTATAAACTGAATCTCGGCAGGCGCGCCTTTATTATGGGCGTTGTTAACCTTACCCCTGATTCGTTTAGCGGTGACGGGCTATATCGCATATCGCAAATTGAAAACATAGTTGAACAGATAGAAAAAATGGTAAAAGACGGCGCGGATATTATTGATGTAGGAGGAGAATCTTCCCGTCCGGGCGCAAAACCCGTATCTGTAAAAGAGGAATTAAAAAGGACAGTGCCTGTTATAAAAGCATTGAGCAAGAGAATCAATGTGCCTATATCCATTGATACCTATAAGCCGGAGGTTGCCAGGGCTGCGCTAGAAAGCGGCGCTGTTATTGTAAATGACATTACGGGCTTAAGAAACCCTAAGATGGCAAAGGTAATTGCGCGATACAAAGCAGGCGCAGTTATTATGCATATGAAAGGAAATCCTGGCACTATGCAGAAGAATCCGCAATACTCTTCTTTAATCGATGAGGTTATAGATTATCTGGATAAAGCTATAAATCGGGCAGAGGGATTTGGTATAGATAAAGAAAAAATCATCATTGACCCAGGCATCGGCTTTGGAAAATTAGCAGAGCATAATTTAGAGATATTAAAAAGGATTCGGGAATTTAAGGTGTTAGGCAGGCCCATATTAGCGGGTCCGTCAAGAAAATCTTTCATCGGAAAGATATTAAATGTCAGCCCCCAGCAAAGGGTTTTCGGCACAGTATCCAGTTGTGTCTTAGCGGCTAAATCCGGCGCTAATATAGTAAGGGTGCACGATGTTAAAGAAGTAAAGCAGGCGTTAACTGTCTTTGAAAGAATAGAAAACGTATGATGCCGTCTAACATTATTTTATATTGGAAGCCGATAGTTGAAATACTGATACTCTGGTTTGTGATTTACCATATTATGCTTTTTTTTGAAGGCACGCGCGCAATACAGGTTTTACGGGGTATCATTATTCTATTGTTTGCCTTCTTTTTGTTCCAGAGGCTTAATCTTACGATACTCGACTGGCTGCTGACAAAATTATTCGGCATATCAGTTATAGCAATTTTGATTATCTTTCATCCCGAAATAAGGCAGGGGCTGGCAAGATTGGGGCAGCGCCACCTTTTTGGCGCAGTTTTAAGGGAGGAAGAACTGGATCAGATGTTGTGGGAAATAAGTAAGGCAGCGGAAAATATCTCTAAGAATAAAATCGGCGCCTTGATTGCGATAGAGAAGAACGCCCCATTAAATGCCTATATCGAGACCGGCGTTATGATTGATGCGCGGGTATCTTCGGATTTAATCGAGGCAATATTTACGCCTAATAACCCACTTCATGACGGAGGCTTAATCATCCGGCACGGCCGGATTATTGCCGCGGCTTGTTTGTTTCCGCTTACGCAGAATCAGGATTTAAGCCGTATCTTTGGCACAAGACATAGAGCTGCATTGGGCTTAAGCGAGGAGACAGACGCAATAATTGTTATTGTCTCTGAAGAAAGACAAGACATATCTTTAGTTTACAGGGGCAAGTTATATAAAGACCTCAGTCAGGAAGAGTTAATTTCCAAAGTTAAAGAATTCATGAAACTTAAAAAAGAAAATGCCTAAAGAGAAAATCAGTATCGGCTATAGAATTTTGCACTGGTTTACATATCATCCCTGGCTTAAATTAATTTCGCTTCTCTTAGCGATTATAGTCTGGTTTTATGTGAAGGATGGGATAAGCCGGTTCAACTAGCGATATGCCAAGATTAGGTGTAAACATAGACCACATTGCCACCTTAAGAGAGGTGCGTCGTGGTATTGAGCCTGAGCCAGTGTTTGCCGCTTTAATCTGTGAGGCAAGCGGCGCAGACTCTATAGTTGTGCATTTAAGGGAAGACCGCCGGCACATAAAAGAGCGTGACCTGTATATTTTAAAAGAGGTAGTTAAAACAAAATTAAATTTAGAGATGTCCGTTGCCTCTGAGATTGTGGAGATTGCCTGTAAAGTAAAACCTGACCAGGCAACCCTTGTGCCTGAGAAGAGGCAGGAGCTGACCACTGAAGGAGGCTTGGATGTTTTAGCCAATTTTAAAAAAATAAAGCAGGTTTTATCTCAGTTAGAAAAACAGGCAATAGCTGTAAGTTTATTTATAGATGCGGATAAAAGTCAGATTGATGCCTCAAAAAAAGTTGGCGCTGGAATGATAGAGTTACATACCGGCCGTTACGCTGACGCTAAAAACGATAAAGAACAGGATAAATATTTTAAAGAGCTTCAAACAGCTGCCGCTTATGCTAAAAGTAAAGGTTTGATTGTAAATGCAGGGCACGGATTAAATTATTATAATGTGACCAGAGTTGCCGGGATAAAAGATATAGAAGAATTGAATATCGGATATTCTATAGTCTGCCGCGCAGTATTGGTGGGCTTAGACCGGGCAGTAAAAGAAATGAGGATGCTGATTGGATAAGATGATTTTTGGAACCGGCGTTGATATAACTGAAGTAAAGCGCCTGCGTCAGGCAGTAGAGAAATGGGGCGAGGCATTTCTGAACCGCGTATTTACCAAGGAAGAATTAGAGAATGCCAAGACCAGAGGCAGTTTATATCAGCATCTCGCCGGCAGATTTGCTGCCAAGGAAGCTGTGTTTAAAGCAATGGGGGATGCAGAATTAAATTGGAAGGATGTCCAGATTCTCAATGATAAAGAAGGTAAGCCCTATTGTAAGATTCTAAATGGCAGAGGTAAGAGTTTAGAGGTTCATATATCTATTTCTCATGTAAAAAATTATGCGACTGCCTTCGCGATTGTTACACAGAAACCCTAAGGCCCATAAAGGCGACTTTGGCCACATTTTTATTTTAGCAGGTTCAGCGAAGTTTTCCGGAGCAGCAGTCCTGTGTAGCGAAGCTGCTTTGCGAGCTGGCGCAGGCCTTGTGACTTTGGGTATTCCTAAGAGTTTAAACAACGCGATAATTAAAATAAAACCTAAAGAGGTAATGACATTGCCTTTGCCGCAAACATGGTCAGGGTCACTAAGCTTAGGCGGATATAAAAAGATAAAGGCTTTTATAAAAAATATTGATGTATTAGTTATGGGACCGGGCTTAAGTCAGGACAAATCAACGCAGAGCTTAGTGAGAAAGATAGTAGCAAAAACCGATAAATCTACGGTAATAGACGCTGACGGTCTCAATGCATTGATTGGGCATTTGGATTTATTAAGGAGAAAAAATATAATAATCACACCGCACCCGGGTGAAATGGCAAGGTTATTAGGTGTCAGCATAAAAAAAGTTCAAGGTAAGAGAAAAGATATTGCTAAGAAATTTGCCAAAGATTATAAAGTTACGGTAGTTTTAAAAGGACATAATACTGTCGTTGCTGATTATAGAGATAATTTATATATAAACAAAACCGGAAATCCCGGAATGGCTACCGCCGGAAGCGGAGATGTATTAACCGGGATGATTGGCGCGTTTTTGGGGCAGGGATTAAATCCCTTTAATGCGGCAAAATATGCGGTTTATCTGCATGGCTTGGCAGGCGATTTAGCGGCGAAGGAAAAAACTCAACTCGGTATGATTGCTTCGGATATTATTAAGAAGATTCCCGAGGCAATAAAGAAGTGTAGATAAAATGGCTATTACAAAACAAAAAGGTGATATTGCTGAAGCATTCGTTACGTATTTATTAAAACAAAATGGATTTAATGTTCTTATCCCTTGGGGAGAAGATAATAGATACGATCTGGTTACTGAGAAAAACGGAGTTTTTAAGCGCATTCAAGTTAAGTATGCTACACCTAAAGATGGAATAGTCGAAGTAAGAGTAAGAAGCTGCAATAATTACAATATTATACATTATTCACCCAAAGATATAGATATTATTGCCGTGTATTCCTCGAAACAGAAAAAAGTATATTTTGTTCCGCTAAATGGTATTAAGAATAGAAGTACGTGTAAATTGCGACTAGAGCCGACTAAGAATAAACAAAAAAGATTTGTAGTTATGGCTTCAAAATATGAATCAAGATTTGATTTGCTTGAAAAATAATTTTGCTGGCGTAGCTCAGCAGGCAGAGCGCCTCACTTGTAATGAGGGGGTCGCCCGTTCGATTCGGGTCGCCAGCTTTGGAGGATTGTGGGCAGGTGGCGGAGTGGCCAATCGCACCAGACTGTGGAAAACGCAGCGTCTCGAAGAAATTCGGGATGTAAAAGTGGGTGAATTCAGGGAAGTCCCAAAGTTTCGGGATAATCCTGAGCCAAG
>Ga0315289_10008996_pt1 | contig 14411 bp, 12 predicted proteins | sample YL17G11_40_MG_FD_203452 | JGI IMG/M metagenome (GOLD analysis project Ga0315289, IMG submission 203452) | Sediment microbial communities from Yellowstone Lake, YNP, Wyoming, USA - YL17G11_40 | ecosystem: Environmental > Aquatic > Freshwater > Lake > Sediment | place: USA: Wyoming | collected...
CGCCGCGACCGCCCGCCGCGACGGCCGCGCGGCAGTCGCATCCGGCGCTCCGGGGGCGGCGGCGCCCGATTGGGGCGCCGGCGCGCGGCGGCGGCGCGCGAGCGCCGCGCGCGCGGGTGGCTCCCCGATCTCGAGTCCCGCGCGCGCCACAGGGGCGGCAGGCGCGGGACGCTGGCCCCCGCGACGGCGGCCGGGGCACACACCTGGGCTCGCCGCTGCAGAGTGAAGAGAGGTCGGGCCGCGCCTGCGCTCCTCTCTCTCCTCTTTTCTCACACCACCCCCGCCTCCCACCACCAGTGGCTGGCCGGCACCCGGCCGGCACCCACGGCACCGCAGAGAGAGAAGAGGGAGGAGGAAGGGGGGGCGCTGCCTCTCTCTCTGCTTCACACCTCGACCCCCGCCTCGGCCGGCGTCCGGCCCCGCCACCACCAGTGGCTGGCCGGCACGCCCGCCGGCACCGCGGCGCACGGCGCCGCCCGGGTCCGCGCGCGGCGGCGGCCGCCCTCGGCCGCCCACGCCCAGGCAGGGGACAGAGGGGAGAGAGGGTTGCCATCGTCCGCCGACGGCCCGCCCTCGTCGTCCCATGATGCAGGAGGGGGCGGGTCCGCGTCGTCGACGGCGAGGGACGCGAGCGCGGCCCTCAACGCCGCGCCTTCGACTTCCAACCGCCTCAACACGCTCGCCACGCCAGCCGCCTCCCCCGGCCCCAACCCCGCCGCGGCATCCGCCAGCAACGCCAACGCGGACGCCCGCCAGGGGATGTCGGGCCAGGCGGTGAGGGCGGCGGCCGCGCCGCCGCGCTCGGCGAGCGCGGCGACGGGGGCGCGCGCGAACGCGACGACGGTGGCGGGCCGGGAGTTCAACCACCAAGCCACGCATTCTCGCATCAACCCATACTCGGGCGCGCGGCGGAGGGCGGGGTCCGACGCGGGGGGGAGGCCGGCGGCGAAGACGCCGCGCGCGGCGGCCTCGAAATCAGCGCCATCGGCCACCGGGTGCGGCCACGGACGCGACGCGGCGCGTTTAGTCGCAGCCGCGACCGCGTCAACACCGGCGGCGAGGCCGGGCGGGAGGGAGGCGCGGCGGGCAAACGCGGTCCGCGCCTTGGGGGCGGCTTTGGCGGACGCGGCCCATGATGAAGGCCACGTGGCTTTGCCGAGGGATGCCCAGAGGGCGTCGTCGGACGCGGCGTCGCGCAGGTGCGTGCACTGGAGGAAGGGAGGAGAGGGGGGTTGGCTGGAACCGCGGGGGCGCTTCTTCGACCCAGACGCGCTCTTCCCCACGCATGCCACGCACCGTGCACGCGGTTACCGCTAGCTCGCGGGCGGGGACGCGGCTGTGGGGTGGTGGGAATGGGGATTGGGGTGAGTGGCGTGCTCCTCCTGGAGCATTTTTCGACCCCAAACAGCAGCCCTTGATGGGCTCCGTTGTGCGCCAACGCGGCTAGTGGGGCGGGAAAGGGAAAGCGGGGGCGGGCGGCGGCGACAATGGGGGACTATGGCGCCCCACGCAAAGACGCGCCCGCGCCGCGTCCTCCGCCCTCCGTGCTCCCTCCCGCCGCCGGCACGCGATGGTGTGACGAACGCAAGCGCGGTCTAGACGGCATTTGGGCGCGCCAGGACCGCCATTCGCCTTCGACCCCCAATCGACACCACCCCTACCTCAAGACTTCGCCCAGCACGTCAAAAGGGAGGTCAGCGAGGCCTTCAGGCGGGGGGCGTTTGAGGTTGGGGGTCGCCATAGGGGGCAGGAGAGAGGAGGGAGACGCTGGCCAGACTTTTTTGTGCGCTCTCTCGACACGCGCCGTCCAAGTCAGCTCCCCACTCTCCCCGTGCGCGGCGGCCTTGCCCGGGCTCCTGGTGCCCGGGGAAGCACCGGCCGCCGCGCGAGGGCGCGCCGCGGCGGAAGGCCGGCGTCGCCCCCCTTCTCTCCCCTCACGCCCCGGGCCCCTAGCGCCCGGGAGCGCACTCAACCCACACGCGAGCGCGCCGGCCGGAGGTGCCTGGCCGCCCCGGTCCGCGGCACCCGCTCCCCAAACCCTCGCCCGTCACTTCTCCAGGCGCAGCGCCGACGGAAAATTGTTCGCCTCCTTCATGACGCCGTCCGTGTTGGTGTACTCGTAGAAAATCTGGGGGTGGCAAAAGGGAGGGGAAGGAGAGGGGTGGGCGGAGGAGGGAGGAGGCGGCGGGGTGGTCGCGCGCGCGCGGCCGACCTTTTCGACATCGACCCCTCTCCACATCCACCCACTTTGGGCGGGTGCGCGCAGTCGTCCGTGACCTCTTCGACGATCGCGGTCACGACGCCCGAGCGACCCCCCTTCTTCATGGAGACGGGCGAGCCCTCGGCCAGGCCTTTGTCGAGCATCGACTGGGAGGGAGGGCGGGCGGTCGGCGCACGCGCGCGCGGCGGCTCGCCCGCGACCCCACCGCACTCGACCCGCCCCAACCTGCAAGGCCTTGTCTTCGGCCGCCGCCTGGGGGGAGGAAGCGGGCGGGTCGGGAATCGGCGCTGGCGCCACCGGCGGCAAGAGAACAGAACGCCCGCCGCTCTCCCCGCCGGTGCGTTCCTTCTTTTCCGCCGATGTCGGGGTGCCCGCTTTGGTGGGCATGCTGCGAGAGGTTGAAGGGAGGCTGGAGGGAGGGGGGAGGGGGGGGTGGGTGGGTGGCGCGCCCTGCCCTCCTTGCTGCCGCGGGCGCCGCGCGCCCGCCGGGGCGCGCGCGTGCGGGCGGCAGCGGCGGCGGTGGCCGGGAAAGGCGCGCGGGCGCGCACCTGGGGGGCAGGGCGCGGGAGAAGAGTGTGGGGCGTCGCGCCGCGCGCGCTGGGTCGCGCCACACCTCCCGCCCGCGTTTCTGCCCCCCGCCCTCCCGGTGAGCAAGCAAGTGTGGCGTGCTGATGCTGGCGGCGGACCGGGTTTGGCGTGGCGGCCAAGGGGAGCGCCCCGTTTTGCGCGCCGCGGGGCGCCCCGTGGCGCCGCGAAAAGGCGCCCCAGCGCGCCGCCGCCCGCCAGCGCGCCCGCGGCCGCGCACACCCGCACCGCTGCCGCCCCGCCTCGAAGCCGCGGGGCGGGCGCGCCCCGCCGCGCGCCTGACGCCCCCCTCCCCTCTCCTATTCCCCTCCTCCCCTCACCCCGCCTCCTCAACTCTCTCTTCCAGGCCGCCGCGTCCATGACCGCCACCGCCGACGCCAAGGAGAAGACGCGCCAGCGTTCGCCCGCCACGACGCACGCCCAAGAAATGCAGGCCCTGGACGACAAGCGGTTTGACGAGGGCGACGAGGTGACCGCCGGGGGCAGGGGAGTGGTTGCGCGGGCTGGTGGGAGGAGGGAGGGAGCGGGCGGCGGGCGGGAGGCGAGAGGGCGGGGGCGTCGCGCGCCGCGGCGTCGACCCCTTCCCCCCTCCTCCCCTCCTCCAGATCTACTTTCTCAACGCCGCCGGCCGTCGCCAAGACGGGACCGTCGTTCGCGTCATCACCGACCAGAACGAGGCGCGCGAGGGAAGGGGGAACAGGGGGCGAGAGGGGAGACGCCGCGCGCGGCAGCCGCGCGCCGCCCCACCCGCACCCTCCTCCCCCGCCCCCGCCCCCTCTCAGCTCAAGTCGGCGCCCATGGTCGAATGGACGTACGTCAACTCCAAATCGGAACACAAAGTCGTCAAAAACAAGCCCACCTTGTTGCACCGCAAAGACCGGGGCTGAGCGCCGCGATTGGTCTCCCGGGGCGCCAGGAGCCCCGGGAGCGAGCGGGGCGGCGGCCGAGTGAGCGGCGGCGCCGGCCGCGGCGGCCGCGTGCCTTCCGGGAGGGAGAGAGCGCGCACGGACGCAACAGCGGCGGCCGCGCGCGGGCGCGGCGCCGGGCGGCACCAACGGGGCACGGGAACGGCGCGTTGAGTTGTTGCAAAGGAGGAGGAGACAAAAGCGAAAAAACAGGGGGCACTCTCATCTCTTCTCTCACGCCGCCGCCAGCTCCTCCAACAGTGCCGCCTCCTTGGCGCTGAGCGGCGGTTCGAAAGAAGAGAGACGCGACGCGGCCGCGGCGAATTCAGCGAGCGCGGCGGCGTCGGGCCCGCCGTCGCGCGCGCCACCGCCGCGCGCCGCCCGCCCGCCGCGCACGCCCGAAGCCGCCAGCAGCCGCAAAACCGTGCCCGCAAATAGCGGCGAGTAAGGAGGTGCCACGGACGCGAGCAGGGTGCGCAGAAAGTGGCGCACGAGCGACGGGTCGGCCGCGGCGGCCCACCGTTCGGCCGCGGCCAACCCATCCACCACCGCGCCGCCGCCCTCGCCCTCGTCGTCACCATCCCCCACGATGAGCATGACCAGCAGGTCGGCCAAAGAGCGCGCGGCGTCGGGCCGGGCGTTGCCCGCGGCGGCCAGGGCGGAGGCGGCGACGGCGACGGCGGGCCGAGCGAGCGCGCGCGCGCGAGGGAGAACCGCCGCCAAAGCGGCCACCAGGGGCGGCACCCCGCCACCTCCCCCTCCAAGCGTCGACCGCCACCAGGCGGCGTCGCCGAGGCAGACGCAGGCGGTGTGGAGGACGCCGGCGGCGGCGGCGCCCACGCGCGCGGCGCGCGACGCGGCGGCCGAGGCGGCCGCGTCGAACCTGGCCCCGCCCGCGGCCCCCAACGCCAGCCCGCGTGCCCCCGCAATGGCCGCTGCGGCTCCCGGCACGTCGCCGGCGTCCAGGCCGCCACCGTCGGCGCGGTCGTCGGCGGCCGCAGCGGCGGTCGCGAGGAGGGCGGCCGCAGGGCCGTCGGCCGGCCCCGGGGCGCGCCCCGGGGTGAAGAGGTGCTCGATGAGGCGGTCGAACACGACGGGCTGCCGCACGACGGCCAGGGGGGGGACCGGGGGGCGCGCAGCGTCGCCGCCACCCGCGCGCCCTCCCGCGTCGGACGAGGGGTGCCACGCCGCGGCCGCCGGCGCCGCCCCCCCACTCCCATCCCCCCACCCAACGCCACCGTCGGCGACCGCGTCGTCCGCGCGGTACATGGCGGCGAGGGCGAGGATGGCGGAGGCGGCGCCTTCCGTGCCGGCCGCCGCGCGCGCGACGGCCGCGACGGCGGCCGCCGCCTCCCCCGCGCCAGCGCCGGCGTCAGCGGGCAAGAACCACCGCGCCATGTCCCAGACTGGGGGACCGTGCGCGGCCGCGGCCGCGGCCTGGAGCTCTTGCGCGAGCCGCCGAAAGCGCGCCCCCGCCCCCGGCCGCGCCCCCAGCCGCGCCAGCAGCGCCGCCGCCGCCGCGTACGCGTGCTGGGCGCCGCACAAAGAGGCGGCGAGGTCGGCGGCCAGCGGGAGGAGGTCGGCGGCGGGGGCGGCGGGGACGGGGGCGAGGCGCGAAACCGCGAGCGTCAAAAAGACAGAGCAGTGCGCCGCCAGCGCGGGCCCCGCCCCGGCCACCTCGTCCGGCGGCCCCGCTTTCAGCGCGCGCCGCACGGCGTAGGACAGGAGGAGGCAGTTGCGGTGCACGGAGGAGAGGTGGTAGACGAGCGCGCGCCCGCCTTCCGACGCGACCAACCCCTCGAGCCAGGGCGGCGGCCCGCCTCCCCCGCGGGAGAAGACGCGGGCAAAGAGGGCAGGGTCGAAGCGGGCCGCGGCGAGGGCGCGCAGGTGGTGGGGCTCGTCGCCGGTCGGGGGGGGGGGGGCGGTGGGGGGCGCGGCGGCCCCCCCCCTGGCCCTGGCCCCCCCCCCCCCCCCCTCCCGCCCCCCCATCCACCCCCTACCCCCTACATCCTTCCCAGGCCACACCGCCTCCTGGGGGCGGGCGCACCCGGCCATCCTGACCCCCTGCCTGGACAGGCAGGGCGCGCCGACGGGCGCGACGGGCCCGCTCAACCCGGCCGTCAATGAGACGTGGGCCGTCCTGTGGCGCGTGCTGTCGTCCACGGCCCGCCTGTTCCCGGACGCCGCCATCCACCTGGGCGGCGACGAGGCGGCGCTGGCGTGCTGGGCGGCCAACCCGGGCGTGCGGGCGTGGGGCGACGCGCACGGCGCGCCCACCCCGCGCGCCATTCTCGCCCGCTTCATGGAGCGGGCGACCGACCTGGCCGCCTCGGCGGGGCGGATGGCCATCGTGTGGCAGGAGGTCGTGGACGCGGGGGCGGACCTGCCGACGGGGCGGGGGGGGGAGGGGCGCCCGCCGGCGACGGTGCAGGTGTGGAAGTGGTGGGAGGAGGAGGACGAGGGCGGGGCGGGGGGCGGGCACGGCGGGCGCGCGCTGCCCCTCCCCTCCCTCCTCCCTGCCGCCGCCGCCACGCCCTGGGAGCGGGAGCTGGCCGCCGTCACGGGCGCCGGCTACCGGGCCCTCCTGTCGGCGCCCTGGTATTTGAACCTGGGCCCCCGGGGCGGCAGCCCGCCCGACTGGGAGGCGTTCTGGTCTGTCGACCCGACGGCCGCCCTGGTCGCGGGCGGCGGCTCCCACGCGGCGGGCGCGGGCCTCGTCCGGGGCGGGGAGGCCGTGGTGTGGGGGGAGGGCGTGGACGCCTCCAACCTGCTCTCCACGGCCTGGCCCCGGGCCGCCGCGGTCGGGGAACGCCTTTGGTCGCCCCCCGCCGGCCCTCAGGGCGCGGGCGCCCTGCCCGACGCGCGCGCCCGCCTGGCGGTCCACCGGTGCCGGCTGCTGGCCCGGGGCATCGGGGCGGGGCCGCTGGGCGCGGGGCCGGCGTGGTGTCCCGGGGATGCGGGGCGAGGGGTGGCCGGGCTGGAGGGGTGGGCGTGGCGGGAGGGGGAGGCGGGCGGGGGGGCGGCGGGGGGCGGGGTGGTCGCTTGACTCTGTGCATCATGTTTGCTTTTTTAAGACACACACACGCACACACGGCACACGCACGGTGCACGCACACACGCACAGAGAGCAGATAGGGAAAGAGCCGCGCGCGCGCGCGCACACTCCCCCCCCCCTCCAATTTACACCAGCCCAAAGTGGCGCAGGGCTTGGGCAATCCCGGCCGAGCACCGCTCGCCCGCCTCAAAGACGCGCTCGCCCGCGTGGCCCTGAGCCCACGCCCGCAGCTCCTCGTGCGCGTTGGCGACCACCACCCCGCGCACGCCGTCCACCTCGAACAGTTCGACGTCGTTTCCCGAGTCCCCGCACACGAGCACGCCGTCGGTGGGCGGCCCGACGGCGTCCGCGATTTGCGACAAGAGGAAGGACAGGCCCTTGCCCTTTGAGGCGCCCGCCGGGAGGACGTCCACGTCAGCGCCCCCGCTGTAAATGACGGTCGTGGCCAGGCCCGCCCCCTCCAGGGCCGTGGTGAGGCGTGCCAGGACGCCCGACGCGGCGTCCCGGGGCAGGGCGCAGTGGAAGGACACCTTGTGCGGGCGCTGCTCCGAGGGGGGTTGGAGCGTCAGCTCCGGGGCCGCCCCCGCCGCCGCCGCCTCCACCTTACCCCGGTCCCACCCGCCGACGTCCAGGGCCGCGCACCAGGCCGCGTCGGGGACTGGCTCCGCGTCCGAGGCCTCGAAAAAGATTTCGGTCCCGACCGAGCACACGAGCGCGCACGGCGGCCGCAGGGCTGGCACCTCCCGCCTCAGCTGCTCGTACAGCGCGTGCGACCGCCCTGTCGAGTAGACGAGCAGGCAGTCCGCCGCAAAGTGGGCGTCCCACAGGGCGTTGAAGGCGTGGAGGGCGGTGTGGGAGGGGTCGGCATGGTCGACCTGGGAGGAAGAGGAGAGAGGCGGGGGGGATGGGAGAGAGCAAACCAATGGGGGTCAGGTTTTTGTTTTTTTTCTCTCCCTCGCTCCGTCCCCCGCCCCTTCCCCTCCACCACCCCGGACGCGACGCACACCATCGTGCAGCCCATCCACACAGCCACCCACTCCTACCCCTCCCCCTCCACCACGCACCATCGTCCAGTCCAAGTCGGAGACAAGTACAAAGCGGTGGCGCTTGGCCAGCGCGGCCGGTGCCTTGTTTTTTGTGTCGCCCGTGGCAGCAGCCATGGTGGTGCGCGCGCGGGTGGGGCGGCCGATCGGGCGTGCAGAGGGAGAGAGAGCGGGATGGAAGGGGGTGCAGCGCCGCAGCGCGGGCGTGGGGAGCGCCAGGGCGAACCGCGCGGAGACAGGAGGACGCAGGAGAAGAGAGACGAAACACCGCGGTATGTGATCCACTTCTCTTTTCTCTTTTTGACCGCGGGCCACGAGAGAGGGGCGCAATTCCACAGCCATGCCCCCCCTCACCCTCCCCCCCTCCGCCGCCGTCCTCACCTACCGGGACCTGATGCGCCAGATCCGGTCCAACCGGGGGCCCGTGGCGAGCACCAGCGGCAGTGGTGATGCGTCTTCCTCCCCTTCTTCATCACCCACCGACGCGGCCGCCGCGTCTGCTGCCGCATCCGCCGCCGCCCTCGCCCGCGTCCGGGCCCGGGTCGCCGCGTTCGCTGTCGCGAGAGCCGATCGGTCGGAAACAGGGCGGTCCCTGGCCCGCCTGACCGCCCGGGTCGGCGAGAAACGGCGCGCATGGGCGGCCGCCCGTGCTCGGCGGGTCGACGCCATCCGGTCAGACCTGGCGGCCGTCGCGGCCGCGGCGGGCGGGGACCGCCTGGTCGGGGCGGCCCGGGACGCCCGGGCGGTCGCCCGGGAGATCAAGGAGGCCGCCAAAGAGAGGCTACGGGCGGCGGCGGTGGGTGGTGGGCAGCAGGCCGCCCGCGCTGACGCCACCTTCCCGCCAGGCGATCCCTTGGCCTCGCTCTCCGCCTCGGACGCCGCCCTGCTGGGCACCGACGGCTGGGGCCGGGCCGCCGTCACGCGCGGCCTGGCCTTCCTCTGCCGGGCCTTCATGAGCGCCGCCACGGACGTGTCCATCGTCGGGGAGGGCGCAACCCTGGCGGCCGCCCTGGCGCACCGCCCGCGAGGGCAGGCCTTGCTGACTGTGTCCAACCACGCGTCCGCCCTGGACGACCCGCTCGTCGTCTCCGCGCTCCTGCCGCCCGGCCTTGAAGCTGACCCGCGCGCCCTGCGCTGGACCCTGTGCGCGACGGACCGGTGCTTCACCAACCCCGCGGCGGCCGCGTTCTTCCGGGCGGGCAAGGTGTTGCCGGTCGAGCGGGGCGCGGGCCTGGACCAGCCCGGCATGCGCGCGGCGGAGGCCCTCCTGGCCCGGGGTGACTGGGTGCACGTCTTCCCGGAGGGGACGCGCTCCAAGGACGGGCGGGTCCGGCCCGCGCGGAAGGGGGTGGGCCGCCTGGCGGTGGGGGCGATGCGGGCGGCGGCCGGCGCGGGGGGGCCGCCCCCGCTGCTGGTGCCGTTTGCGCACGCGGGCATGCTGGGCGTGACCCCGCCCGGCGCGGTCGTCCCCCGCCCCGGTGGCACCGTGCGCGTGGCGGTGGGCGCGCCCATCAGCGTGGCCGGCGTCGCGGCAGCCCACGCGGCCGCCGGCAGCCCGGGCGGCGAGGACGGGTTGTACCTTGCGGTCGCGGCCGCGGTCGGGCGCTCCCTGGCGACTCTCCACGCAGGCCTGACGAGCGGCGGCGGCGGTGGCGGCGCGCTGGACGCGCCCGCGTCCGCCTGGGCGGTCGACTCGGATGTGCTCATGCCCCTGCTGGCGGCGGTCGAGGCGGAGAGCGCGGCGGCCGCGCTGGCCGCCTGGCCCGCGGCCGCGGAGGGCGGGTCGGCCGGGCGCTCGCACTGGCGCCTCCTCGGGGCGGCCCTGCCGGCGGGCTTGCTGGCCAAACAACCGACGCTTGCGGCCGCCACCCCTGCCCTCCCGCCCCGGTCCCCGCGCCGGGGGCGGCCCGGCCTGGGCGCGAGCGCGGTAGCCGCAGCCGCCGTGCCCCCTCCGTTGCCCCGACCCGTGGTGGCTGCCACCACCGCCGCCGCCGCTGCCGATTTGATTTTGCGCGCCCTCCGCGGCGGCGACGCCGCCTCTGTCGGCCCCCTGGCCGTCGCGGCCGCCTATGCCCGGGCCCGGGCCACCGACACGGTGAAGCGGCTGGGCGGCGGTGGCGGCGCGCCAGCGTTTGGTTGATGAGAAAGAAGGGTGGATAGTTTTTTTTTGTTTTTGTCCTGTTTTTGTTTTGTATTGCCGCGACTTCGCTTTTGCTTCCCGCACGCTCGCCCTGCAGCACCCGCTGTTTGTAACCAACAGCTCCTTTCCGAAGATGTATATGAAAAAAAAGCAACAAATGTACAAGTGCGCACGCGGGGCTGCTTCTTCTCTTTTCTCAGAAACTTAACCCCCCAGCCGCTGGCGCCGCCCCTCCTACCGCGCCCGCCGCCGCCGTCGCCGCCGCCGCCCGGGGCGCCACAATCAATATGCGCTGCGGAGACGGCGCGTCTACGTCCGCCACCAGGTAATCGTACCGCCAGTCCCCGCCAGAGGCGCCGGACGCGCCGGAGGAAGAGGTTGAGGCGTGCAAAAACGCATCCCCCCCCACGCTGCCCACGCTGCCCCCGCTGCCGCCCGCTGCCGCCACCGCCGCCGCCGCGTCCGATGCTTTATGCATCTCCGCCGTCACCCGGGCCACCCCCGCCGGCCCGCGCGCCCAGAACTGGACGGTGATGTGCTCCAAGCCGGACGCATCCACGCGCAGGCGGTGCGAGATGCGTTGGCGCGCCGCGCGCGAGCGCGCCTCCTGCCCATACCCTGTCAGCGGCGAGCCCAGCCGCACCGTCAGGCGGGGGTCCTCGCGGATGCGGTCCAAGGCGGCTGCGAAGGCCGCGTACTCTTTCGGCTGGAGCAGGAGTTCTGAGGCGGCGGCATAGAGGACGGCGGCTGGTGAGGAGAAGGAGGAGAGAGAAAGAGGAGTGAGTGAGGTGGGTCGGGTTGGCGCAGCCAGGGAGGGAGGGACACCCCCCGCTGGGTGTGTCGCCGCTTTTCCTCTCTCTAGTCCGCCGGCCCTCGGGCACCGCCGCACACACACACACACACGCACGCGCGCGCGCGCGCACGCGCACTCTCTCCATGCATGCACACCCACCTGCGCAAGCGACGCCCGCGACGATGATGACGGTGTACGAGGCGCCCTCCACTACGCCGACGGGGCGGACCGGGATTTGGTCTGTTATCTCCCCCCGCCCGCCCGCGGACGTGGCGGCCAGGGCGTTGTTGGCCGCCTCGGCCGCCCGGCGGGCTTCCTTGCGGGCCTCCACGGAGGACGAGGGGGGCGGCGGCGCGGCGACCCGGGGTACGGCGGAGGAGGTGAAGGAACGGAAGAAGAGCTGCGGTGGGGGTGACGCAGCGATTGCGGCGGTCGACGATGCAGACCGCGCCTGCTGCGTCGGGGGCGCCACCGCCCGCGCCGCGCACCGGGCCAGGCCGCGGGTGGCGGTGGACGTGGCGAGGCGCCACATTGTCTCGAAGTGTGGGTGGGTGGGTGGGAGAGAGCAGGCGCCGGGCGCCCGGCGCAAGAGACAACTCACGAGTGTGTCAGGCGCCAGTGATTTTTCTTCTTCTTTTCATTTCCTCTTTTCGGCGTGTGTGTGGAGAGGGAGACAAACACACCAGGAACGTGGGAGACCGGGCCCTACACACACACGCACACTCAAACATACACACACATACTGTGCGACATGCCCGTCGTGTGCGCGGCTATCGTCGGGCGCCAGGTAAAGAGTGTTTTCAGAGATGAAGAGAGAGAAAAATGCAATGGGCGGGTGAAAACACGCGCCCTGCGGCACCCACGTCCCCGCACTTCTCGGCCCCAATGCGGCATCGGCTAGTGAGATAGTCACAGCACGCGCCTTAGCGTAATTGCGGGACGTGCGATGGCATGCACACCCCTTTCACACCCTCTTTTTTATTCTCAACCTCATTCATCCACAAGAACAACCCGCTCTTCCTGGAGACCTACGGCCCCGCCTCCACTTCCTCGGCCGCCCCCGCGGGTGGCGAGGACACCCTCCGCTTCCACTACGCAGTCCACTGCGCGCTGGACGCGGTCGAGGAGAGACGTGCGTTTCTATTTGAAGAGAGACCGCTTTTTTGTCAACCTCTCTCCCTAGGCAAAAAATAAAAACAGTCTCCCACCCCCCTCTCTCTCCCACCACCATTCCCAGTCTCTGCCCCCCGCCCCCGGGCGACCGCTCCCGACCCGGATGCCGGCTACCTGGGCGTCCTGTACCCGGCGGACGACTGCGTCGTGTACGGCGCGGCCGGGCCGACGGGCGTGAAAGTGATCCTGGTGGCGTCCGACCCCCAGCCGCCCGATGACGCGGTCCGGGCGGCCGCGGCCCGCTTGGCCGCCGCGTACGGGGAGGCGGCGGCCAACCCTTTCTACACGCCGGGCACGCCCGTGACGAGTCCCAGGTTTGCGGCGGCGGTGCGGGCGATCGTGGAGGGGGTGGCGTGAGAAATGTGAAAAATAGACGGGCGCCTTTTTTCATTCCATCCTTCCTCAGCTCTCCCTTTTTTTACTTTTCTTTTCCTTTTTCGGGTATCCTTTCTTCAACCGTGCGGGGACACGGCCTCGCCCAGGCCTTCCCGATCACACACGCCCTGCGCCTCGCCCAGCCCTTATACCAAAATCTGGTGGGCGCGGCCGCGCCGCTAACGCCCCCGCTCTTCGGACGATCAAAAAACACTCTGAATTGAAAAACACAAAATGCTCGACCACTTCTCCATCTTCACCCGCGGCGGCATCACCTTGTGGACGTGGGGTGGAGGCACGCCTTTGAGAGGATCTCCCCTGGACGCCCTGGTGCGGGGGTGCCTGGTGGAGGACCGGCCGCCGGGCGGGGCGGGCTTTGCGTACGCGCCGCCGGGAGGAGGGGCGCCTTACTGCGTCAAGTGGGCGCTCGACAACGTGAGTTTGTGCTTTTATTCTTTTTGAGGCCGTGTGGAGTGAGATAGAGGGAGAGAGTAGCACGCGCAAGTGCCTTGAGGATGATGGATTGCGAGGGATGATGGGAGGAGGGGCGCCCATATTTTTCTCACCCCCCCCCCCCCCCCCTCCGCCCTTTCCCAACCTTCCCCTCTCTTTTTTCTCCAGTCGCGCGGCCTCATCTTCGCGGCCGTCCACCAGGCCTCCCTCCGCCTGCCGCACGTGGACGGGCTGCTGGAGGAGGCGAGAGCCGCCTTTGGGCGCGTGTACGACCCTGACACACACCCGCCGGGCGCGGGAGGAGGCGGGGCGTATGGCGCGTTTGATGGCGCCTTTGCCCGCCTGCTGGCACGGGCTGAGCGGGCCGCGGGCGCTCCTGCCACCACCGCCGCCGCCGCCCCGCCGCCCGCCCCGCGCACGCCCGCGCCCAAGGGTGGGGATGTCACCTCCCAAGCGGGGGGCGGCGGCGGTGCCAAAGCGGGCGGCAACGGCGGCGCCGCGTTTGACCTCTCCAAGGTCAAGCGGGCGGCTGCAGGCGGCGGGCGTGGCAGCGGCGGCCGTGGCGGCCGCGCCGCCCCCGGCCCACCCCCCAGCCTGGGAGGAGCCGCCCCGCCTCCCACCCTGGTGGGCCCGGCCAAGAAGTCGGGGAAGGGCGGGCGGCATGTGGGGGAGGCGGCGGCGAGCCTCGACTTTTCTGAGCCCGCCGCCGCTGGCGGGGATGGTGGCGGCGGCGGCGCGCCCGCGCCTCAGGCCGCCCCTGCCATCGACCTGACCCTGAAGTCCCGGGTGGACGAGGTCGAAGAGCCCAGCTCGTCGGAGGAGGAGGAGGGGGAGGAAGGGGCCCCGACCTCCCACCAAAGGAAGGGCGGGAAAAACGCCTCCCAAAAACCCACGACGGGCGCACTGGGCTCCTTTGTCCGCTCCCTCGGCCTCTCCCTGGCCGGCTCGGCCTCGCTCTCCCCCGCCGACCTAGCCCCCGCCTTGGACGCCCTCAAGGCCAAGCTGATGGCCCGGAACGTGTCGGAACCCGTGGCGGCGGACGTGTGCGCGTCGGTGGCCTCGTCCTTGGAGGGGACCTCCATGGCCTCCTTCACGGGCGTCAGGGCGACCGTCCGGGCGGCCGTGGAGGCCGCCCTCACCCGCATCCTGACCCCGCGTCGGTCCATTGACATCCTGCGGGAGGTCCGCGCGGCGAGGGGCGCGGGGCGGCCGTACACGGTGGTCTTTGTGGGCGTCAACGGGGTCGGCAAGTCGACCTCCCTCGCCAAGGTCGCCTACTGGCTGCGCTCCAATGGCGTCTCCGTCCTCATCGCCGCCTGCGACACCTTCCGGGCGGGCGCCGTCGAGCAGCTGAAAACGCACGCCGCCCGCCTGGGGGTGCCCCTGTTCGAGCGGGGGTACGAGAAGGACCCCGCCAAAGTGGCGGCCGAGGCGGTGCGGGCGGCGGGCAGGGAGGGCATCGACGTCGTCCTGGTGGACACGGCGGGGCGCATGCAGGACAATGACCCGCTCATGCGGGCGCTGGCGGGGCTGGTCAGCCTGAACGACCCGGACCTCGTGCTCTTCGTCGGGGAGGCGCTCGTCGGGCACGACGGCGTCGACCAGCTCACCACCTTCAACTCCAAGCTGCTGGAGCTGGCGCCGCCCCGGAGGGGGGGGGGGGAGGGG
>Ga0315289_10008997_pt1 | contig 14410 bp, 10 predicted proteins | sample YL17G11_40_MG_FD_203452 | JGI IMG/M metagenome (GOLD analysis project Ga0315289, IMG submission 203452) | Sediment microbial communities from Yellowstone Lake, YNP, Wyoming, USA - YL17G11_40 | ecosystem: Environmental > Aquatic > Freshwater > Lake > Sediment | place: USA: Wyoming | collected...
TGCTTGATCCGCGTTACCTTTTCTACATTACACAAACTCTTTACCAGAACTTCCTTAGTTTGGGAGATGGCAACTTTAAAATGGCCAACCTCTCGTTCGTGAAAGCTCAAAAGATTCCCCTCCCGCCTCTCGACGTCCAGCACCGGATCGTTGCTGAACTCGACGAAGAGCGGAAGTTGGTGGAGGCGAACCGGAAGTTGATTGAGATTTTCGCGAAGAAAATTCGGGATAAGCTGGCGGAGATTTGGGGAGAAGTATGATTTGCAAAGTCAAGCTCGCGAAGGAAAAGGGACCTGGCAAGACTTTTTTTATTTTTTTGCTTTTTAAATAAGGGTTCTTATGCGGAAGCCATATCAACAATACTTATGTGTAATGAAAAATAGTTTCTTCCCTAATAAATCAAGGCACATTGGTCAGATTTGGGAACGGCTTCCCTCTGGGATAATAGTTCCATCAGCAAAAGTCTCTGACACTTCTGTTCGCGCTAAAACGAACTTTATTGAGATAAAAAATCGAGCAGATGAAATTGAAAAGATTTTTGAAGAAGCAGGAATTTTGCTGCCTTCAAATTCTGGACTTGGTAAATTGATAAGCAACGCAAAGAAATTATGTGATAACTGGTTGCTATGCGACAAAGATGGTTTGGATTATGAAATGTTCTTCTGGGGACTTCATTTTGATCGCGTCGCTGATGCGATATTGCTACTGAACCATGAGTCTGAAAAGGATAAACATCTAAAGGCATTAATATCAGGTACTTTAAACTTTTTTGAAAAAAAGCGATCAAAGGCCAAAAGTATTCTATGGGAATTAGAAGTTTGGGCAAAGCTTAGAAAAAGAATGGCTAAAGTATATTTGAAAGAACCCCCTGATATTGTCGTCGATTATGAAGATTCTCGTGTAGGTATTGCCTGTAAAAAGTTATACTCTGAAAAACATGTTCAGAACGTTTTGTCTGAAGCTGTGAAGCAGATTGAAAAAGAATTTGAGTTTGGAATTGTTGCTATCAACATTGACGATTTGCTCAGTCCCGACGTTGTTCTGAAAATGGAAAGTAGTGAGGCAGTAAGTGAAAAATTGAATCAAAAAAATTCTGAATTTATTAATAGACATAGTAGGCATTTTAATAAATATCTTTCAACAAGCCGAATTATATCAACAATCATATCAACATCAATAATAGCCGACGTGCCATCTGAAAAACCACGATTCAGAAATACCTACCAGTGGACTGTGTGGACTATTTCTGAACTATCTGACCGTCACAGAGAACAACTTAATAACTTTTATAATACTGTTATGAATTAAACACTGATTTGTAGTACACATAAGAAAGGGCGGCAAGGCCCGCTCTTAATCTTGCGGCCCGTGATCCGCGGAGTTAGACGGCATTAACTGAGAAAGATGGCGAAGAAATCAAAAGAAGAACTTCCACCCGCAAAAGCATTGACGGTTGAAAACCTGAGGGCTGGGGTAAAGAAACTTAGCCGTCGTATCGAAGAATTAAGATCTTTTGATGTCGGAACTATAACCGAGCGCTTTGATGCCAAGGCACAGGCGCTTACGGATAAGATAAACAGCACCATAGCAGATATCTTCGGGCGAGATACGCCGGAGTATCATGATCATTCCATTTGGTCTCTGGGATACCCTGCCGCTTATTGTGGGAGGCCCCGAATACCCTCTTCCAGAGGTTCAAGAGGCTTATCAGAAGGGCATCAATGACACTGTAACAAAGTTGACCTCATTGCGTGAAACTCTGGAAGAAAAAATAATAGATCTAGAGCCCCAAAGGGCTTTTCATGGGGAGCAAGATGCGCAGAAAGTACTGCCTGGCAACAGGCAGATCTTCATTGTTCATGGCCACGATGAGTTGGCGAAACAAACGGTAGCCCGCTTCATAACAAAGTTGGAACTTGAGCCAATCATCCTCCACGAGCAACCGAGTCGGGGTAGGACAATAGTTGAGAAACTGGAGGCACATACGGTAGTCGATTTCGCCGTTGTGCTATTAACACCCGATGACGTTGGCCATCCCGCTGATAGTCCTGATGAAGCCAAGCCAAGAGCACGTCAGAATGTGATTCTTGAACTTGGTCTTTTTCTCGGCACTCTGGGACGGGCGCGTGTCTGTGCTCTCTACAAAGGGGGGGTAGAAATCCCCTCCGACTATCATGGAGTCCTTTATATTGCAATGGATGATGCTGGAGCATGGAAACTTACATTGGCACGAGAGATCAAGCAGGCAGGTATAGAAATTGATATGAATAAGGCTTTATAAGGTTGTGAGGTCTAACAAAGGACTCGGACTATTGGTGACAACGTATTTTTTACTGGAGTAAGCAAAAAGAGAAGTTGAGAAGATTATTGAGCGAGAATAATTTGAATTTACTAACATGTAAAAGTTGCGACAATAAGAATCCACCAGATGGCATCTGCCCCTTTAAAAAGGCATCAGATGGTTTATTGATTCGTTGTGTTGGTGGCTGGTCAAAAGCAAAACACTATTATTTAAAAAAGTACATTGATACTTTCGTGACTGCAATGAGATTAAAATGGCAAAACCAACTTTATTATATTGATCTTTTTACAGGCCCAGGTAAATGTTTGACAAGAGAAAAAGAAGAAGAAATTGATGGTTCACCTCTTATAGCCTTAAATGCTCCTTATCCTTTTACACGTTCTTTTTTCGTTGATTTAAATGAGACGGTTCTCGGTGCTTTGTCGGAACGATGCAAAAATCATCCATATTTTAACAGAGTGAAGTTTATTCATGATGATTGCAATATAGCTATAGATGAAATAATTGCGGACATACCACAAAAGTCATTGAGTTTGGCATTTATTGACCCGACAGGTTTGCATTTTAAATTTACAACTTTAAAGAAATTAGCCCAGAGGAGAGTAGATTTAATTGTTACATTTCCGGAAGGAATGGCTATAAATAGGAATATTAGTCAATTCCTTCAAGAATCTCATTGTCCTTTAGACGACATGATAGGTGATCGTGGGTGGAGACAATTTCATACAGGGAAAGAAATTATACAATATTATCGAAGTAAATTAGTTTCTTTAGGATACAAGACGTCAGATTAGGTGAAGAAATTCCAATACGAAGCATTGCTAAGAATTTGCCTTTATATTGTCTATTATTTGCCAGCAAAAATCCCTTGGGGCATAAATTTTGGCAGGACATTAGCAAAATTGACCATACTGGACAAAGGAAATTGTTTTAATGGGTCAACAAGTCTTACTTTTTGATACGCCTAAAAATGGCAAGATAAAAGTTAAATATCAAAAATATCAATTATTAAACAGGAAAGTAAAAACTTTATTCCAGCAGGTTAACGACGGTTCTATCATCACACGCTTTGATAAAACTCCTTTACCCAAAAGCTCAACTGATGTTATTTGCCCTCACTTCGTTGAACTGAAGTGGGCATATGGATGTCGCTTTGATTGCTCATGGTGTTACCTTAAAGGTACATTTAGATTCAGACCGGAAGGGATCAAGCCAGCAATTAAAAATTTAGAAAAAGTAAAGTTACACGTTCAGACATTTTTAAATGAGGTTAAAGAGCCGGAAATATTAAATACCGGTGAACTCGCAGACTCGCTCATGATGGAAAATGGGACACAAGCATTTTCTAAATTTATAATTCCATTATTTGAAACGCAGAATAGGCATAAGGTTTTATTTGTTACCAAGTCAACCAATATCAGGAATCTTTTAGAAATAAATCCCCATGATCAAGTAATTGTAAGTTTTACCTTAAATGCGCTGCCCGTTGCTGAATTATGGGAAAAAAGGGCTCCTAAGGTTTTAGATAGAATTAGCTCAGCGTCAGAACTTTATAGGGCAGGTTATGAAATAAGGATAAGAATTGATCCTATGGTGCCAAAGGATAACTGGGAAGAACTTTATCAAGAGCTTATAGATAGAATATTCTCGAAATTTAGGCCGGAAAGAATAACACTTGGTTCTTTACGTGGACTGCAGAGCACAATCAATGGGACAAAAGACACTTCATGGGTTCACTACCTAAAAGAAACCTCAAACTGGGGGAAGAAGATAGATTTTAAAACTCGATTTCAGATGTATGTGAGTATTATAGCTTACTTAAAGAAAAAGCATAAATACGATCAGATAGCTCTCTGTAAAGAAACGAAAGCAATGTGGCAAAAGTTAGGAATGGATTACAAGAATATAAAATGTAATTGTGTCTGGTAGTTCCTCTACATTTTCCCCTTCATTAATCCAGAAAGAAATCCCACCCCATAACCCACCTGTTGTGTAATAAATGCCAGCGGAGCAAGGAAAAAGGCTTTTACTGATTTGAGGATGGTCCAGGCTGATAGACCAATGATGGCAAGGTACATGACACCCACAATGAGTAAAATCTTTAGGATAGAGAAGACAGCAGCGGAAAAGGGGGATAGGATGAGGAGCATAGCCAAGAGAACGATTGCTAAAGGTGGCAGGAGAAAAAGCGGTTCCATGAGTTCCCGGTGGGTCTGAAAGAGGAGCCACCGTGCCTCTCCCATCCTCAGGAGCTGGAGAAAGAACCGGGAAAATGTTGTTCCTCGATGGTGATAGACCTTTGCATCATCACAGTAGATGAGCTTAAATCCTGCCTCTTTAATCCGGAAGCTCATCTCCACATCTTCACCGTGGAACCATTCCTTGAACCCCCCTACTTTTTCGTATGCCTTTCGAGAGATGGCCATGTTGAACGTCCGAGGATAATATCGAGCAAGCCTCGACCGTGCCCCACGGAGACCACCGGTGGTTACGAGAGCGCTCATAACAAACTGAAAACACTTGGATAAGATGGGTTCTTCTGGATCAGGCACCTCCAGCCCTCCCACTGCCCCAACAGTTTCATCCTCAAATGGGCGGACAAGGTTTTCAAGCCAGTGAGGATGGGGAATGCAGTCGGTATCAGTGAAAGCAAAGATTTTCCCCTGTGCTATCTTCATCCCTGCATTCCGTGCTGCTCCCGGACCTCTATGATCGTTAGTAGAGAAGGTTAATATGCCTGCCTCCTTTTCACTTTGGAGAAACTCTACAGTGGAATCAGATGAGCCGTCATCTATGACGATGATCTCATTTCCCCTTTGCAGTGATGTTTGGGATTTTAAGGTCTGGAGGAGTTTTTTAAGTTCTTCTCTTCGGTTGTAGGTGGGTATGATGATGGATACATCCACCTCTTTGTTCATGAGAGGGTGATCTTTTCTCTGATCTTAGTGTTTTCTTCCTTACGCGATGAAAAGACAATCAACTCTCCCAGGAGGCCAAAGAAGATAAACTGAATACCCACAATGATTAACAGCGTTCCAAAGAGCAGGAGAGGTCGGTTACTGATCCACTGGCCGGAATACCAGAGGATGACAAGGTAAAAGTCTATAAGGAAACCAACAAAGAGTAACATTACCCCGGATAAGCCAAAGAAATGAAGAGGTTTCTGGGTATATTTGGTTAAGAGGATTACGGTGAGTAAGTCGAAAAGGCCTCGTAAATATCTTTCCACCCCATACTTCGAACTCCCATACTGACGGGGATGGTGTTCCACCTTGACCTCCCCAACCTGGAATCCTTTCCAACTGGCCATGACCGGGATGAAACGGTGGAGTTCCCCATACATTTCTATCTCTTCAGTCACCTTTTTTTGATAGGCCTTAAGACCGCAGTTAAAATCGTGGATTTTCACCCCGGTGAAAAAGGAAACCATACGGTTGAAAAACCAGGAGTAGATCCTTTTGGTTAAAGGATCCTTCCGTTTATGCTTCCAACCGGAAACTAAGTCATACCCTTTGTCAAGCTGTGCAAGGAGATTGGGAATCTCTTCCGGAAGGTCCTGGAGGTCAGCGTCCATGGTGACGATTTTCTCACCTTGGGCTTCCTTGAAACCAATGGAAAGGGCGATGGTCTTCCCAAAGTTTCTCCTGAGCTGAATGACTTTTACCTTGGAGTCTTCCCCTGAGATCTCTTTTAATAGATCAGAAGAGCCGTCTTTGCTCCCATCATCTACAAAGATTATTTCAGAGCGGTAGGAGATCTGCTCGAGAACCCTGGTGAGCCGGTTATAAAGCTCTCTTAGGCTCTCCTTTTCGTTGAAGACAGGAATAACAATGGAAAGATCACTCTTCTCTTTTATCTGACTGTTCTCCATATTTTTCCTCGATTATTTACAATTTCTCTTGCTTCCTATATCATACTACGATTTAAGCCACAAGGGAATTTTATGGAAACCAGACCTCTACCCAAAGACCGCTTTTCTCTTTTTGTTATCCTGGTATCTCTCACCATCATTGAGATGGCTATTTCCTCCCTTCTCCTTAATCACTTCAGCAGGATGGAGGGTTGGTCAGCCACTTTTGCTGAGGATAGCGAGGGTTATCTCCTGGTTACCCGGTATTTTTTAGGTGAGAACATACCTGATGCCTTTAATACCCTTGTGCACTACCGCTTATTCAGCCCCCTTATCCCTTTCGTTGTCTCTTTCTTAGGGAAGGTATTACCTCTTCCTTCAGCCTTCTTTTTGCTAAACTCTTTATTGTGGATAGCAACTGCTTACCTATTTTACCTTTTTGCTCAAGGGTTATTACAATCAAATAGTCGAGCTCTGGCTTGCTCAATTATTTTTACCACTTCACTCCCCCTCATGGTCTGGGGGTTGCCCATCATGGTTGATATGGGGGCCTATTTCTTTGTTGCTCTCATCCTCCTTTTAGATCAGCAATGTAAGAAATTCAACGGTGCTATTATAATCGGTTTGGTAACTGCTCTGGCTATCCTTACCAAACCGACTCTGGTGGCTATACTTCTCTTTCTCATCGTTTATCACGGAATGAAAAAGGAGATAGGCAAGACCCTGGTCATTGCAGGAATAAGTGTAACTGCCGTAATCATTGTTTATTCCTGTTTAAGTTTAGAGCTAAAAGACTTTTTTGCCTATTCGTCACCCCGCCATCAGGGTATCTTTTATGTGCTGAATTCTTTCTTCTTCTGTTTTCACTTCGGTCTCATTCTTGCTTTATGGGGTTGGAAGGAGTTGAAAGAAATCCGCAACTTTTCCTTATTGTTCCTTTTAACTACTCTCTCTCTCTATCTCCCTTTTGTTCACAACCCCCGCCTTCTCTTCATCATCTATCCGGCCATTATCCCTTTAATCAGCGTTGGCGCTGACACCATCTCTCAAGGATTAGCAAACAGGTATAATTGGGATAAAAGATTTCTCTTTCGTTTGATTATATCCACCCTTGTGGTTATCTCCAATATCCTCACCGCCTTCTATCTCTATGTTACCCGCACGCTTGAGTTGAGGAGTATCGAGAATCTTCTCAAATTCTTGCGTATTCTTTCTTAGTACCCTTCCTCTACCATGATTACTGGTTCACCCCAGCAGGCAACCAGGGCTTTCTCCTCCTTTTGAGGCCATCCGGTTACCGTGAAAGTAAGATCGATCACCTTCCCTGAAAAATAAGAAAGGTCGAGAAAAGCTTCCTCCCATTTTTGATCAGAGGATTTAAGATACTGGATGAAAAATGTCCATGGTTTGGCAAAGAGAGCGCGGGGTTTCAAGAAGGAGTTCCTCTGCTCAGTGCCGATAACCCCCACCACCCCTTCTAAGTTATCAATCAGGGCATCATTAATTAATATCTTGAAGAGGATACCGCTTCCCTCTCCTGAGACGTGATCAGCAAACATCCCCAGGTACACCTTGAGATGACAAGGTTTCCGGGGAAGAGCGATTCGAAAGGTAGCCTTGGTCTTGAGAGATTGAGCTAATGCTTTTTTCTTACTCTCCTGTATAGTTACCTCTTCTGTTCTGATATCTTCACCTTCCTTCTTTTTGACCTCCATCAGGGGAATGTTTTTTAAGAAATCAAAATATACTTCACCGAAAACCTTTTCTTTTCTCTCTGCTCTTTTCAGGATATATACCCTCTTCTTATTTAGATAAAAGAGGCTGAAGTAATCGTAAGCCTTACACACTTGATACTGATCAGTCTGAAAGTAGTGCCGGTTAGAAGAGATGGAGATGAGATGAGGTGAGCTGGATATGACATATTCGGGGTCTACAGCCGGTGTCAACTCCTCGATCCACCAGGGAACTTCACCCTTCTGAGTAACCACTTCCTGGGGATGAGATTTTGAATATTCATAGGAGTGCCAGCAATCCCAGGGAAAACCAGCAGAGATCTTACGAGAGGGAATGCCTTCTTGCAGAAGCTCTTCCCCTGCCCGCCATCTGGTCTGATTCCAGACTATAAAGTCCTGACTAACCACAAACGAGAGGAGAAAATAGCAGAAGAGTATAGGTAAAAAGAGCTTTTTCTTCGTCCCTTCCCCCTTTTGCCCTTCGAGAAGAAGGATGAGAAAAAAGGGGAGTATGGTAATGAAGTATCGGTTGTACCACTTCTGCGTGACAAAGAGAAAGAGAAGTTGGAAGAGGCCGATTGAAAGAATCAGGAGAACGGGTGAGAAGGTGAAAAGTTTTTCCCTCAAAACATCCCATTTTTTGATGAGCAGATAGATCAGGTAGGTGATAGAGAATACCGAAGCGAAATCAATCAGCTTATAGAAAAGGATGAGGATATTAAGCGCCCCCCGGATTCCATATTCTGAGATAAAGGCGAATCTAAAACCATCTGCCCACTGGTAGATTGAGGGGAATAAGCCCACATGTTCAAAGAAGAGAAAGAAGAGGATGCCGGAGAGTGTAAAGAGCATGAAGAAAGAATAGTCACCCTTTCCAATCCTTCTGAAATTTGGTAGATAGCCAAAGGTTAAGGGGAGGAGGGAGAAGCCGATGAACTCTAAGATGATAAAAGGACGCCAGAAAAGCTTAAGGAGGAGGAGTTGCGGATGGAGAATATTCTCTCTGAGCTCGTTTGAGTGTTTGAGGGACTCGGCAGTTTGACCATGAATGAAGTTAAACCAGTAGGTGAAGATGGCAAAGGTGATCAGGGGGAGTACTATGACAAGGAATCCCCTTTTTACACCCCTTTTTTTATCCTTCTCCTTTCCCAGCAGGTAGATGAAAACAGCAAGAGGGACGAGGAGACCGTTCTGCCTGATAAGGATGGCGAGAGAAGAAGAGATTGAACCAAGAAGGAGGTAAAGATCCCGATCATCTCTATCCCCTTTGGTGAAGAGGTAGGTTGAAATGATAAGCAGAGAAAGGAATGGGATATCAGTAAAAAAGGTAAAGTTCAAAGGAAAAGAAAAGGGATTTACCAGGAGGAGCAGGGTTATGAACAGGCTTAAAGAGCATGTATGCCCCATTTCACGAAGCAAGAGGTAAAAGACGATGAGGCCGATAAAGGAGATGATCATGACCGAGAGCCGTACGGTTTCAAACGAGAAGCCAAAGAGATAAGAAAAGAGCCCACCCCACCAAATCTGGGAAACCAGACTCATGGCGGTCCAGTCAGTAAACTTCATCTGTCCCGTAGAGAGATAATTTTTCACCGCCCAGATATAAGACCAGTCATCATCCAAGGGATAGTTCTCGAAAGAATAGAGAAAGATTATCATGCAGACAAAGATCAGAGTGAGAATGATGATTGAAATCAGATCGTTTATCCTGGTTGATTTTTCCTGTGGCATATCCTATTTCCTGATTAAGATTTGACTTTGAGTCTTTTCCCCTCTATGATCTTGTAAAACCCTGAATGAGAAAGTGCACGATGGGTTTATCAGCATTCTTTAATACAAAAAGGAAGATTTGAAAAGAATTATTTAATATGGATCGAGCCCATTACCCTCTTGTTACCCTTTTCATCCTGATTGGTCTCATCTCCACCTTTCTCATATTTTATTACCCCAGGATCTATAATGTTTTCCCTTTAGATGACACCTACATCCACTTAGTGTATGCCAAGAATCTGGCTCAGGGATTGGGCTTCTCATTCAATTCAGGTGAGCCGAGCATCGGAACTACAAGTCCCCTCTGGGTTATATTCCTCGCCTTCTTCTTCTACCTGGGGCTTGACATCTATTCTGCAGCCATTTCTTTTTCTCTCACCCTTTTTCTTTGTTCCGGCCTACTTGTTGGTTTAATAACGAAAGATCTCCTTTCAGATATCCCCTGTGAAGAAGAAAAGATGGTTTATTCCCTTCCCCTTTTTAGTGCATCCCTCTACCTCTTAAATGGGAATATCCACTGGTACCTCTTCTCCGGGATGGAAACCCTCCTCTTCCACTTCTTTTCCCTTTTGAGTATCTACCTCTATCGTCATTATGGCCTTAGTGTAAAAACTGGTCTATCTTTGGGTTTGCTCCTCCTTACTCGAATAACCGAAGGGACATTGATTGTAGCGATTGTGATTGTTGACCTTTTTCGGGGGAGAAAAGGGTATAGCGGTTATCTTGCCACTGTAGTTGTATACCTGCCTTATCTTATCTCCACCTACCTGGTAACTGGCAACTTTATCCCTACTACTGCTCTGGGCAAAACCATCACTTGGGTGGATGGCCAATTTCGCCCTGTGAGGACAGCCTCCTTTCTCTTAGCCTGTCTGAAGTATCTCTTTTTCTACAACCCCCAGATTTTTCTTCTCCTCGTGCTAATACTGCTAGTATTTGGCTCTCAGGTATGGGTATTCTTTCGGAAAAGAGGTGGATTGAAAATCAGGCAGGGTGTGAGAGAAAGTTACCTCCTCTGGGTCATCATCCTCTGGGGGATATTTCACGTTGGCATCTATGCCTTTACTTTTAGGACACTGGCCCACCATCTGAGGTACTTATCCGGGGTCTTTCCGGTGATCATTCTTCTTAGTGCATTTTCTTTAGCAGAGTGCGCAAAGAAATGGGGTTTTTTAAGGAGGTGGTTACTCTCACCCTTCATGATAGCAGTTCTCATCATAACTTTCTTCAATCTCCATTTCTGGAAGGAGGTTTATAAAGGAAACATTGAGCATATCCAGAATGTGTATATTAAGGCGGCAGAATGGATAAAGGGAAATACCTCTCCCTCGGATCGCATCGCAGGCTTTGATATCGGTATCGTGAAGTACATCTCGAATCGTGAGATCATTGACCTGGGAGGGTTAGTGAACCCTGAAGTCTATCCCTACCTTGCCATTCATGATTGCGGAGATTACCTGTGGCAGAAGAAGGTCAACTATATCCTTTACTCCCGTTTTCCGGACTGTGATCTCATAACCGGCATCTATCGTGCAGAGTATGGAGAGAAGAGGTTACTCAAGCAGAAACAGCTGGCTTCCTTCAGAACCGATTACTTCAACACCCCTACTATCCTCCACTCATTTGAGCTTGATATCTACCGGATTGAAGGATGGCTCAAGAGAGACCTTGAAGGGGTGAAGGAACAGTTTGTGGTAAAGGAAGCCCTCTGTAATTTCCCGGTGAATCACACCTTTAGAGGAGGAATCGAACTCATAGGATGTGACTTAGATAAACCTGAATTCACCATAGTAAAGGGTATGGCGCAGGCAATTTATCTTACGTACTATTGGCGCAAGATTACCCCTTCTGGCAGTTCCTCCTTAGTCAGGACCACCTTTTACAATCCCGACACCTGCCAGATCATCATGGAGAAACATCACAATCCCACTCAAGGGATCTATCCTATGTATATCTGGAGGCCTGGAGAGATTGTTAGAGAACACCACCTCTTCTGGGTGCCGGATGATTCTCCACCTGGTGAGTATGAAATAAGAATTAACCTTGTAGATGACTATCCCCTTGGAAGAGTTAAACCAATGGGACAGCGGATAAAACGGTTGATCAAGGAGGTTCTTGGCCTCGATGCCTCCTATTTCCCGAGAGATGAGGAGGTGAATAAGGATATCCTCATCGGAAAATTTAAGGTCATACCCTCAATCTTGAAGCCCATCAGGTTCAAGTATAAGAAGTTCTGATAACTCACTTCCCAGTAAATCAAAAAGGGGAGAACCCTTTGAAAGAAGGATTCTCCCCTCTCTATAAATTCTTTAAAAACCTACCCTCAGCGACCGACTCTCTGGAGATACTGCAGGGTAAACATTTCACGGTCAAGTTCCATGCCAAATTCTGGATCCTTGTGAAAATTGGGACTTCCATGAAGCCTCTGCAAGTCAACATAGTTATAGCCTACAGCATAGGTCACGGGTTCTCCCTGTTTGCTTTTTCCAATTCCAGGCTGCGATCCCAAGAATCTCCACGGTCTTCCCTGTCTGTCCCAGCATATCTTATAGGGCATCTGCCAGGTTTCTCCATCCAGATACCAAATCTCTTTGGAGTAGATATGGCTTTTATCCTTATTTACAACCTCAACCAGGTAGAGCTTACATCTCTCCTCCTGCGCTCCGTTCCAGAATCCTTGTCCTTTCTGTTTTGTCAGTTTGGTCCCATCCTGGTGTCTCACTCCAAGCATATCCTTTACCTCTAAAAATTTGTAGGTATTTCGATTGACCTGATCACCGTAGCCTTCCTGGTCACAGTAAGACTGGTCAGAACCATCAATGGTGTCACCTCTCTGGGCAGAGGATAGTCTTCTTATTCTTCGATACATGGCAACCCAGATGTAGGTATCATCTTCCCTTCTGGGGTTCATATACCGATATTCCATGTAATTGGTACCGTACATATCATGTGGTTCAATCAAGACCTGAAAGTATGTTCGGCGAAATTCCTTTGGGTTAGGTTCAATCCTGGGAAGGGGAGGCATTTCAGTCCTTCCTGACCAGTACATTCTGGTCATAGGTTGGTAAGCATGACGCTCTGCCCCTGTTCTACAGTTCACCACCTCACCGAATATACCCTTGCTATGGTTATCACCATTGGTGAGTGAGTCATAATTCCATGCCATCTCTAAACCAGTCTTTGCTCTGGGAAAAGGGAAACCCGCACTTTCACCTTTATCATAACCCGCCAGGAACTCATTTGGTCCAATCTCTCCCCAGGGGGTCTTGAAACCCTTTGGTTCAAATTTGGATAAGGGGGAATACTTCTTCGTTGCCTCCAGAATTCCTTTGCTCGGGGTAATATACCGGTAGGGGACGATCTCAAACCAGATTTCGCCACCCCATTTCTTGGGATCTTTTATTAGCTGTACCAGAGGATCAGGGAGAAGGTCTTTCACCTGATCAACATTAGCATAATTTACCTTTTTCCCAACCCAGGTCTTTTCCCACTCTTTTACCTTCTCAAGCTCACTGCCAGTGAAACAGGGTGGAACGATCTCTTCCGGTTCCTGACTCAAAGCAGGAACAGCGAGAGAGAGAAAAAGAACCGACAGGGCAAGAGGCAAAACCCAATAACCAAATCTTTTTAGCCATTTCATCTCTTATCTCCTTATCTATAATTTTTTATATTATTTACCACTCATATTTCACTCTGAAATAGACACAGTCCTTGTCATAGTTTCCCTTCTCCTGAGTCCACGAAGTGGTGTTCCAGTAGAAGATACAGCCAACCGTGTATCTCCAGTGGTCACCCGGGGCATAAAATAAGTCCCAAACATGATACCCCCTTCCGGTAAAGTTATAAGAACCATTATAGGTTAACATAACCTCTTGTTTGAGAAAGGAACTCTGGAGAAAAAGCGTTGCCGAGGTGCTGCATCTGTCACCTCTTCCTCTTGTAGAGATGCTCAGGTCATGGGAATGTTTCAAGACCCAGTCCTGGAAGAGCTGGATGCCGATATCAATTTTACGAAAATCATTGTACTTCATAAACCAGGGCCAAAGAGTTGGACGATCAATGGCCAGACCATAACCTATACCATCCCTCTCTTCTATGCCTGTGACTAAACTCTTCATATTACTATATGAACCGCCTGATGGTATACCCTTATAGTTGAAAGGAGGTATCCATACATCCTTTCCGTAGTAATTGGTTGTATTGTAATGCTGGCCAATCTGGTAGGCGACTTCACCCCTGACAATTGACTGGGTATAGACATTTTCAAACCACTGGAAAGTTCCCCCAACATATTTGGTTCTCTTATACTCCCAGACATCATCAAATAGTGTTACGTCATCTACATCTCCCCCCAAGAAGACCCTTTCGGTAAAGAAGGCAGTAACCTGCTGGTTTGCCTTGTCAGGGTTACCTACTGGCAGGCAATCAACCATATCATAATACAGGAGGGTCCAAAGCACACCCTTGGTATCCCCTGTCACTCGGCAACCCCACTGATAGTCTTTGATGCTACGGCGGCTGGGTCTATCGTTCTTCCACCCATTCTGCAACAGGGTAAATAACCCATTGCCCATGCTATTCGGATCATCCAGGTTCAGTAACCCAGTACCCCAGTTTGTCCCTTCGTAGGGGAGGCGCATCATCTGATGATCTGTTGGGACAAAGATGGTCTCAAAGAGGAGGTGGCCTGGAAGCTCTGACTGGTAAAAGGTTCGAAGCATCCAGAGGCCAAGTTTTATGTCCTCAAAGGGGACG
>Ga0315289_10008998_pt1 | contig 14409 bp, 10 predicted proteins | sample YL17G11_40_MG_FD_203452 | JGI IMG/M metagenome (GOLD analysis project Ga0315289, IMG submission 203452) | Sediment microbial communities from Yellowstone Lake, YNP, Wyoming, USA - YL17G11_40 | ecosystem: Environmental > Aquatic > Freshwater > Lake > Sediment | place: USA: Wyoming | collected...
CGACGCAGAGCATCAGGACGTTGCCGTTGCGCATCAGGCAAGCGTCGTGGTGATGGTCCGGGTGCCTGACCTCCCAAAGCACGTTGCCGCCCCAGTCGATCTCCATGACGGCGCCCGCCCTAACGAGTTCCCAGACGCGGTGCCAGACGCGGAGAGCCTTTGCTGATCCCTGTGGTCTGCACAGGGCGAGCAGGTTCCCGTTTGCCAGGAGATATGCGTAGCCTGTCGGCAGCGGAGTCCGCCACTCATGGACGACCTTCCCTTCCATGTCAATAAGCAGCGGCGGCCCGCCCCTGAACTGGGGAGTGAATAGGGTGTAGCCCTGAAACGCTCTCTCGGGGTCGTGAGCGATGAGGCCAACGCCTCGCCGTCTCTGGGTCTGCTGGTCCACGGAAGTCGCCATCGTTCCCCTCCTGTGGGGTGCCAATATTGCATCCGTATTTGCGTACGTCAAGCAGCCACCCACCCATGCCCCTGACGAAAGCCGACCAGAACCGGTCGAGGGACGATGCCAGCAGTCTCTGCCAGCCTGGTCGACCGCGTGTTCCCTCACGCAGCGGCCGGACTTCGCCCCGCGGCCCCCTGCCTAGCACGCAGGAGGTTGACGGCGATAGGAGGGGGCGAACGGGACTTCCGTGGGGGCCCTGTTGCCTCAGGGCTGTCTCAGATAGCTCAGAGGATCAACGCCAGATACGGATGGAATACTGGCACCCCACAGGCGGTCGTGAGGGCCGCCGCTGGTGTTTGCCCGAAGGGCCTTCTAAAAAGCAAGTGACCACACACCATCCGCGAATCATGTGAGGAGGGCGCGCGCCACCCTGCCCTCGACGCCGTGAGCAGCTATGGGCCCTCGGCCGACCTGAGGGGATACCCCGCTTCCTGCCAGGCTATCATGCCGCCTTCCAGGTTCCAGACGTTGCTGTAGCCGAGTCGCACGAGTTTGCGAGCAGCTTTCGCGCTCGTTGAGCCGCTGCGGCAATACACCACGATCTTCGCGTCGCGCTGCGGAAACGCTTCGAGGCGCCCTTCGATCTCGTCGAGTGGGATAAACTCGTCCGTGGACTCGATCTCCCCCACGTAGGGAACGGCCACGTTCACCAGCAAAAAGTCCTTGTTACCCAGCCACGACTTGAGCGTCCGCGGCGTGATGTCGAAGTACGCGCCGTCTTCTACCTCGACACGTGTCCCGACCGCGCCGTCACCGACGTTGGTCGTCGTCGAGCCGCCCCCGCAGGCCACGAGAGCCAGTGCCCAGGCCGTGGCTACGGCCACGAGAATCGACCTCGTCAGATGCGTGTTCATCGTACCTACTCCCTTCGCCACGACCCCTGCGGCCCATGACCCAGCGACCCGAACCGTCCTACGCCGTGTCCCAGCCACCAGCGTTCACCGGTGGCCTTGAACCTGCGGCCTGTGCTGCCGGCGTCCTCAAGCGCCTTGTGGCAGCGGGGGCAGACCGGCAGCACTGCACGCCGCCAGGATGCCGCTTCCTCGGGGTCGCCGGAACACGCAGTCAGGGCGTAGTCAGCAGTGGGGCTGCGGCCACAGAAGGTGCAGGCGGGCATCTCGTGACAGACCCCCAAGTCCGATTATGTGAGTGTAGAGGCCGCGCACCCCAACCTGCGAACGATTGTAGCGCAAACCGGGGTTAGCCCGGCCCTGCTTTTGTGTCCCTGGCAGAGCCGATACTCCTTTGCCGGGCCTTTGGGGTGTGGATGTGGGCACCCGTCAGGCGGGGGACGGGCGTCCCGTCATACCGCCTAGAGGCTCGGCCTATTGCTGCTGCAAGAAAGAGGAGCACCCTTGAGCGGCTGGTGGCGAGGTGCTCAAGGGTGCTGGAGGTTAGCTTGAGAGACGGCTAGCGGGTTGGTGGCGGCTGGTGGCTATGACGCTTCACCTCTCTCACTCTATTGTACGTCAGGCCGCTGGGAGGCGGATTCTCCCGCCGCACCGCTTCTCCAAGGTTGAACAAGGAGAGGGGCTAGCCTAGCCCACCCCGCCTGGCTCTGGTGCGCGTGGTAGGTCCGCCCTAGCCCTGCCCGCGTCCGAGGAGTTAGGCGCAGCGCCCCCGTGTTGACATCCTCCCCAGCCTGATCCAGAATCGCCTCGTCCGCGAAAGCTTCAGAGGCAACGCTATGGAGCAGCACATCCGCTTCTGCACCACCTCCGACGGCGTTCGCATCGCCTATGCCACTGTGGGCCAGGGGCCACCGGTGGTCCGCATCTGCCCCTGGTTCACCCACCTGGAGTACGAGTGGGAGAACCCGCTCTGGCGGTCTTACATCGATGGGATGTCCGCCCGTCATCTGTTGGTCCGCCATGACGGTCGCGGCACGGGGTTATCGGACCACCGAGTGAGCGACTTCTCCCTCGAAGCCCAAGTACGCGACCTGGAGGCCGTGCTTGACGCCCTAAGTCTTGACCGCGTAGCCCTGTATGGGCTCTCCCAGGGCGGGGCAACGGCCATCAGCTACGCCGTGCGCTACCCCGAGCGAGTGAGCCACCTGATACTCTGTGGCGCGTTCCCCCGTATGGGGTGGTTTATTGACACAGAGGAGGGGCAGCAACGCTTCCAGACTGCCCTGGCCCTGATACGGCAAGGCTGGGGCACGGACCTGCCAGCGTACCGGCAGTTCTTCACCAGCCTGTTCATGCCGGATGCGGACGCGGAGGCGATACGGCAGTTCAACGAGCTGGAGCGGGTCTCCGCTTCGCCCGAGAATGCTGCTGCCCTGCTCTCGGCCATGCGAGACACCGACGTGAGCGAGCTCCTATCTCACGTGAGAGCGCCAACCCTCGTAGTCCACTGTCGGGGCGATGCCATCGTGCCCTTTGAGTCGGGCCGGGAGCTGGCAGCCGGTATTCCGGGGGCCCGCTTCCTCCCTCTGGACAGCAGGAATCACGCCATGCTGCCGAACGAGCCAGCAACGAAGGTCCTAGGGAAGGCGATGGGCGAGTTCCTGGGCGAGGGTGAGGAAACCGCAGCGCCAGACGCTCCCAGCGCTCTGGTCACCATTCTCTTCACTGACATAGAAGGCTCCACGTCCCTCACCCAACGCCTCGGTGACGCCAAGGCCCAGGAGCTCATCCGCACCCACAACACCATCGTCCGCGACGCCCTCAAGGCCTGCGGCGGCAGTGAGGTCAAGCACACGGGGGACGGGATCATGGCGTCGTTCCCGTCGGCGAGTCGTGCTCTGGAATGTGCCATCGCCATCCAGAGGGCGGTGGCGCGGCCTGAGCGCCAAGAAGGGCGCTGATGAAGGTTGGCAGTTGTTGAGAGCCGTGCTTTCGTTCATCGAAATCGACAGTTGGCTGCACTTCGAATACAAGCACCTAAACAAGCTGTTGAGGCTTCTCAACATGCTTGGAGTGTCACATTCAGCAATGCAGTCGGACGAACAGAAGAACATCTGCTGTCGGTACTGCATTTCAGCTCTGCTGGTCCGGGCTGCCCAGTTTTCCCTCGCGATATGTCGTGATTTGGCGGCGGTCCCTCCCAGCGACCGCAAATCATATCTGGTGCAGAAGCTAACCTTCGGTGACCAGGACCCGGAGCATGTCAGCTCCGTGATCAGAGCGACTGTAGCTTGGGTCGACAAGACGTTGGCTCAGAGGGGCGGGACGCTGCCGTCCCAAATAGAACTTGGCAGGCTCTTTGAGGCACCGCCCTACGCCGATGAGTTCGTGGGTTTAGTTCAAAGACTTCTTGAGAAGGCCGACGAGGCCCTGTGTCTTCCTGTGACTCTTGAGGTGACGCAGTTCAGAGGCTCTCAGTTGGAGGGTTTCCCGAGGCTAGCCGCGGCCGCGCAGAAGGGCGACGAACTGGCCGCGCTCCTCAAAGGGTTTCTCGTTAGGACGCTGTCGATGCCCGTCGAACTCCTAGGCGGAGTAGGCCAGGGCTTGGCGGCGACCTACGGGGCCAACGGTGGGACGACGCAGGGAGCGGGTCAAGGCGGCCAACTCAAACTCAACGAGAGTGGCTGAGACCGGCGGTGGTGTACTCCGAGGGATCGCTCCACTATTGCCGTGGGACTCTTTCGCCCCCTCCTCCTACCTCACCAGCCTCAACCTCCTCCTCCTCTCTGGCTGCAGCTGCCGTGCGTTCCCGGATGGCTGGTGAGGGGCGTTGATGAGGTCCATCGGCGAGCTGCGGCGTTCGATGAGGCTGCGCTGCACGTTGGCCATCGACACATAGCGGCGCCCCACCTACTTGACCCTCTTCAGCCGCGTTGGCACCATCCTCCGCCGCGATTCCCCTATCTCGGCCAGTGGCGAGAACAGCCGCATCTTCTCCTGTAGCTGCTCCGGGACGAGGTGCAGGTAGCGCAAGGTGGTGCGGATGTCCGCGTGGCGCAGCAGGCGCTGGACGGTGTGGAGGTCGGCGCCGTTGGCGAGCACCCTGGTCGCCGCCGTGTGCCGCAAGAGGTGAGGGTGTAGACGGGTGACGCCGGAACGCTTGGCCAGCCGGTCGAACGTCGACTTGATGGCCTCGTAACCCAGCGGCTCGCCGTAGATGAGGAAGAAGGCCTGCGTCCTCGCGTCGGCCGGCAGCCGGAAGTGGGCGGCGTAGCGGCTCAGGGCCTTGTGGGTCGTGGGACCGATGGGGACGTAGCCCTCCCCGTCGCCCTTGCCGCGCACCTGGACGTACATCTCCTTCAGGTGCACGTCTTCCACCTGGAGGCCGGCCACCTCTTCGAGGCGAAGGCCACTCTCCGCCATCAGGCAGAAGATGGCGCGGTTTCGGCAGCCGACATCGGTGCCCGGGTCCAATAGCGACAGGATGTGTGCTATCTCCTGGTCCGTCAGCACGTCGATGGTCACCTCCTCGTACCTGGGCACCTTGGGCGTCTCCACGTGGCGGGACAGGTCAGCGTCCCTGTAACCTTCGCGCTCGAGCCAGCGCAGGAACGTCTTCAGCGTCCGGGCGTAGGCGTGGAGGTTGAACTTGGTGACGCCGGTTTCCCGGACGCGCCGCTGGTATCGTCGGATGGCGTCGGCGTCGATGTTGCGCAGGCGGGCCTCCGGCCCCAGCGACTGAGCGAAGCGGCCCAGCATGTCGCGGTACCATCGGACGGTCCTAGGGGAGTGGTTGCGGTCCTCCTGGTGCATGAGATAGGCCTGCACCAGTTCGGTTACCTTGATTCCTGACTTGTCCACGTCCTGCCACCCTCTTCGTCGGAGTCTCGAAGGCATCATCTCCCTCCTCACCCGGCCGGGTCATGGCCGGAGAGACAAATAGAGCCCTAAGCGTCCGAGACGCAGGGCCCTCTGCCTCCGAAACGTGAAGGGATGAAGACGGGCGTCTAGAGGGCGGAGTTGGATTTGGAGCGGGAAACGGGACTCGAACCCGCGACCCTCTGCTTGGGAAGCAGATGCTCTACCAACTGAGCTATTCCCGCGGAGTCCGGGCCAGCAGGCCCGGCGATAATATACACCGGCGGCCGCCGGACCGTCCAGCGCCCTATTCTTAGCTCTTCGGCCTCTCCGCTAGCAGCCCCTGGACTCCCGACCTGCTCAGTCGCGACCCCAGTACGCCCAGGGCCAGGAGTGCCAGCCCCAGCCCGCTGAAGGCGAGGCCGTTGCGAATCGGCAACCACGCCGCCTCCGTCGCCAGGTCCAGAAGCTGGACAGTGATGTAGTCATCCATCCCCCAGCCAGCGAGACCAAGGACGAGGCGAACAGCCATCGCCAGGAGCAGGAAGAGCAGCGATGCCGCCGCAACGGCGCCGCCCAGCGTGATGAGGCGGCCGTAACCCTGCGTGGCGAGGATCAGGGCGCCCGATAGCATCCCACAGACCGCCGCCAGCGCTAGGGTTGCCCAGCGGAGGGTGTCGTGGTTGCCGGCGGTGAGGAATCCCAGGCCCGTGCGGACGGCTCGCTGCACGGAGAGTCGCGGGGCGTCGCCCGACTGGCCTTCCTCACGGAAGGCTGCCGACCCCTCCTGGTAGACCCGCTCCGCCGACCGGTCCAATAGCAGGTCCCGCACCTCGGCGGCTGGGCGCCGCGCCTCCTCGGGGGATAGGGACACGTCGAGCGGGTAGTCGGGCAGCGGCAGGGGTTCGTCCGGGGAGACGCCTGCCTGCCGGCGAAGAGCCGGGTCGTGCACCGCCAGGAGCGAGTCGATCTCGGTCAGACTGGCCACGGCGCGGCGAAGGGCGCGATGGGCGGGGCCGGGCGCAGTCAATTGTAGGAGGTTGAGGGCGACGAGGAGGGCCAGCAGCGCCATCGTCAGGCCTAGAGCTGTCGCGACCTGCGGGGCGTGGCGGCGCCATCCGAACAGCCCGCCGGTCGCAGCGGCCTGATCGAGACCTCCTCCCGTTTCGATGGCGTCCTTCCCCGGGCTCATGCGGCCGGCTGCGGTGGTCGCTCTGGGTTGCTGGCCGGCACCACTGTGGTGCCCGCCAGGCGATCGTGAAGGGCGCGGCGCTTGCCGTCCAGGAGGACGGAGCCGGTGGCCAGGAAGGGGGTGGCCAGCGATAAGAAGACCAGGGCCAGGGTTACCACCAGAACCGCCGCGCTAAGGGTGACCGAGGTGGTCACGGCCGCCGTCAGCAACCAGAGAAGAGCCAGAAAGGGGTGAAAGAGCAGAGGGTGCAGGAGCAGGAAGCGGACCAGTGACGTCCAGAGGCCCAGCGGCCGCCCATCCTCACGCACTACCCTGATGTCGGCGACGTACTTGCCCACCGTCTGGCCCCGCCAGCGGCAGAGGACGACGTTGAAGGCTAGCCAGAGGGGGATGACCGCCATGACGATGGCCAGGATGGCGTAGAAGGAGGAGTCAGGTGGGTCCTCTTCACCGAAGTCGCTGGCGATGAGGAGCTGGAGGCCGGCCACCGCCAGGAAGACGAGGATGAAGGAGAGGAGGACGACGCTGTCCACCACGAAGGCCAACAGCCGTGCCTCCAGGCGGGCTCTCCTGAGAGTGGGGGCGGTAGCGATGGCGGTCACGCGGCTCCCTCTCCTGCCGACCGGCAGGTGTGGCGCTTCGGGGGCGATTATAGCACGGCCCTCCGCTGCCTCCGAAGGGCCTTCTCAGGGGCTTTCGAAAAGACGAAGGCCGGGCTTCAGCCCGGCACCATCGCTCTCTCCGCCAGCCTGAAGGCTGGCCTTCTTGATTATGAAAGACGCTGGCCTTCTGGCGGTTGCTGCGCCGTCAGGACCGGTGCTAAGTTGTGTTCACCGCCGGAGGGCCCGATGTCAGACCGCTGGTCGCGCCTGGTGGCTCTCTTCGTTGTGCTGGTCGCCGTCGGGGCGGCGCTGGCCGGCGGCTGGCTGGTCACCGCTGCCATCGACCTGCCCACCGGGCCTGAGGACTACAACCTGGTGCAATGGGAGGTGCGCCACCTCCCTAACAAGTGGCTCTACCAGGTCGGCACCCTCCTCCGCGGCGGGCCAGACGAGGCGGAGAAGACCCACCGCCTGGAGCGGTTCCTGGCTCTGAACGCCGAGATTGCGTCGCTGGAGCGCGAGGCGGCCCTGACCCAGGGCTCCGATAGCTCGGCCGGGGACAACCCCGCCATCTTCGACGGGCTGGCGGCGCTACGCCGGGAGCGAGACCGGCTGAAGAACGCCGTGGAGGCCGTCCTGGAAGAGCGGGTGGCCCGCGTGGCCAAGGAGGTGGGGCTGGAGAGCTCCTTCCCCTTCTTCCCGAGGGCACGGTGGCTCTTCCCGCCCGTGGACTTCGAGTTCGCGGCGCCGCCCCGGGTGCTGGCCCTCTCTCCCCGCGACCGCATCTACCTCGAGAGTACCCGCCTCCTCAGGAGCGACCTCACCCTGGAGGAGATCGAGGACGTGGAGCGGCGCTGGGAGACCAAAGGAGTGTCAGCCCTGGTGGTCGGCGTTGGCGGCGTGGGCACCTATCCCAGCGCCGTGCCCCCTGGTGCCGACTACGGCCACCTCCTGGAGACGGTGGCCCACGAGTGGCTGCATCAGTACCTCTTCTTCCGCCCCCTGGGCTTGCGCTACTTCCGGAACCCGTCCCTCGCCACCATCAACGAGACCGTGGCCGACATGGCGGGGCGTGAGCTAGGGGCGTTGGTGGCGGAGCGCTCCCCCCTGTCGGCAAGACTGCCCGCCGGACAGGCGAGCGCGGGAGAGGCGCCGCCTAACCCCGAGATCGACTTCAATCAGGTGATGAGGGAGCTAAGGCTGGAGGTGGACCGCCTGCTCGCCGAGGGGAAGGTGGCGGAGGCGGAGTCCCTAATGGAGGAGAGGCGCCGGTTCCTGGCCGACCACGGCTACTTCATCCGGCGCATCAACCAGGCCTACTTCGCCTTCCACGGCCTCTACGCCGATACGCCGGCCTCCAGCAGCCCCATCGGTCCCAAGCTGGAGGAGCTGCGGCGGCGCAGCGATTCCCTAGGCGACTTCATCCACACCGCCGCCGGCATCACCAGCGAGGCCGACCTGGACCGCCTCCTGGCCGGCGGAGGCTAGCCCTTATTCGACCTTAATGCGGTGGCGTCGCCGGCTGCGGGCGCCCTCCTTCTCCTCCAGGCGCTCCAGGGCCGCCTCCACCATGCTGCGCAGGGCCAGCAGTGTTTCCCGTCGCGCCTCTAGGAGGTGGCCCCGGGCCTCCGGGGAGAAGGCCCGGAAGACGGGCTTGTGGATGCGGAGGCTGAAGCCCTCCTCCGGCGAGTACTCGCACTCAAAGAACTTCTCCGCCACGGTGGCCTCCTTCTGCGGGGTGGGAGCTTACGATTCCGGCCGGGCGAAGCGGATGCTCAGCCGTTCGCCCTCCAGCTTGGCGCCCCGGCTCTCCATGCCCACGAGAGCCCGGGGCAGGATGATGTTGCGCTTGAAGTTGCCCACCTGCACCACCAGTTCGTCTCCCACCTGCGAGAGACTGATCTCTTCCTTCGTGACGAAGGGCACGGTCAGGGTCAGCACGTACTGGCTGTCCTCCTGGCGGATCTGGTGGATCTGGCCCTGGTGGAGGACGGCGGTCGGGTCCAGGGCGCCGTATACTGCCTCCGCGAATCGCTCCAGCATGGCCAGGCCCATCACTTCCTGCTCCATGAGGGGCGCCTTGAGGATGGGCAGGGGCGCGAAGGCCTCCTCCACTTGCTGGTAATAGCGCTCCTGGGTCTCCTTCCAGGCCTGGAAGTAGCTGTCGCTGACCGCCTCGGGGATGACGCGGTTGCAGACCACCAGGTCGGTGGCGTAGCCGTACAGGTTCAGGTAGGTGAATGTGCGCTGGGCCTCCTTGATGACCATCTTCTCCGGGTTGAGCACCAGTCGCACCGAGGACGTGGCGGGGTCCGTCAGTATGCCGCGCATGTCTTCCAGCTTGGCGAAGAGCTCCTTGACGGCCGAGAAGACCTCGTCGTCGGGCAGGGGGAGGTCGGTGACCCGGCGCAGGACGGGCCGGGCGATGCGGGCCGCTACCCTCTCGATGGGGAAGAAGCGGTGCATCCACCAGCGGGCCACGTCCGGGAAGCTCAGGAGGCGCAGCGTTTCCCCCGTCGGCGCGCAGTCGACGACGATGACGTCGTACTCGCCCCGGTCGTAGTAGTTGATGAGGTGAAGGAGGCCGGCCAACTCCTCCATGCCGGGGAGCACCGCCATCTCCTCTGCCACCACTTCGTCCAGGCCGCGCCAGGCCATGAGCACCTTCAGCCAGTCCTGGAGGGTGCCCCAGTGGCGGTCGATCTCCCGGAAGACGTCCAGCTCCTGGCCCCAGAGGTTGTCGACGATGGGGACCGGCTCGCCGCCCAGGGGCATGTCGAAGCTGTCGCCCAGGCTGTGGGCGGCATCGGTGCTCATGACCAGGGTGTGGCGGCCCAGGTGAGCGGCCCGCAGGGCGGTCGCCGCGGCGACGCTGGTCTTGCCCACGCCCCCTTTGCCGGTGTAGAGGATGACACGCATCTGCGAAGATTCTCCGGACCCAGCTCAGCGGGTGTGCAACACCGGCCTCGGCAGGATGCCTACCATTGGCGAGAGGCCGACGGATCGCCGGTAGGCCACGTACATTATAAGGCCTACCGCCAGCCGGGCGGCGGAACGGGCGGCCAATTAGCCGGCTGATGATCGCTAGGGGAGCCTCTGACGCCCTTCATGACCGTGCCACGGCCGCATGACGCGGTTCCCTCCCCAGTAGCGGCGACCTTCAGGTCGCCACGTGCATTGCCCCACGAGAAGCCCGTGGCGAGCTTCCGCCAGCGGTGGACCCGCCTACGGCGGGGAAGCTCGCCCCTACAGAGATTTCTCCCCACCACCCCCTTTCTTGCCACCGGCGTCGCGGCTTAGCCCCTGAGACGGTAGGGGATACCGACGACGACCGTATTGGGCCTCGAGAGGAGAACCCTCTTGAGGGGTATGGACGACTGGTTGTGCAGGATGCCCTGCCAGAAGTGCTTGGGCACAAGCTCGGGCAGTACCACCGTGATGGTCTCGCCGGGGTAGGAGCGGTCCAGGGCGTCGATGTAAGCCAGGATAGGGGCGATGAAGGAGCGGTAGGGCGAGTCGATGATCACGATAGGGACTTCGGGGATGACCTCCTCCCAGCGCTGACGCAGCTCCTCGGCCTCCTCCGCGTTATCGCTGACGTGGAGAGCTGTGACGTTCTCTGAGACAGTGCGCGCGTACTCTACGGTCCGGCGAACGGCCTCGTTCACGTCGTCCACGGGCACCAGCACTACCTGGCCGTGCTCGCGAGCCTCTTGGGGGCCGGTCGGCGCCTTGACCGGCGGGGTGACCTCTAGCTGTTCGTCCACCCGGCGGTAGTGGCGGCGAATGGCGGTGAAGAGATATATGAGAAATCCAATGCCCAAGAGGCTGATCCAGGCCCCGTGCGTGAACTTGGTGGAGGCGATGATCAGCGCTACCACGCCCGTCGCGACGGCGCCTATGCCGTTAATGGCGATGCTTCTCCGCCAGCCGGCTTCGCGAAGCTTCCACCAGTGAACGACCATGCCGCTCTGGGAGAGCGTGAAGGAGAGGAAGACGCCGAGGGCATAGAGGGGGATAAGGCGGTGCGTATCAGCAGCGAAGATCACCAGCAGGACGCTGGCGAGAATGGCCAGAGCACCGATACCATGCGAGAAGTTCAAGCGGTCGCCGCGGAAGGAGAATTGCCGCGGCAGGAACCCGTCGCGTGCCAGGATCGAGGCCAGGCGGGGGAAGTCGGCGAAGCTGGTGTTGGCGGCCAGCACCAGGATCATGGTCGTGGACGCCTGCACTAGGTAGTACAACGGCGTGTCCCCGAAGGTGGCCTTGGCGATCTGGGAGGGCACGGTCTGGGTTTCCAGGGGCATGACGTGCATCTGGTGGGCTAGGAGGGACACGCCCAGGAAGAGGAAGCCCAGTATGCCGGCCATCCAGGCCAGCGTAGTGGCGGCATTCCGGGATTCCGGCGGCTTGAAGGCCGGTACGCCGTTGGAAATGGCCTCCACGCCTGTCAAAGCCGCCGACCCTGAGGCGAAGGCGCGAAGGATCAGGAACAGGCCCAGGGACTGGGTGGCGACGACGCGCTGCGCTTCGGGCGCCGAGGCAGCCTCCACACCGCCGAAGAACGCCCGCACCATCCCCACCACGATCATGAGACCAAAACTGAAGATGAACAGGTAGGTAGGGGCCGCGAAGATCGTCCCCGATTCCCGCACTCCCCGCAGGTTGCCAAGCATGATCAGGCCCACAAAGAAGACTGCCAGGAAGACGCGCTCGTCGTGGAGGGCCGGTGCTGCCGAGGTGATGGCGGCCACCCCGGCGGCAATGCTCACGCTAACCGTAAGGACGTAGTCAACCATGAGCGCGCCCGCCGCGGTGAGGCCGGGCATCGTGCCGAGGTTAGCCCTGGCCACGATGTAGGAACCGCCGCCGCTGGGATAGGCGCGGACGGTCTGCCGGTAGGAGAAGGCCACGATCATGAGGAGGAGCGTGATGGCGCCCGCGATAGGCAGCACACCTCTCAGGGCGCCCGAGCCGGCCAGTACCAGGATGAGCAGGATCGCTTCCGTGGCATAGGCGCTGGAGGAGATGGCGTCGGAGGAGAAGATGGCCAGCGCCTTGACCTTGCTCAACCGCTCGTAGGGTAGCTGGGCGGTAGCCAGTGGTGTCCCCACCAGGAGGCGCTTGAACTGGCGCCACACGGCTTCCAGGGCAGTGCGCGGCCGTATCGCTGCCTCCGTCGCCTGGAGGAGGTCGGGCCGCCCCAGGCGCCGGAAGGGCTGCTCGCTGCGCGGAACGAGCCGGACGTATCGCGAGCCAGGCTTGAGCCCTTTGCGGACCTCGTGCAGTTCCAGCCCCGGGATCAGGGGCTCTCGCCGCCGGGGTACGCGGTAGCGGCCGTAGCGCTCCAGGTCACCGCTTTTGACGGCAGAGCCCTCGTCAGGCTTTGCGTTAGGCTCCAGATCGGCGCGTTCCATCGTACCCGACCTGGGTCAAGTGTACAGCAAAGTCCGTTGAGTGGGAGCGGCCGATGACTCTGGTGACCCCCTTTCACAATAAGCCCTGCTGCCAGCCAGGCGGCACCCGCGGCGCATCCAGACTGGTGTACCGCTACCATCCTTCCTGGCCCGCGGCCCTGCTAGCCCCTGAGATGGTAGGGGATACCAATGACGACCGTATTGGGTCTCGAGAGGAGGACCCTCTTGAGGGGTATAGCCGACTGGTTGTGCAGGATGCCCTGCCAGAAGTGCTTGGGCACAAGCTCTGGTAGTACCACCGTGATGGTCTCGCCGGGGTAGGAGTGGTCTAGGGCGTCGATGTAAGCCAGGATAGGGGCGATGAAGGAGCGGTAGGGCGAGTCGATGATCACGATAGGGACTTCGGGGATGACCTCCTCCCAGCGCTGACGCAGCTCCTCGGCCTCCTCCATGTTGTCGCTGACGTGGAGAGCTGTGACGTTCTCTGAGATAGTCTGCGCGTACTCTACGGTCCGGCCAACGGCCTCGTTGACGTCGTCCACGGGCACCAGCACCGCCTGGCCGCGCTCGCGAGCCTCCTGCGGGATACCCCGCGCCTTTGCCATGGTGGTCATCTCCATCTGTTTGCCTACCCGGTCATAGTGGCGGCGGATCGCCGAGAAAAGATAGGTGAGGAACCCGATGCCGAGCAGGCTGATCCACGCCCCGGAGATGAACTTGGTGGAGGCGATGATTATCGCCACTACGCCCGTGGCAAGGGCGCCCACCCCGTTGATAGCCAGCGCGCGGGTCCGACCCTTCTCGCCGCTCCTCCGCCAGTGCAACACCATGCCGGACTGCGACAGCGTGAAGCCCGTGAACACGCCGACGGCGTACAGAGGGATGAGGCGGTGCACCTCTCCCTGGAAGATGACGAGGAGGCCCGCAGAGGCCATGCCCAGGGCGACGATGCCGTAGGACAGAGCCAGGCGGTCGCCGCGGAAGGTGAACTGGCGGGGCAGGAAGTGGTCTTTGGCCATAACCGAGGCCAGGACGGGCAGCCCGTTGAAGCTGGTGTTGGCCGCCAGGACCAGGATCATGGCCGTCGCCGCCTGGACGATGTAGAAAAACGGCGTCTTTCCGAAGACCGTTTCTGCCACTTGGGCTACCACGGTCTTCGTCTCCGATGGCGCCACGTCAAACTGGTGGGCCAGCACCGTTAGCCCTACGAAGAAGGTGGTCAGGATGAGGGCCATCCAGATCAGGACGGTGGCGGCGTTCTTCGACTCCGGCGGCTTGAAGTTAGGCACGCCGTTGGAGACGGCCTCGATGCCGGTGAGGGCGGCGGAGCCCGAGGAGAAGGCCCTCAGAATCAGAAGGAGACTCACGCCCTGGGTGCCGGCAGCGATGGCGCTGGGCGGCGCCGCCGCCTGCAAATCGCTGTCTAGGAGCACACGCACCAGCCCGACCACCAGCATGGAGCCGAAACTGCCGATGAAGATGTAGGCGGGAATGGCAAAGATGGTCCCCGATTCGCGGACGCCCCGCAGGTTCCCCAAGGTGATGAGCCCTATGAAGGACACGCCTAAGAGGACGCGTTCGTCGTGCAGGGCCGGTGCCGCCGAGGTGATGGCCGCCACCCCGGCAGCCACGCTCACCGCCACCGTCAGGGTGTAATCCACCAGGAGTGAGGCCCCTGCCGTCAGTCCAGGCAGGATACCCAGGTTATCCTTGGCGACTAGGTAGGCGCCGCCGCCGCTGGGATAGGCCCGGACGGTCTGCCGGTAGGAGGTGACCACGATGGCTGCCAGGGCGGCAATGGCCAGGGAGATGGGGATGGAGAAACTGAAGGCGACGGTCCCGGCCAGGATCAGGATGAGGAGGATCTCCTCCGTGGCGTACGCGCTGGATGAGAGCAGGTCTGAGGAAAAGATAGCGAGGGCCTTGACTTTGGTCAGCCGCTCGTGGACTAGCTGGGCGGTAGCCAGGGGTGTCCCCACCAGCAGGCGCTTGAACTGGCGCCACGCGGCCTCCAGGGCGCTGCGCGGCCGTATCGCCGCCT
>Ga0315289_10008999_pt1 | contig 14409 bp, 8 predicted proteins | sample YL17G11_40_MG_FD_203452 | JGI IMG/M metagenome (GOLD analysis project Ga0315289, IMG submission 203452) | Sediment microbial communities from Yellowstone Lake, YNP, Wyoming, USA - YL17G11_40 | ecosystem: Environmental > Aquatic > Freshwater > Lake > Sediment | place: USA: Wyoming | collected...
CTCCCGATTAATGCTTGAGAACGACCTGCTTGGGGCGGGCGTGGTGCGGGCACGCCCGCCCCAAAAACTACCCTTTGCGGTGACAAAATTTTGATTTAAAAATTAAGAATATGTGGTAAAATAAATACAATAGAATTCTTAGTAAGGTTATCACTTAAATAGTATCATTATAAGGATAATTATGTCAAGTGTTAATTTAAATAAAAGAATAAAGGAATTACGGCGTAAATTTAAAATAACTCAAGATAAGCTCTCTAAAAAGGCAGATATTCCTTTTAGTACGCTTGCTAAAATAGAAGGCGGCTATATTTCCAATCCCTCTATGGAAACCCTGATCAAAATAGCTGATGCTTTTGGAATAGGAATTGATGAGTTGTTAGGTAGAAAATGATTGACTTTGGATTAATTTGTGATAGAGTATTTTTAGTCATCAAGGTGGTACGTTTCGAAGGGGGAACTGCCACGTTAAAACAATTAAAACCTTCGCTTGGCGGAGCATGTCTGCCCGGTGAAGGTTTTTTATTTGTAGATAAACTCTAGTCTGGCCGATAAGATGGAGTAGAAGTCAATGAGTTATAAACTGTCTGTACAAGAATCCGCGCTACGATTATTACTTATGTATTTATGCGTTTCATTATTTGGTCAGTAAAGACATTCGCGGAGAGATGATATGGAGAAGTATATAATAGAGATAAACTGGGAAGGCCCTTTGAATATAGGTGAAGTTATAAGAAATAAGACCCGCGAGGGAAGCTCATCGGATAGCTGGGAAAAATGTGATTATGGGGTATATCAAATATATGGACCTCATAAAGCTTGAGAAAAAACAATAAGAATAGATACTAAGATAAGTATTTGGAGGATAATGCCATGGAGCAAGATAAGAAATTAAAGCTTTTTATTATCTACTCGCATCAAGACAATCTTCACGAAAATCCTTATATTGAGCAATTTAGAAAACACATCGCTCCACTTAAGGATAATGGTTTGATAGAAGATTGGTATGATCGTAAAATTTTACCAGGTGAAGATTATCAAAGTAAAATTGATAATAATTTAGAAGATGCAGATATTATCTGTTTGTTTATATCAGCAAATTTTCTTCTTTCTAATGAATGTCAAAAAGAAAAGGAGAGAGTGTTGGAATTAAGAAAAAAGAAAGGAATTTCTGTGATCCCAATCATTTTGTCCGATTGTAGCTGGCTGGCGGATAAGGACATTTCTAAACTGTTGGCTTTGCCCACAGATGGAAAACCTGTCTCAAGTTTTCAGAACCAAGATGAAGCCTGGCTTGATGTTTATAAAGGATTGGAGGGAATAATTAAGAAAGAAATAAAAATTAGACAACTAAAAATAAAAGAAGAGTTTGAAAATTTCTTGCAAGATACAGAGATGTTAACAAAAGCACATTCTCAAAAAGAAAGAGTTTTTTTAGATGATATATTTGTATATCCTGAACTAGGTAAATATAATATTTTAAGAGAATACGAAAAAGAAATAAACTCAGATGAATTATTAAAAAATCTTTTTGACTATCCAAAGATTATTATAGCTGGAGAAGGACAGTCAGGTAAAACAGCTCTGTGTAAAATGACGTTTAAAGAGTTACGAAAAAAGAATTTTATTCCTGTTTATGTATATGATAAAGAAAATCAGTTTGAAGGGAAAATAGAAAATAGAATATCACATTTATTTCATCAACAATATGAGGGAGTTGGTATAAACGAATTTGATAAGGAGCGAATAATTCCAATAATAGATGATTTTTATCTTGCTAAGAATAAAGAAAAACATATCAAAGATTTATCTATATATCCTCGCTGTATTGTCATTGTTGATGACATCTTTGGTTTGAATATTAAAGACGAAAAGCTTATTGGATCATTTACTCACTTTAAAATAAAGGAACTTAAACCGTCCTTAAGGTATGAATTAATTAAAAAGTGGGTAAGCTTAGCAAATAAAGAAATTAGAGATAATGATATTTACAAAAATATTGATGAAAAAACAGAACTAATAGATAGTATTTTAGGTAAAAATATTGGTAAAGGGATTATTCCTGCATATCCATTTTTTATTTTATCCACCATAGTTACTTATGATACATTTGCAATGCCACTTGATCAAGAAATAACGTCTCAGGGTTACTGTTATCAAGCTTTAATATATTTTTATTTAAGGAAACAGGGGGTAAAAAATGATGAGATTGATATATACATAAATTTCTTAACAGAGTTTGCTTTCTATATTTACAGAGAAAAGAAGTACGAGTTATCGCCTGATGATTTTACCCCATTTATGAACTTGTATTTGGAGAAATATAACCTCCCGATAAAACAGGAAATTTTACTTAAAAATTTAAGCCAAATAGTTTCAAGGGATAGTTTTAATAATTACACATTTCGATACCTGTATCTTTATTACTTTTTTGTTGCCAAATACATTGCCGAACATTTCAAAGATACTAAAGAAGAAATAACAAAAATAATGAACAACCTTCATGTAAATGAAAATGCGTATATTGCAGTTTTCATAGTTCATCATTCTAAAAATGACAAGATATTAGAAGAAATTGACGTTAATGCATTATGTTTATTTGATAAATATGGAAGAGCAACATTAACAAAAGATGAAGTTAAATTTTTTGATGAACAAGCAGATATTATTGTTAACGCGGCTTTGCCACTAGCTAATACAACACCTGAAAAGGAAAGAACGGAAAGATTAAAGATTAAAGATGGGCTGGAGCAATCTCAAAAAGATGCAAACCAAAAAGAGGATAGAGATAAAGAAGATTCTTTGGGAAAGGAATTAAGACGAGCTATTAGAACGGTAGAGGTTATGGGGTGTATTATCAAAAACCGAGCAGGCTCTTTAGAGAAAACGAAAATTGAAGAGATATTTGAAGAAGGAATGAATGTTCATTTAAGAATTTTATCTTCTTTTTTTGAAATAATAAAAAATGAGGATGGACAAAAAGCTATAATTGATTTTATATCAGATAGATTAAGAGACATTATTAAAGAAAGCGAAGGAGAAAAGAGAAAACTAAGCGACGAAAAACTAAAGAAATATGCAAAAACTATATTTTGGAATTCAAACTTTTTTGTTGTATGTGGTGTTATTAATAAAATTGTGCACTCATTGGGTTCTGACAAATTGACTGAAATTTTGAAGAAAGTTTGCGATAAATCGAATACTCCCGCATCTTTCTTGGTAAAACATGGAATTTTAATGTGGTATACTAAAAATCTACAAATTGAAGGAATTGTAGAAAAATTTAATGAAAAAGAGTTCTCAGAAACAGCAAAAAGAGTTATGAGATTTATGGTTGTTAATCATTGTGCTTTACATCGAATTGATTATAGAGATAAACAAAGAATAGAAAATAAAATAGGGATTCCCGCAAAAAAACTCTTAACAAGAGGCTATAAGGAATCATGAATAGAATTTAGATCATAATGAGCCTGCAGATAACAGCGGACATACGGCTACGCTTCGCTCTGCACAAATGCTCAGCTTTGCCCCGCACTTCGTATGTCTATAGCCGTTAGTCAACTGTCGCAAAAGTAAATGTTTTGCGACGTTGGGATGGTTAGAGGGAAAGGGGCACCGACGAGGGGAAGGAAAGAGGTTCTGGAGTTTTGCGACGTTGGGAGCGAATTAAGGATCCTAACCCGCTTACTTTGGCAAGTGTGTTGAGTTATAGAGAGGGTTTGGTTTAAAAAATCCACTAGAAAAAAATAGTGTTAGATTTTGTGAGGTCATGCGTCTATTATAGTAGGATGGAGAAAAAAATAAGCCATGTATGATAATGCTGTTGCTCAATTAGTTGCAAGGAAATATAAAGAGGAGCCATTAAAAGACTTCGCTAGCGTTAATTCCAATACTAAGTTATCTGATTTAAATCTGAATTGGCGCGAACGCGATCTGCCAGAGAGGGAAAGGACAAAGCACGTTCATCGGCTTCATCCTTATTTGGGTAAGTTTATCCCGCAGCTTGTTGAGATTTTCCTGAGGAAATATCGGCCTCATTTGGTTTATGATCCTTTCTGTGGTTGTGGGACAACTCTTGTTGAAGCAAATGTGCTTGGTATCGATTCAATTGGAACAGATATATCGCAGTTTAATGTTTTGCTCTCTAAGGTTAAAACAGCTGAATATGATTTGAAATTAGCTGAAGGTGAATTGCACGATATTTTGAAAAGATCACATGATCTAAAAATGAAGTCTCATAGTGACGAAAAAATCAACAAGGTAATCAATACTGAAAACGAATACATTAAGGCATGGTTTGCTAAGGGTACGCAAAAAGATCTTTTGGCTTATTTGAGTTTGATAAAGGAATATACCTATCAAGATTTGCTTAGGATTGTTTTGTCGCGTTCCGCACGTTCCGCAAGATTGGTTACTCACTTTGACCTTGGTTTTCCTAAGAAACCTCAAACAGGGCCATATTTCTGCTATAAGCATGGTCAAACATGCCAACCGGTTAACGAAGCCCATAAATTTTTGTATCGATATACCTTAGATACAATAGAGCGCATAAAAGAATTTGCGAAAATTAGAACAAAATCATCCGTGGCAGTTTACCATGCGGATTCTCGGCATGTCGAATTGCCAAAAGATATTGATATGGTTTTTACTTCTCCTCCTTATGTAGGGTTAATTGATTACCACGAACAACATAAATATGCTTACGAGTTGTTTGGATTAAAAAATAATGATACACGGGAAATCGGCCCTGCCAAAAACGGACAATCTGAACAAGCACGGAAAGATTATATTAAGGGCATTAACGATGTAATTTTGCACACAAGAGATTATATGACCAAAGATGCGATTATGGCAATAGTCGTTTGTGATAAGTTCAGTCTTTATAATCCTGAATCTGTTGGTTTTAAATCTATCGGTAGAGTTGAGCGTCATGTGAATAGGCGCACGGGCCGCAGTGAGACTGCATTTTATGAAAGTATTCTAATATGGCAAAAAAAATGACGAACGCACAAGAAATGAAATTAGCTATTCAAGTTGTTATTAAAGAAATGATGGACAGAATCATGCACAAGGTTTTGGTTGAAGATCCATTTATTAAAGAGGACCATAGAGCAGAGAAGCCTTTATATGCTGCTTTAGTCCCTGATGAAATCTTTAAAGGGTCACATTTTGAAAGAAGATTCGTAACTCCATTCGGAAGTGCATGGGAAAAATTGGCTATCGTTGCGGCGAATAAAGGGTTAGGTTATGGAGATAAAGGAGTTAGCATAAAGGGACAAGTTAACGCTGAAAGACTTCGTAGAATCCAGGAGATTTTGAATAATCTTGAACATTCTGAAAAAGGCGAGAAAAAGGTAAGGCCTGATTGGAGAAAAGAACTAAAGTATATTTTAGAGGGAAAAAGCGAGAAACTTATTCCTACAACAGTTATCTGTGATGTCTATGCTGAGGATAAAAAAAATAATAAAAAATATGTTTTTGAGCTTAAGGCTCCGCTGCCGAATAGCGATCAAACGAAGGTAAGCAAGGAAAAGATATTAAAGCTTTATAGTATGGAGCCAATGCAGATTGACGGTGCATATTACGCTTTACCATATAATCCTTATGGTAAACGAGCTGATTATGCTTGGGCTTTCCCGGCACGTTGGTTTGACATGAAAAATGATGAGGCGGTATTAATAGGGGATGAGTTTTGGGAAAAGATCGGTGGCACCGGTACATATAAGGCTTTTATTGACGCAGTGAATGAGATTGGCAAGGAATACAAAGATAGAATATATAGAGAATTTTTGGGTATAGAGCCACCAGTTGATTTTGGGGAAGGTAAATTGTGATTTGCGAGATCGCTAGTTCTCTTGGTAGGTAGAGATCTAAATAGCAGAGAAAGCAATAATGGATACTAACAGAATAATAACATATAGTTTACTGGCACATATCAACAATAACATTAGCAATAAAGGTATTAAGGATCTAAGCGATATTTTTATTCCCTTAGTAAAACGCGTAATCTCAAAATTATATCAGCAAGGGATAAACAAAGGTTTGATAACTGATTTCAAGACAAGCGTGGATTCAACATATTCTTTTGATATACCGTATCCAACTTTAACAAAAATAGTAAAGAGAATTGCGAGCGAAGCAAATATTGACCAAAATAACGTCTTTATATTTTATGGTGACCGCTCATTTATGATAAAGAAATTTGTTTTTAGTGAATATGAGGACTTTATTGCAAAGCAAAGCTCTGAAATAAAATTCCTCATTGATACCTACGTAAATTATCTTAAAGCTTATAATATAGATGTAAATTCTCAACCATCAATTTTTGAATTTTTGGACAAAAATAGAATCTCTCTTTCGCAATTCTTTGCAAATAAGATTGTACCACACCTCGATCACAGTTGTTTAATCCAGGCAAGATTCATTAACTCTATAAAAGAAAATCATGAGTTATATACGGTTCTGAAAAGAGTTTATTTGGGTTCGATCATCTCTAGCTATTTAGAGGTTGATTATGGTGAGATTAAAGATAAGGAGCTAGAATTTTTGCTTGATACAAACTTTATAGTCAGCATGCTTGACCTCCACTCTGACCAATCACATCATACGTGTCTGAAGATTGTAGAATTATGCAGAAAATATGGCTTCAAACTTAAAGTATTGAATTTTACCATTGAGGAAACTAAAGCTTTATTAAACAGAACGGCTGATGAGCTGCAAAATGTGAAAGTATTTGAACAGCTAGACACTGATAGCATAGAAAATGCTTGTCATAGGAGGAAAATAAATAAAACAGATTTAGAAAAAATAATCTCGGAGCTCGAGAAAAATTTAATAAGAAATTACGGGATTCATATTATTTCTGACAAAAATAATCTAAAAGAAAAAGCAAAAACAAGTGAAATATACAAAAAACTCCAAAATAGAAAGGTTAATCCTGCCGGTGCCTTGCATGATGCAGTCGCTATACTTTATGTTCAGGAAAAACGCGGTAAAGAGATTGAACGCTTTGATGAAGCAAATTGTTGGTTTGTTATTGATTCTAAGAACGAAAGTATAAAATTTATGAAGAGAGATGGTAAGTTCTTAGAAATAATCAGAGCAGAAGATTTAGCTAATATACTTTGGTTAAGTAATCCTAGAGTTGATATAGAAGAGATTGCGGAGATTGGTTTAACACAATTAGTATCCATTACAATAAATAATTCTTTGCCGAATCCTCGGGTACTAAAGGAACTCGACGAAAATATCCAGAAATATGCAATCGATAAAGTTGATCCAGCAGATTGTATCAGGCTAGCTGGTAATGTTGCTAGTCAAACAGTATTAAACATGAACAATATTGAAGAATTAAATAGGTTTGCTAAGCAATCACCGATCGATTTTGTTAATCAGTTAAAGGAATATGCTGAGAAGTCGAAGGCTGAAGAAAAATCAATGGCTGAAGCTACCAATATATTGATCGGTGGACTTAAGGCCGATCTTGAAAAACGGCTAAAAGAAAAAGAAACTAGCTTAAAGGGGCTGTATGAAAAAGAAATCAAGGAAAGGAAAGAAACAATTGCCGAGAAAGATAAACTCGTAGTTAAAATCAGCGATAGCCTTGTGAAAGAAAAAGAAGAGAATTATAGTAGATTTATTAAAATAAAAGATTCGTTGGATAAAAAAGCAAAAAGGTCAGCAGAAATAAAATTATGGTTTATTATAGGATTTTATATTCTTGAGTTTTTGGCATTGGTTTTTTGTACGCTTAAATTCGGATGGTCAATTATGGCGCCTTTCGTATCGTTCATTGGATTGGGTTCAGTAATTCTCGGTTACGTATATTTTGCTGTAACAAAGAAAGAACTCAATCCTATTACAATTTATAAGGATGGCATTGAAAGCAATAAGGAAAGAAATTATAGAAAATTCGAATTTGATATTCAGTATTTTCGTAATCTAGAAACAGAATTAGCAGAACTTAAATCAAAAAGTAAGGATAAATAGGTAGATTAATAATAAGTTTTTGAATAGATTCTGATTTTCAAATCAAAATTTTGCCGAAGTAAAGGGTAATCGTTGGGGCGGGCGTGCCCGCACCACGCCCGCCCCAGAGGTTTGGTTTTAAAGCATTGCGCGCAAAAAGCTTTGCCTCCCGCCTCGTAGCAGTATTTTAGAAGTTTTGGCGGGAGAGCGGACGAGCCCGCTCTTTAAAAACTTATTTTTTCTATAAGATGTTTGATGTGAGGACGCTGTGTTTTGCAGCCGCCCGCACCCGGCTGCAAAACACAAGCAAAACTTAAACCCGCGTAAAAATTAGCAAGAAGCCAGCCGGCCTAGGCTGGCGCCGAATGAGCCCCGCTCCCAAGCGGGGCGAATGGGGCGCGGGAGATGTGGGAGCGCCGACAGGCGCGGTGCATCAAATAACCATTGTTCCTTTAAAATAATTCCTAATTTCGTCGCTTAGAGGGAGCCATCTTTGAAGCTTCTCAACGAACTTTCCCTATAATCTTACCAAATACAATTCACGGTTGCAAGAAAAAAGATTTATAGGCATCGCGCCTTGGGGCGCTTCCATATCTCCCGTGCCCCGTTTGCCCTCGCTTGGGCTTGGGCAAACTCGGCGCCAGCCTGGGTCGGCTGGCTTCTTGCTAATGCAGTGCGTGTCCGGCTCGGCTTGTGGCTGGCGGCTGCCCGCACCCAGCCCCAGCCGCAGCGTCCTCTAAAGAGTACCCAAAAACTATGGTCGTCCGCTATCCCGCCTTAAGACAATAAAAAACCGCCTCATACGGCGGTATGCCGAGCCTTTCGCCAGCAGTCCTTGAGCTATACGCACAAAATTTGTCTTTTTGCAGAGAAAATACCTTAAAAACACTTTACTTGAGGAGTAAAAAAGAGCTTTTATTAAGGTAAATTTGTTCTTGAAAATTAGCCATTTATAGGTTATACTTAGAGTGATATTTGGGTTTTTTAAAGAATAGGGAATCCGGTAGTCCTGAGTAGGAGGTATTCAGGATTGCCACGGTAATTTTTAAGCCGGATTGACAAAAAGGGTCAATTCCGGCTTTTTGTTTTTCTGATAATAAATAGCTTAAAAAAGGGAGTGGAAAGATGAGAGGAAAAACAAGACGAATATTATCTTTACTCTTAAGTTTCGGTTTATTATTCCAACAAATAAGCTTTGCTCAGGTAGCTGCAGAGTTAAATCTTGGCAATTATCTTTCTAGGATTGGCAGTAACATAGTTCAGGAAAGATTTAGGCCTTTACGCCTGAGATATTTTTCTTATGATAGCCTAAATGATAATTTCAAGGTTCTTCTGGATAAAGGCGATCTTAAGAACTTACAAACTCAGGAACTTGAGAACTCAACCAAGACGTTATTAGGCTACTTTTTAATAGGAGTAACTCTTCCTGATGAGATGTTCTGGGTAAACTTAAGGCCAGATTCGGAAGACCAGATTATTGATCCTTGGTTAGAAAAAACCGATGTAGGTAAAATTATGCTTGAGGCAGACCTCCAGCTTAAGAAGGATACTGCCGCTATGACTTCTCCGGCTACTCCCCAAGGCAGAGAATACTGGGATAAGCTCTACAAGAAAGTAGAAGAAATATATGGTTATGATGCAGTAACCATCCCCACTTTAACCAGGCCTTGGATAATCCCAGGTGAAATCATAGTCAGAGAATCAAAAGACAGCGCCTATGTTTATAAAGCAACTTTAAAGGTAATGCTTGAGCAGGATTATCTAAAAGATTCGGCTACCTATAACTTTAAGGACGAACGCTCCAAAGCCTTAAATGAATATTCCTCCCAGCTTATCAGAGAATTAATCATTCCCAAGCTCACCAAAGAAGTAAACTCCTCCAAGCGCTACGCTCCCTTACGCCAAGTATATTACTCGCTTATATTATCCCGCTGGTTTAAGCTAAGGTTTACCGGAAAAACCGGCACCTATGCCTCTTTGATTAACAGCAGAAATCTTACTAATCTCACTTCTCAAGAACCCTGGACAAAAACAACCTACTTTAAACAATACCAGAAATCTTTCCAAGACGGTGAATATAATATTAAGGAACCAGTTTATACTCCCACAGGCCAAATTATCAGAAGCTACTTTAGCGGCGGAATAAATGTTGCCAGTAGCGCTATAAATACTCAAAATGGAATTATCCTTTCTAATGATAATGCAAATAAATTAGGAGATGTTATCGGAGGCAAGGCGGTTATTGATCCGCGAAACATAAGTTTGAAGCCAACTATTGCCTCTTCGCCGATAACGATAACGAAGGAAGAAATAGATAACGAGTCGGATTGGAGAATGAAAGAGACTGAACGTGCCGTAAATGAACGTGCCGTAGAAGGCGTGCCCAAAAAAAATAGAATGATCTTTAACTATGATCTTAGGGGTGTTTTGCGTAAGAAAGTTGTAAGAATAATAAAGATGCTTAATATTGGAAGGGGAGGAAAACCGCCAGCTGGTGTCAAAGAGCCAAAAATGGTTATACCATTTGGGGAAGGCAGAAATTTTCTAGTGCAAAGACCCGAAACCCCGATTAAAGAAAATGTTGATATAGGTGGAATATCTACGGATATTACAATAAATCCATTCCCTCTTTTAAAGGGGCATATTCTGCTTATACCGGAAAGAAAAGAAGGAAAGCATAATCAAGTTTTTATTGACAAAGCCGCAATTGTTGCCTTTGCACATTTGCGTAATATGAATCGCTCTAGCTACAAAGTTGCCTTTAATAGTATGGCCGCTTTTGGCTCATTTAACCATTTACACTTACAGGCTTTTGATTATGTTGATGATTATACTAATCCCGGAACAGAGATACCGTCTTCTTTGCCTGTTGAAAATGAAATACCCACAGAACTTTTTCCTCCTCGCAATGGCGTTACTATTTCAACCTTGCCTAATTGGATGGTTGGGACCATTGTTTTAAGTAGTAAAGATAGCAACGCGTTGCAAAAAGATATTCTAAATCTTACAGATATACTTTACAAGTTAGAGCAACCATTTAATATTTTATTTAGCTATAATCCCGCTGACGAAATGTATAAAGTATACGTCTTTCCTCGCAAACCTGAAACATCCAGTAAGTTTGGCACAGGCGTGGCTTATCTAGAGTTATCCGGGGAAGTTTTGTTCATTAATCAAAATTTTGGTGGAGTGGTCTTAACCGCTAAATATAAAAATGAGCTAGATAAACAACTTTCACTTCTTAGGGATATGCTAAGGACGATAGATCCAAAACAAAAATACGAATGGTATGAAACAGAAGAAAACACAGGCTATAAATATTATATTTGGCCCAGCAAATCTGGCCAAGAGGGTAAGGTAGATGTGCTTGATACCAAGTATATGGCCTATGCTCCTTTGTCAGAAAAAAAGATAGATGACCTTTTCACAATTAATGATATATCGAAAAGAAAAGCCACTTATGAAAAGTATTTACAGGATAGTCGTGAGTATGTGCAGAAATCTCGCGAAATTTATGAAAATGTTAATGAGCAAAATTTGGAAGCTGAGATTGCAGCAGTAGGAATAGATAAGGTGAGCTTTGATAATATTGTAGGACAATTTAGAACAGCCACGGCCAGCTCAGCGGTGAATATAAATGTAGAGATGTATAAAGAACAGCTTAGGCCTATTTTACAAGATGAAAATGAGTATAAAAATGTGTTAGACGAAATAAAGAGATTAGATAAAGAGGGAAAGCTGTCACAGATATTTCCTGTTATGGAGGTTTTGAAAGAAAAGCCTAAGTACGTTACTAAGGTATTTGAGCACACTTTAAGAGTTATAGAGGAACTCGAATTAATTAAAAAAGGTGATATGGACGGTTTTAACTCAAGGATAGAAGAATGGAGGAAAGACTGGCCAAAAAACTGGACCTTTACTTGGAAATTTGAAGGAAAAGAAGGCGAGAATCTGTTCAATAAATATCGTTTAATATTTCAAGACCTAACAAGAACTCCCGAAGATAGAGAATTATTATACCTCATTGCACTTTTACATGATGTTGGAGAGCAGGTTAAAACGCAGGGGCATCCGAATGAGAGTGCGCGTATGATAGAACCATGGTTAGAACAAATTGGCTTTAGCCAAGAGAAGATTAATAAAGTCAAGAGCGTTCTACGGTCTCACGTGGATTTAGGTACACTATATTTTGCGGAAAGAACGCCTGACTATTTAAGTTCTAATCCGGGGTCTCTTAATATCGACTTAAAAAGTCAAAAAGGACAAGAATATATAAAGATGCTTTCGTTATTAACTTTTGTAGATACAGGAGAAGCAATAGTGGGAGAGAAAGCAGAATTCTATGCCGAAGTAGGAAATAATCCAAAATATCTAGATGAATTAAAAAATAATTTTTATGAGCGTAGGCAGAAGCTTTTTAGCTCAAAGGCTGATGAAAAAATAGACAATGATAAATATCTAAAAGTCAATGAAGAATTAAAAAAATTAGAGAAACTTCTAACTAAAGAGGAAATGGAGAAATTTGTAAAAGCTATTAATAGCGGTATAGAAGTTATTGATTATTGCATATTTTTCTGCCGAGGCTTAAAAGGTGATTCTTTAGTCAAGATACTCTTTATAATGCATAAACTAATCGAAGGAAAAGATATTAAACGTGTAAATTTAACTGCTCCTTCTGGGATGGCGCCTACGGTTGCCGCGATGATAGATAAAAACATTTTGGAAAATTGGGATTTAAAAGAAATTTCTTCACTTTCTCCAAATAATCTTGAAAAAAAATTGGAAGAAAAAGGGCTCAAGATTAAATACAAAGAAGGCCAATTATTCATATTTAATCGGGAATATTATGAAGATTTAGGGTTATTATTCGATCAATTTTTAAGTCCAGATACTAATGTTAAAACTATAGCCAAAGGTGCTGCATCCAAGTTATCTCTGGAACAGTTAAGGCAACTAATGCAACTACTGCGAGATAAATATAATGCTACTCGAGATAAATCTCCTTTAGAAGAAAATCAAGATTATTATGGTCTGGGTTTAGAGGATCCCATTGTAGCCGCCGCCGCAAAAGAGGCCTTAGAATACCTAGAGAGATTAAAACGTAACCTTGGGGATGAAAGACCAGATAGCTCAGCGGCGAAGGAACTATATCTAGAAAAATACAGGAGCCTCCTTCAGATGTCAAAAGATTATAAGGTTCTTTCTAATACTCATCTTGAGTTTGTGTCTAGTGGGTGGCTTGACGTTGGATTGCGTATATACGAAGAAGATTTACCAGGTCTTTCTCGTTCAATAAACAGCGTACTAGATGAAGTTAAGGCTGAGTCGTCCCTAGATCGTATTAGGGATTTAATTGTTCATCGTGTGCCTGAGGGAAAGATTGAAGCTGAAATAACTCAATTAGACAAAGATGGTTTTAAAAATGTTTTTCGTGCAATAAACAGCATAGTAGAGGAAATTGAGGCGGCGGTTAATAAACCATCTTCTCGAGCTTATATTAGGGATTTAATAGCTATTCTTGAGGGACTAACTAACTTAAAAGTGATAGTAGGGGAGTACATCTACTATGAGGGCGATTGGCGTTTGTATCCCTTTAAGCATACGATCAAAGATAACCGTCACGATTGCACTGAACAACTTAGAGCAAGAGCTGAAAGAGCTCTTAATCACATTACACAACTCTTGGAGCAGCAAAAAGTAGATATTTCGGCCGGTTCTCCGGCGCAGACTTCAAAAACCTCCTCTTCGTCGGTTGATACTGGCAAAGGTGGCATAGACTTTCGTGCCTTGCCCATGACTATCCAGCCTATGGGGACGTTCAATGGATTGAATTTTCAGTTGCCGCAACTAAGCCAGGCAGAACTTGAACGCATAAATGTGGATTCAGAAATGCAGCGGATTAAGAATATGGTACAATCTGGGATTATTCCTTCCGGAGAGCGGATTAAAGAGCTGATTGCTGCTTGTATTCAAAAGAAGGAAATGGATACCCAAGTTGACAATTTATTATTGGGCCTTGCTGATATTTTTAAGCTGGAAGAAGAAAATGCCTGTGAGAGCTCTCCTGAATTAAAAGAAGCTTTGGTAATTGTTGATTCACAGACTTAGGGAATATTACCTCTTTTAGATTACCCACCATTTTTCCCTCAAGTAAAGTGTTTTTAAGGTATTTTCTCTGCAAAAAGACAAATTCTGTCTGTATTTCTCAAGGACTGCCGGCGAGAGGCTCTGCATAGCGCCGTCCAGAGTAGTTTTTAATGTAGCTTAGGCGCTAAGCGGACAAACCGTTCTTATAAACAAAGTTGAATTGGACGCAAGCGGCTGGGGCTGGGTGGCGGCAGCCCCAGCCGCAGCGTCCTCAATCAATCCTTAAAATAATGCCATTCGTCCGCTATGCCGCAATCCCCATAGAAAATGGGACACTTGCCTATCCTTTAGGGCAAG
>Ga0315289_10009000_pt1 | contig 14409 bp, 12 predicted proteins | sample YL17G11_40_MG_FD_203452 | JGI IMG/M metagenome (GOLD analysis project Ga0315289, IMG submission 203452) | Sediment microbial communities from Yellowstone Lake, YNP, Wyoming, USA - YL17G11_40 | ecosystem: Environmental > Aquatic > Freshwater > Lake > Sediment | place: USA: Wyoming | collected...
TTTGAGAAACTCTTGTAGCCAATGTAAACTAAAAGCTCTCTTTTTTCCACAGAACTAGTCTGTCTGCCAGTGATTTGCGCATAGACTGGAAACTGGCCTAGAATTCCTGCAGGAGTCCTGTTGCCTATTGAAACACTGAATAATTGCTCTCCATTTTGTGCAGGCAAGCCAAACCTTAAAGGAGTAATGCCTGGCAGTGAAACATCAGTTCCATAATTTCCTTGAATTAGAATATTTACGTCTTCTGGACAGTTTTGCGTGCTAATATTAAAGTCTCCAGTCACTATCTCGTTAGAAAGAAAGCACATTGCTGATGCATCAAAAGCGCAGGCTTTTGATTTCACTTGCGTCTTAACGCATGCAAACTCTTGCACTTCTCCAAAAGCAGTGCTGAATGGAATGCTTACTGTTTCAGTATCATAACCTGGCTTGCTTACGGTTACAACAACAGAGAAAGTGCTGTCAAAGCCCCTGTCTGGAAGAGTGATTGAAACACTGCCATTGCTTCCAGTGAAAGGCGAGGTTGTGAAAGGATCGTTTGGGATTGTAATAGCCACTAAAGCGCCTTGAATTGCAGCTCCAGTAACTTTATCGCGTACGAAAACATCAACTGTCTGGCTTGGGGTTCCGGTAAGCAAGGATTCAGGGACTGAAACTCTTAGCTTGTCTGCCCTTACGTTAAAGTCAACCACTGCATTAGTGTCGCTCATGTCTAATCCTTCAAGCCATAATTTCATTTTAGAATGCTGCACTTTCAAGACTCCCTTAAGCCTGACGCTTTGCTGTATTGACTCATTGCTTCCTAACTGTGATTGAATTCCTGGAATAATGTCTTGAGTGAATATTTTTGCATCATTAGGCCCGAAAACCAATGCTTCATTATTTGTTGAAAAGTTAGCGTCAAAATAATCAGTGATGATTTCCCCGCTGGTGTTATGAATAGTATAGTCTAAAGTGTAAGGAACGTTATAGTTCAAAGTGTAAGGCCCTTCAGGAACTTGCTGTAAAGTGATTGGCACTGCGTCAGGCTTGTCTTCCTTGAGAGTGAAAGAGTATTCAAAGTTTGGACAGTCTGTCATGCAGAATGATTCTCCAACAGTGAATGTTTTCACAAAGTTTCCAAGAGTTTTAGAATCTGACTTTGCAGTGTAATGCAATTCCAAGACAGTTCCTCTAACGACTCTTTTGACAAGAACTGTTGTGTAAAACATGTAAGTTCCAGCACTCAAGCTTCCAAGGCTCAAGTTAACCTGCTTTGCATTCATGTTTGGATTGTTTACAACATTCAAGTCATCCCTGAAAGCATTTGTTGGATCATAGTTTGCAGAGCGGATTGGAGACTTTTCAGGGCTTGCATTCCTTACAACCATTCTTGCAGAAGCCTCATTAATGATTGAATCCAAGTCTGTTCTAGCATGCGCTCTAACGCTATTCTGCGGAGCAACTGTTTCAGGAACTATCACTGCAAAAACCATTCCGTACTCTTTTTCAGTGTTTTCAAGAATTTTTTGCTGGCTTGCAGGCAGTTCTTCAAAACTTCCAAGCTTTGAAGCATAAGCCCACTCAATCACAAAATCATTCGCGTAAGTAGACTCGTAAAGTTTCATTTTCACAACTAAAGGGTTTTGCTGTGTTGTTTTCGAAAGATTGTAAACAACGGCAATTGTTGGCAAAAAGCCGCCTGTTTGCTTTGAAGCAATTATTTTCACATGCTTGTTGACTTTAAAGGAAACAGGCCCTGCAAGGCCTGAAGCGTCAGTTATTACCTCATACTTTGCTGTTGCCGGATAGTCTGAAGTTTCAGACTCGAAAAACATTACATTAACATCCCTTATTGCACCGCCATTCCTGTTCACAACTTTCACTTTAATGAAAGACAAGCCAGCAATTAAAGTAACATTCAAGTCTATTGCCTGGCCATTGCTTAAGTGCTTTGTTTCGCTGATTCCGTTAGCGTCAATAGAGCGCTTGTCAGCTTTTGCAAAATAATCTCCTTCAGGCAGGCTTTCACTCCCCAAGTCAGCAAGGCCTGAACTGTCTGTTTCGTCAATTATTGGAACGCTTGGATAAGTCGTGTTGTAAACTTCAACCCTTGCCTGCGGAATCCTAGAACCTTCCTCATCCTTCACGAAAACTTTGATTTTTCCTGAATTAAACTCAGTAGCCCTGTACAGTTTTATTCTTGTATGATTAGCGTCATTTGGCTCTTTTGGAGAAACTCTGCCGAAAAATCCAACGTACGTTGTTGCCCTGACGTGAATGTAATAAATGTTTGAAGCTCGAGCGTTCTCAAAGACTGCTTTTCCATCAACGTCAGTGGTTAAAACGCTTGAATTTAACACTCCGTTTTCTGAAAAGTGAATTTCAGCCCCTGAAATCGGTTGGTTATTGTTAAAGTCTAAAACTTGAATTTTCAAATGCTTCACGTCAGAAGGCCTTGTCTTAAGCAAGTAAATTGTAACATCTTTTGTCTGGCCTGCCTCGATTGTAACCTTATTGCTCCAGTTAGTGTCGAAAGAATGGTTTGCGTCATCAGAAGCTTGAACATAATACTCTCCAGGCTCTTTGTTGAAAGTGTAAGAGCCGTCAGCGCCAGTCAAAGCGTCTCCAGCTGAAGTGTTAGTAGAATAATATAATGTGAGCTTGATGCCTGGCAAGCGAGCGCCTGTCTCAAAGCTTTTCACAGTAACATTAAGGTTTCCTTTCTGCACTGCTTTTTTCGCAAGTTCAAAAGTTGTCGTGTCTGCCTCCAAAGCCTTTGTCATTGGCTCGAAATCTTGCACGTTAACAGTTGCTGTTATAGTGCCGCAGTTGTTAAGCTCTTCTGCTGAAACTTCAATCCTTGACACAAAGCTTGCCTTATCTGGAATAGCTTTTGCAGTACTGCACAAAAAGCTTACAGTAATTTTCTGGCCTACAATGTCCTGGGCAGGAGTTTTCGAGCCATCTCTCACTACTATTGTCTTTGCTTTAGTGATTAATGATATTTTTTTCTTTAAGCGTAAAGTAATGTTGTTGTTTTCAAGGCTTACCTGCACTGGTTTTGGGGTTTTGAAATCTTCAAAAGTTTGTTTTTTAATGAAAAAGTCAAAAAGCAGGCTTCCTGAAAGATTAGCTATAGTGAAAGTTCCGCTAGAGTCAGTGACTGCAAAGTTTGCTGTCTTCTGCTGGCCTGCAAGCCAGTAATTATAATCAACCCTTACTCCAGGAACTGCCTTTTGAGACTGAAGCTCAACAACTTTCACGGTTACTGAATAATACTGCTGCGTGAAGAACAAAATCCAAATAATCCCCAAAGCCAAAACCAACACTACAAGGCAGAATAATGCAAAGCTTGGAATAACCTCATCAATAGGGTCGACAATTTTATAGAGTGGAATGCCTTTGGCCTCAAGCCAGTCCAAGACAGCATAATACCTGTCTTCCATAGAGTAATAAAAATTCTGCAAAACAGCCTTAACGTCCATTAAAATTTCACTTTACGCAGTAATTTGCTATAAAACAAAGGCTTTTCAATTTTATAAATCTTTCCAAGGTTTTAAAGAGTTTAATCCAGAAAGTCTTGAATGCTTTTCTGGCCTTTACTGCTCAAAGGCATTGCATTAATCCCTAACTTTCTTTTCAAATGCCTTGCGAATTCTCTTACAAAACCATGCGTTGTTAGAACTCGCTTTGCCTCTGACTCCTGCACGTAATGCACTAACTGCTGGAAGTCAGCGTGATCGCTTAAAGCAAAAACCTTATTGAAAGCATTGCTGTAAAACTCCCAGCCTGTTGCAACTCCGGCAGAAACTTTTTTTCCTGTTGAAATGCTTAAAGCCTGCAAAAAATCCTTGCAAACCAGTGTTGGAGGCAGTATTGCAACATTAAAATCCTTCAAATTGTTATTCAATTTTTCAAACTCTCCGATTTTAACACCTAATTTTTCGTAAGTTTTGTTGAATTCAAAAACTTTCTCATGCACTACTGGAATTTCATCAGAGAACTCGTTAACTATTTTTGTCAACTCTTGGGCCTTTCCCAAAGAATAGCCTGCAAGAACAGTAAACTTTCCATCCCTTGCATTATTGCTAACCCATTTTCCAATCTCCTCATACACTCTGTGCCTTTCGGGAAAAGCATACTGCGGAATTCCAAAAGTGCTCTCAATAACCAAAACATCAGCTTTTTGCACTTCAGCCTTTGGAAGCATCAAACTATCCTGCAGTTGAAAGTCTGAAGTTACCACAACCTTTTTTTCAGACTCTAAAACAACTTGCGCGCTTCCTAAAATATGGCACGAGCTTTTCAAGCGGATTTCAAAGTCTTCAAACTTGAATTTTTCAGAATACTTTTTTCCAACAAACTCTTTTTTCCCGCAGGGATTTTTTCCCAACCTTCCGTTAAGCAATTCCACTGTTTCTTTAGAAGCCAGGATTTTCCCGCCGTAATTTTTGGAGGAAGGCAAATGGTCTGAGTGCGCGTGCGTTATTATTGCCAAACCTGCCTGTGCTGGCTTTGAAGAATCAACTGCTATAGTGCAGCCATTGCTTATAAACAAGCCGTTATCGTCAAAAAAGCGCATTACAAAAAGACGCAAACGAAAAATATAAATTAGCCGGTTTCCTAAAAGCTTGTTGAGGCAGTGGAAATGAAAGTTGCTGAAAGCCTTGAAGGCATTTCAAGAAAGGCTGAAGAGTTCAGGACTTTAATGCAGGAAAAGTCTCAAGTGCAGCAATCCAGGCAGACTTTAGTGAAATCCCTTGGGGAATTTGCTGGAAAAACTCAGGAAATTCAAGAATTGCTTCAAGACTTGGAAAAGAACTCAAGGCTTGAAAACTCAAGCGTCAGCGCTGAAAACCAAACGCGCGAGTTTAACGCATTGCTTGTTTTCTTAAAGCGCAACCAGCAGTTCGAGCAGGAAAAACTCCAACGCTCTAATCCATTCAATGAAGTTTCTGAAAAGCAGGAAGTTCCGGAAATTTACAACGCTGTTGAAGAAAAAACCAAAAAATCGCTTTTAGGCCTGCAGTATTTTTTGGAAAAAAACTCCATAAGCCTTGCGTCAGAAAAAAAAGTCTTTACCGGAAGCCCTGCAGCGCAAAGCGTCCTGCAATTGCTAAAGACGAAAGACATAGAGCTTGAAAACTTGAGGAAAAAATACAATTCAATAATGGCTCAAGGCCTGCTTGCAAGAGTTGAAGAGCAATCAAGCCCTGACTTTGAGGAATCATTAAACCAGACAGCAAGGAATTTGGAAGTCGCAAACAGCGAACTGCAAAAAACCGCGATAGAAAACAATGGAACTATTGAAAAAATCCAGAAAAACCAGGCTGTCCTGCAGCAGAAAATCCGCCAGACTGACGAGCTGGTTTCAAAATTCATGAGCAAAAGCCTTGAAACAATCACTGTCTTGAAAAAAGAGAGAGACGCTTCAAAAAAATTCGCTTTAGACCTAGAGCATGAAAGCGCTTCCTTAAGGCAGACTTACGCCAAAGAATTGCTGAACATGCAAGAGTACAAAATGCAGTTGCAGAAGGAATTGCAAAACTCTTTCGTGCAAAAAACCAAGTCTTTAGAAACAGAGTTAAAGCAGAAAAGCGAGTACTTAGAGCATTTCAAAAAATTGGTTGAAGAAAAAGAAGCAGAAGTCCTTACAATGCGCGAAAAACTCGAGCACCAAAAAGCAGTCCTGCACCATTACGCAAAACACGAGAAGGTCAAAAAAAGGCACGCTCATGCTGGCAAGAAAAGCAAGTGATTAACTTGAAAAGGCTTTTTAAGCGAATTAAGGCAGGATTAAAATGGCAAATGCCAAAAAACCGCGACATCAGAACAGAAACAACAAACAGGAAAAAATTTCCCGACAAAAGCCAAAAGCAGGGAAACCCTGCAGGAATCCTGAAGTTTGGAAAGCAGTTTCTCATCTCATTCAAGGAAAGAACAGTTGTTGAAGGAAAAACAGGAAGCATTACAGTAAAGGTAGCATCGGCACGCTATGAATCGCCAGTGGCAATTGTTCTGGAAAGAAAGCAAAAAAGCAACAGGGCGCTTGCCAGGGTGATTGCTTCAGCAAAGCTCGGTTTTGAAAAAGAGGCAGTGATTGTGGAAGCGCTTCAAGGAGGCTATAAAGTAATCGGCTCTTTAGAGCAGGTGAAATTAAAGACAGGAATGCCCTGGGCAAGCTTTCTCCTAAAACAGGTTGAAGAGCACGCGAGAGAAAATGGTTTCAAGGCAGTCAAGCTAAGGCGACCTGAAACACTGCATTATTATCAAGCGCCATTTGTAGAATCTGAAGACAGAGAAAAAGTCATGTCATTGATGAACGCGCTTTACTACTCAACAGCAAAAGGAATGGGCTACCGCAAAGAAAAAGAGTTTTTTGTAAAAGAATTGTAATCATTCTTCACTGTCAGAATCTTCAGCTTCTCCCTCATCCCCACTCTCGTCTTCGCTTTCTTCCCTTGCGGGTTTGAAAACTTCCTGGTCAAACAAGACTCCCAAAATCACTTGAGACCATTCTGCAACAAACTCTGATTTTGCGTTTTCAAAATCATCTTCAGTTAAAGCATCCTCCAATTCTGAAGGTTCTATTGCCTTAACAACTTTAACCCTGTGCTCTAACTCAAAGTCAACAAGCTTTTGCATCAACACTTGAACCTTCAAGTCTTCCTTGTCATACAAGTGCATTGCAAAAATCAATTCACAGTCTAAAGCATCCAGGCATTTTGCAGGAATGTCCAAGGCTGTCGGGACAAAAAACTCTCTAGCTTCCAAATCCTTGATTTCTGCACTCAAGGCCTCAATCAATTCCGGAAAAACATACAATTCCTGCTCTGAATCAGCAATTAAAGCGATTTTCATAACCCTCAAGTATTGAATAACCGAAGTTGTATAAAAATTAACTCTTTGCTTTTATTTCGTTTGCTTTTTGTGCTTGTGTAGAAAAAGTGATTTGCAGGTTTTGCTCGAAATACTCCTGGATTAAGACTGCTAAGTTGTGGCAGAGTATTTTGCACAGTATTTCGTTTTGCTGTGCAGCAAAGCTTTTTGTTACTAAATTGCTTCCAAATTTTTGCTTTATCATCATGAAAGTGCTTTCAACGTTTGAGCGTTTGTGGTAATGCTCGAAGAATTCTTGCTTGTGGTTTTTGAAGTATTCAAACATTTTTGCCCAAATCATACTGCCGACCGCTTTTCCTGTCGTGCTTGACTTGAAAGGAATGTAAGGCACTCCGCCAATTCGGTTTACAAGCTCTAAATTAGGCCTTGCGGAATAGGCACGGTCAGCGCTGACCTCAGCAATGTCAAAGCGCTGGCTTGTTGAATTTACCAAAGGCTCAAACAATAAAGAATCTCCGCATTCTCCTTTTGTTACTTCAACAGAGGTAACAATGTTTGTTTTCACTCCAATCATTATATGAGCCTTGCGGTAAATCCTTCTTTCGCTTTCCTTGCCAAACTTATGGTCAAACCAACGCCCGAAAGAGCTTGTTGAGAAGCCGCTTGAATCAACTGCAAAATCGCTTTCAACCTGCTTTAATGGCAGTGAAGACAGGCGGATTAACTCTTGAAGCACAGGAGTTATCTCTGAGCTTCGGAAGTAGTTCATTATGCTTGTGAAATGCGGCACGTGAGTGATTAATTCCATTCTCTTGGCTATCTCCAAGTCAGAAATCAAGCGCCTGCAAGGCAGTTTTGAATAAGTCTTTAAGGCAAGGCAGAAAACCATTTCATACAAGTCATTCCTTGGTCTGCCAACCCTGCTTGCTTCCTCAAAGCGCAAAATGCCTGAAAGCTCTCCAAGCAAATTCATCAGCATTAATTTCTCGCTAGTTTTGGCTTGGTCATAAGCAGTCCAGGCTTGTGAAGGCACTGGCTTTGAAATATATTTAAACTCTTCTTCAACCATGAAAGGAATCCTTTCGGAGGAAAACCTTGCCTCGCAATCCCTGCACCAATAGCGCTGCCTGTAATACTTCCTTGAAAGAGCAATGCCTTTACCCTTCATTATGAGGTTACCAGAACCGCACTTCGGGCAATCACTTATTTCTTCAGCCACATTAACCACACATATACACACATACACAAATAAATGTAAATGTTTTTAAATGTATGTGTGCTTATGTGTTTGTGGTCTTATGGGTAGAATGCAGGTTGTTCTTTCAAAAGAAGCCGAAGAAAAATTGAGAAAAAAAGCGGCTGAAAAATTCGGGTTTAAAAAAGGCAGCATCTCCCAAGCAGTAGAAGAAGCAGTTAAAGAATGGGCTAAGAAAAACAGTGGTTAAAATGGTTGAATTGTATAAAAGAATGGGCTTTTTTAGCAACCCTTTTTCGAGATTTTCTGCAGAAGAAGAAATCGATTACTTAGCTAAAATCTACCACAAACCAAAATATTTCTCCGTTCTTTTAGATGAAATAAAGGGAAATAACAGTAGAATAATATTTGGAGACCGCGGAGCCGGAAAATCAGCGCTCATGGTGGCAGTTAAAAACAAAGTCGAAGAATCCGGCGAAGCCAAAGATTTTCTCTTAATTACTTGCGTCCAGTAATAATATTGAGAAAAAATGGGTTATTTTGCTAATCAGAAATCTCTTGAAGTCGTTACTGCCTTGCTTACTACAAAAGGATAAAAACTTATTTGATAAAACCGAAAGAGAGAAACTTTCATTTATTGTAACCAACTTTTATCAAACAATATCAAAAAGCGAATTTGAAAGAATTTGCGGTAGCTACAAAACATACAATGAAGTAGTTAATCCGGCTTTAAACACAGTCATAAATGCGGGGGTTGCAATTACTTCTGATTTAATATCAAAGTCTTTAGGTCTTCCCTCAGTAGATAAAGATAACTTCTACAAGGACTATTTCCCAAAGATTGATGTTGCAAAGAAAGCGGAGTTGCTGAATTTAGAGTTTTTCGAGTTGCTTCAAATATTGAACGATGCGATTTCACTATGTAATAAAGCCGGCTTCAAATCAATAGTTTTCTTTATGGATAAGATTGATGAAGATACTCAAATGGGTGGAAAAATAAAGCAAGAGTCGATTGTCCTTACCCCCATTTTGTTGAACACTAAAATTTTATTAGATAACAAGTTTTGCTTAATTTTTTTATTATGGTCAAAGATAAGGGATGAATTAAATAGAAATTCCGTTAGATTGGATAAAATAAAATCTATTGATGTTACTTGGGAATCAAGCGAGTTAAGAAAAATAATTGAGAAGAGAGTAGAATACTTTTCTACTGGGAAAACAACCCTAAACGGCATGTTTTTGGACCTTAAGGACATTGATAAACTACTTTATTTGGCAAATGGTTCGCCTAGAGATTTATTACGCGTATTATCTGCAATCTATGATGAAGAGGAAAACTCGCCAAACTCTGCAGGAATATTTAGCACAGCAAATGTTACAAAAGCAATATTCAAGTTTTTATTAAACTATGACTTTTATTCTGTTTATCCATCGCAAGATAAATCACGACAAGATATAAAGAGTATAATAGCTAAATTAAAGAAGATTAACAAAATTAGTTTCAAGGCAAAAGACCTTATATCCACCTTTAAGTTTTCCCAGCCGGCTTCTGTTAGTTATATCAAAGTAATGAAAGACTTTGGCGTAATAAAGGAAGACCAAGAAATTACTGGTAAGGAAAAGCAATATTCTATAGTTGACCCAAAAGTAGAGTATATTGTAAAATATCAGATTTAATCACATAGTTCATGTTCCCAGATTCTAATGACTTTCCAATTTTCGCCCTTTAACTTCTGGTTTATCTTCTTATCTCTTTTGATATTTTTAGCTATTTTAGGAAGCCAATATTTTTTGTTGGATTTTGGCAGATGCCCGTGTTTTAGGCAACCATGCCAGAAACACCCGTCCACAAAAACAGCTATTTTTTGTCTTGGAAATGCCATATCAATTTTGTACTTGCCATAATGCAGCCTATATTTCAAGCCTGCTGCCGAAAGCAATTCCCGTAGCTTTATTTCTGGCTTTGCTTTTTATAGCTTGCATTATCCTTGAGCGGGTCTTTTTTGAAACCTTGTCCACAATAACCTATTATTAGAGAAAGGAGAATAATTTATAGCTGACGACTGGAACTCCAGCCTAAAATTGTTTATAAACAATAATTCCCAAGAATTGAGGTATGGAAATGGCAAAGCCAAGGATTGTTTCGTTATTTTCGGGGTGCGGGGGGCTCGACTTAGGCTTCACTAATGCAGGATTCAAGCTTGTTTTTGCAAATGACAATGACAAGATTACTTGGGAAACTTTTGAAAAAAATCACGGAGTAAAAATTGATGGTCGGTCCATCAACGAAATAAAGTCTGAAGAAATCCCTGAAGCTGATGGAATCATTGGAGGTCCGCCTTGCCAAAGCTGGAGCCTTGCAGGGGCAATGCGCGGAATCAATGATGATAGGGGAAAGCTATTCTATGAGTATGTTAGGGTATTGAAAGACAAGCAGCCAGCATTTTTCCTTGCAGAAAACGTTCCTGGAATAATATCTAGCGCGCACATTTCAGAATTCAACAAGATACTCAACGCATTATCGCAAATAGGCTACAATGTTTCTTACAAGCTTCTTGACGCAAGAGATTATGGCGTTCCGCAAGAGCGCAAAAGAGTCATTGTAGTAGGCTATCACAAAAGGCTTGGAAAGACTTTTGACTTCCCAAAGCCAACGCACGCAAAAAATTCGACAATAACAATTGAGGGCAAGAAATTGCTGCCATGGGTCACTCTCAAAGAAGCAATTGGAAACTTGCCGGAACCAAAAGCGGCAAAAGACAAAAACAAGGCTAATGAGAATCTGGAAATCCTAAATCATGAATGCATGAACGGCGGATTCTCGACAATTTACATGTCAAGAAACAGGCTCAAAGGATGGAATGACTGCTCTTTCACAATTCAAGCTGGTGGAAGGCACGCGCCATTGCATCCAAGCTCTGCAAAAATGAAGAAAGTAGATTCTGACTGGTGGGAATTCGAAGGAAAAAACCCAAAGCACAGAAGAATGTCAGTAAGAGAAGCAGCAAGAATACAAACGTTTCCAGACAATTTCACATTCTATTACACTGGTGTTGCAGACGGATACAAAATGATTGGCAATGCAGTCCCAGTAAAGCTTGCAGAAGCAATTGCAGAGAAAATAAAAAAAGATATTAGATAAAGGGATTTAATCAAGATTTTATAAAATCGATTAATTCCGAATAGCAACTTTGGCGGTATTTTTTGTTATCGAAACAGTTTATTCCCACAATTGCTGTTTTTTGTGGAAGCGGTCTAAAAAAATAGTCTAAATACTTCGTGCCAACCATTATTTTTTTGTCAATCTCAAACTCATAACTGCTTTCAATGAGTTTTGTTCTCCCTATAAATTTGCTTATTTGCTCCTCAGTTAGTTTTGCGTTTTTGCATTCAACCATTATTATCTTGTCATTTCTTTCATCATAAGCCAATATGTCCAATTCAATAAAGCCATCCAGAAATTGCTCGCCGGTTCTTGAATCTCGTCCAATGCTTGGGAGAACACAAAGTCGTTTATTCAGAAAAACTTTGGCTCCTGTTTCTTTTTCTATTAATTTTGCTACAAACTGTTCAAAAAACATATTCAATTGCCAAGCTGAGAAGAAAGCCCTTAACTTTTCGTCATCAAACGCGTTTCTTATTAATGCGGATTTTTGAGAAACAATGATGTTTTCATCGCGGGTAAATTCGCCTACACGCATCAGATTTTTCACTTGCTGAATTATTTCTTTTTCAACATCAATTTGCGGGTCTTCTAAGATGCGCCCAGTCTTCATAAAATATATTTCTTTTTTGAATTGCTTTGTAAGGTCTAAAGAAAAATCAATTAATTGAGTGTCAAGAGTTGCTGCAACATCTTCACTAGGATTGGTTAAAAAACCAAAATAATCGTGCACAATAATTTCATAAATGTCTGTTGACTCTTGTTTGTCTAAAATGCAATTATATTGGTATGTTCTGCCTTCGCGTTGACCTCTCAGCCTTCGAAATATTTCTTGCAAATTAACTAACATGAAATTCCTAAATTCGGGGTCCTTTAACATTTCTGAAAATACTTTATCCAGTTTTTTTTGCCCAATTAAATCAATGTAATCATTTCTTATTTCTTGATTAAACTCGCTTTTAAGAAAGAAGAGAGTCCTTCTACCAAAGTCTATCTTTTCAACGTATCCTTTACATTCAGATACTTGTTTAAGCAATAGTTGCTTATTCACGGTCAATTACCTAATTAGGGCTTTTGCATGCGCTATGACATTTTTTAATGGCTTGTTTCCCCAATCAGAGAATACTTTTTGAAAAACTGCATTTTCAGCCTTATTGGTAAAATATTCTTCAATCAGTTTCTTTCCTTTTTCAGTTATTTTGTAAGTGGTGTTTATTATAGGAAAGCCATTAGCTCCACTCTTAGCAACTAAATCGGATTTTTTTTCAATGAAGCCGTACTCTATGAATGTGTTAAGATTTTCTCTTAGATCAGAAGAAAAAGGACCATAATGGTATTTAATAAAATTCTGCTCTACAGGAACTTCGTATTCTTGTTTTAAGATAAACATTAGTTTGTGGAATCTTGTAGTTCCTTCCAATTTGTTTGTTAAGCTAAGAAGAAGCAAGGGATAAAGTCTTCTTTTTGGAATGCTAATCTGAACTTCAGAAGACATCATAATATTCACCCAATTAACATATTTAAGGCTTGCCTAAAAATCGTTAATAAACCAAATTTTGTTTAATAAAATATTTAGGAAGGCGAACATTTTAATTTTTGAGTATTTTTTCAATTTTAATGACTTTTTCAATATTCTGGCAGATTGGGTCTTCTTTTTCAGTTGCGTTAATTGACCCATCTTTTTTGAATAACCTGCTGCTTGCATTGTGAATCCTAACTCTAATTTTCCAGCCATTGTCAAACTCAAGCAGGAAATAGCTTTTGGACATGAAAGGATAGGTTATCTTGAAGCTTGTTGGCTTTGGAATGCTGGAAAAATGCTTGATTTCAATACGCGTTTTCGAGTTTTTGACAACGTAATAATCGCCTTTGCCGGTCAAGTAAGTGAAAAGAGCTTCTGCAGCACCTTTATCGTTGCAATACCTTGACAGGAATTCTACTGCGAGCTTTTGCAACGGCGAGTATAGCCAATCAACCCGGAAATCCTCATTCTTAGAATCCAATTCTGAAAAAGTCAATGGCGCTTTGTCCAAGCTTTTCAGCCGTTTTCCAAAACTCTCCCACACTGCGCGGTATTTTTTCCGATACTCACCTGAGATTGTCTCATCCTTAATTCCGCAAGACTCCGGTAACGAAGGCAATCGCGGATGGCACAACGAATCGCTATTATTCTTTATTGAAAAGTCTTTCTGAAATTTCTTCCCTTCTTTTGAAAGGAAATAAAGCCGCAAGTCAGTGACTTCAACATTCTCTTTGGCTTCATTGTCTGGAATCCTGTCAATGACTAACTCTTTAGAATTGCCAATCCATTCTTGCTGCAAAAGCCACTTGTTGAATGTTTCAGAGCAAGACTTGAAGTTATCCTTGGTTTCTCCATCCAACTCTTCAAAATATGCCTTTTGCCTCATGTTCTGAATTTTTGCTCTTTCCGTAAACCTTACGCTTAACCCACTCTTTTCAGCAAGAGCAAAAACGTCTTCAGCAACAACAAGTTCCAAGGCTCTGCCGCGCTCATTAGAAGCAACCATGAAACAATCAGAGAACCGAAAGGAATTTATCTACAAAAGCCGCAATTCCTTAGGGGCAGGATAGTTTATCTACAAGCCCTGAATAACCAGAATGTTATTAAATAACAAATCTTTTCTTTTTAATCAGTGATTTAAAACAATGCCTGATTTAGGAAGCATGGATAGGCCGGTTTATTCCGGAGAAATGTTCCAAGAGCCAAAGCCATCTCCATTAGAGCAAGTAAAGCCTTACTTTGGAAAAATAATAACTGCAATAATTTTGATCATTATTGCTTATTTCGTTTACTGGTTTTTCATCGGAAGCTATCAAGAAGTAAGGATTGTAATCACTGGCTTGGACAGTCCAATGCCTGAAGGAGTTTTCGGAAGCATTACGCAAGACGGCAAGACAATATCTTCAATCACAAGCAGCAGTCAAACCTTAAGGTTGAAGGATGGAACTTACGATGTTGAAGCAAGCGCTTCAGGCTTCAAGCCAGCAAGGCAGCAAATAGAAGTAAAAGCAGGCCAGTCAAGAATTCTTATCGAACTAGAGCAGGACTTAAGCGTTAAGATTACAGGCGTGAGCCTTTTAGTGAACGATGCTGAAGGAAAAGTTTTTGCTGGAAAAAACACTCCGGCAATGATTACTCTATCAAACACTGGCCAAGCAGCAGAGGTTGAAATTGAAGCAAAGGGAGATTCTGGAATCACTGCAAGCA
>Ga0315289_10009002_pt1 | contig 14407 bp, 15 predicted proteins | sample YL17G11_40_MG_FD_203452 | JGI IMG/M metagenome (GOLD analysis project Ga0315289, IMG submission 203452) | Sediment microbial communities from Yellowstone Lake, YNP, Wyoming, USA - YL17G11_40 | ecosystem: Environmental > Aquatic > Freshwater > Lake > Sediment | place: USA: Wyoming | collected...
ATTCCCTTTACTTTGGTGCACGCCAAGATACACGAGATAGTTTCATCAATCCTTCGCGAGGATATCTCGTTCAAGGGGAGGCCGAGATTGCCCCTTGGAGTAGAGCCGTCAATATCAAATTTACGCGACAGGCGCTCCGATGTCAATGGTATTCGGTTTTATTCTATCCCAGAACCGTCATGGCGACACGCCTCGAGTTTCAGAATCTGACTGGAAAAGATATGCCGGTGCAGGTATTGTTACCCATCGGTGGCAACAGGACATTGCGCGGTTATCCTCAGGATCGATTTCTGGATAAGACGGCCGCTCTTGCCAACCTGGAACTGCGATATCCCATTTTCCGTCGCCTTGGTGGTGTATTTGCTGTCGATGCGGGCAAAGTGTGGAATTTTCCGTCCAAGATCGACTTCAAACGTTGGGCCTGGGATTTCACATCGGGATTGAGATTATACATGAAAACGTTCGTCGTCAGAGCGGATATTGGATTCAGCAGGGAAACTTCAGGGTTCTACTTTAACTTCGGACATATCTTTTAGGGTTCGGCGTACCCGGTGATAAGACCTTCGCCTTGTTTCTATTATGTCACTGCAGCAAAATCTATCCCTGTGATTCCGCGTGTCACTGCTCAAGGACGGAACAAGCAGCTCCCCACATAGTTAGCAATAGATTCACAAGCACTCCTTTGTGCCTTAAAAACAGGCTCAGCTCACCGCTCTGAACCTGTTTCACACCACACAATCAGAAGAAAGCCCATAGAAATGTGGGCTTTCTTTCTGTCCAGGGCAACTAATCTTCTTCTTCGGGGTCTTTGCCTGACAGTCTATCACACACAATCTTCGCACCATCGCAGACAGCACGAATCACGCAACACACACGCTTACTGCTCATCGTCTTCTTCGGGTTCCTCCTCGGGTTGTTCTTCTTCATCATTCACAGCACCCGTTGGTTCAAGTTGCTGAAGTCTTTTGCAGGCGACGGCAATGCCTTCAGTAATCGCCTGAACGATGATCAAGGTATCTTTGTCAATAGACATGATTTCACCTCCCTTCGCAACGGTTAAATCATTGGGAGAATGCTCGCTGTTCGATCAGGATTGCGATCTCAGGGAAGCTCATGCCGAGAACATCGGCCAGCGTCTGAATGCATTGATCTCGCACGGCTTCGGCTGAGATATTGCCGTTATCCTGCCATTCGAGGCAGAGCGCATCCAGTAGAGCTTCCGAAAGTTGTTTTTCGTGGTTGGTCATCTTTCGGTCGTCATCAGAGTAAATGTGGTAAGATCGAGAATTACGCCAAGCGGTCAGCGCTATCTGGTATGAGATGGAGAATTCGCCCACATGAAGAACCGGCTCAAGTTAGACTGGCTTGCAGGCGATCGCAGGCAGTCTGCGCACCTTCCGCAATCGCTTTGATGTAATCGCAGATGTTCTTTCCACTCATACGAACTCCTTGTGTCTGTTCTATGTTCTTATTCCAGGAAAACAAATACGCTTAAGTCTTTAATTGACAACTTTCAATATGATTCAGAAAAATTTCAGTTATCGCAAGAAATCTCTTGATTTTTTCGTCAATAAGCCTTATCATATAACCGAGGAGGATTTGACCATGTTCAGGGCATGGGTCGCCTTATCGGATAGGACAAAGGGCCTGTCAGTTGAAGGCACAGCAGAACTGAATTCCCAGAAGGGAAGGAAGAAAGCTGTGCTGTTTTTGTCTGGAAGAAGTGATTTCGTTGTTCACACGATCAAGGACAAGAACATGAAGAGATTTGCGGTCACTTTATTCATGCTGGTAATGCCGGTTCTGGCATTCGCCCAGCCCGACAGCCTCTGGTGTCAAACTTTCGGTGGAGGTTCTTGGTCTTATGGCCGTTCCGCTAAGCAGACTTCAGACGGGAGCTGCATCTGGGCGGAGAACACCAGTTCCTTCGGCGCACGCGGTGGAAAGCCCTATGAGCAATTTTTCACGAGACTAAGTGAATTCAATGAAGAGAAGCCCAAGTTCCCCCCGCCAGACGAGAGAAAGAAGATACAAACGGAACGCAGGGTTTTGACCAGGTATCCCATAATCAGCGTGAATAGCGGTCTTTTGCTCAGGTTCCGGGATTATTCAGAGCTGAACGCTTCGTTCCGGCGATTTGAAGCTGCGTACGGATTCCAGAGTGGCGAAGAATTTTCCCGTGTTCCCCCTTCTTGGTCTTTGTCAATTGGGATACGTTTCTTCCCCGTCCGGCGGTGGTCTCTCTGGTGGGAATACGGGACCGGAGGGAAGAACGGTGTGAGTTTGATCGGCCTGAGCGGTCTGTACTCCGTTGTTTACACTAACTCAGTTTCAGTCTCCATTGGGGTTGGGGGCGTTGAACAACGGCTTAGAGCTGAACGCGATTACAGCTGCGCGGTCGGGCACTCCGGGGGAACACTGGAGAGGATTTCGGTTGACACCGGGAGCCAATCTGGATGGCTCTTTACTACGGTACTCGACTTGTGGGGGCAAACATCCGGGCACACGACCGGACTTTTCCTGGCTTTGAAGTACGTTGCGGCGCCCGTAGTGTCAGAGCTCTTGTGGTTCCCAAGCACGCAGACGGGAACGGAAACAGAGATGAGGGCATCCATGAGCGGTTTGTTGTTGAGTGGAGGCCTGACATTCAGTTTCTAAACAGGAAATGTCGCGTTGCCGTCAACCACGGTTTCGGTGGAAGAAACAGCAGTCTGGTTCTTAAACGACTCATCTGATACATCAGGAGGAGAAAGAGCAAATGAACAGGCATCCCAATAAGTTACACATTGTGCTCGCCGCTGGGATCATGCTATTAACGGGCTGCGTCTCATCGCAATATGTGATGCCGCCTGCAGATCTAACGAAGTCTGACAGTGGGTCGATGGACGTATTGACCAAGGACGGCACAATTTACAGCTTGGAAGATGTGGCCGTTGGACCCACCTCTATCGCCGGGAGAGGGATCCGATACGCCGTCGAAGGCACGATTGATTCTTCTTTCTGGTCAATCCCTATTTCGGAGATCGAGATAGTCCAAACTGGGCGCGTCGACCCAATGAAAAGTCTGTTAGTGTCGGGAACAGTGGGGGTCCTCGCTGTTGTTACAATCGGTGCAATGGCCGCGTCGGGTAAGGCCGAGGGGGAGGCCGATATAAGTTACCCAAGTGGGGTGGGATCGTGCCCGTTTGTTTTTACGTTTGACGGCGAGAAATATCATCTTGAATCGGAAACCTTCGCGGGAGCCGTGTGTCAGGGCCTGGAACGCACCAATCTCGAGCGACTCCAACACCTTCGGGAAGTAGATGGTGTTTTTCACATCGCGCTCTCCAACCAGCGGCCTGAATCTCAGCATGTCAATGAATTAAGGCTCTTCGCCGTGGATCACCCACCAGGTACTCAGGTCGTACCTGACATCGCCGGTCGGATCAGAACCGTGCGTCTTCCTGTGGCCCCGACATCCGTCCAGTGCATGGATGGCAGAGATGCCATCGAATATGTAAAGGCTGTGGATGGAAGAATGTGGGAAAGCGAGCTCCAAACAATCGACCTTTCTGTTGAGAAGTACTTGCGCGATGGATTGGTGTGTGAATTTACGAAACCGAAAGGAGCCACCCGAGCGAAGCTCATCATAAATGGACTGAACAGCATCCTGAGCAATTATGCCGTCGAGATTATGTTTTCTCAACCTGAGGTGGACAGACTTCAGTGGTTTCATCTACTCAATACAGATCCAGATGAGCGCGGGAAGTTCATTGAGTGGATAACCAGAGAAGGGGGATTGGAAGTATCTGTATGGACCAATGGGAGCTGGGTCAGACAAGGCTGGTTCCCAGTCATCGGCCCTCATATTTCGGCAGAAAAGATGATCGCGTTGGATGTCAGCGGAGGGGACACCGGTGAGATCAGGGTGAAGATGGAAACCGCCCGGGATCTATGGCGCATAGACAGGATTGCCATCGATTTTTCCGACGATGAGACGGTTATAATGACTCCTCTCCCGCTTCGCAGCGCAACTACCGAGTCAGGGATAGATATCATCAATCTACTAGCTAGTTCCGATTCGCTTTACTATGGTTCACTGCCCGGTGAGTATGCCCGGATAACCTATGATACTGTTGCCCCAAATCTGGGGATGGAGCGCTCCTTTATGATGGAATCTCGCGGTTATTATTACGAGTGGACCCGGCCCGGCCAACAGGAAATCAGCCGGGAGACGGTCGAACGCATCTTGACAGAGCCGCTCTATGGCAGTCGGATTTTCTTACCAAGGTGGCGGGAGATAAAAGCGCAGTACACAGGCGGTGCATCCTTGGCACCGCGTTTTTGAAATGGACCGTCCCTTGTACTAAAACAAAGGCTCAGTTCCACCTACTGAGCCTTTTTCATTCACACAATCACACTCCATGTCGCAAAATCAAGAACAATACGACTGGGAATGATTTCATCGTTGACGTATCTCTTCACCAAGTTACACAACACAGCACTGGCCATCAAAGGAGTATAGCACACACTTCGCGCAGTGCAGGGTTCCTGTAACGCTTCAGGATCCGAACACAGTGACTTGGCATAGCTGATTCGATCCTCTCTTGTCTGCGGTCGAACAGCATGCACAACCAGTGTCTCCAAGCCGATCCTTGCATCCAGATATAAGCGAACTTCGGGTTGTTTCCTCACCGATTTCCAGATAACCTTCCGACTCTCCATCGAATCCACCGCTGAGATCACCACTTCGCTCAAAGGCTGATCCACATATCTTGCAGCAACAGCATTGGGAGTATGACCACCAAAGGCTTCCATGGCTTCAATCAGCGCTGACGCTTTCAGCTTCCCACAGCAGGCAGGTCTGCAAGTAGAAGGGCGTTTCACTGAAAGTCTGGTGAACGACATGTGCGGAATGGTGATCTGCCGTCTTCAGTGTCCGGGTTCATCATCGTAAGTCTCTCATTAACAATCACCTTAACAAAACAGATGGTTCACGGCATTATGAGTGGAAGACATCGATTGGATATTCTGCTGAAAGAGGAGGAAGAGGCCGGCGGAAGTCTGGACCGAAGGACTCATCAGCCACAATGCACAAGGACGCGGACGGGGGAGGAGGTAAACCATAGAAGAATGTCGATTTGGGAATTGACCAAGACCCAATGGTACGGCAAGTCGGCACCGCCCACTGGATTGAGGCTACGGAGAGCATACTCATGTCAGGAAATCCTCAACAAACAAAACGGGCCAGGAGCGTCTCCTAACCCGTTGTTTTTATGTAGCGCGTAGGGGATTCTAACCCCCGTTGCCGGCGTGAGAGTTCCCTGTCTAATTATTTGTAAATACTTGTATTAACTCAGTGCTCGTCCCATGTGCCACCAAGTGCCGCCACTCCAAGTGAATCCAAGTGACGGCCAGTGATGTGACCTCGAGTCGAGATTTTGGGTCCAGTAACGCCATGTTTTCGCTGGGGTGTTACCGTCTGCGTAAGCGCGTAGAGAGAACAGGCTCCCTGTCGCTGAGGAGCCGCACCGCATTCCGTCTGTGATCGCCCGTGTGTTGCCGGATCTTCAGATTGCGGCGAACGTCCCGCACCGTCATCCCCTTCCCAATCTCAACCTCCGCCTCCCGAAGCATCGGAATGATCTGCTCCGGACGATAACGGGCCCGCGCCATAACCACCTCACACTCCCTGAATATACCACTCTCTGACACTTAATGTGGTACCGGTTTCGGGGGCAAGATCAGACCAGGGTCACTATCAGTCTTTCATTTGACTTTTAACCTTTTCATTCGTACACTATGACCATACAGTCACTTTATGACCGATTGGTCTTCCGGTGATCCAATGGTCTGATTGTGACTGATTAGTCATGCGGAGGTAATATATGTCGGATCAGAACGTTCCAATCAAACACAGTCGCAAAGAGCTTGAAAAACAGCAGCGCAGGCTCGAAATCCTGAAGGCGGCTCTTACGATCTTTGTGCAAAAAGGGTATCACAATACCACCTTGGATGAAGTCGCTCAATTAGCCGAGTTCGGAAAAGGAACACTCTACAATTACTTTCAAAACAAGGAGGATCTGTTCTATGCGATTCTTGAACATCAAACTTCGGAAATCTTAACAGTAACACAGTCGGCGCTGCGGGAGACTCAAGGAAGTCTAAAAGACAAACTTCGTGCCTTTGCTTTGGCAACCGTTCAACACGGTCAGGCGAACAAAGAGACCTTTGGTATGATCATGCAGGAATTGCATCAGCCTAATTGGGAGTGTAACAGTCGTCGTCTGGAATTGTTAGGTCAAGGAATTCAGAAGATTTGGTCGCAACTGGCAGACTTATTCAAAGAAGAAATCCACGCCGGACGAATGCGGAATTTTGATGTGATGAACCTGGCCGCATTATTGGACGCTATGATTCGAATGTACGTCTTAACTACCTGTAACAGTTTCTGGCCGCTGGATCCGGTAACGCCGGAAGCATCGGTGGACATGGCGCTGGATGTTTTTTTCAACGGAGTCGGAGAAATGGAGGATAAAGGTTAATTCATGATAGGTGTGGACAGATACACAAGTAAAATCCCGATGGTCATCCTTCTCTTTGTGGTTGTCATCTCCTCTTCGCTCGCTTGGGGTGCAGACAGTACAATGACCTCAAGCGCAAGCGAGCTCACTCTGAAGCAAGCTATTGATCTGGCTCTGAGTCAGAATCGTGATATGCTGATGGCGGAACAGGATCAGCACCCTGTTGGAATTCTTGGATATTCAAACGGCGATGACGCTGGCAAAAACAAATTATTCGAAAGCAATCTACGACTATCTGACCGCACAAGCGGAATGGCAATACTATGTCGGCAAGTTGAATTGAGCGAATTCATTCGCTAACCACTGACAACCCATTCGATTATAGGAATCACGTCTCATGATATCTCAATACTTACATTCCCTGCTGCGGGGAACGATCACCGCGATGGCGGTTATATTGCTGATCGGTTGTTCACGGAAAGAAGCGGCGGAATCCAAAAAGGAAAACGGCAACACCGTGCATCGCATTGCTGTGGAGGCTATCCCCGTTGTCCGTCAGAATCTGACCGTGGAGAAGACCTATTCAGGTTCGTTGCAAGGAGAATCCCAGGCGAATCTTGTCGCCAAGATTTCCGAACGAGTCATGGAAATCAAACCGCATGTCGGCAGTTCCGTGCAAAAGGGGCAGGTGCTTATCGTCCTCGACAAGACCGGTGCGTCTTCGAACTATTATCAAGCCGAAGCCGGTTTTCTCAATAGCAAGAAGACTTTGGAGCGCAGACAATCCTTGCTTGCAGAGGGTGCGATTTCACAACAGTCTCTGGATGAGGCTCAAACCGCTTATGATGTGGCTAAAGCGAATTTCGATGGAGCGCGCAGCATAGTGGAATTGTCCGCGCCGATTTCCGGAGTTGTCACAGCCATCAATGTAAGCGTCGGGGACTTAACCACTCCGGGGGCGGCTTTGGCTGTCGTGGCGGACATCGGTCAGATGAAAGTAGTTTTCAATATGAACGAGACGGATGTTTCCTATCTTGCGCTTGGTCAGAGTGCCACAGTCTATTCCGAGTCGCGTCCCGACTTGGAGGTCAAAGGAAAGATCTCCGAATTCTACCACTCTGCGGATACTCAATCGCGTTCTTTTGAAGCAAAGGCTCTCTTTTCCAATACGGCGGATCGCTGGTTCAAACCGGGAATGTTTGTCAAGATCAAGTATAATCCGTCCCCGAAATCGCAGGCTCTGGTTATTCCCAATGCCGCTATTCTGAGTGACGGAGAAACGCGTCGTGTCTTTATCATTCGCAACGGCAGGGCGTATCAGCATGAGATTACTTCGGGAATCACCGACGGGAAACTTACCGAAATTCTAAACGGACTCAGCGAACAGGATTCCGTGGCTCTGACCGGAGCGACCCTGTTACGCGACAGCAGTCTGGTTACCGTGACACAACCGACTCGATGACCCCGTCGGATTCATCAGTTCTATTTTACTGCGAGCATATCCGCCCATGAAATTATCTGACATTTCCATAGATCGTCCGGTATTCGCTACGATGATGATCCTAACCCTTGTGGTATTGGGACTATTTTCGTTCAATAAATTGAATATCGACCAATTTCCGGACATAGACTTTCCCTATGTCACCGCGACAACCGTGCTCGTAGGTGCAGGCCCCGAGCAGATTGAGACCGATGTGACCAAGAGAATCGAAGACGCCGTGAATACCATCGGCGGCATCGAGCATATTACATCCACCTCGCAAGAGGGAGTATCCATCGTAGTTATCCAGTTTCAATTGGAGATTTCCGGACAGCAAGCCGCTCAGGAAGTGCGCGAGAAAATCGCCGGTATCCGTTCCACGCTGCCCACGGACATCGAAGAGCCCGTGATTCAGCGCATTGATCCGGCCAGCCTACCCATCTTCAAGTTGACTGTTTCCGGAACCCGTTCGGAAAAAGAGATCACGACCTATACAAGGGATGTCATAAAGAAACGGCTGGAAAATGTCTCCGGCGTCGGTCGGGTAGATTTGGTGGGCGGTGCGGAACGGGAAATTGAGATTGAAGCGGATGCAACCAAACTGCAAGCCTACAATCTTTCGATTCAGGATGTGATTCAGGCCGTGGCCAGCTCGAATATGGAGGTGCCGGCGGGCAATCTCTATCACGGCAAGAATCAGATCCTGCTGCGTACCATGGGCAAGTTTGTGAATGTGGGTGATTTCAATCAGATCATTGTGTCTGTCTCCAACGGCCGTCTGGTGCATTTATCCGATGTCGCAACGGTTACTGATGGCGCGAAAGATCAAACCAGCTTGACGCGACTTAATGGAAATGCTGCCGTCGGCTTGAGTATCATTCGTCAGTCCGGTGCGAACACGGTACGAGTAGCAGACGCCGTAAACAGACAAGTTGCCATTGTACAGAAGGAACTGCCTTCCGACTTGACTCTTACGGTCGCCAAAGACAACAGCATTTTCATTCGTGATTCGGTGAACGATGTTCTCTTCAATATCATTTACGGTGGTATTCTGGCGGTCATCGTGGTGTTTCTGTTTCTGGCGAATATTCGTCCCACATTGATTAGCGCGATTGCTTTGCCGACATCCATCATTGCCAGTTTTCTCATCATGTACATGCTGCATTTCACGCTCAACATGATGACATTGCTTGCGCTATCCTTGGCTGTCGGATTACTCATTGATGATGCCATTGTGGTGATAGAGAACATTTACCGACACATGCAGCAGGGAGAGGAGCCGTTTGAAGCGGCGCGTCATGCGACCAGTGAAATCGGTCTTGCCGTGATGGCGACAACCTTCACGGTTGTTGCGGTGTTCGTGCCTGTGGCCTTTATTCCCGGTATTGTGGGACGATTCTTCTATCAGTTCGGAATTACCGTTTCAGCCGCCGTAGTGGTTTCACTGTTCGTTGCGTTCACGCTTACCCCAATGTTAGCGTCTCGCTGGCTGCGCAAGGAAGACGAGGAGTTGAGCCCGCGGGGAAATCTACTGCGAAAAGGGCTCTACTATTTCAATCATTTCTTTTCTGTAATAAGCAACCGTTATCAGAAGGCTATCGCATGGTGTTTACAGCATCGCAAGACTGTGGTTGCAGGAGCGATTTTCGTTTTCGTATCCAGCATCTTTTTCATGCGTTTTCTCGGTTCGGCCTTCTTTCCCTCATCGGATATGGGCGAGCTCTACATTGTTGTGGAAGCCGCGCCGGGAAGCTCCCTTGAACAAACCAGCGCGATCTGCTCGCAGATCGAGTCAATCATGCGCGAGCGTCCGGATGTTATTTCGACCTTAACGACCATTGGCGCGGGCAATGATCCGGTTACATTGGGAGAAGTATTTGTTAAAACCGTGAAGAAAACCGAACGCGAGCAGACCATTGAGGAGATTGCAGCGGATGCACGCGGCAAACTCTTGAATATTCCGGGTGCGACCATCGGCTACCAGACATCCTCGGGACCGGGAGGTCATGGCAAGATCGTTTCCCTTTCAGTTCGTGGCGATGACATAGCGACTCTGAAGAAACTGTCAGATCAGGTGGAGCAGATCGTACGTAACACGCCCGGAGCGGTCGATGTGACCAACAGCTTGGAAGCATCCAAACCGGAGTGGAGAATTCGTATTGATCGGGATCGCGCTTCTGACCTCGGAGTGGGAGTTGCATCCATCGCCTCCACTGCGAGATCCATGGTGGACGGTTCAGTGGCGACCACATATCAGGAGGGAGACAACCGATACGATGTACGGGTGCGTTTGCAGAAAAGCGATCGTACCAGTCTGGATAATATCAGTACTCTGACGGTAAAGGGTACGAAAAAAGACTCTGATAGCCGGGATATGTTGGTTCCCCTGCAGAATGTTGCTTCCATCGAGGCCGCATCGGGACCGACCAAAATCAACCGTTATGATCGTCAGCGTGCCATTAGCGTTGAGTCCAATCTGTCCGGCCGAGTGATGGGTGATGTGGTGAAGGATGCGATGAAGGACATTAAGCAACTGAAAGTTCCCTCGGGTTACAGTATTGGAGTAACCGGTCTGGGCGAAATGCAGTCGAAAGCCTTTGCCGATATGATGATGGCATTATTGCTGGCGATTGTGTTTGTTTATATCGTGCTGGCTGCGCAATTCGAGAGCTTCCGTCATCCTTTTGCCATCATGCTGGCTTTACCCATGTCGCTCATCGGCGCCGTCTTTGCTTTGCTGGCATTTCACAGCTCGCTCTCGGTGATTTCGATCATTGGTATCATTATGCTCATGGGACTGGTGACGAAAAACGGCATTTTGCTCGTGGATTTCGCCAACGTGCTTCGCAGGCGCGGACTGGAAATGAATGAAGCTCTGGTGAAAGCGGGCGCCACACGATTACGACCGATTCTGATGACCACTTTCGCGATGATCTTCGGTATGATTCCCGTGGCCTTTTCTTTGGGCGAAGGCAGCGAAATGCGTTCACCCATGGGTCAGGCAGTTATCGGCGGTTTGCTTACATCGACCTTGCTGACGTTGTTTCTCGTTCCCGTCGCCTATGCAATCATCAGTGATTTCTCATTCCGTAAGCTATTCCATCGGCGAAAGCGAACATAAGATAGCATGAACAAAAGAGTATGCTTTCTCTCCGCCGAAGCATACTTTTTTTATATGCGACTGCAAACGCAGCACCATCATCCTTGTAAACAGGATAAGATTTCCGCCGTAACGGCTTGAGGTCAGGGAACTACCTCAATTGCCATGATCACGGGCAAAACACCAGCAGACCGTTGGCGGGAATTGTAATAGCAGCCGAAGCGGGTAAGTCGTGCATGGGATTGCCATAGGCTGCCACAACTCCGCCGTTGCCGGCGGTGATGATCTTGCCACCATGCTTCTTCAAGAACTTGCCCGCTTCTTTCAACGTTGCTGGATTGATTGCGGGCATTGCTCCTCCGAACGCTTAGAAATACGCCACTCTATGCTTGTGACTTCCTTAGATTAGAAACCCACAATACTCTCGTCTCGGGCCAGCGATTTTCGTTTCACTTCCTGCACAATTGGGTCATTTCGCCGGAAAAGGAGAAAGCAGTGCTTGGAATTTCGCAGGAAGTCCTTACGAATGTCGCCCCATCTCTTCGACCAGACCGGTTGACGTCCATAAGGAGAATGATCCGCCAGAATAAGCCACACAACTTGTGAATTAGCACCCCTGGCATAAACATCATCGGGATCTTTGGCGCCCTGGTACCAGCCGCACACGAGATTGTAGTGTTTCTCGAGATGATACACCAACACCTGTCTTGGATCCTGGATGATGCGCTTGATTCTTCCCAGAACACTTGCATTGTTTTGCCAGGTGCGAACATCCTTTGCATCGAACTCGCGCGACGCTGTACCCTCGCATCCACGCCAGATGAGGAAATGACTAAAGAAACGAATGAGATCCCTATTTCCCGGATTGTTCACGATAGAACGGTCATCGGGAAATATCTCCTCAAGAACTGACCATATTTCTCGCGGAGTGTAGAGACCATAGTCCTCTGCATACAGGTAGTTGATTGCGCATGCTAAGCTGGCAAGACCGCACTTCTTCTTAAACTGCGGCCACGTTGTGTACTGAACAATCTTTGTATTGAGATGCCTGTCAGGAAGACAGAGTCTTGACATCGCTGTATCCTTTCTCCGCGCCATCACGCAAACCGGCATGCTGACCAATCAGGGCGCCGTTCTTCACTCTCCGAATGATCATCGTCAAACTAAATAGCCCGAATCACGGCCATACGGCACGTACTGCGCTGGCAGCAATTTTTGCTGTGTCTGTTGTGAAAGTGCCAATAGATGTAGTCCTGCCACCGCCGTCACCCTCGCGGATGATGGTGATGAAGGTGGTATCGAAGGATACTGCCTGGCCTAATGGCCCAGCAAACGGCTGACCTTTCCACCCGCAAACTGACCGAGAAAGAAAGCACCGATCAAGACGGGAAATGTGATGAACCGCCAGCCGAGTCCGCCATAGAAGCGCAAAGCGACGATCAACGGAACAGGCAGATGGATGGCCAGAATCCACTGCCATGAAAACTTTCGGACCCTGGCTCGCCAGAAGCCAAATGGCAGGTTCAAGAAAAGAATAATCGCTGCAACAAACCACAGTCCCATGAAGTTCCTTCGTCGCGGCATTATGAGCGTGGACACACTTTTGCGATGGGGATGCTGCTGGCGCAGGGGCTGTTGTTATCATCTTGCACAACGATGCGCGTAGCGCGACCCTGTGTTTCCGAATCAAGTGGCGGCGTTGCCTGCTGTCATCTTCGCTATGATCGTGATAAAGGTAGGGGGCCGAATCCGAATGATCCGTAGGTCTTGTGGCGCCCCTTCACGGCCGCCTGTCCACCGCCATCTCCTGTCATCCTCGCCGATGATGGTAATGACCAACCGTCGTCAGACCGAACACCACTGTCTGCCATGCCGATGATCGTGGCAACCTCTCCGCGAAGTTCCGCCAGTGTGGGGCAAGAACTCTGACGGACTCACCTGCTGCGTCGCCGCTGCAAATAGTGATCGAGGCTCAGAACACCCGAACCGTTGGCAGAGATGAACAGGAACAAGAAACAGTAGAGCACAGCCAATTCACCATGGTTCACAACGGGCAGCAGCCCGCCTGATGCATGGACGGACCAGTAGGCATAGGCCATCTCACCGCTGGCAATGAGCGCGACCCAGCGAGTCCACAGGCCGATGGCAATCAGGATCCCGCCGAGGAACTCAATTGGCCCGGCGATCACCACGACGTGTAATGGAATCTCGCCGCCTGCGGGCGGGACCCCGAAGAGCTTCTGTGAACCATGCCAAAGAAAAAGAAAACCAGCTACAATTCGCAGAAGGGCGTAGATTTGCTTCTCGTACTTACCAATGAACATGGCCATTGATCTCTCCTAACTGAATCGGCGGCTTGCCGCCGTTATCATCGTGCTCTCCCCCCCCATGAAAATGATGTTACCATTCGTTGTATCGGGTTCAATAGGGAGGATGTTTTGGTTCCCACTTCGAGTTATCAAGATGTGGTCAGCGTGTGTCCCGGCCAATAGTCTGAGCCGGCGGTCGCGTTTTCATCTTGTCGTTGGCTCCTTGCGGACGGCGTCTTGTTCAAAACACAGTGACTGAGAACAGCTCGCGGTCCCACGATTCTGGATTACTTGGATATCAGCACAACTACACTTCGGTCATTCACAAGAGAGGTGCTTCCGGCAATCAACGGCTCTTGGCTATCATCCGCGATGTCTTCCGGCGACAGGCATCCGGTATCAATCGCGCGGTACCATTGTCGTCCGACGACGGAGGGGAGTTCAAAGGTGAGGGGACTCCAATACATATTCGCCATGACATGGATATCCGCGTGGTCACCCTCACCGCCAAGGGTGAAAGCGAGTGCGCGCGCCTCGCTGTCTCCCCAACCGGGTTGATTTAGCATGCAGCCATGCCAGGAAATGTCCGGTAAGCCGCGACCATTCACTGTTCCGTCGAAGAATCTGCCGCGCTTCAGCTCGGAGTGCTGTTTCCGGAAGTTGATCATCATGCTGAAGAAGCGGAAGATTTCGTGGTGGGTTTCCAGATCGCCCCAGTTGAACCAATTCTGCTCGTTATCCTGGCAATAGGGGTTGTTGTTGCCCTGCTGTGATCGCCTCACTTCGTCGCCCATTAGAAACATGGGGACCCCCTGCGAAAGAAGAAGCAATGCGCAGAAGTTCTTGATCTGACGTCTTCGCAAAGCGTCTATTGCCGGATCGTCGGTTGCCCCTTCGACGCCGCAGTTCCAGCTTAGGTTATCGGCAATGCCGTCATGGTTCCCTTCACCGTTGGCCCAGTTGTGCTTCTCATTGTACGACATCAGATCGTTGAGGGTGAACCCATCGTGGCAGC
>Ga0315289_10009004_pt1 | contig 14405 bp, 9 predicted proteins | sample YL17G11_40_MG_FD_203452 | JGI IMG/M metagenome (GOLD analysis project Ga0315289, IMG submission 203452) | Sediment microbial communities from Yellowstone Lake, YNP, Wyoming, USA - YL17G11_40 | ecosystem: Environmental > Aquatic > Freshwater > Lake > Sediment | place: USA: Wyoming | collected...
AAATCAACCCTCATTTCTGATCCACCTGACAGCATGGCGTTCTGCGGCGATAGTATTGAATTTAGAGCCGGTCAGGGCGTGAACCATTAATAGTATCAATTTATCATTATCTGATCCTATTAATGGCTCAGTGCCGGATTTGTTCCCATTCGGCATCCCTGCCTTTTCCGAGTGAACGAATCCTCTTGTTTTTCGAAAGCACCGATAGCGCGCGTTTTACAGTCGGATAGCTGACTGAAGGGCACGCTCGCTGTACGTCACTGATCTGAAAATGGGTCGGAAGGCGCAGAATTGCATTTTCCACCATTTCGCGCTTGGCGCCTTGCGTTCGCGTAATAGTTCCAACTCGGGTCTCGAACTCCTTGTAAGCCGCTATTATCATACCTTGGAAATAATTCCACCATGGCCTTAGATCATGCTCGCTTTTATGCCATCCTTGAGAGCTTTTATAAAGGGCATCATAATATGTCTCTTTACTTTCTTCAATAATACGTTCCATACTTATATAGCGGCCCACCCCATATCCCGATTGATATAACAATAGGAGCGTCAACAGTCTGCCAATGCGGCCGTTGCCATCCATGAAGGGATGAATACATTCGAAATCAAGAATGAATGAAGCAATAAGGAACAGCGGATCGCTTTTCCCGGAATCAAGCGCTTGCGCGTAGAGCGAACAGAGCTTTGCGATATATTCGGGAGTTTTTAGCGCTGAAACGGGTTGAAAACGAACTACCTGTTTTCCATCTTGTCGTATTTCATATATTGCATTGTCTTTCTGCTTCCATGATCCGGCTTTTTCTTCTGCATACCGGTACATTTGTCTGTGAAAACCCAGAATAACCGTTGGAGAAATGCGATAGTTGTCCGGTCGGGCATGGATAGACGCAAGAACATCCCGGTAGCCGGCGATTTCCTGTTCAGAACGGTCGGCCGGTTTTGCTTTTTTTAAAACGAGATTATCTATTCTGCCTGCGGCCGCTTCAATGCCTTCCATCCGATTCGATGATTCGGCACTTTGGATGATCGCTGATTTGCGAAGGCTTTCGAGAATCTCAGGGGCTTGATATTTATAGAGCGCCTCGCGTCCGCGAAATTCGCCGATAATGCGAATGGTCTTTATGGTAGCATGATTGATGGGCGTATCAAGATAATATTCGTATTCAAAGGATTTCATTCGTATAGCCTATATTCCGGGCGGAAATAGCATTGCGCCTTAGCCTGTCTTTTTCCCCGCGGCCCCCAAAACGTCATCAATCCCCTTGAGAAACTGGTTGAGCGTGGCGGCTTCCAGAAGCGATACCGGCAATTCGACGTCCAGCGCGATTTCCAGCCGCGCAAGAAGCGCGATGAATTGCATTGAATCAAGCACCGCGTTCTTGCGGATGTCCTGATCGGGGTCGATCGTTTGGGGGTCTACGTTGATTTCAGCCTGAATGGCGGAAAATATCTTTTTACGGGTTTGCTGGTCCATTGTGGAATGGGGGTCCCTTCACGGTTGTTTGACGGATTAGGCGCTCTACTGGACGGATCCATCCCTCCGATATGTAAAATAATTAATTGTCAGGCGGGTGTAAAGGGAAAAATGCAAGGAATGCGGAGTTCACGAGTTTAAAAGTTCACGAGTTGCAGAATTACAGAGCAATGGAGTGACAAAATGCGGGGTGGATGCTTGGGCTATCTTCCTGAATTCTGCCGGCATTTCACTGTTTGCTGCTTACCGTTTACTCTCTTTTGCCCACCTTGCCGCATATTCCCGCAATTCATCATCCGAAAACAGCTTTTTCCCCTGCGCAAAGACAGGCCGGATCGGGGATCCCGGCGCGATACGGGAGAGAAAGAGGTCCAGCTTTTCCCGGCTTATGTTCCCGCGTCCCCAGGAGCAGGGGAGCGCTGGATCGAGTGCGATAAGGAAGCCTTCCACCTGGCAAGCGTAGAAAAGGTTGGTCGCGGGCAGATCGAGGTCTATGCCGGCATCGATCTCAAACGGGATGGACAACACACCGCCATGATACGCGAACATGTCCGGTCGCGGCGGGCAATCGAGCTTCACATTGCATGGGGCGGATGCGTCGCAGACGATGGTCCTCGGCGCGAAATCGCTGAGATTGAAGAGTTCCTGATATGCGCTGGTGGCAAAGATGATCATATCCGCGCCCTGTACTGCTTCGCGGTTGTCGGAAAAAAGGTCGATGGACGCGCCGGCGATCGAACGGTATTTTTCCGTGACCTGCCGGAGCTTGTCCATGCCCGGCGCGCTCAAACGCAGGTGCGCGACCTTGTCGCAGAAATATCCCACGCATCCGGAACCGATATCGCCGGATGCGCCAATGATCGCCATGGTCGATCGCACCAGATCCACGCTTAAAATCGATGCGATCTCTACCATGGATGCGATGATGGTCGCGGCGGTCAGGGTATTTCCGGAGGTGAGTCTGATCCGGTGCTTGTCCGCGACACGGTGCTCCTGCCCTTGCAGGATGATCGATGTGAATCCGCCAAGGGACGCGATGGTGCATCCCTGTTGCGCGCCGATGTCGAGGGCCTCCTCGATTTTTTCCGTGATCCGGCGCAGATGGATTTCGCGCATCTCCGGTAGAAACGGCACCATGAGCATCGTCGCGTCGACCATTGGGCCATTGGGGATGCCGAGATTCGAAAATTCTTTGACGATATAGGGCGAAGTCCACTCGAAGAGTTTGATGATAAGCTGGTCACGGTATTCTTTTTCGGGCTTGAGTACCCGCATGTAGGCGCGGAATTGTTCGATGCTGGCAGGATGGCCGACGAAGGCGACTTTTTCAGCAGCGGGCATAAATGGTTATTCCACGATGCTCCTGAGGGGGGATGCGATCACGGGCGTTTCGGTGCCTTGGCCGGCGCAGTGCTGCACTCCGCTAAGCGCCCTTGAATATCAGAGCGTGAATGGAAATTAATTATTATACGCCGCGATGCCCGCTTCTTCGACCAATGGCAGGCCTGTATTGGTCTTTCGCGCGCTGATCAGCTCCCGGGCCAGCTCCTCAACTTTGCGTTCGCTGAGGGCTTCCTGGAACACCACGCGCACATTGGGGCCCTGATTGTCGCGATATACAGCTTCGGGCGCGATTGTGATGTCGCGAATGGAGAGATCGTTCTGCATGGTCATGTCATCGCGCGTGAAGAGCTTCATGCCTTTTGCCGACAGGTCGACCACCAGCGCATCGATGACGCGGCCGCCATGCGTAACGCCGGTGAATGAGTCGATGGCAAAACGGCGGTGCGTGCGCTCTTCTATTGCAAGCCTGGAGGCCTGGGCAGCCAGAGCCGCGGTAATGGCGTCGAAATTCGTCTGCATGCGCTGCTGCAGGGCATCGCTGTAATGCTCTTCTATCACCGGTATATCGAGCGAATATTCCAGATCAAAGCGGATGACCGGGCAATTCTCTTTTCCATCGTCGATGCACCAGGCGCCGGCAAAATGGTCGAAATCGCCATCACGCATGGAACGAAAGAAAATATGCCGTTGCGCTGCATCGAACTGTTCTTTCTGGACCCAGGAGAGAGGCGCGCCGTCGAATGTGACGTCCCATGCCGAGATACCAAGGATGTCGTTGCGCTCGCGGACCGTGACCTTGTCTACATTTTTGGCCAGCTTTGGATATGCGGCAAAATCGACGAGAAGGTCCCACACGGAAGATTTGCGGACCGGCTCGTGTATCGCAGCCAGGGAGGTGATTTTTTTCAGGCTCATGGTGGGGTTCCCTTGCGAATTGAGGTTAACCGCGGCTTTATTTTTATTCGATCTGAATTGAAAATAATTCGCGCAGGGATAAAAGCAAACCGTTTTTTTTGTTTGGGTACCCGCGGTTGGCGCGGGTCGGCAGAATTCCACTATGTCAATATTTTTCGCAGGGGCGTTGCAGGCAACGCCTCCCGGGAAACAGTATGACAAAGAAGAATCCATGGGATGCCGGGGTTTCGCCCCCGGCCGACGACCAAGGGGTGTTCTCCAGCGAACCCCCCTTGGAACCCCGCGCCGCCGATGAAATAGGCGGTGCGCCAGGACGCCGAAAATGCTATTTTATCACATGCGCGCGAGGAAATTGACTTCGCGGAGTCTGCTGATCACCTGATGCAACGCAACAAGCCGATATGAAAAAAGCGCAATTCGTCTGCCCCAATTGCGGCGAAGAGGTCCCGGCCAATGCCAAGGCATGTCCTCATTGCGGGTCGGATGAAAAAACCGGATGGTCGGAGCATATCTATATGGACGGCATCAGCACGCCGCTTGAGGATGATGAGTATGATGAAATTCTGGAAAAAGAATTTCCCCATGAGCGTCCCATAAGAAGGCTCAAAGTATCGTGGATCGCAATTGTCGGGGCAGTGGTGCTGGTCCTTTTTCTTCTCGGTTTTCTCCGCGGGTATTTCTGATCAAGCGCGATGGAAAGTCGGTGAATCGGATAGGAGGAGTAGGACAGCCGACCCACCGACTACCATATACGCGCTGTATTCCATTTAACCGCCGAAAGCGGGAAATATCGAACCGCAGAATATCGAATCTCGAATTTCGAAGGTCAGAAAAATTTGCGACATGATCCGCAGCCGCCTTTGTAACTTCGAGATTCCGCGGTTGGATATTCGATATTTTCCGTGCTTTCTTATTTCCGTACCCCCATATTCACAAACACCGGCTTCTGCTTCTGCGCATAATTCTGCCGGCCGTTGTTGACGACCAGGGTCAGATAAATGATCCCGCGGTATACGCCCGGCGCGCACTTCCTGGGCTGCTCGCCGATATCGGCGTTCGGGTCCGGGTCCACCAGTCCGCCCCACCAGAACGCGATCGTCTTCGACTCTCCCGATTTCCAGTTCTGGTTCGATGGCTTGGCGCTCCATTCGTTGCCAGCCGCAAGCAGGTTATCGTTATCGCGGTGATAGACCAGGTTTCCCGCAATGTCATACACTTTGAGTTGGGCCTGAATGTTCACCACCGTCAGCTGCCCCAGGCTTGCCGTGGTCTGCGGCGTGATCTCCACGCTGATGATAGTCCCGCCGATATGCTGCAGAACGACCCTTTCCGCGATAGTCTGCTGGTCGTGCAGCAGGAGCACGGGCTCCTGGTAGGCTATGGACGGCGGGAACGGATTGGGTCCCTGCGACGCGATCATCTCCTTCTGGAGCACGATCGTCTTTCGCTTGACGTTATACGGCTGCGGCACGTTGCCCTTGAGCGCGGCGTTCGGGTCGATGAATTTATTGATGTTGTCCACGGTCTGCAGCCTGATGATTGACGGATCGGTGATGGTGACGATGTTCAGGTAGTGGTAGTTTTCCAGCCGGAGCGTGTCCGGCAGCGCAAAGACGATCTGGGTGCGGCGGACATTGCCGCTTATGATGTCTTTTTCATTGGTGCTGACGCTCGTGATGAGTTTGATCGTGGCGCTGTCCAATGCCGTCGGATCAAGTGTGAAAGAGCCGTCGGAGTTCTGGCGCCAGACATTGATGATCCGCGAAAGCGAATCCGACGCCGAATTAAAGCTGCTGCCGTCGTAATGCAGGATCTCTTCGCTGAAGTTGACCGTGACCGTGGCGATGCCGCCTTTGATCTCTTCAATCACGCTCCACACCACCGGCGGGGCGCCGTCGATCAGTACATCGGGATTGGACGGATCGCCGGTTATACCATTGACCCCGTTTATCATGATCGTGGGCAGCCACGCGGTCTGCGGGACCAGGGAGTCGCGCCGGTTTTCCTGCAGGACGATATAATACACGCTGTCCTGGGCATTGCCGCCTGCCGGCCGGATATTTGTGATTGTAAAGTCGGCGCTGATCAGACCTTTCTGATAGGCGATGTCTATCGAAGCGATGTCGGCGTCGGTCAGCGTGACCAGTTTGTTGAAATGGACTTCCAATCTGTCCAGATAGCCGTTCCCGGAAGTATCCTGCGAAATGACCGCCGTATAGTTCGCCGGAGGCGCCGTGATGGTCAGGCAGACCGAATCGGCCGCGGGCGGATGAACGGCGGCCGAAGCTTTCAGGCACCCTGCTTCAGGATAGAGCACGCTGTCGGTTGCATAGATAATAAAGGTGCCGGTCGTGGGGAACGGCTGATGCAGGTTGCCGCCCACCGACCAGTTCGCTATCACCGGGCCCAGCGGATTGCCCCAGGCGTCATAGCCTTGCGCCATGACGATCATTTTGTCTGTCGGCGCATTCAGCGGCTTGGTCGCGGGCAGCGGGGTGCCGTTCTGATCGGTGAGTACGATCGAGTCCACGATCCCGGGCGAAAGAGGGAATCGGGCGGTGGAGGCTTCGATCATGCCCGTAGCGCCGGCCATGCGGACCCACAACTGGTGCAGACTGTCCGGGTTGGACGGCACATAATACAGCGTCATATACGTGGTGTCAATGCCGTTTGCAAAGCATTGGGCGCTTACCTTGGCCGCCTCCGCGGGCCGCAGATTGACGGCGCCAAAGCCCTCCACGGCATTGGCCATGGCCGGCGCCTGGTCCGGGCGCATGATGATGTCCTGGTAAATATCGTTGCCGGACCCCTGGCCCGGATAGCACCAGGTCCCAGGCACCAGGCCGTCGGTGTTATAGATGCGCACCACGGTCCTGAAAGGCTGGCCTGCTCTATAGGCCGTATCGGCAAGCTCAAATTCCACGCGCGAGGGAGCCGCTCGTGTTATATAAATCGGCACGGTGTCCGGGACCGTACGGCTTTCGTCCGGGTCCCATACTATGAGTTTTGATGTGAGCGGCGCTGTGGGCGCCGTCGGACTGAACGTCCATTCCTGAGCATCGCCTGGCGGTACGGGGATGGCCACTGCCGGTCCCGCGGTCAGACGCCAATTCGCGTTACTCACCGTCATCCAGGTGCCGGCGGCATTGGACGGCTGGCCTTGCACTTCGAGGTCGCGCGTTTCGTCGGTGGTCATGCCGATGGAATCCACGGGTATGTTCGTTCCTTTGAGAACCACACGGAACTTGGTAAAATAGAAATTGATGAGCACGACCTTGACACTGTCGGGCTTTACGTTCGGGTATCCGACGGGCATGGCCGGCTCCGACGCGATGACCCAGGCGGAATCGCTTCCCGCCGCCGACGGCCCGCGGCTTGCATACGAGATCCACTTCTGCGATCGCACTGGTGAGGTAACGCCGATAGACGCCGTCTTGTCGCTTGTCCAGCCTGCATTGGCGGCCCTTCCTTTGAACAGGGCGGTATCGCACAGGTTATTATACGCGTCGCGGTAAAAAGCGTACGCTTCGCGTGAGTTGTTGGTGTCTGCATTGATGTAAATACGCGTCAGGTTGTCCGGCGTCCACAAATCCGGCGTGGAGTCGTTTTCAATGGTGATGTGATCGGGCGGTCCGGGTTTGACATAGATCCACGCGGTGTCGTACACATAGGTTTTAAACGCCGAATCGTATAATGCGGCAACGACCGCTACTTGACGAAACGCACGAGTCGCCGTCACCTGAGAAACGGCCCCGGTCGCCGCGGTGAGCTGGTCGCCCGGCCTGGTCTGCGAAGCCAGAAGCGACCAGGAAACATTAGATGCAAAGCGGTTTTTGGTTTCCTGCGGCAGGTCGACAGGCAGAATGTCGGCGCTGAGCTGCGCGAACAGGCCGGCTGTGATGGTATCGGCATTGGCGCGGATTGAGATGCGGACGGGTTCGAGCGTGTGCGTCAACGAGGCGAACATGATGGCGTCGTACACGAGCTGTTGCGCGGCCGTTGCATTGACAAGGTACTGAGGTTCCAGGGAGAGCGAAACCGCGCGCCGGATGACTATCCGGCCCTGGAATGACATGGTGTCCTGGAACACGGTGATGGAGGTATAGCGGTCGACGGCGCCTACGACGCCGCGGGGCGACTCGTCGGAGCCGTCGCTTGTTGCATTATAACCCTGCTGGTAGCCGAGGAATGCCACCTTGTTCGCTATGCCCGGTTGCAAAGAGAAATCGTCCGGGTCCGCTTCGCAGCGTCCGGCGGCGCCCGAAGGGTTCTGAACGGGCTTGAAATAGGCCTTAGGCACGCCGAGTATCCTGGTCATGTTCCGTACGACGCCATTGGCAAATGGATATTTCGTTGAATCGACGAACTGGTCGCGGCTGGGCGTAACGCCGATCCACAGCGAATCATTCGCCTTATCAAGCCACATGGCGCTGCCCATGCCGTCGGCAAAATTGCTGACCAGGTTCATGCCGAAAACAGTCTGCGCCAGCCAGGCGGCGTCGTCGCCGATTTCCACCACGCCGATGTAGTTCTGCACCGCCCAGTTGAGGATGCTAGCATCGTTCTGCCCGTTATTCGAGCCCCACCCGGCGTTTATATGCACGATCACATGGGGGAGTCTGCCGGGCCAGAGGTTCTGGGCCATGGCCAGGGTCGCGGTGGCCGTGCGCAGGATTTTGACTTGATGAACATACGTGGTGTCGAGTGATTGGACCACAAACTCCATGGTCTGCCGGCCCACGGCTGGCGGGGGGCAGAGGCCATCAGGATTGTTCCAGAGAATAACAATGCGCACAGTATCTTCATATGTGGGGTCGACCGGATATGGTACCCGGGCAAGCGCGGCGGCGCTCGCGGCGAAAAGAAGAAAGGCGAAAAGGCGGAGAGAATGCTTCATGGGGTTCCTCCATTGGTCCGATTCGGTCACTCAAGCGATTAATGCGGGAGATCGGCAGCGCGAAGGTTTTGCATAATGTCCGATTCTCTCCGGTCAATCGCTATCTATGTATTCCGCCGGCCTGGCGGCCGGCATGGGTATCGTGCCGAATCATGCGTGCGGAGCTTCCCCCAGAACTCCGGCCATGGTCCGAATTTCCTTATTAATTTATGTGGAGGAAACGTATATTCATAATTGAATACGGTTCTCTGGTTTTATAACGTGTATTTTTATCACGGCGCCATGAAACCCAGCCTTTTCCAGAATATCGCCGCACGCCTGCGGAAAAAACTTGCCGATGATCCCGCGTATCATCCCGGCGCCGTGGACGATATGCGCCGCGAATTCGGCGTCTCGCGTTCCACGATGATAAAGACCGTGCGCCTGCTTGAACAGTCGGGCGAACTCGAATCCTTCCGCGGCAGGAAAATCATGCGAGCGGATGGCGCCGCAAAAGCGGAGGAACCGCCGAATGCGGTCCGGATGATGGCGGCGACAATCCGCGCGGCAATTACCGAGGGAGAATTGCGCATCGGCGACCGCCTGCCCAAATTTGACGCTTTCCGCATTTCGCATCGGGTCGCCAAGGCGACCGTATCGCAGGCCGTGCGCCAGCTTTCCGCGGAAAAGCGAATACATAAACGCGGAAAGTACTGGATTATCGGGCCGGCAATACGAAGCCCCAAAAAGCCCGTTGCCGGCGGCTCGGACCACCAGCCGGTATTGCTCTTTTTCATGCGCAATGAATATGATTGGACCGTCTTTTTCAATGATGCTTTCACCATGACGTTTTCGCAGGCTTTCCGCAGCGAGGTGGAGCGTTTCGGCGTGCGCATCAAGCTCGTTATCTTTGATTCCGGGACCGATGCGGTGCCGCATACCCTTGAGCAGGTGCGTGCGCTCATCAAGCAATGGGACGACCGGTATCGCGGCGCGATCCTCGCCGACACCTGGCCCCGGCAATTGCCTCTCCGTCAATGGCTCGTTACGCTCTCGGACGAGGGAAGGAAGCCGGTCATCTATTTTGATTCTGTCAACAGGGCCGCCGAATTTTCGCGCGATGCGCTCCCCATTCCGCGGTTCTACCGGTTTTTTTTCGACGAAGCGGTCGCGGCCCGGCGCGTGCTGGAGCATCTGTACAATCTGGGACATCGAACGATCGGTTTTCCCACCTTTGGTCCTGCGCGGCACACCTGGGCCCTGGCCCGGCTTGCCCTGCTGCGAAGGCAGGCGGAACATTTTCCCGGTTGTCGCATCGAGACCGCCCAGCTTTCTGAACCGTTCTGGGACCGCATGCGCGCGCATTCGGGGTTTTACCGGATCTGGTATCTCATCCGCCGCATACAGGAATACGTCTCCTTCCGCCGCTCAAGCAGCCTTGCCCACACGCCGTCGCTCAAATCATTGATCGATGCCGGGGCCACCGCCCTCATCGCCATGAACGACCGCGTGGGCATGCAGTATCTCTGGTGGGCCTCGGCCGCCGGTGTCAGGATACCGCGCGATCTTTCCATCATCGGTTTCGATAATATCCCGGAATCCGAAATGATCGGGCTGACAAGCGTGGATTTCGGGTTTTCCCGGCTCGGCTACCTGGCGGCCCATGTTCTGATCGGCGACTTTGAAATCAAGTCCGAGCGCAACGGCGATCTTCCCAGCCTCTGCTCGGTCGTGGTTCGGGAATCCACGGGAAAACGCGGGTAATGGCGGCCCTCGCACAACAGCCGCCCGGCGTCGCGGACAGACCGACTTGATTCCCCAAACCCCGGTCACCTATATTCCTGCGCATATATCCGGCGACTGCTGCATGACCGTATTTCCGGCCCGATCCATCACTCACGAAAGGACCACCCATGCCTTCAAAAAAAATGGCCCCTGCAATCGATCCCTTCCAGATCCTCAAGCTCTATAAATACCTGCGCGTTGTTGACGTATGCGACGGCATGGACGGCATCGGTTATTTCAACGTGGGACTGGTCGATCGTGAGATCCGGCCCTTGTGGGCGGGCCTTAAATTCTGGGGCGTGGCCTTTACGGTCCGCTGCGTTCCCGCCAACCGTCCCATGTGGAAGCTCAATACCGCCGAAGAGGTCGTGGACGCGCATGGCATCTGGTTCAAGGAAATGGGCAACATCGACTACGCAGACAAACTCAAGCCCGGCAACGTGATAGTCGTGGATTCCGGCGGCAGCGGGGAAGTGGGGTTCTTCGGCTCCAACAATGGAATGGGCGCGGTGCTGGCGGGCGCTGTAGGCATTGTGACCAGCGGCTACTGTCGTGACACGGCCGAAGTGATACTTCAGAAGACGCCCATCTGCTGCCGCGCGCGCGGCCGCACCATTATTCCCGGCCGCATCGAAATTGCCGAAGTGCAGGCGAAAATCGGGTGCGGCGGCGCCCAGGTCCGGCCCGGCGACATCGTGGGCTGCGATGACGACGGCATCATCGTTGTTCCCATCGAAGTGGCGGAGAAGGTGGCTGTAGATGCTCGGGCGGTCCTGCTTGCCGACATGCGAGGCCGAAGCGGATTATACAAGCGCCTGCATATGAAGGCGGATGAAACCGTGGATTTTGAGACGGTGGAGCGGTATTATCGGAAATTCTGAACCCAATGTTTTCCCGCACCGCCGCCGCCCTTGCCGTTGCCACCGTGCTCTTCAGCCTGGTGGGCGTATTTGTCAAGCTGATTCATCTCCCGTCCGCCGGCATCGCCCTGGGCCGCGCGGTGGTGGCGCTGATCGCGCTGCTGGGGTTCCTGATGGTCCGCCGGAAGCCGCTGTTCGAGCTCCGCAAACCGGCGGACCTGCTGCCGCTCTGTCTTCTGGGCGTTTTGATGAGCGGTAACTGGTTCTTCTATTTCGCGGCGATAAAGGCGTCCACGGTCGCGGTGGCGGTCATCTCACTGTTCACCTATCCGCTCATCACCGCGCTCATCGAGCCGGCGCTGCTGCGGCAGCGCTGCCGGATTGTTGATTGTGTGGGGGCCGTGGTGATCGTCGCGGGCGTCATGCTGGTCGTGCCGCGGTTCCGCATCACCGACAGCACGGCGCTGGGCGCGCTCTTCGGCGTGATTTCGGCGCTTTCACTCGCGCTGTGCAATGTGCTGAACAAAAAGCTGGTGGTCCGATATTCCTCGATCGAGATGATGGCGTATCAGTTCATGGTTGCGGCGATACTGTTTCTGCCGGCATTGCCGGCGCTGATGAAGCCGATACCGGCCGTGGAGGTCCTGTACCTGGTGCTGCTGGGCGCGGTGCTCACGACCTTTTCGCTTTTCCTCTTTATCAATTCATTCAGATACCTGGCGGCAAGCACGGCCGGCATTCTGACCTCGCTGCAGCCGTTCATTACCGTGGGGTTCGCGTATCTCCTGCTTCAGGAGATTCCCACGATCAGGACGATACTCGGCGGGTTGATTATTTGCAGTACGGTGGTTCTGGTGGGGGCTCAGGCAAGAAAGGGCGGGCTGCCGCCCGCCCCATCGGAATAATGATCCCCCTTGCACGAAAACGCGCAGCGCCCTATAAATCCTGCTGACCGCTGACCTCTGACTTCCGACCCCGGGTTTCCCCGCTTTCCTTATCGCACCATGAGCGTGATGGCGCGGCTCCGGCCGTTTGCCTTGACCGATAGCACATACGGTCCCGGCGTTGCATGCCGCAGGAATGCGTTCATGGGGCCTTCGACCGCACCAACGCCCCGGCGCATACTGACGGATTGTATCAGAGATCCATTGAACGAATACAAATTGGCGGACATCGCTCCGCCGTTCTTCCCAAGGAAGGCGATGTTGATCTTTTCCCCGCCGATGCGCAGGAACATTCCCGCTTCCCGGACATCGGGATTTCGCGCTTCAATCCCCACGAACGGGCTGACCAATGCCGAATCATAGCCGCAATAAAGCGGAATATTGCCGCCGCTGCCGCTGTTTGATGAAGTTAGTGTCTTTAATGTACCGCCGCTTGTTTGCTGGACCAGATTGGAAAAGGAGGTGCCGTTAAAAGAGACCTGGGAAACGCCCGCGGCGCAGAATTGGGCGCCGTTGCCAACGACAAACATCGTCTGGCCGGAGGTTGACGAACTTGCGTAATACATATATCCCAGAATCTCGACTATGCCTTTTTGCAGATCAAGGCTCTGAAATTGCGGCTCGTCTTTCCAACCGAAAATCCTCATCATGCCGATATTCTGTATGATGGTCTTTATATGATTCGCCCCGGCAACGCCGCTGCCGCCTTCGGCATTGTATTGCCATGCCCATACCCGCTGGCTGGCGTTATTAAAGGTGTTGGGCGCGCCGACTATGTCGCAGATATACAGATCGCCGCTCCCGGTGCTGGTAATAAAGCCGGATTGAGAGCCGTTGCAGGACTCGATGATGACGGTTTTGTTCGATTGATCGACGATCAGAACATTGTTAAACCTTTCTATTTTGATCACCGGCTGTGTAAGATCGTTTGTGATGATGAAGCGGCCGGTTACATTTCCGCCGGTACCGACTATCCGCTTGATGTTGCCCCGGACGTAAATATCTCCCACTGCATACTGCCTGCCGGCAGGGACGATGATGCTGGTAATATTGGGATTATCGATGAGCGATTGCAGCGAAGCGCTGTCGCTCTTGGGTGTGGTCCCGATACCGCCTTTATTCTGCCACACGTTGCCCCATTTGGTGGTGTCCTGCTCCCAGGGAACATCGGGCAGCGTCTTATTGGGCAGATTCATGGAATGCGTCGGCGATGTGAACAGGCTCATCTGATTGGTGGAATATTCGGCAAAGCTCATGCCGGAAGGCCCGGTCCGGCCGTTGGTGTTGAGGGCTTTCGAATAGCCCTGGGCCTGGACATTGCGCACAAAAATCTGCGAGGAATTGTCGATGGCCGGATGCGCTGTCGTGCCGCCGGTCAATTGCGCATTCGTCAGCGTCAGATATCCGGTATTCCGCACGCCGATGGCATTGTTTATGCTGATGAGATGATCAACATAAAACGGTCCGCCTTCATTAAGAACGCCCGCGACGCTCGCGTTTTCGACGGTCAGATTTAAAACCGTGACGGAATTGAGCGCATTACACTTGCAGCCGTATTTGAATCCCTTGACATATATGTCACGCATGCCGCATGGCCCTTGTTCTCCGCCGGCGGCGTCCACGCCGACATTGGCCAATCCGTCCTGGCTGATTGTGGCGACGTCAGACATCAATCCGGTATTGTTGGAGTACCAGCGAATGCCGTTGGCGCCCGCGTTATTAGAGGAAACCAGCACGGTCAGATTATGGATGCCGCGCTGAAATTGCTGTGCCACGCCGTCAGCGGCAAAAATCACGGGCTTTGGGGATGATGCATTGGTGAAACTCCCCGACGCCAGCTTGATTACCGTACCATCGCGGCTTTGCCCTTGCATGATCGCTACGGTGACGCATCCGGCGGCCGCGCCGCCGGACCCGCCGGTGCATATCGGCGACATGCGGATGGTGTTACTCACCAGATAGGTCCCGTTCGGGAGGTAGATGGTCGTCCATGTCTGATGATCGTCCCACGCCTGCTGCAATTTGGTGGTGACGTCGGTTTTTCCCGTCTTGTCGGCGCTGTACGGGGGAAGGGTGATGTCCACGATGCCGGACACATCCGTGGGGCCGACTTTGATATGCGGGAAGATGATGTTTTCGGCGAAGGAAATGCAGACAGTTCCGATGCCAATGGTGACGGCAACCCGCATCAGCGTGCGAAATCCGGC
>Ga0315289_10009005_pt1 | contig 14402 bp, 10 predicted proteins | sample YL17G11_40_MG_FD_203452 | JGI IMG/M metagenome (GOLD analysis project Ga0315289, IMG submission 203452) | Sediment microbial communities from Yellowstone Lake, YNP, Wyoming, USA - YL17G11_40 | ecosystem: Environmental > Aquatic > Freshwater > Lake > Sediment | place: USA: Wyoming | collected...
GTCGGTCCAGGTAGGCCAGTCGGGCCCAGTCGCGTGATACCCCTAGGCCCAGTGCCCCCCTGAACCCCAGTATTGCCCTGAACCCCCGTGGGGCCAATCAGACCAGTAGCACCGAGAGGCCCCACTACGCCCGTCTGGCCGGCTACGCCTGTCTGACCCCTCACACCAGTCGTGCCCTGTGCACCAGCAACACCGGTGTTTCCCTGTGCCCCGCCAGCCGGCCCAGTAAGCCCCTGTGCCCCCGTTGCACCAATGATGCCCGACGCGGGACCAGTCGTTCCCTGTGCTCCTACCCCTGTGGACCCCTGAAATCCCTGTGGACCCTGCACGCCCGTCGCACCAGCGGGCCCGGTTACCCCACCGCTGCCTGTGGGGCCATTAGGCCCTGTGACGGCTGGTCCGGTTTGGCCTCTAGGCCCTGTGAACCCGAGAGGGCCGGTGAGACCCTGGAATCCCTGTAGACCCGTCGAGCCCTGGGGACCATAGACTCCCGTTACGCCCTGAAGACCTGTAGACCCGTTTGTGCCTGCCAGCCCAGTATTCCCTAAAGCGCCAGTCTCACCCTGAATACCAGTGATGGTGAGGCCGGCCACTCCCGTCACGCCCTGTGGGCCCGCCACGTTGACTGAGGCCACGCCGTCTGGCGAGTATTTCAGAGACTGGGTGCTTTGGTTAAGCCAAAGCTGATTGGAAGTGAGGCCAGAAGGGTCCCCGGCCAAAATTTGCACAGGTCTTTCGATGTCGCCTTCGGCCTGCTGGATGACGTGTGTGGCAGTGGTCACTTATTCTCTCCTAGAACACTAGTTCTGTAACCATTTGGTTGTTTTGGTTTACGGTCAGTTTCCAGACTTTTGCCGTCTCTGCACACAGAAGGAACAACGAGTCGTTCAGGTTTACGTCATTGGGTCCGGGCGGCGTCACTACTTGGATTTGTCCACCCGTGGTAATTGCGAAACCGGCTTGCGTGGAGTCCGGCTTCGTTACCACCCAATGCGATGGCGGCAGACTTGAACCAGACACCGCGTAGAGACTCCCGTTGGGGTTTACGTAGACCTCCCAGTTGACCGAGTTAACATCTTGGATGACGAAAGCGTTGCCTTGCTCCTCAATGGCCGTAACTGTCACCACCTGGGGTATACCATCTAAGTCATATCTTTCGTTGGTAGCTAGAACCATGTGGTAAGAGGGATAAGCGCACAGGCTGCCTGCATAAGAGGTAGATGCCTGGACAAACGAGTCAAGCTGGTGACTGGTGATTGGCTCGTCCTGCTCGAAGCGCCCTGAGAGAGACAAGCCTAACCAACCGTCTGTCAGCGGGTCTACTGGGTCAGAGTCAAATGTTAGGCCTTGGTCAAATGCAACACCTGAGTCGAAGTGAGGACGACCGATGCCGATGGGGTGGTCGGCGTCGATATAAAGGTCAAAAGTGTAACTAGCAGCACAAATTTCGATGGTGCTGTTGGTTTTTTGAGTAACGTATACTGTTATGGATTTGAAGCATTGCTGCTGAGACTGCTCGGTGAGAAAGCTGGTGCCGAATATGGCGGGGTTATAAAGGTGGCGTTGCAATTCACCCTGGTATTTTATGGCAATTTGGTCTTCCCTAACGCTCACAATATCAAATACATCTGGTTGGGCCGAACAATACCTCATGAAAGCCAACCAGTTGGCGACCTCCAGATTTGGGAGCCACACGTGTGCTTCCTTGCCAGCAAACTGGCTGGAGGTCCTCGGCCATGGGTCCAGGATGGGGTCAATATTGAATGTGTCTTTGTCACAGGGGCGATAGACCGGTGTGCATAAAGTTAGTGCTTTGAGCAGGTCTGTGATGCCGGAAGATAGTCCAACGTTGTGGATTAGCCCACGGGTGCACAGTCTGGTCGCAAGAATCTGCAACGATTGAGTGTCCGGGAGGAGACTCGGGAAACTAATGAATGGTTCTAGTAGTCGGGTGGCCAGGTCAGACGAAATGGCCTGTTTTAATTCATCTATGACCTGAGTAGACACCGAGTAAAGAACCCTGGCAAAAGCCTCAAAGGCTGTAACTATCGGGTTGGCAGTGACAATGACCTGGGCTGAATCCCCTGGGTCATTCAGAGCAGACACAGTAATTGTGTTTCTACCGGGTGACAACTGCAAACTTACTGTGATGACCGAGCTTTGGGCGACGACCGTTAGGGTCCTGGGGTTGTTTCTAGGGTCTACACCCAGCTGAGACGGCGTGGACGACTTAATCTGGATGCCTAAAGCCTGCCCAACTAAGTCGGTAGAAATAAGGAAGACTGTGGGATTCGGACTGTAAGCGCAGACGTCACCGTTTAAACCATAGAAAGTGCCGGCAGGGACCGACCACGGGGGGTTGTCGGACACCATGCCCTGAATGATGGCGTCATAAATCCCGGCCTGCAGAGAGATGGTTATCACGAAGAAGTCACCGTAATGTTGATTAGGGCCGAATTATAGACGCTGATTTCATTAGCCGCGAATGCTAGGACTTCCACGTCCGCCAGAGACCCAGTAGAGCGGTGGAACTGCGTCAGAACGAACGACTGTACCCCCGGAACCTTCTGTCTAACCTGCTGAGCAATGTCGTTTGGGATTACGGTGGTGGTGAAATTGATGAAATTGAACGTTGAGGCTAGATACGCCGCCAGGTTCTTTTCAACGTCTGCCACTGAATAACTCGGTAAGGTTTTAATGGACCCGGTGATGACCGGGTTTACCACAAACGGATATCTAAGCAGAATGTCAGTGTTAAACAGATAAGAATCCCCACCACCAAACACTACGTTGTAAGCGTCCTGCAAAACAGTATTGTAGGTGTAGGTAATAACAACTATGTCCCCTGTTGCAGAGGCTGGCGAAATGACGACGACGTCGGAGGCATTCAGCGAGTAACCAGACTCGAGGCTGCCATCTTTAACTAAGGCCGAAGTGACACCACCAGATACCCCATTGATGGTCACGGTTGATATTGCCAGAGCAGGGACATTAGAGAGAGGGAATATAGTCTGCCCCGAGGTAGCCGTAAAGGTTTCCGTTGTAGTTCCAGTGTTGACCCCAAGAAGGTATATGTCTAGCGCTGGGCCGGCTACGATTCGGTTGAATTCCTGGTTGACTGGTTGAATCACTGACACATCAGAAATCTTGGTGGACAAAGCATTTTGGATGATGTCCGAAATTCCACCTGGACCGCCCAAATTTCTGCCTAATAGGGCGGTCTGAAGTCTTTGAGTCTGAAGACTGGAAGACTCAGGGTCCGATGCCCCTCCCGACTTAACGCGGTTTTCGGTAAGGTCGATGCCAGGGATTGAACTAAGGACTGTGTTTACAAGTAACGGCGGCAACTCATAGGCGGCACCGACACCGGTGGCTTTAACCAACAGCCCTATTTCATAGGTTCTTCTGGTGGGGTTATAGAACAGAGACGGAGACCCAGACGAGATTGTGCCACTAGCGACCACACTGTAAATGAGTGAGCCGTCCTGGTTGGACACCAGGGACCCAGCGGGAATCACCACATCTGAGGTTGGTCTGGAAAACCTCATGAAATACTGAATATGAGAGGACGGCTCCCCGAGTCCGGGAGTCGAGCCATAGTTGGCCAGTGCTTGCTGGATTTCCTGGGGGGTCGCCGACTGGGCGAAATCTAGAGAAAACAGCTGGCGCAGGGACTCGGAGTCCGAACTTGCTTTCGCCAACTGTCCAGACTGTGGTCTGATAAATATGTCTGGAATAGGGCCCTGGGTAGTGTCCAGGGTCGGGTCAGACTCATTGATTGAACTGGCAAGTTCTTGAGAAATCTGGGATGCGGTTTGAGCCACTTTACACCTTTACTATGGCGTCTGCATTGAGCAGATGTTCCAGTGACGTCGGTTTAAGACTGATGAACTGAGTGATACTGGACCTGCCGTTGTTGATAAGCCCAACTTCAAGATAGAATGCTGACACTGTAGTGCTCACAGCCTGAACCACCAACCTGTTGATACGCATCACGCGGTCGGTATCTGTTGATGATGATTGTTTGATGATTAGGCGGTTAACCGCCTCCGTTAGATAGGTTGTAACCAGGGCTGTTGTCACCACCCCACCAGTGGATGGACCAAGTACCACATTCATTAGCGAGTTGCCTTCGCTAAACTGCGGAACATAGGTGGTCAGGACGTGGCGGGCTACGTCTTGTGAGCTTTTTGTGGGGCCCTCCACAATCGACCATTGCCCAGTCGTGGGGTCAGTATATAACAGGCCATCAAAGATTTTCAGAGTTCTCATTGACTTTGGCCCTTAAACGTTCCAAACACGATTTGCCAATTGCTAAGCTCTTGAGCAGTCTGAGTGCTAAAGGCTTGACTGTCGAGGGCACTTTGAATCAGGAGTGCCATGTTTTGTTCGTGAAATGCCAGCTCCTGCTGGATGATGATTTCGTCCATTGGGCGCTGCATTGCCCTGGATACCAGGTTTAGCTCGACCAGGTTCTGAAACCGGTCGTCAAAAACCAAGTTTGCCTTGAAGTCATCAAAATTGCCCGTTACACCCTCAATGTCACTAATCACTGTGGCGGCGTTGTTGGCCCTTAGATTCAGGTACAAGGTGAGAATGGTGTCTCGGTCAATGCTGACAAGCTCTAAATCCTGCAGGTATTGCATCCAAGCCAAGATAGCTTGCTTCTGACTGGCCGGTTGCAGAATTAAGTAGCTCTCAAAATCGGTACTGATTTGGTATTCACTATCAGTATCCGGCACATAATAGAGTGGCAACAGATTGTCTGGCACCGACTGCTGGTCGATGAGGGCTTGTTCTGCGGTGTCAAACTCTATACCCATTGGTCTATCCTAGTATTAGCCTGTGGCTGCAGTGAATGCAGCTGCTGCGAGATTGACGGCCGACACGCTACCAAGAAGAGGCAGGGACGTCGGTAACACGGAACGGGCTGAAAGGTTTAGCTGAGCCGAATTAAAGAACGCAGGCGACCCACCTCCAGAGCAGGCGGCACTGGCTTTAAATTGATTACCCTTTACGGGGGCCGCCGAAAATCCCAAAGACACCTTAACACAGTCCCCGCCCATTGATTGCATCGACAACTGTTTGGTGGAGATTGCAAATTTAAACCCGGCCAGAGCGTCCTGTATTTCCTGCGGAAGGGTGAAGGGCGGCACTGTACAAATTCCAGCCAGTGGGCCGAGTGCAGAGTTTAGGGCCCCGTTGGCTGCGTTAAGCAGTCCGTTTATCAGGTTTACCGGAATGCACAAAATTTTGTTTATCATCTCATTGAGGGTCGAAACAAGTCCTGTGATAAACCCTTGGATTTTGGCCCCGATGTTGTTGAGAAGAGCCAATATTTGGTCCAGTAATGTAAAGCTGATTCCGAGATTGAAGGACACTGCACATTTTAGCAACGAGCTGTCGAATTGCCCACTGCCTGTCAGCGCGTTGAATTTGCTGAGTATGCTGTCCATCTGGTGCTTCATAGGGAGAATTTTGCTTTGCATTGCAGAAGTAATCGCGGAAATGGCGTTTAAGGCAGTCGTGACTACAAGCTGAAGACCATTTAAAATCGATTTGATAACCCCCAAAAGGGCATTTAGCCCCTCCGCTACCAACTTTGCCGCGTAGCTGCCAGAATGGTCATGTGGGTCGGCTGTATTGCCTACGGCGGCTGTAATGCTGCTGTACACTGGATAGGTCGAGGTGACGTTGACATTTTGGTAAATTACAGTTGCCGGAGACGCCAAAGACGACACACCGATAGGCTTGGTGGTAGCTGTGATGGCTACCTCGCCACCTGGAAAAATCTTCTGAGGGAGCCCATAAACCCCCTGATAAGACACATAGGTAGTAAGGAACCCTTGTGCCTTGGTGGCCAGCGCTGCAGCCGCTGACTTTCTGTTGTTAACAGGGTCGTTGGTCGCCAGTGCGACGAGCGCCTGGTTTATGGCCAGCTGAGCCTCGAGAAGTAGCGCCAGCTGAGTGTCCAGTATTTTTTGGTTGTATATCGACGCTGGTACCGAATTGATGTAGCCCGTGGAGGTGGCAGCTGAATTTGCTGGCACGGACAGGGCCGCAGTAACCGCTTTATATACGTCCGAGGGATTGGGCTCTAGGTCCATGGCTGAAATCGCTCGGTTGATGAGCAGTCTTTGGATTTCCGAGTCAGAGTGCTTGACCCGCAGCAGCGCTAGAGTATCCAGTTGGTAGAAAGTGACCACCTCAAAGACCAGTTGATTCATAGCCTTTTTGTGTGCCATGATATAGCCGGAAATTTCCAGCAGCCTAGAGTTTAGAGCATTTGCAATTGTCGACAAGGCGAAGACAGGAATCTGGTTAAGAAGAGTTTGGATAAGTGGTATGGTGATTTTGTTGATATCAGAAGAAATAGTCGAAAATAAAGCCCTGGTGGCTTTAAGAGAAGCAGCATTGTCGACCACACTTTGCCCGGCGAGGAGTGTAGTGAGGAGGGTATCCACACACCCCAGGGCTTTGTAGTCATTTTGCGATTTTGTGGTGGTGCTAACCTGGTTGTAGCAATACCAATGGCTGGCTATCTCTTCCGGATTAGTCAGTTGGAGCAGCGATTTGTTTACTCCCTCTAGGACCCAGTACACCGCGTACTTGTGCGCCCCAGCAGTGACAATATCGTCCTTGGAGAAAGAGGGGTCAAGAGCAGCAGTGGCTGTTAGAATAGTGGCGTCCTCAATGAATGACGGGTATCGGTCAGCCCTTAGCCGGCGCTGGACCACGAAAGTGCTGCCAGATACTCTAAGATTCTGGTTGATATAGGTTTGGGCCAAGTCCAGGCTATAGGAAGAGGAGCGGTAAAGAGACCTAAGGTTACTGATATTTAGAGTGCTGTTTGGCGCGGGTGCTGGCGCGGTCACCGCGTTGGCGGCTATTGCTACAGACGGGTCGGCCCCGGCTTTGATGGCCTTCGCAATGGCAGCGTCCTGGGTGTTTAACACGTTGTACTTGGGTGGTGATGGAGCCGCAGGTTTGGGCGGTGTATAAACAACACCGTCAAAGAGTATAAGCCCAATGTTTTGTAGGGTTTTTTCATTGTCGGTCACTGTGGGGGCCGTCACGGGCAGCCCCACGATGGTCTCTAGCTCTTTTGTGGATGTGAGAGGGGACGCGCCGTCTGTACCCACCCCTGGGGCCAGCATCTGGTTCAGTAAGGCCTCCACGGCGTCCAAACTTGGTTTAATTGCGTCTGCACCAGCGTCTAGGGGCGGGATGTTGTTTTGAAGGATAGACGTGAGGGACTCAGAAATTTGTTGCTGGAGTTTAAAGACTGCCAGTTCGAAGTCTTCAGGGTAAGCGCAGTTTAGGCTGGTACTAGCCACCATAGAAAATTTCCCCACAGTCGCGTTGACTACGTGGGGAAATTAAGCCCTACAGGCTTTCCTCCCCTAGTGAGGTTTCTTAAGCGACACAAACAACAGAGCATCAATGATGTTGTAAGACATGAAGTCTTTATACACTGGGGCCGGGTCGGCGTCATGAGAGTGATGGTGGTCATCGCGTGGGTACACCTGGGTCACGGTTATTCTGGTGCAGGTGGTCCCAATTTCCGCGATGATGGCTTTGTCTTTGGTGGGGACAGTCACTAGGTCTTTGCTTATTACCCGGTACTCAAAGCGATTGAGTGTTGTCAGGTCTGGTCCAATCCAGAAGTGCTGCTCCACCTTCAAAGCTTTGCTAAACGCCTCTGCTTTGGCGTAGGTGGTTACACCCGAGCCATTTTTGAGATTAAACTGTCTACGAGACTCTTTGGGATTAATTTTTTTCTTCATTAGTGACCTGTCATGTCACAGATGAAAGAAAAGTCCCATGCTGTCTGTGTCGTGTCGCCCACGATTACAGCCGATGGTGAGCTACCGTAGAGGATGACTTTGATTGCATAGACTTCGCCTTGAACCATGTTGAAGCGAGTGTAGGCTGATAGATGGACGTCGGTGTCAACAATGTTGATATACTGCTTACCAACGTTGAACCAATACTCATCCGTTCCGCCAGGGCCCGTGCCAACGCGAAATACAGCCGCCTCCACTGCCGTCACGTTCGTCAAAGACCCAATGCCGATTTGCATATCAAAATCGAAAATTCCGGTTGTTGGGGTCACGAAAGTCGACGTCACGAGGTCGAAATCGTTGTTGAAGTCCCATAGGACTTCAGCTGCTGTGACCGTGGTGGCGTCGGTGCCCGAAATAGCCTGGTCTGTTTCGTTTTTGTCTACTGAGACACTTGAATTGTAACTAGCCATAGTGTTCCCTCCTGGTTGTTTATTGTGCTGCCCTTGATACCTCTTTTAAGTAGGTGACTCCTGGTCTAGGGAGTACCGAAAGCTTGCTCCCCAGGATGTGTTGTCTTCGCTGCCATCTATAGTGCAGCTTGGTGATGGGCCCTCAAGAATTATTCTGACATCAAAATTGTGGTCGCTGGAGAAATAACAGTCCATGTCACAGCTAAAGCAGAGTGCTGTTCTGGCCTCGCCAGACCCGATTGGTTTTTCGTCGACAGTGAACCACAACTCGTCGTTTCTCCACACCTGTATTGCAACCTGGGTGCAGTTAGAGAGGTTGCTTACCTGAACGGTGCCATTCAATGTCCATATTCCGTCTAGGGGTGGGTAGAATTTTGAACTGCCCAGGTCTACGTCATGGTTCAAGTCCCAAAGAATTCGGTTGGCGGTAATGAGCACAGCCGTTGTCCCATCGATATCTTGGTCGATGCCATTTTTGTCCAACGCGTAGGAGGACCGGTAGTCCCTCATAATCGACCCCTATTTGTTAAGCTCTGGCTGTTGTTGGGGTAAAGGTGCACGTCATGTAGTCCACCTCTAGAGACCTGGCCGTTGTGCCAACAGACTTGAGAATGAATAGAATCAGTCCAGTGGCATTCGCGACAGCTGTTGGGATGTTGGTCGAAATTGTACCTACCAGACTGTTGGCTATGTAGAAGGTGGCCAGCGTGCCAGCGGCGTTCACCACGATTCTAAGGTTTACGTATCCAGTGGTGGCTGCTACACCTGAGTCTGTCTGGGTTCTGGTGCTTGCCGTAGACGTGTTTAGGGCCCAGTTCCCCGAGACCTGGTTGTCAGTGTAGCTGAAGTAAACACCATCGACTTGGTCAGCAGTGGCAGTATCACCAAATCCTATGAAGACTCGAAACGCCTGGGATGCCAGGACTGAGAGGGTAGGTATTCTTACGTACGCCTCAAAGGTCATTATACCGCCGCTGAAGAACAGCATTTGGGAATTCAGGGTCAACGCCGCTCTGCCAGTTGAAGTGGTACCCGTACCCAGTGAGACTACACCAAAGTTGTTGGCGGAGGCCAGCGTTCCTGGGGCTAGACCTGCGCCAGTGCCAGATGTTGCTGTAGTCCAGCCCAGAGACTGGGTGCCCGTAGCTGACCCGCCAACAAAGTCATCCCGAAGACACACTGTCCTTTTGAAATCTTGGTAGTTGTCTCGCGCACCTCCTGTGCTGACCCAAACCCCGGCAGTGGTGGAGTTGTCTGCAAGTACCAGAGTGGTGCGATTGTTGGGAAACAACTGTTGTAGGACTGTCGCACTGCCGTCTTGAACCTTTATGTCTGTGGCCCCATCATTGATGACCACGTATTCCTGACCGACCAAGAGAGCTGTACCCGCTGGGAGCTTGACTATCTGTCCAGCTGTTGTGCCGGTGAACCTCTGAATCCTCGTTGAGGACGCTGTGAGGGTAAGAGTTGAAGCACTAGTCGCTGTACTGGTCGTGCCAGTCGTCAACCCGGTCTCTACAGACAGGGCGTCTACTGCTGTAATGGTCATTAGTTACCCTCTCCAACAGTTATTGCATGCCAGCTAACTTCGCCAGTTAGTGCCGTAGACGAGTTCGAATTAATGGTGAACCCAGTTGTAGCTTTGCTGCTATAGAACCACGCCCGACTGTCCACTCCGGTGATGGTAATAGTGTAGCTGGTGTTTGGGAAGGCATTGGTGAAAGTCACTGCCGCCGTCAGTGGAGTGCCAGAGAACGACCCCGAAGACACTGTTCCTGTTTTGATTTTCAGACCAGTGATACCAGTTTGTCCCTGTACCCCTGTGTTGCCCAATTCACCAGTCACGCCCTGGAACCCGGTCTGACCCTGGGCACCGGTGTTGCCTAGTGCGCCAGTAAAGCCCTGCAGACCCGTTAGACCCTGAAACCCGGTTGGTCCTTGGAAACCGGTTGGCCCAATAGCCCCCGTATTACCGAGTGCACCGGTTTGCCCTTGTACACCCGTATTGCCCTGGATGCCCTGCACCCCGGTCTGACCAGCAACACCAGTGTTCCCCTGTACCCCGGTAGGGCCTTGTACGCCTGTATTTCCCTGCACACCGGTTTGTCCGTCTACGCCCGTGTTGCCTTGCACGCCTTGTACGCCAGTCTGCCCGGCCACGCCCGTTGTGCCCTGCGCCCCAGTCTGTCCCTGGATGCCTGTAGCCCCGGCCACGCCGGTTTGGCCGGCAACACCAGTCGTGCCCTGCACCCCGGTCTGGCCTTGTATGCCCTGTACCCCAGTCTGCCCGGCCACACCCGTGGCACCTGCAACGCCAGTATTTCCTTGCACCCCGGTCTGGCCTTGCACCCCCTGCACCCCAGTTGTCCCCTGAACCCCTGTGGTTCCTGCGACGCCGGTTTGGCCGGCAACACCAGTCGCGCCTTGCACGCCAGTGGCACCCTGGACGCCCGTGGCTCCGGCCACCCCGGTCTGCCCAGCCACGCCAGTATTTCCTTGCACCCCAGTTTGACCTTGCGTCCCCTGGACGCCAGTCTGCCCGGCGACTCCTGTCGCACCTTGCACGCCAGTCACGCCAGCGACTCCGGTTTGTCCCTGGATGCCCTGTACCCCGGTGGCTCCAGCTACTCCAGTCTGCCCAGCTACGCCAGTTTGTCCCTGTACCCCTGTTTGGCCCTGGACTCCAGTGGAACCTTGGACGCCCTGGACGCCAGTTGCCCCCCCTACGCCCGTCGCGCCCTGTACTCCAGTCGCGCCGGCCACGCCTGTATTTCCTTGCACGCCTGTCGCGCCTTGGACCCCTGTCGCACCTTGCACGCCAGTCTGCCCGGCTACGCCCGTGGCACCCTGGACGCCGGTCGCGCCAGCTACGCCCGTATTACCCTGCACGCCCGTAGCCCCAGCTACGCCTGTCTGTCCCTGTATTCCCTGGACGCCAGTATTTCCTTGCACCCCAGTGGCGCCAGCAACTCCAGTTTGGCCAGCCACACCAGTTGAGCCTTGTACGCCAGTATTGCCCTGAACTCCCGTTGTTCCCTGTACCCCGGTTAGTCCTTGGATGCCCTGTACACCAGTCTGCCCGTCCACACCAGTAGAACCCTGGACGCCGGTTTGTCCGGCCACACCAGTAGAACCCTGGGTCCCTGTGCTTCCTTGCACGCCGGTTTGCCCAGCCACACCCGTCGCGCCGGCTACCCCGGTTTGTCCCTGTACGCCCGTAGTGCCCTGTACGCCCGTACTGCCCTGTATTCCTTGCACCCCAGTCGTCCCCGCGACGCCTGTCGCGCCAGCTACACCAGTTTGTCCGGCAACGCCAGTGGTTCCTTGCACACCGGTCGCACCTGCGACTCCCGTTGCACCTTGTACACCTGTCTGCCCTTGGACTCCTTGTACGCCCGTTGCTCCTTGTACGCCGGTCGCCCCAGCAACACCTGTGGCGCCTTGAACGCCTGTGTTACCCTGGACCCCCGTTGCGCCTTGTACTCCCGTTTGGCCTGCTATTCCCGTGCTACCCTGCACGCCCGTCGCCCCGGCGACTCCGGTCTGCCCAGCTACACCAGTGTTACCCTGGACGCCCGTAGCCCCAGCTACGCCCGTACTGCCCTGGATTCCGGTCTGGCCCTGAATTCCCTGGACACCGGTCGCTCCCGCAACACCCGTGGTGCCAGCAACCCCCGTTTGCCCGGCCACGCCAGTCGTTCCCTGCACGCCTGTCTGTCCCTGGACGCCCGTCGTCCCAGCTACGCCCGTTTGCCCAGCTACCCCGGTCGACCCCTGCACCCCGGTTTGACCTTGGACACCTTGCACACCAGTCGCCCCAGCTACGCCCGTCGCCCCGGCTACCCCGGTCGACCCCTGTACGCCGGTCGACCCCTGCACACCTGTAGCACCAGCAACGCCGGTTTGCCCAGCAACTCCAGTATTGCCTTGTACGCCCGTTTGCCCAGCTACCCCTGTTGCGCCCTGCACCCCAGTTTGGCCCTGGGCTCCGGTAGAGCCCTGCACCCCAGTCTGCCCAGCAGCGCCCGTTGAGCCCTGTACGCCCGTGCTTCCTTGGATGCCTTGCACCCCAGTCTGCCCGGCAACTCCGGTTTGCCCCTGTACGCCCGTCTGTCCCGCGACACCAGTCTGCCCGGCTACGCCAGTGACACCTTGTACACCTGTGTTTCCTTGTATGCCCTGTACGCCGGTCTGACCTGCGACACCCGTTGAGCCTTGTACGCCCGTAACCCCAGCCACACCGGTCTGACCTGCGACACCCGTTGAGCCTTGCACCCCAGTAGAACCCTGAATGCCTTGAACGCCAGTATTGCCCTGGGCTCCGGTAGAGCCCTGCACCCCCGTGGAACCAGCGACTCCAGTTTGGCCCTGTATTCCCTGCACGCCAGTCTGCCCGGCTACACCAGTGGTACCTTGTACACCTGTTGTGCCGGCTACGCCCGTAGCACCCTGCACGCCAGTGCTGCCCTGAACACCCTGAACGCCAGTTTGGCCAGCAACACCTGTTGCCCCTTGCACGCCAGTATTACCCTGAACCCCTGTGGCTCCCTGTACACCCGTCTGGCCCTGCACGCCTTGCACGCCGGTTTGGCCTTGAACCCCTGTGGTCCCCTGCGAACCCTGGATTCCGGTCTGGCCTTGGACTCCTTGAATGCCTGTTGCGCCCTGTACTCCAGTTGGGCCCTGCACGCCTGTCGCGCCTTGAACGCCCGTCGCGCCTTGTACACCCGTATTGCCCTGAACCCCAGTCTGTCCGGCCACACCCGTGCTACCCTGTACCCCTGTAATGCCCTGGATGCCAGTCGCTCCTTGCACGCCGGTAGAGCCCTGAACGCCCTGTACACCCGTTTGGCCGGGCACACCGGTCTGGCCGGCCACACCTGTCGTTCCCTGAATTCCGGTGTTTCCCTGTACGCCCGTCGCGCCGGCAACGCCGGTCTGCCCAGCTACCCCGGTGGAGCCTTGGACCCCGGTAGCACCAGCGACCCCAGTCTGCCCGGCTACGCCGGTGGAACCTTGAACGCCCGTCTCACCCTGTATGCCCGTCTGACCGTCAACGCCGGTCTGACCTTGGACCCCAGTGGCACCTGCAACGCCAGTGTTTCCCTGCACGCCAGTCGCGCCGGCGACCCCAGTCTGCCCGGCTACTCCGGTATTACCCTGTACCCCAGTCTGCCCGGCTACTCCGGTGTTTCCCTGCACGCCAGTTTGACCCTGGACTCCCTGCACGCCGGTTGCCCCGGCTACACCTGTCTGCCCGGCCACGCCCGTAGCACCCTGGACTCCGGTCTGTCCGGCTACCCCTGTTGTTCCCGCGACCCCAGTCTGTCCGGCCACGCCAGTTGCGCCGGCCACGCCCGTACTGCCCTGGATTCCGGTCTGGCCCTGAATGCCCTGCACGCCGGTTGCCCCGACCACGCCGGTAGTACCTTGTACCCCGGTATTTCCCTGCACGCCGGTGGAACCTTGTACCCCGGTTTGCCCCTGCGTGCCCTGAACTCCTGTTGCACCAGCAACGCCGGTGTTTCCTTGTATTCCTGTGGCCCCCTGCACCCCAGTTTGCCCGGCAACGCCAGTGCTACCTTGTAGGCCCTGCACACCAGTGGCACCAGCTACCCCGGTGGAACCTTGTACCCCCGTCTGGCCTTGGACCCCGGTATTGCCTTGTACCCCCGTCTGGCCCTGCACCCCAACCACGCCCGTGGCCCCCTGCACCCCAGTCTGCCCGTCTACGCCAGTTTGTCCCTGTACCCCTGTTTGGCCCTGGACTCCAGTGGAACCTTGGACGCCCTGGACGCCAGTTTGGCCTTGTACACCTGTTGCTCCTTCAATACCAGTGTCTCCCTGCACCCCGGTATTTCCCTGTACGCCCGTCGCGCCAGCGACTCCGGTGTTTCCCTGTGCGCCGGTCTGCCCGGCGACGCCCGTATAGCCTTGCAGGCCTGTATCACCTTTTGGCCCTGTCGTGCCTTGTGGACCGTCGACACCGGTGTTTCCGGCTGGTCCCGCGACCCCGGTATCGCCTTGAACCCCAGTCTGGCCAAAGTTGCTTAATGTGAATTCCACAAGCTCGCCTGTGACAGGGTCGATGTAAGCGAAATTGGTGCTGCTCATTCTGTTTTGCCCCTTGTGGGTATTGATTCAG
>Ga0315289_10009007_pt1 | contig 14400 bp, 15 predicted proteins | sample YL17G11_40_MG_FD_203452 | JGI IMG/M metagenome (GOLD analysis project Ga0315289, IMG submission 203452) | Sediment microbial communities from Yellowstone Lake, YNP, Wyoming, USA - YL17G11_40 | ecosystem: Environmental > Aquatic > Freshwater > Lake > Sediment | place: USA: Wyoming | collected...
ACTGATCCTTTTCTTTCTTTATTTCGACACTTTTCATCTCATTCGCAAGAGATGCGTAGTAGCACACAACCACCAAAAACACACAGAACAACGCCGACGGTTGATTGTGTGCTTTGTTAACCTCGAACGGATAGTAGATCAACATCGAAATCGCGCGTTTTTGAATCTGATAGATGGCCAACAGAAACGTGTCGCCCTCGATCTGTTTTGTATAGCGCCACAACGTACGATAGTATATCCACGAGACGAGGAAGTTTGCAACAAACGCCGTCCACACCTCTTGATTAAGCAAGTTCCGAATCACTGGCAAAGATGTTAGCAAGAACAACACCGTCGACACCAGCATCACTTCGACGCGGCACTGTCCATAACGACGCTGCATTCGATGAAACATAACGCTGCAGATAACTCCGAAAAACAAGAAAAACGTCGCAAACAGTCCGCTGGTCGTTCCGATTTTTGCGATCGCTCCAGTCGACACACGCGGCAAACAGTTGAACATCAAAAACATCGCCAGAAGCGAAAACATGAAGCGGCGTCGGCTGCGAACAACCCCACCTAAAACCAGTGCCAACATCGGCATCGTCGAAGTGATCAGTATTGACATCCAAGAAGAGCCGACGTTTGAGTCGATTTCGTGAGCAAACAACGGACACGCGAGCGACAAGTAGAAGAGAAATCCCATGAGAATCGACTGAAAACGGAACTCGCCGTCTTTCGTCGTCTCTTCACGCAGCGCAATCTCGCCCAGCATCCAGTCGAGAACCGGAGACACACACTGAGCAATTCGCATCAAGTAGCTCTCCGACGAAACAACGTTAAACACTGAATCATGAATGAGTCCAAACAAAATAACTCGCGCTGTCATCTGCTCAATCAATAAAGTTTTCGTGTGTAGTTGTCAAAAATTTGAAATATTTATTTTATTAATTAAACTTTCTCTGTCGGCTGCTCGAGTGGCTTGTCCTCTTGCATTGCAGTCGCTACCGGAGTTTCCAATACCACCTCTGCTTTCTTCTCTTCGGTGACGACAACAACAACAGCATCTTCTTGTTTTTCCTTTTCTGGTTCGATAGTTGTTGTTACTGATGTCTCCACTACGACCAATGTCGGTGGGTTTTCTTCTTCGATTTTTGTTCCAGTGCCGTGATCATCATCGTCTTTGGCGTGATGTTCTTCTTCTGCAGCGACAATGTGAACACTTTCATCGTCGTCTTCGTTTTCTTCATCTTCGTAGTCTTCTTCATCGTCTTCATCGGCCTCCTCATCATCATCGTCTTCGAAACCTTCTTCTTCATCGTCATCATCATCGTCCGATTCTTTTTCTTCTTCATCGTCGTCCGAGTGAGATTTTTTCGCCTTCTTCTTTGCGTGTCCGTTCGTCTCCTTCTTTGTTGTTGAAGCGGCAGCGGTGGCAGCCTTCTTCTCACCAAAGAACGAAGATTTTGCAATCTCTGTGTAGATGCGACGAAAGTACGACGCCTTTTTGTTCTCGTTGTCGGGGTCTTTTTCGGCGAGCGCGCACATCTTTGCAATGTTGTCCTTCATCACATCGTCGCAGTAGATGCACTGCAGAATGCACTTGCCAAGAGCCAGTTGCAACAACCCCTCCCATCGATCTTGCTGCAGATCGTTGGCCGGCGTTCCGTCGTCTTTCAGCGCACCGCCAACAGTTTCGAGAATCAGCAAGTTGACAATGTTGTTCTTCTTGATCCACTGACAGATGCGACCGCTTCCGTCGGTGTCGAAAATGAACTTCTCAATGAACTCCTTGTAGAAATCGTTTGTTGCCTTGACACGATCCTTGTAGTCGTCGTCATCTTCGTTCTTCTTCTGCTTGAGCCGATCTTGCATGAACGTCCAAACGCTGCACTCTTTTTTCTGCTCCTCTTTCGGTTTAGACTTCTGAGCCAACTCCAACTTCACAATCTGATCGCCCAAATCGTTCTTCTTCTTTTCGATGTCTCCTTCGAGGAGTGGAAACATTTTGAACGCGTTTTCAAACCGCGCCTTCGTTTGTTGCAGAAGATCACGAAACGCTGTGTCTGCGAGTTTCGGCTTTGGCGGCGGTTTCGCTTTTTCGGGTGTCTTGCGTTTCTTCTCGGCGGGTTTTTTCGTAACAAAATCCATACTTTCAAGTTTCTTTTTTCTGTTAGAACGACGAACTTATGTGAAAAAGTTGCAGCAGCAGATAGATTGTCAGAACAGCGGAAACAATGATGGCACTCGACTCGACCCATGACATGCCGCTTCCGAGTTCCTCGAACATAATGTCTGTCACAAAGTGCGACGTGAGCACCAAGATCAGTGAGCAAACAAACTTTAGAAAGCGAAAAAGAGTTATTGTCGCATCGCGTGACAATCGGTACAAAACTACAGCACACTGATCGACAAACAGTTCGATGCCCATGAACGTTAGAATGCTGAGACACATCGCGAGAATCGTAACGTGAAGTTTGCGGTTTTCTGGCGCCGCCAACGTAATCTTTTGCGACAGCGCAGACGTAAAGAAGCCGATGATAACGAGCGTCGTTTCTGACGTCATCATCGCGCCGCCTAGACTGTTTTTTGTCAAACCAAACTGACCTCTCACAGAAACTATTTCTGCCAGTTCCGCTTCAACGCATTTTGGATCGTGATAAGTCGTCATCTCACAAAACCAGTATTATTTACATCGCAGCCAACGAGTTTGATTATCGAAAGTTTTTTCAAAAAAATAACGCCTTTATTAATTCAATGTCTTGTTGCTTCGACGGCGGCAGAACACTGGTTGGAATCATGCCCGGATTGATGTCGTCATCTCGCAGTTCGCGCAGTTTAGTTTCGTACTCAATTATCTGTTCTTCTGTCAGTTTGTCCCTTCTTTCGAGCAATCTCTCGAGCGTCACCATCATCTTGCATTCCTCCTCCAGCAGCGCCTCTATTTCTATGCGGTTTTCTTCGTCTTCGCGGCGTTTGCGTTCGATTGCTATTTTCATCTCTCGCTCTTCGACTTCAGCGAAATTTTCTCGCAAAATAAAAGTGTCGCTACCGTGCGTTCGTCGCATGTGAAGGTTGTATGTTTCGTGCTTGTGGAATTTTTTCGAACAAACTTCACATGTGAGTTTGCTTCCACCGTGATATTGTTCCACGTGTTTTCTCAAATACCAACGCGACGAAAATTCGTTGTTACACAGTTTGCAAATACTCATTTTTTAATTCGATAAAGTTTTCGGAGAGAAGAACTCGTCGATGCGTGTCTGCGAAGTGTCGGCAAACTCTGTGCGCTGTTCTACCTTCTGCTCGCGTATGAGCGTCTCAACGAGTGGGGCCGATGAAGCGTGCAGTTGTTTCAGAATTTTAGCCTTCTTTGCGATTCGTTCCATGTATTGTAGCGGCAAGTCGGCGTCCTCTTGAATGTTTCCTTCTTCTTTTTCAAACTCTGTACAATCATCACAGAGTTCCGAGATTGTGCGCTTTGTTTTTGTGATGTAGGCGCGAAGAATCTGCTGGTTTCTCACCGACACAGCGCACTCGAATTTCTCAAACAGACGCGGCACCTCGTACAGTTGGTAGACCGCGTTGCGCTCTCCGAAATCTGCAACGTACATGTCTGTGACGCGCAGTTTCGTGCGTCGCTCGAGCATGTAGCAGTAGCCCATCAGTTGAATGTAGTAATGATAGAGATTCACGTCGGGAAAATTGTCGTACGGTGCAAAGCACATCTTTGGTTCGCGTGTCTTGTCGTCGTAAAACACATCCTTGTACATCTTCTTGATGAACTTCCAGTCGACAATGATGACGTTGTTGCCACGCTCCGGATGACCAACGTCGGCGCGTCGTTGATAGATCATGTCTGCTGTACCGACGAGTTCATCAACTGTCGCAGTACCCGACTGATCAAAGTTTCGCAACTCTGTTCGGAAGCGAACGAGATCGTTCTTGATCACAAATTCTTCGTGAAACTGCATAAAGTGTTCAAAGCTGCGATTCTTCACGCGAGCGTCGTTCTCGTCAAACATATCGTTGTAGAACAGTTCCAAATACTCGTGCATCATCGTTCCGTTGACTCGATTGTCAATCCACATCTGCAGAATCTCCTCCTTTGTTTTTCCATAATACTCTGAGCCCGGCTTTGCGTTGAGCGACAGTTCGAGCGCCTTTGCTTGATCGTCGAAATCTCGATGGAAGCGTTTGATGAAGGTTGTCATCGACTCGCGCATCATTATTCCGTCGACGAAATACTTGTGTGAAACAACGCGCCAGCCAGAGGGCAGTTTGTAATCTTTGTCGACGAACTTCCCATACACGTCAAACTCCACGTTTCTGTGGAGTTTGTCGTCCTTGTCGAGCACGGCATAGTCGTAGAACTCAATTCGGTCGTCGATCTGAGGAATTGGATTTCTCTTCTTCAATAACTCTCGATTTCCTCCGGTTCCTCCGCCGTAAACGCGAATCTGTTCGGCTGTGAGATTTCTGTAGCGATTCATCTCGTGAAGAGTTTTAGTTTGTGTGCGTTTTGTTGCAATTGCACTCTCGATTCAGAAACAAACCGAACGAAAAAATGGTAAATGTTTATGTTGAACCAACCAAAGCAACGGAACCACCGCCGCCTCCGCCACCTACTTTGCCTCCACCATCACCGATCACAAATGCAAACGAAGACAGTTCAAACTGGGCGAGCGAATTTCTCAACAACAAGGCGCAACTCCCGCTCACTGACTATGATTTCAAAACATTCTATCTGTTTGCTTACATGCTTGTCGCCATTCTGTTGTTCTGCTATGTGTCGTTCAAACTCTATCGTGCATGCCAGCGCAACGTTCTGAAAAAAAGACTAAAAGCAGAATAGACATCTGCGAACCGTGAATAAACAAAACCGTTACATTTCAATGCTGCTCTCTTTACTTTTGTCGGTGTTTGTTTGTGGAACTTATTCGTTTCTTTTCGAAGGTGTGTGGTCGAACGAAATGGGTGAATCGATCGAGATTCAATACGACGAGGACGGTGGCCTGTTTGGAACATTCGCGTCGATCGTCAAGCCGCGCATGGGACTTTACGATCTCAAAGGATCAGTCGACTACGTGTGTCTTCTTGAAGAAAATTGTTTTGTTTCATTCAGCGTAATCTGGCACAACGAATACACGTTGATTAATTCGGCAAGTTCGTGGATCGGTATGATAAAGGACGGTGAACTGAATGCATGGCGCACAACTGCAACAATGGGAGGTGGAGTCGAAATCAAGAAAGATGTGTTCAAACAGCAGAAACTAATAAACATTTTCGAGTCTTTCATGTAAACTTCACTCTTTCGATTGCTTCAGCAGATTGTCTCGTTTCAAGAAAGCACACACCGTGCAAAGCAGCATCATAAAAATTGCCCACGCAAAAACGGCCCACGAAATCATTTTCAGCGCTTCTTCGTTTCTCTGCATTTCCTCTGGTGACATGCAGCGCGAGCAGTCGAACGAAGTCGGCTCCGTAATTTTTCCCACTGGTCCCGTTGGATGCAAACAATACGTTACGTTAACGTCGCTCTTCGACCCGTCTTCGTGTTCGTGACTTCTCAACATTTTTACGTAAAACCGATCGTCGTATGTGCGCAGAATATCGGTAGTGCTATCGAGAACACATTGCTCAAAAATCTTTCTATACTTTGCTTCGTTGGCGGAAATTACGAGGCAGATGATAAACGCTTCGATCATCGACGGTTGTTTTTATTTCAGAACCGCGTAGCGTTTGTCATGAATAGAAAAGAGAATCTACAAATTTTCGTAATTACTGCGCTTGCAAATGCGCTCGAAAATAAAAGTTACGACGGCGGAAAATACGCTCATTGCAACAAGACCGATGAGAGTGGAAAACATTGCTTGCCCCGCCATCGTCAATCCGCTCTTAAAAACACTTCCAAACGGCTCCAAGATGTACGGAACCGACGGTCGGTCGCGCTCGATCATCACCGAGAGAGATGCGTTTGCGGTAATGTTGTCGCACGATAAACTTGCGGACCTCCAGTGCACAGTTCTGTTGTAGGCCGAGAAAGTTTCGTTTGCAAATTCCCAAGCAACGCTAACTTCAAAGTCCTGATAGCACCACGTTCCAAACTCGAAATCTGTGTCGCACGAACTCTTGCACCAATTCACACCAATAAATGTTCCGTTCAGAGTTGCTATTCCATTCTGTTTGTTAGCCCCAGTAAGCATAAATGTGCCGGCGATCACACAGTAAAGTGTGACACAACATCCGATCGAAAATACGATTAAACAAATGGATTTGCAATTCTCTGCCGACGTCATAACGTTTCGATAGTGTTTTCGCGTTCACAAAAGAAAAATGGATGTCAGATTTTCAACGTGTTGGAATTGTCCACGGATGGAATCGACTTCAACATGTGAAGAATGTAAAAAACAAGTGTGCGTGCGTTGCTTGCCGACGGGGAATTTCATATGCGAATTATGCTGTATGAGTTTTATAAGGAATCAAGAAGAGGAACTTCACTTCATTGGCAAAAGTGCGGTATTTAGACTGTTGAACGGACTATTCATAATGGCGATTGTCGTCGGACTGATAACGACTGCGTGTTGCACAATCCTTGTTGATCATAAATTGGTTTGGCTGCCTTGTCTGTTTTCATTGATTTTCTGGAAGTTTAATTCATTGCGTCGTTGGAGATTCTTCATCGATTTGTACAACAACTTTTTGTTATTCTGTCAATAGTAAAAAAAAAATACATAAATCGACAATAGTGGGTTTTCGTTGCACGAAGTTGACAGAACTCTATGACAGTTAAACATCAACGTTTTATTTCCCCTTTCTTTTCATTGTAGCCCCATGCAATGCGAAGAGTTTCGTAGCCTTCATGCGATTCGCGATCATCGTCGAAACCCCCACCCATGTAGTATTTCTTAAAAATAGTAACATCGATAGTCGCGCCAGCGCGTTTTAACATTTCGATTGTTTTTGCGGAAGGAACCGGACTTGGCACGCCTTCGATTAATCGAATCGCTTCGATCGGGTAGTCGTAGCCAGAAGATTGGTGCAGCAACAGTGCAATTTTTGTTGATTTCATATACTTTTGGAATTGCGGTGCATATCGTGAATCTTCGAATGTCATCAAAACATTCGCCAAAATGTGAAACTGTCTGTAGTTCTCGCGAACGGCTTGCAGACGAATTTTTGGATTCCCTTTGTAACGTTCACGATATTCCATGAAATACGCCAGTGCTTTTCGCTTGTCGTCGTCTGGTCCAGAGAGAATTTCGAGGTTCTCGAGATCGGCGGCGTCTTTGCGAATGAGTTCTTCGAGTTTTTTCTTCTCTGCAGTTTCGGTGGCAATCTTTTGCTTCAATATAGAAACACGCTCCGCACGCTTGCGCTTGATGTCTTGTTCGAGTTCTTCTGTCGTCTTGTCGTCGTTGTCGTCATCTTCACGAGGTCGAACTTTGTCAACTTTCGGTCCGATTGTCTGAAGTTGTGTCGCACTCGGAGCGGCACTGTTCACATGCTCGAAAGTTCCTTGCCACAGAAGAAGTTTTCTCGTAGACATTCGCGTTATATTTTTTCCAATTTATTTGTTGTAACAGAGACGTAATAACCGTAAAGTATTTAAAAACCCAAACAATTCAGTTAGTAAAAATTCTCAACCCTCAATCGAAAAACCAAATGTCTTTTTCATCTGATTCCATCGCTGCACCAGAAAACGGTCAGCAGAAACTCCGTATTGTCGTGATCACTGGCGCAACGCGCTGTGGCAAAACTCTGTTAACAGAGTGGCTGCAAACGCAGAGTTTGCGCGACAGCGACGAGCAACTTGTCGTGCTGCACCAAGACAACTTCTGGCGCTCTCCTAGCGAGATGCCCAAAGTTTCTCTGCAAGGTGCGCCGTACATCAAAGTTACATACTGGGATGCCGACGAGTGTATTGACTGGTCCGACATGATCTTGCATGTTGAAGAGCAGCGCAAAATGGTCGGCGAAGGCGCACCAACCACGCTCATAATCGAAGGCAACATGTTGCTTTCTCAGCAATACTTCATCGACATTGCCACCGAGATCGTGTGCATTTCGATTGACAAGTGGGCGTGCTTCGATCGTCGAGTCAAGTCGGACAGCAAGCGCCAGTGCTACTTGCCGTACATGATCGAGATGTGGAAGAGTCACATGGATCGATTCAACAAGGCGCTTCGCGTCGAAGCAAACCGAAAGAAGATGAAATTCGTCGACAACACAGTTCTCGTCGAGGTGACGAAGAAGCGTGCGACCAGCCTTCAGTCGGCTCTCGACGTGCATCTTCTTCCACAGTGCACACTGTCGTTGTCGATGTTCGATCTCGTTCTCAATTCCGACGTCTGGTGTCCAAACACTTGGAAACCAATCGACGTCAACAATTTCAACGACATTTACTCGGTTCCATTTGCTGCACACCTTCGTCTGATGGAAACGTCGTCCGCTGACACCTTGTGGATTCACTCGATCTATGCGATGCTTCTTGGCAATGCTTACGGCGATGCTGCCGGTGCGTGGTGTGAATTCCACCATCAGAAGAAGGTCGTTTGGGACGACGGTCTCTTGAATGTTCCGTTGATTCTTTCTGGTCGCGGCGGTGTTCGAGGTGCCCCGCCCGGTGCTGTGACTGACGATTTCCAAATGACACTGTTGGCTCTGAAGACACTGATCAAGAACGACATGAAGTACAAACCTCGTGATCATGCGATGGCTTACATCGACTGGGCCTCGAAACATCCCGGTGGAATTGGCACCAACACTCGAGAACTCTTCCAACATCCACCGATCAAAGACAAGAATCGAACGTACGAGAAGTACCTCGAAAAGCACGCTGCACGACACGCCGACAAGAGCAATCTCAGTAAATCAAACGGTACGCTGATGCGTGCCTCAGCGTTTGCTGCAATCAAGAACTTTGACGAAGCAGTGAAGGCTGCTGTCGCTGATGCTGGTGTTTCGAACGATAATACTGTCAGTAAATTCTCAAACGCTATCTACGTCGCCATCATCCACAACATTGTCAACAATCGTCGCAATTCGTCACAACCACTGAAAACATGGGTCAACAATGATTTCCTCAACACCGTGCAACAATGCATGCTTGCCGCTGAACTCGCATCGAACAGCATCGTCGACACCGACAGCATCAATCAAGTTCGTGGTGTCGTTCTGAACGCTGTCGGCTCAAACGTCGGCACCGATGGTGACATGAGTCGACTCGTACACGACAAAGAAAAGAAAGGTTTCGTTCTTGTGGCGCTCTGGGTTGCACTTCGTTTCTATGAAACATTCTGCAATGAATCGTTGTCACTCAAGGAGACGATTCGTCAAGTCGTTTGCCTTGGAGGCGACACCGACACTAATGCTGCCATCACCGGTGCACTTATCTGTTCATCGATGAGTCTGGCTCCGTTGTGTCACGCAGAACGAGAGAACCTCAACGTTCTGTTCAACTGCCAATACGACTATTCGACAGTGAAGAACATCGACAACCTTCGACCTTCGTCGCTTCCAAAAGTAATGGTACAACTGTTCAACAAAGTGAGCACAACACCGATGCTTCAACAGCAACAAGAACAATCATCGACAGAAAATTCTCCTTCAACGTCGGTTGGATCGAAATCAAAACGAAACAGTGACGATGATGACAATGACGATGGTGATGATGATGATGACACCGAGAGTTTCAATCCGGAGACTGTTCGAAAACAGAAACAACAAAAACTTAAAAAATAAAAAATGAATAACCTCCTCAAAGACCTCTCCAAAGTTCTTTACGTGATCGACGAGGGTGAATTTGGCCGAAGTTTTGAAAGTCGTGCGGATGCTTTTGAGTTGGCAAAGAGCGGCAAACTTCGTCTTGATTGTGCAAACTTTGCAACTCTGCTTCTTTCAGAAACGTACGAACGATCGATTCATTTCTGCGAACCTTTCAAATATAGTCCCGGTTTGCAAACCTACTACAAACAAACTCTGGATAAGGCGTTGTTCATGTGTCCGCTCGATCCGAAAGGTTGCGAAGTCGATGTTCCATCGCACGGGCAGTGGATTGTGAAGCCTTTCTTTGACGATGATCGTTGGGTCGGTCTTACAAATCTCGGCGTCGAAGCGAAAACAATCAACGGATGGTTGATGAGCAATTCCGATATGATCTACGATGCAGTGCGACGTAACAGAGGCGAAGAATTAGTAAAACAAGCAGCGTTTTACAGTGAAGAATGGGCGTTTCGAAAGATCATCGCTGAGGAAGGTCAAGTGAGAAATTGGACTGTTGTGAGGCCGCCTCAGCGTCATAGAGTCAGAACACGACAGTTTGTGAAGAAGGAAATCACTCGCGTCAGAGAGAGAATCGAAATGGCAAATAAAAGAAAATATATCGATTGACTGTTTGTCACGCATTTAATAATGGTTCCATCGACGGGAGTTTAAAATTCTTAACGACTCTGGATTTCTCTTTGTCAAATTGCGTCTTTGCAATTAATATAAATAAGCCAAGCAAAGCAGTGTAGGCAAGAAAAATAATTGCAGCGTCGTTTTGCAAAATATTGTATATATGATGCATCGTCATGACTGTTCCTGCGCACACTAAAACAATTATGCCCTTTGGAGCACAAGCAGACATCACATCTTTCATCATCAAGTAGCGTGTAATTGCAGAAACAAGTAGCATCAAACAAAACGGCATAATTATGGCAACGTCTAACCACACCAAATACTGTGAATTTCTTGAATACCAGAAAAACACACAAAATGCTGTTGTAACGCAGAGCACACCATTGTGTATCTCTAACGTATTCATATACATACGCTCTCTTTTGTACAGCATTCGTGAATCGTCATACACTGCATCTGCTTCGTCGTTGTTAACTTCGTTTCTTTCAACTACAATTCGATGAGCAATTTCGCGCATGCGATTTTCCAAGTTTTCGCCTTCGAAATCGAAGTTTTGTTCTTTTGTCAGCAATTCGCTATAGTCGGGATATTCCAATTTCTCCTTGAAAACCATTCTTTTCTTTCGATGTTGAACTTGTGATATGTAATTATAAAATTTTCATTCTTCTAATTTTGTTAGTTTCATTATCGCATCGACAACATCGTTTTTCGTTTCTCTCAAAGTTTTCTTCACTTCTCCCTCGGACACATTCGGCACATGTGACATGACAAGTTCAACGTCAAGTTCGTTTGGCTCTCCATTATTTTCCTCCATTTTTTCTCGTTGCATTAATAATGAAGTTTCTTCTAGCATAACAGCATGAAGAGGGAAAACAACAAATTCTTTGTTCATAATCTTTTTTTGAATTTCTGATTTTTTTAAATCAGATTCTTGCATCGGTCGAATGCTTAATCCTCCAGATGGAAGAATTTCTTCCAGCCATAAATAACCTCCCAAATAACTTTTAAGAATTTCTTCCAACGGCTTGCTTTTGACTTCACTATTTTCGCTCGTCATATTTTTATTTATTTTTTAAAACAACAACAAAAAAATATATATGAGTGAAATTTCTTTTGAGGAGCAAATCAAACTGGCTGCGGCCAAACTCGAGACTGATGGCTATGCTGTTATTCATGGAGTTGTGAGTGTGGAGGATTGCGTCGAAGTGTGTCATGCGATGCGCAACTTCATGAAGGAAGTTGGAGTTGACTATGACGACCCAACTCTGAAGCGAGATCAATTTCCGAATCAACAAGGAATTGTTCAACACTGGATCGGGCACATGCCGGAATTCTGGAAGACTCGCACAAACGAGCGAATTCTCAAAGTCTTTGAGATGCTGCACGGAACAAACGACTTGCTCGTTTCGTTCGATGGAGGCTGCATTCAACCAACATGGATGACCGACACCGTTCGACCGATGCACACCGATCAGTCGCACAAAAAACTCGGACTCCAGTGCATCCAGAGCTATGTTCAACTAGATGATGCGCTCGATGAAGGAACTGGCACGTTGATGGTGATTCCGGGAGGACACTTGAAACACACCGAATTCGCAAAGAATCATCCAGATTTGGTGGCGCCGCAGAAAGACGACTGGTTTCAGTACGATGAATCTCACTGGAACGAGTTGGGTGGAAAACCGCAACGAGTTTTCGCCAAAGTCGGTTCGCTGGTTCTCTGGGACTCTCGCACACCACATCGAGGCGCTCCGCCATCAAAAAAGATTCCCGATGGAATTACGCGAAAAACGCGTTATGTTCAGTACATCTCCTATCAGCCTCGATCCCGAATTACTCCGGTGAATCTTAAGAAAAAGAAAGAATACTACTGGGCTCGACGCACATGTTCTCACTGGGCTGCTGATCGAGTTAAGGCGTTTTCTACAAGTTGGCGAACCTACGGAAAACCACAAACTCGCAAATTTGTGATGCCACCGGATCGACGAACCAACGCTGAATTACATCTCGAATTGGCTGGTGTTCTTCCGATGAAACGCACGCTGCGCAAAGGCAAACCACTCTTGAAATTTGAATTTTAAATAAAACCAAAAAAACTGGGATTTTAGAAAAACCACGTTAATCGTCAAATTTTATTATTTTTCTTTTTTCGGTTCTTTTGAAAGTGTTTGCAAACGCAAGTTTCTCAGCCGCCAAGCCTTCGTCGAATTTTGCTTTCACATTGTTTCTTGCAATAACAGCCAAAACGATCGGAGGAAGATTCACCATCAATTGCGGCAAAATTGTGAAATTTTTAGTTTCTGTAAAGTCGTGCGGAAGTCCGCCAACCATTAAATTGTTCTTCATGTAAGACCGCACAGCATCGATATCTTGTTTCTCATACAAAACTACGCCGTTCAGCATGATCCAATCGTCTGGCAATTTGACGTATTCTTTCGATTGACTATTTTTGACTTTTTGTTTCTTTTTCTTCGTCTCCTCGTGGGAAATTTCTTTTGAAGAACGTTTTTTCGTTGCAGAACTCATCTTTTTATTCTTTCTTTTGTTGTGGTTCAAGACCCAGCACACTACGAGCCCAGTTCAAGTTTTGAGGACCAACGTATTCAATCTTGTTGTTGATAATCGTGCGTGCAAAAAAGAGTCGCACATCTGCTGGAAGTGTTGTTTTTTTATCCAAATGAACAAATCCATTTGCAACAACTCGAATCGATCGAATGTCGTAAAGTTTTCGAAATATCGGCAACCAGAATGTTGCGTTTGGATAGATTTCTACCCAATCGTCAAGTGTAAAGATTGCGTAACGACTGTTTTCTTTGTCAGACGGATGTATGATGTAGCGTTCCAGCATGTTGTTCAGAAGAAATTCCTTTCCTTCCACGGCGTCGTTTTTTGCGACGATTTTCAGCGAGATTTCGATCATTGTATATCGATAGGCATCGTTTTCTGCTTTGTTTGTCGTCGCTATTTCTCGAATGATTCGAAGCCAAATGTCCGATCGATCGCAGTATTTGTAATACTTGTCTGCGTTGTACATGAATATTCCATCGTTTTCGTCGCGGAAAGCAGAAACGACTTTATACAGCGCACGCTCTCGAATGTCCTCTTCCAATTCACGATCGCAATGAAGAAGCAAAATAACGGCAAGGACTTCAAACTCTTCGGACCACGCTTCCTCAACAACGTTCAATTTGCGTCGAACGATTTCGTTCCAAACTGATTTGTTTTTAAATCGAAGATATGTTGCGTCAACGTGGTCACTTCGCAGCAATGCCTTAGAATTTTCGATCACTCGAGATGCGATCTGCTGTCTTTTTTCTACGCTAATCGATTCGTTCTTAAGAAGAGCATTGAAAAGATAGAGATAAGCATCTCGACTCAACATTTCCTCAGTTTCTAAATCGATTGCCGCGTCAGCCCACACAGGGTCTTGTTTGTGTTTTTTGTAGATTTTCTTCACTGCTTGCACAGAGTAACCATCCAGCAGAAAAAACAACCAGTTTTCCACAGATTTGACTGTTTCGAAAAAATCAGAGCCGTCGTAAATCAATCCTTCAGTGTCGATCAAACTGTCTCCGCTTAGCGAAAGTCGTCTGATAAATTTTTCAAATATTTCTTTCGCATACGGAGCGTTAAGACGACCCAAGAGCCACATAAAAACTGGCAAATCGAGAGTATGGTCTTCATCCTCTTCACCGAAATAACTCGGCGGACTGAAGTGGCGCGTCAGACGTGCGATGTCAAAATGCTGATTTGTGTACTCTTTGTTGAGGAATTTCGCCGCACGAATTGCTGCATACATGAAAGTACGTTTTGTGACCGTCGAATCGTAGAATCGGTAGCGCAGTTGCAGAACCTCGTCTGAATCTTTGCCAAACTGACGTTCAAATCCCAACTCGGCGATCTGATTCTTCCAAATGCCGCTCTCACATTTCTCTTGTACGGTCTTTTCCGTTTTGCAGTATCGAATGAAATCCTCTTTTTCCAAATACGAAAGAATGCGAATTTTCACAAGATCAGCAATTC
>Ga0315289_10009010_pt1 | contig 14399 bp, 12 predicted proteins | sample YL17G11_40_MG_FD_203452 | JGI IMG/M metagenome (GOLD analysis project Ga0315289, IMG submission 203452) | Sediment microbial communities from Yellowstone Lake, YNP, Wyoming, USA - YL17G11_40 | ecosystem: Environmental > Aquatic > Freshwater > Lake > Sediment | place: USA: Wyoming | collected...
TCCCTTAGAGTTACTTTTATCTTGCCGTCTATTATGAAAAAACCCTCTATCGTTTTCTTATGATAATGATTTCCCCTAAAACTGCCTTTACTTGATTCTACATAATTTATTTCTTCCCATTTATGACCTTGAAAAATTCCGACAACTTTGCCTCGGCCATCAACAGAATAAAAATATGGTGGAATCAAATTGCCAAAACAATAATGCAAAGACTCTTCCAGGCTTGGCCAATAATTTTTTAGTATTTTTCGGCTGTATTCACAATTTAACGAATTATCTTTAGCGATCAATTTTCCCGCCGCTATTTGTTTAACCGGTCTGATTAGAGCCTTGTCCTTTCCTAATGTTTCAGCCATTTTTAAGGCAAATTCATAGCGAGATAGCCTTTCACTTCCAGCAATGTGAATGACACCTTTGTAATCTATCTTTATAAGCTCCCTTAGCGAACCCAACAAGTGGTCTATGTACGTCGGCGTATAAAAAACATCATCAAAAACATCAATAGTTTTATCCTGTTCCAACGCGTCTAAAACAAAATTGAAGAAATTGCCGCCTCTCCCGTAAATATTTGCAGTTCGGCAAATTATGTAATTTTCTAAATATTTTTTGATGTCGTTTTCAGACAACACCTTAGTTTTGCCATAAAAAGTTTGAGGGTTAACTTCATCGTCCTCTTTATAATTCCCTTTTTCTCCATCAAAAACATAATCCGAAGACATAAACACCAATTTTATATCAGGGTTTATGTTGCGTATCGCGTAAATAATATTCCTTGTTGTTTCCACATTGATTTTCATGGCTAATTCATGGTTTTTTTCACATTCGTTAAGATTACTTAAAGCAGCCGTATGAATGATAATATTAGGTTTTATGCCATTAAAAATATTGAATAAATTTTGAGGGTTAGTTATATCAATCCGATATATTTTTTCTTCTTGTACTTCTTTTGAAGTGAGACCGTAAACATCGTATCCCTTGTCTTTGAAATATTTTCTCAAGTTACTGCCAACATATCCACTTGCACCTGTGATTAGTATTTTCGACAAGTACGTTTTCTTAGAAACAGATTTTTCTAACTGCTTCTTTCTGTTGCACATTTTCGGCTCGTTCATATTGAAAACTAGATAAATTGCTTATTTTCCAAAGGCTTTTGGTAAATACGCAGAGGATTTTTTAATAGTGCTGATGAGTCCGTCTCTTTTTACTTCACTCGTAAAAAAGAACCACAACGTTTTTGGTTTTTTAAGAAGTACGTGTTTATACCAAAGCCTCCAACCCAAATGGAACATTTCTTCGATCTTGTTTGCAGGATAATCAGGATAAGAAACAGCACTTTTTCCAGTTGCATCAAAATATTTTGGATCTTCTGACACTAACCATCCATTTTCTTTTGCTTTTCGATAGAAAACCGTTCCGGGATAGGGAGTGGCTATCGCTATCTGAATTAGATCAGGGTCTGCTTTAATAACATCTTGCAGCATTTCAAGATCTTTTTCCCATGTTGATTTGGGCAGTCCAACAATCAGATTGACATACGATCTCATACCTAACTCCTTGCATTTCTTGATAATGCCTAGAAGTCGCTCTCTTTTCAGAGGTTTAGGGATAGCTTTCAATACTTCATCGTCTAAATGTTCCAGCCCATATTTGTATGTTACGCAACCTGCTTTCGCCAACAGCTCTAATGTTTCGTCATCAACAAGTCCATCACCCAAGCATAGCCATTTGATTTTTAATCCTCTTCTGATTATTTCTTTACAGATACCGTCAATATGCGACTTTCTTGAAACCATATTGTCATCGTCGAAATATATTTCGTTAAACTTGTACCTTTTTTGAAGATATTCCATTTCGTCTACGACGTTTTTTACGCTTCTTGTCCTGTACACATGTTTGCCATAAATATATTCTACATTACAAAAATCACATTTAAGACGACATCCGCGAGACGAAACCATCACGATGTTCCTGCCATAACATGAAGGTTCATTATAGAATTCGATTGGTGTGTCATCTCTTTCTGGAAACGGAAACAAATCCAGATCTTCAACCAAATCGGGCAGTTCATACTCTCTCTTTGATGCACTTACAAAGTTTTTGGGAAGCTTCTTGCACTGTGATTTAAAAAACTCTAAAAGGGGGAACTCGTATTCGCCGACTACGACGTAATCCACATTCGCTTTTTCTAAACATTCGAATGGGTAATTGGTGGCATAATTGCCAACAGCAATTTTAACTATCGTTTTGTCTATTGTGTCGAGTAGATGCTTATCATCCTGTGCACTAACCCATGTCGGTTCACACACAATGTATTGAGGTTTAAAAGTTTCAATGTAATCTATTGTTTTTTGGAAACTCCATTCCATGGCCACGGCATCTTTAAAAACAGTGTCAAATCCGTTCTTCTTTAATAGGGAAGTTGCGTATCCCATGAACCACGGATAGGGATAATACCTTAGATTTGCAGTAGCTTTTTTCGTAACGTTGTACCATCTTGATCCAGACTTTAGCACGGGACCTGGCAAATTCAAAATTAAGATTTTATACATGAGGTATCCGCCCATTAGAAACTAATTCATTTCCTTTTTGAAATATTTTTAATTCTTCAAATGTGGTTCTAATAGTGTTGTCTAAGAGCTTATTGATATCTATTGTTTTTACGTACTCACGAATGTTCGCCTTATACTCTTTTTGAAGGTTTTGATCAGAAATAAACTTCTTAATTATTCCCACAATTTCTTCTTTTTCGTTATTGACGGCAAAACAAACCCTTTTTTCATCCAATTCGTTTGCAATCAAAGGAACTTTAGAAACAATGGCGGGAACGCCGAAACTCAAATAATACTTCACTTTTGCCGGCTCAGTGTATTTCATAAAATTTTCTTCGTTACGATAGAAAGCTATTCCAAGGATATTATCAGACATCAGTGTTGTGAAGTGATTTCCTTCTTCAACAAATCCATGAAAGATTATATTATTTTGCAGATCCATTTTCTTTGCTGACTCCTTAAAATACGCTTCGTCAGGTCCGCTTCCGATAAGGTTTAACCGGATAACGTTGAAATCTTTTTTTAAGTCTTGGATAACCTTAAACAGTAAATCAAGCATATGATATCTACTGATAACGCCGCAATAGACTAGAGAGTATCTATTTTGCTCATTAATTGGTTTTGAAACAAATTTGCTGGTGTCTAACCCCAGCGGTATTATCTTGTAATACCGATTTCGATTGAAATATCCATATTTTTCTCGTCCAACTATGTGACCTTCTGTCGTAAACCAGATATAATCTGAATTTTTTAAGCAAAACTTGTCGATTATGTAAAAAAATCTGTTCAAAAATCGATAAATACCTTTAGGGGGCAAAGGAAAAAAGTCCATTACTCGATAAATAACAACATCTACTTTGCCCATTTTTTTCAGCAATATTCCGCAAAATGCGCAAAAGTAATTTACCCCTATGAAGATTGGTCGGGTTCTATTCTTTTGGCGCCAAAATGATGCTAAAGCCTGATACATACAAATAAGATAATTAAATGGCAACAGCGAGAAATACAAATATTTATTCTGAAAATTTGCTGCCGAAAAGAGTTTATTCTCTTCAATTTTTTTCCCATTCTTATATTTGATAAGTGAAGATTTTATAGAGCCCTTACTGTGGGGAAACTTCCATTTTAAATATGTGAAGTCGTCAAAATTATTTATGAAGTATTGTACGTAGTCTTCAAGTCCTACAGGTGCAAAGGAACAAAAGATAAGGTGAACTTCTTTATTCATTTAGTATTTTCTCGTTCTTTTTCAAGATCATATTCAACCATCAATTTGGCTAACTCATTAAATCTAACTTTAGGTTCCCATCCAAGTTTTTTCTTTGCTTTTGTATAGTCTCCTTGCAATAAATCAACATCTGAAGGTCTAAAGAAATAAGGATCAACTTTTATTATTGTGGCGTTCGTTTTCCTATCAATGCCAACTTCGTTTACGCCTTTTCCTTTCCAAACTAGATCAATGTCCAAGATTTCACAGCATTTTTCGACAAATTCTCGCACCGAATGGCTTCCATTTGTCGCTAAAACATAATCGTCAGGTTCATCTTGTTGCAGCATTAACCACATACCTTCAACATACTCCTTAGCATACCCCCAATCTCTTTTTGCTTCCAAATTTCCTAAATAAAGACAATTATCTAAACCCAATTTTATCCTTGCTAGACCTCTTGTAATTTTTCGAGTTACAAAAGTTTTTCCTCTACGCTCTGATTCATGATTAAATAAAATACCGTTACAAGCAAAAATGCCGTAGCTTTTTCGATAGTTCTTAGTAACATGATAGGCAAACACTTTTGCGCATGCGTAGGGACTTTGAGGATTGAAGGGCGTATTCTCGTTTTGTGGAACTTCCAGAGCTTCGCCGAACATCTCTGAACTAGAAGCTTGATAAAACTTTGTTTTAATATCAATTTCTCGAATCGCTTCTAATATTCTTAAAGTTCCAAGCGCAACTACATCAGCGGTATATTCTGGCACATCATAACTTACCCTTACATGAGATTGAGCCCCAAGATTATAAATCTCGTCTGGTTCGATTTGCCGTATAATCCTTGCGAAACTTGAACCGTCCGTTAAATCGCCATATATCCTAAACATGTTCTTTCCTATTGATCTTTCGCCTTCAATATGGGAATCAGATAAAAGATGATCGATTCTCTCCGTATTGAAGACAGAAGAACGCCTTACAATTCCATACACCTTGTATCCTTTACTTAAAAGTAACTCGGCTAGAAAACTCCCATCTTGGCCAGTTACGCCTGTGATAAGGGCCTTTTTTTCCGTTATTGTTTACCAACTTTTTCTATTTATGAATGCTACTTGATTATAGAGAAACAATAATGTTACTTCGTGCTTTGAAAGTAGCCTAGGGCAACTCTAAGTCTTAAGTAGTACATCGCAATCATGAATAGCGGGTATCTTATTAGCTTCTTCCATTTACCCTTTTCAACAAAAACACCCATCAGCCTGTACCATATGCCTATTTGCCTTGTTGTTTCCGGATCATTAGGTCCCCATTTTCTAATGTAATTTTTAATCCCATTGGCATAATACTTCTTCTTTTTCAAATACCTTTTCATGTTGAAGCTACCTTCGTTGTGATGAAGAGTCGTATTAATTATTCCAGTTCGACCAATTTTTCTTATTCTCCTATCGAAGTCCCAGTCTTCAGGGCCGATAAGACTCCCGTCAAACCCTTCTGCTCTTTCGAATAGATCTTTTCGAATGAATCTTACTGCGTCTATGACTGTTCCGGTGTAGAAGCTTCTCTCAAAATTCCTTACTTTTATCCAAAATCCTTCTCCAACTATTCGTTCCGGAATATAAAGCGCATCAAGTCTTTCGGTTTCACACTTTTCCACGGATTCTTCTACTACATTTGGGCTCAAAATCATGTCTGCATCTAAATAAAGCAGATATTCACCGCTAGAAACTTTAGCTCCATAATTCCTTTGTGAAGACCTTTCCGGCCCTTTTAAGTAAACTTTAGTGGTATACTTTTTGGCATTCTCGACAGTTTTGTCTTCCGAGTAATTATCAACCACGATTAATTCAATGTTTTTAAAAGTTTGGTCTTTTATGGATCTTAAACAATTTTCTATATTTTTTTCTTCGTTTTTTGTAGTTATAATCACAGAAACCATAGGATGGTTTTTTACTTGCTCATAGGAAGACATAGATTTCCCTAAGACTTTATTTGTTTCCTGCAAAGCTTGTTTACTCACTCCTATCAAAGGTTCTATAGAGTTAAGCAAAATAGAAACTTCAAATCCTGATGAGAAATGACACAGAAACAGAATTAGTAAGGCAGTAGAAGGTTAAAGCCAAGATCGAGGAAGCAGCTATGTGATATTGAGGTATCATTCTTTATCTTGAAAAGTCTTTTATGTGGCCTAAAACTTTTCTAGCGCCTCTTGCAACGAATTTCAAGTCTTCTGCGTTTCTTATGGTTATTAGTCTGTGGGCTACGTATTTGGGAGATAAGAATAGCCCATATATTTTTTTAGCCATTTCTTCAACATCTTCCTCCGGCAAAGAAGTTGCCATTATTGGTTTCTTCATATGGTACTCATCCCAGTCTTGTGTTTTCAAAAATCCTTGTTCTTTCGCTTCTTGGAATAGCTTTGTTCCAGGATAGGGGATAACAATCGTTACCTGTAATGTGTCTGCCCATCCTTTTTCAAATAAATATTTTGAAAGGTTAAACGTATTCCATGCGTCTTCTCTTGTTTCCCAAGGATAACCGACCATTATTGTTAAATGCGGCTCTAGCCCAGCTATCTTTGCATTCCTGCAGCTTTCAACAATGTCGTTTACTGTTATTCCTTTGTTTATCCTGTTTAACGTTTCCTGACTTGCAGACTCTAATCCTAAGAGTAGCATTCTGAAACCAGCCTTCTTCATTAGCTTATATTCATCTAAGTTTAAGGCCCCAAACCTCATATTTACGCCAAAATAGATTTTATCGCTAATCTTTCTTTCAATCATCAGGTTACAGAATCTATTAAGCCATCCTCCCACCGGAAATGTTCCAGTATCATCAAATACTTCTTTGACTTTATATTTCCCAACTAACGTTTCAATTTCGTCAATAAGTAGCTCAGGCTTTCTCGCCCTGAAATTAGGGTATAAAGTTGTCCAAGCACAGAAGGAACATCCATCATTTTTCCGCCACCAACAGTCTCTTCCTACCATGGTATATGTTCCAGGAGTTACTTTGTAGTTTCCATTCTCATACGCGTAAAGCAGCCACTTAGTTAAGTCTCTGTCTATGAATGGCAGGGAGTTTAAGTCATGGTTTAAAGCAAATTTTCCTGTGCTTTGGATATCGCCATCTTTCTTGAAGAATATTCCTGGCTCTAATCTTTTATTTTTTCCATTCAAATATTCAACCAGATTAAGCAGAAGAAAGTCGTAGTCTCCTCCGGTTAAAACATAGTCAGCTTTGCTGTTTTCTAATGATTCTTGTGGTAGGGAAGTAACATGATCACCAACAAGAACAACACAGGTTTCTGAGCTGACTTTCTTAACATCCTCGATAATGTTCCAATGCTTCTTCACAACCGGAGTCTTTGTTTCAATCATCATAACATCCGGTTGACCCTTCTCAACTTCCTGCAGCCATTGGCTGTAAGTTTTTTCTTCAGCAATTCCATCATCCCAGACAACATCATAGCCTGCTTGGTGGAGTAGTGTTGCAGCGTATGCTGGAACCATTGGGTATATGTACGTTGGCTCGCTGAAGACTTGGTACTGTCGGTTTTGCGAAATCATCGGGGTTCCTTTGATCCCTAGAATCGGGGGGTAGGAAATGCTGATCTTCATCTTTCTAGAATGCGCTTTATTAAACCTTGCAGAAAGGATTCGCCATAAACGATGTGAGTCATGACGATTCCTAGCCAAACTGGTATGAACAATTTAGCAGATTTCACATATAATGTCGCGAATAAGCATAAGAGAAGGTATAACAATGTTGCCAGTAATACAGCATTCATCAAAAAAGGACTTATGAGCGAAGCCAATGTGCCAACAAACAGAGATACCACGAACAAGGAAGGAATGAAGTATATTGGCTTAAAAGAGTTCCCCTTGAATTTCTTTGCAAAAAATCCTCTATGTAGCCCGAATCTCGAAACCTGCTTCAAGTGTTCTTTGAACAAAGGTCTACGATGGTGATGAACGACGACATCTGAAGCCTCGATTAGCCTTTTGCCAAGCTGCCTTATCGATAAACATATCAAAGTATCCTCGCCAGGCCAATACTTTTCGTTCCATCCACCAGCCTCTTCTAAGACCTTTTTGCACACTATGAAATTGCATGAATGTATATCATCCGACTCGTAGATCTGTTCAGCTTTATACCTCCTTGACAGCCCACCAACCATGAAGGAAGAGAGAACATACCCACTTGCCTTCCGCATAGGAGAGTCGTCCTCTGGAGTAAGACCAGGGCCACCTATGCCAGCAATCATTGGATCACCAAAGTATTTTATAGCATTTTTTAACCAATCCCTGTTTGGGTATGCATCCGAGTCGATGAAGGCGCAATACTCTCCTTTAGCGTTGGAAACTCCTATGTTCCTTTTTCTACCAGGTGTTACAGGACCTGTCGGTATTATCTTTACACCATTAATGTCTTCTAATGCTTCATCTGGAAGTAAAATGATTTCATAATTATTGTAATCAATTTTTTTACAATATTTTATACATTCCCTCACGTAATTGTCTACTCCCTTACACGCAATAATTATTGAAATCAAAGGATTCAAAGTTTTGACCTTCGCATATTCACTAACTAAAAGGCAATAGTACCATCAGAAGCTTTTCTCGGTCAACATATTGCTTTCAAGAGAGTTTAAGAGCGTTCTATATTATAGTGGTATTATCGGCTTGTATTTTGGGCTTTCTTTGTCAAGGTTCTTCTGGTACCATTTTATGACTCTTAGCCTGTATGATATGCCGAGTAGGTCTACGAGCATATAGAGCACTGCTTTAATGCTGAATCTTGCGCCTTGTTCTATTTTTACTGGCAGTTCTACTACCTTTAGGTTTAGTAGTTGTGCTATTGCAAGCATTTCTACGTCGTATGCGTATCTTTTTACTAGTATTGTGTTCATTATCTTTTTGAAAGGTTCTGTTTTTATTGCTTTTAGTCCTGTTTGTGTGTCTACGTATTTTATTCCCGTCATTATTCTTACAAGTTTGTTGAACATTATACTCAAAATTTTTCTCATAATTGGTGCTTTGTAGATGGAGTCCGGGTGTCTTTTTGACGCGATGCATATGTCGCAGTTTTTTAGTATTTGTATGTATTGTTTAAGTTGTTTTGGGTCTATTTCCATGTCTGAATCCATTATTGTAACTATGTTTCCTGTTATGTGTTTTGATGCACGTTTTACGGCATATCCTTTTCCTACGTTTGTACCGTTTTTTATGACCTTCCTTTTTGGTTTTTTTGAGACTGTTTGCAATGCCTTTTGGTATGTGTTGTCTTTTGAGCCATCGTCTACTATTATGAGTTCGTAGTTTTCAGTTATTTCCTTTAGTATGTTTTCTGTTTGTTGTATTGTTTTTTCAATATTTTCTTCCTCATTATATGCTGGTATTATTATGGTTATTTTTGGTTCTTTGATTGCGGTTTCAAATGTTTCAATGACTTCTTGTTCCATCTTAAATCAGTTTTGTGGAGGCTTTTAGTTTTTCTGATAGTATGCTCGTTAGGATTTGCTTGTCCTTTCCTTTTAATGGTTTGGCTAGCTTCATGACAAGCATCCAAAATAGTACAAAGATTGCTGAGAATATCGCTAAAGTGAACACATATATTATAATCGTTAGCCATATCTTCCTTGAAGCAACCTTTCTAGCACTAACTCGAATCTCGTCCATCATTTTCAACTTCCATGCTGGCATAAGGGTTTTGTAGCTGTCCTTGAGTGCTTGACAATTGAGAGAACCTATCTGTCGTCCTTCGTTATTCCTCTTTGGAACCATTTGATTGTCTCTGCTAAGCCTTCCTCTAAGCTGACATTTGGCGACCATCCCAATAGCTTTGTTGCCTTCATTACATCGGGACATCTTCTTCTCGGATCGTCAGGTGCAGGAGGCAAGAACTTTAGCGACGACCTGCCTTTTGTCGACGCTATTATGATCCTAGCCAAGTCTAAGATTGTTATCTCATTCGTATTCCCTATATTAAAGACCTCTCCGTCAACCCTATCTTTAACGGCAAGCTTCAGTATCCCCGTAATTGTATCCGTAACATAGCAGAAACTGCGTGTCTGCTTTCCGTCACCATATATGGTGATAGGCCTTCCCATCAGAGATTGAGATATAAATTTAGGTAGTGCCCTAGCGTACGCACCATCCTCCCTTATCCTCGGCCCGTACGAATTGAAGATCCTAGCAACTCTTACCTTGGTCTTAGATTCATTGAAGTAAGCCATGCAAAGCGCTTCCCCGAACCTCTTCCCCTCATCATAGCAGGACCTTGGACCTACCGGGTTGACATATCCGTAGTAGCTTTCGGGTGTAGGGACGACCTTCGCATCTCCATAGACCTCCGAAGACGATGCGTAGACCAAGACAGAGCCAGAGCTTCTTGCCAGCTCGAGCATCCGTAGAGTGCCGATCGAGTTGGCAGTCAGCGTCTTGATGGGGTGCTGCTGATATTCTTCGGGAGAGGCCCTGCTTGCGAAATGAAATATGTAATCGAACCTCCCTTCAAACTCGACGGCCTCCACATCACCGATGATCATGGTCACTTTACCCTCTAGATGTTCCAGATTATCCTTCTTCCCAGTCGACAGGTTATCAAGACAGTGCACCTTCGCTTGGCTCCCGGCTAACACGTCACAGAGCCAGCTGCCAAGGAAGCCGGCGCTACCCGTGACCAGTACCCTCTTCCCCGAAAAATACTGTCCGAACTCGGAGGTTAGCCCTTTGACATTCCTTCTTATGATCTCGCTCATCTCTCCAAATTGACGCTCGATAGCCTAAGGGCTTCTATGAGTGTGCTTGGGGAGCCGATATCCAGTCTTAAGTCGTCCTTCGCCAGCTTCACGCCCACGACAGTCTTTCCTTGTGAGGCCAGGGAATGTAGGGCGTCGGTGAGCTGTATCTCACCACTCCCGTCGGGTTCCAGCCGTGACAGACAATTGAAGATGCAATTTTTGAATATGTAGACAGGCATTATTGCCGTGTTGCTGATAGGCCTTTTCGGCTTCTCCACCGCCTCTCTTACTTTGATCACGCCATCCTCGATTTCGTTTCCGGTTACAACGCCAAACTGCCTTGGGTCTTCTACATCTTGAAGCAATATCGTTGCGTCGGCCGAGTACTTTCGGTGAGCCTTCCTGAGTCTGTCTAGGTATCCGTGATTATTTGAGATTATGTATGTGTCCCCAGCGTGCACAAGGAACTCGCCGTCCAGGTAGGGCTTTGTCCTTAAGACGGCGTCACCAAATCCAAGAGGTTCTGGTTGCATAACGAACACGATGTTTGATGACCTGAGCCTAGCATAAAATTCTTCGAGTTCCTGTACCCTTTTTCCCCTCTTCCGAAGGAGTTCGATGAATCCCAAGTCCGGGGTGAAATGATCCTCGATCGTGCGCTTTCCCCTGCCGACTACTATGAAGAAGTCCCTAACGCCTGAGATGTAAAGCTGTTCGTAGATGGCTTGGATTATTGGTTTGACGAGAACGGTATCGTTAGAGTCCTTCACGAGGATCGGCGACATCTCCTTCGGTATCTCCTTTGAGAAGGGTAGAAGTCTCGTGCCTATCCCGCCTGCTGTTATGACAGACTTAAATCCGCTTAAGTCAGCCAATTTATGGTCGTCCACCCTTCCATCGGATATAACCTTCTATCATCTTGGAGTGATCAAATGCAAGCCTTCCAGGCAGGTTCTTGGCATCATAGAAATCGCCCTCCGAGACTTCGTCGCCATTTACCTTGAGAGCACCATTACAGCTTACCTCGTAGAGCAGTGAAATCACGTGCTTTTCCGGGTGCCTCAGTGGGTCCGAATATACGTCGATGAGCCTACTTTCAATCATATCCAATCCTGTCTCTTCCTTTATCTCCCTCCCTACGGCTTCTTTCACAGTTTCGCCATATTCAACATAGCCGCCGGGAAGTGAAAACATCCCCATGAAGGGCTCCTGATTTCTCCTAATCAACAATATCTTACCATGTTCCTCTATGATCGCGTTGACGGCGATGGCGGGGTTTCTCCATATGTTGCTACCTACACTTATCTTGCTAACTGTCCCTAGCCCAACTGCAGCGAACTTCATCCTACAAGCATACTTTTCAGGGTCATAGATCCTGCGGCCGTCTATGAGCACTGGTTTCCTCATTCTTTCTATAAAGTCACTTGGTTCTAACTTTTTGAATTCATCCCATTCGGTAACGATGATGCAGCAATCGGCATCTTTGATGGCTTCCAAGGCTGAGGAGGCGTAAGCGATTCTATTTCCGAACAGCTTGGATACGTTCTCAGTGGCTACTGGGTCGTAGACGCTCACCTTAGCCCCTTCCGCTAGAAGCCTGTTGATGATGCGTACGGAAACGGCGTCCCTTATATCGTCTGTTTCTGGTTTAAAGGATAAGCCTAATACAGCGATCTTGCTATCTTTGGATGAACCCAAATACCTCCTAGCCAGCTCGATGGAAACTTCAGGCTGCCTAACGTTTATTTCATCCACATCATCGAGTAGGATTGGGTCATACCCTACGCTCTTCGAAAAAGCGATTAAGGCTCTGACGTCCTTTGGAAAACATGATCCCCCGTATCCAAGTCCCGCATTCAGAAACTTGGGACCAATTCTTCGGTCAAGACCTATACCTTCTGCGATGACCTTAACGTCCGCGCTTGGGACCCTTTGAGCTATGCTCGCAATCATGTTGATGAAACTTATCTTGGTGGCAAGGAACGCGTTGCTGGCATACTTTATGAATTCAGAGTTGGCTATTGTGGTCCGTAGCACTGGAGGCAAGTTTCCGCCATAGAACTGTCTATAGAGATCGAGGAGGACGTCTCCCGACTTCCTGTCGTATTCTCCGATGACTACCCTATCTGGCTCAAAGGAATTCTGCACCGCTGAGCCCTCCTTAAGGAACTCCGGATTCATCGCCAGTCCTAGATTATCGCCGAACATTTTTCCAGACGCCGATTCAATTATCGGTTTCACCACGCCTTCCGTCGTGCCCGGCACAACCGTGCTTTTGACAACAACCAAATGATACCCGTCCACATCCTTCAGGAAACCTCCCAGCTTCTCTGCAACAGCCTTAACATATGAAAGGTCTATATTGCCCTCGCGCCCGCTAGGCGTACCGACTGTTATGAAGTAAATGTCGGACAATTCAAGCGTTTCGCCTGCCTTGAAGCCATTTCTCAGTGCCTCCTTTAGTAACTCTTCTAGCATAGGCTCGTAAAAGGTAGGATTACTTGAGTTTATCCTCGTAATCGTCCCACTATCGATATCTAACCCGTACACAGGAAAGCCTTTACTGGCAAATGTGACGGCCGTCGTCAGGCCGACGTAGCCAAGGCCTATTACAGCTATGCTCGGCTTATTCATCCTTGATTCGATTTTTTGAGGTTGAGCGTTCATATTTTACATATGATGCGAGTTGGAGTAAAACGCCTAGTACTAGCGCGTAGTACGCATATACTGCTAGATCGTTGGCATAAGATTCGTTACCTATGGAAAGATATGTGGCTGCTATGATTAACAGCATCATGAATGTTATTATGAATAGGGCGCCCCAATTTTCTTTAAAGTAATTTAGTCTTTTCCCTTTTATTTTAAGCTTTATTGTTCGTTTTTGTGTTCCCATTTGAGACTAAGCTTTTTGCTTGACTGTTGACATTATTGATTATATTTGTATAATCGGAGATTGCCGTTATATGATATTATTTTGAAACCAATTTGTTGGGCGGCGTAATCATCCCACCAGAGAAGGTATAAGTTGTTGTTGTCGTGTACAGCTTCTAATGCCTGTTGTAATGTTGGGGCTATGTTGTAAGTACCACCGAACCCTATTATTTTTGCATCTGTGCAATATGCTGTAAATCCTACAAAATCGCCTTGGACCAAAAGTGTCGCGTCATTTGGCACATTCTTTGATAATGTTATTGTTGGCGTTATGTCATACACTGGTATTGATGTTTGAACCATATTTTTAGGGATTATTCCTTCTGTTTCATAGAAGTTTAGGCCGTTTACTATTCCGAGGAAAGAGAAGCTTCCGATGTTTACTATGAGTATAAGCAGTATTGTTATAACAGTTTTCGTTTGGACCTTTTCTACTATCTTTATGATTCCGCTTATCGAATAGAACGATAAGGGGATTGTGAGGAGCAATACGTAACGCCATGGAAGCACTCCTCCTAGCATAAAACTAGGCGTGATCGCCGTTGATATAGACCCTAATGCCGTTAACGCTAACCACGTCGATAGGAGCGTGTTCTTGAAGAAGCCGATAATCGCCAGTGGTATTAAGAATGCATATAGTTTCAGTATGAAGCCTCCATTATTCTGAAGCTCTGTTAATATGTTTGAGAATAGCGGCGCCTGAACTATTCTTGGTATCCAATCAAAGACATAATTTAGTATGTTCCTATACCATATACCTAAGAACACAACGATACCTGTTATGAGAAGTGGCACAATTAGTTTCTTTCCTGTCTGATTTTTAGTTATCGTGATAGCCAAGAGTGTTGAGAGGAATATGATCATGATCAATTCATGTGAGAGTATGGCGAGTAACCCTAGAGTTGTAAATATAATTTTATTTTTTATCTTATTCAATTCATTTACGTAAGATAATGTGAAAAGTATGAGT
>Ga0315289_10009012_pt1 | contig 14396 bp, 14 predicted proteins | sample YL17G11_40_MG_FD_203452 | JGI IMG/M metagenome (GOLD analysis project Ga0315289, IMG submission 203452) | Sediment microbial communities from Yellowstone Lake, YNP, Wyoming, USA - YL17G11_40 | ecosystem: Environmental > Aquatic > Freshwater > Lake > Sediment | place: USA: Wyoming | collected...
CAGGGGGCTATTGAGGGTGCCGGCTGAAGGCCGGCAAAACGAAGTTAGACCAAACCCGGATCAGCCCCCGACCTCTCAACCCAAGCGCAGGCGTTGTTGCTTTGGCAGCGCAATCATCAATAGTGCCCGCGCGACGACAGGAATGGGCGTGTTGGTGCCGGTGTCCACGGCCACAAAGCCCAAAAACAGTTGTTCCCCATTTCCCCCCGACGCGGTCCCGCTGTCGGCGAGTTCCTGGCCGTCGCTGTCGAAAATCTTGAGGCTGCACGCTCCGGCGCCGGGCGTTGGCCAGTCTGGCCAGTCGGCGTCAATAAAGTAAAGACCGAATCCGGCGACCAGGCCTGGCTGGTCTCCCGAGTGGAACGTCACCACGGTGTTGCGTTGACTCCCCCAGGGGGGCCGGCGGCGTAAGTGTTTGGCGCGGAAACAGGCTGGAACTCGTCCGCCCAGGTGAAAGTGCGTCCTGCGAACTGACCGCCCCCACCCTCAGCGGTGATTACGACACCATGGCTTGCCTGGTAGCGGTCGGCCGCAAAGGAGGCAGGGTCGGTCGTGGAGGTGTCAACGTCGTCAAAACCCACGACGGCAACACTGTCCTCCAGGCGGGCCACGAAAGCCTGCCGGTTCGCTTATGTCTCGATCTCGACCGCCGCCCAAGAAGGCGGCTGAAGCGCGCAGGATGTAAACACCACACCTGAGACCCGGAGAAGACAACGATATGGGGCTGTCATTACCACCTCCCTCCTGACAGTTGAATTATGTGATTTCCGTACAAAAACAGTCAGATGGAGGATGAGCCGAACAGGCGCCCGCCATGTCGCGTGACTGCGACGGTGTAAGTGTAAAATGCGGATGAGCGGTTTTTCGACGGTTCCGTGCACGGATTCCCAAGATGGTCTTTTCCAGACTTCCTTCCGGCACTTTTCCTCTGTCGGGCGCTGCCGAAGAACAAAGGAAAGGGGCGCCGGACATGCGTGAAGAAGGGAGAACCCGAACCCGGAAGAATCCAGGCTCGGGTTCTTTCGGTGTGGAGATTATCTCCAGCAAACGCATCGCGAGCGGCGGGGTTCTACCACCTATCTCTACTATCTCGCCGGCCTCCGTAGCCGCCTCGCCCGCCCCCGCCCCTGTCGCCACCGCCACTCCGACCTTCGGGCTTTGGCCGTGCCTCGTCAACCCTAAGGGTGCGGTCGCCGAGCTGCTTGCCGTTGAGCCCGGTCATTGCGGCCTGAGCTTGTTCTTTCGAGCTCATCTCCACAAATGCAAAGCCCTTAGATTTGCCCGTGTACTTGTCGTTTACGATTGTCACAGACTCGACCGTGCCGAATTCTCCAAAAGCTTTCCGCAGGTCCTCTTCAGACGTGTCGTAGGACAGGTTTCCCACATACAGTTTCATTCCTTCTCTCCTTTTCTTGAAAGAGGATGTTTCGTCTATCCTCGAACCGCACGGGAATAAGTCCGCGATGGATCTCTGAATAGACAGTTTTGTTATCTGGCACTCTGCCAGAAACAGCTCTCAGTCCCCCTGCGGTCACATTCAATTGACCTTTGAAGGACTGGACGAAAGCCTCGGTCTCGAAATAACTTCGGGGTTGGTGTCTCTCTCGCCCGGCAGGTGTGTGTTTAGCCGTCCGAGTAAAGGGGAACAAAATCAGCCAATTGACGGTTTGCAACGGATTGATGGTCTCGAGGCCAGAAAGATGAAGCGCGAAGAACTCTTCAGTAGCTGACAGGAAGGCTTCTTTGCTCAGCTCTATGGCCGAGTTTTACCTAATTTTCATATTCCGGTAAAATGTTAGGGCCATTCCCCGCCCGAGTCAAGGACTATTTTCGTCTTCTTGTAAGGCCTCGGTCTCGGGCGGACTCACCGCAGGCTGGGGGCATGGGCCCGGAAGGGCCCCGCCCTTCGGGAGGCCCCTCACCCATACCCCCTCTCCACAGGTGGAGAGGGGCTTTGAGGGTTCTGCCCGCGTTTCCCACTCCGGTTGGCCTTGCGTCGTCACGTTCGCCGGGTTTTGCGGCAGGAGTGGACTCGCACAGAGGGGCCAATGTCCGGGGGAGACACGGTCTTTATGCTCGTCTTCGTATATTTGTGGTGAGTTGCTCACGTTTCTCTCACGCTGCTACCTGCCACTCCCTGCGGAGGTGCAGTTCTGATGTTCTTGGGTTGTGGTGGTCTCGCAACGGGCTCAGGAATAACGACTGCCTCGGACGAGGGAGTCTCGGCCCCGATGCTCAAGGGCAACAGCGACTGCTCTTCGTGTGAATTGAGATAGGCATAGGGGTCGTGGTAGAGCGCCCCCTCCGGAAGCCACTGCCACAGCGGCCCCAGGTTCTTTCGGACTCGAGCCCTGTAAAACCGTGGAAGCTCAGTGGTCTCCTGCTCGAAATAGCTACGGAACTGCGGGTCATCATAGAGGCGTTGACTCACTTCAGTGTAGTACCTGATCCTGCCAAACCCTTCAGACGAGATGGCACGGACGACGTTCATCCATCGCGGGATGGTGGCTTTGATAGCTCTGTAGCGATTGATAATCGCCCGCCAAGAGAATGAGTACTTGCTCAGATTGATGACCCGCTCGTAGAACTCAGTCCAGGGATAGTTCCTCGGCCTCAGATTCATGGCGTGAGTGTTGTTCAGGAAGTGGAACGGAAATGGTAGAACGCGGTTAGTGCGCTGGTACTCCAGATTGAGGGGCGCGGCCTGTCCAAAAGCGGACAGGAGCGGATAGGAAGGAAACGCGCCCGGCGTCATGTCCACAAACCGTTTGGTGAGCTCAAAGGGCTCTGGGCCTTCGTCTGCATCGAGTCCGAGCAGGAAGTTGGTTTGAACGTAGGGAATGTACCTCAGTATCATGTTGACGTGTTCGGAGACATGCCGGACTTTCTCCATTCCCACCATCGCACCGCTCCGCGACTTGTTGCCTAAGTCGTACCACGACTCAATTCCGGGCAGCACGCCCTTGAATCCGTTTCGCTTGAGGCGCCTGACGTGTGGCTCCGATAACAGGGACAGGCAGGTCTCGGCGATGAAATCAATGCTGTCGGGAGGCACAGCCTCCTCGATCGCATCCATGCAGTCGTCAAACCGGACACCAAAGGTCGGGTCGTGCCAGCCCACGTGGGGCCGCCGCAACTTCTTCAGGAGAAACCGCAGGTCCTCCTTGATTACATCCAGGTCCAGAGGCTGGTAAGGTACCGCAGAGTCTATGCAAAAGCTACAGGTGTACGGACACCCCAGACTCCCGATCATTGGAACGAACTTGATAAAACGTGCTTTCTTGAGAGTCCGCTCGATGAACTTCCATCGCTCGCGTACCCCGGGAAGTGTCGAGGGCTGCTGGTCAGCCGCCATGTGCACGCCAAGCGGCCGGTGCTCCGAACAGTCGTCCAAGACCTCGCGGATCGTCGCTTTGTCTGTGAATCCCAGAACGTAGTCGAAGTACTGCCGGGCGTCCTGCGGGTAACAACGTGCATGAGGGCCGCCGAGTACGGTAACAGCGCCCTTCGATCGGAACAGATTGCTCAGGGCGTATGCAAGCTGCGCACTCTCCGTGAACGCGCCTATGAAAACGAGGTCAACGTTGTCTGGTAACTCCTCCAGCAGATTCTCAAAACCGGTATAACAGGTGAGAGTCACGTCATGGCCTTGTTCTTCGCACCACACTGCGATCACTTGCGGCATGATGCTCGCAAGGTTGGCATACATGACGCGGGCGTACAACGATCGAGTGGGAGCGTTGGTGACGAGGTCAACGACACCAACACGAAGTTTGCGCATATTGCCTCCCGATGGAAGAAAACCAGGGAATCTCACGCTGAGGTGGGCGGCCACCTGGATAGGGCAATCATCAAGGAATCGAACGCCCTGAATTGCAGCTCAGTCCCATCACGACATGCTTCGACGCACGTCAGTTCTCATACGTGACCTGGCGCGGTTATTTGCCGGGTTTCTACCAATTCTTGCGGGAAAAAACAAGCCAAACTTTCAAAATCAAGCGGTTGACCGGACACAGGGTGTCCCTGGCTGGTCCGGCCGCCGAGCGCGATGCGGCAAAGTTTTGCAGCCGATACAGGTTCAATCTGAAAAGGGCGGGGTCTCGTCTGCACGCCATCCCCGACTTTCTTCCGACCGTCGCCTCGCTTGCTGACCCGTGAGTGGGGGCTCCATCCGAAGTATCCGGGGGGAACTTACCACGCCGCGGCGTGGTGAGCGGGACAACAGGACAGGATAACCGGATTGTCAGGATCGTCCCGTTTATCCTGAAATCCTGTTTTTCCCGTAATGCTGTCTCTTTACCTCTTTCTGTCGGCGACCTGTGCGGTTTCACTCCCAGCCGGCCCCCCCACCGAGCCTGCTGGCCGCTCCAGGCGTTGTTAGCCCTTGAGGACGGCGAGTGGGACCATTCGGGCGACGATTTTGGCGAGGCCGACTTCCGCGACGACGTGGATGACTTCGTCAATGTCCTTGTAAGCCTGTGGCGCCTCTTCTTTGATGGCGAACCGGTCCTCGCAGATGAGATGGATGCCCTCCATGGACTTCTCGAATTCCTCGTCAGAGACCGCTCCGGTTCTCTTGACTTTCCCCCTTCTCCCGACGACGCCTGCGGCTTTTGTGCGGGACATTGTTCTTCCTGCGCCGTGGTTGACGCTGTTGAGGGTTTTAGCGGACTCTTCTGTTCCGAGGAGGACGTAGCTCGCTGTGCCCATGGAGCCGGGGATGAGAACTGGCTGCCCGACGTCGGCGAAGATTGTGCCTGCCATGCGGCTCTTGGGGAAGGCGCGCGTCGCCCCTTTGCGATGAACCCAGACCTGCTGGCCGAAATGCTCTTCGAGCTTGACGATGTTGTGGGCGACGTCGTAGATGATTGGAAGAGGCATGTCGCCGTACAGCGCTCGCAGGTCGTGCCGAACGAGGACACCCATCAATTGCCGGTTGACGAAGCCGAAGTTTGCGGCGCAGTGCATCGCGCCAATGTAATCCGCGGCGGCCTCGGTGCCCACGTCGAGGAAGCACAGGTCTTTGCTCGGCGCGCGGTCGAGGCTGGCATGTCTCGCTTTGGCCATGTAATCGCCGGCAACTTGATGACCAAAGCCCCGCGAGCCGGAATGAATCATGACGACGAGTTGCCCCTGCCACAGGCCGAAGCGGCTGGCAATCTCGGTGTCGAGGACTTTCTGGACTTCCTGGACTTCGATGAAGTGGTTTCCGCCGCCGAGGGTTGCCAGTTGGTTTCTGCCTCTCTCGGCGGCTCGTTGGGAGACGGCATTGCAATCTCCGTCCATGGAGCCGTATTCCTCGATTTTCTGGATGTCGTCGTTTTCGTCGTTCTCGTCCCGGACGTCCCAGATGCGGCCTTCCCTGTGGTGGACCTGCCGGAGTCCCTTGACCCCCTTCTCGACGACGATGCGGAAGTCGTCCTCCCGGAAACCTACGTTTCTCTTTCCCTCGCCGAGGGGAATGTCCCGACGAATGGATTCGGCGATGCGGACAGCTTCCTTCCGGTCAGCCTTAAGAGGGGTGGTGATGACGCGCATTCCGCAGTTGATGTCGTAACCGACAGCGGCGGGAATGACTATGTCTTTCGTCGCGACGACGGAGCCGATGGGCACGCCGTAGCCGACGTGGATGTCCGGCATCCCAAACGCGCGGAAAACCGATGGCAAAGACGCTGCGTTTTTCAACTGGGCGACCGAATCGGGCTCCAGGGTGATTTTATCGCTGGTGTATATGGGCGCCTCGACGAGCATCCGGTCGTGCTTCTCGATGACAAGCTCGTATTTTCCTTTGCGAGTCAATGAAACTTCCATTTTTGAAAATCCTCAAGACTTACGGTAATGCAGACTTCCTTCTCTCAATGATTTCTTGTATCGCATTTCGGCCTCCGTGTCAAGTCCCGTGCCCTGGCAAGAATCCCGGCATCCCAGAGGTGCGAAGTCCTTGCCCGGTTTGGGGCCTTTCTCGGGCGAGGCGAGCGGGGCAGGAGTTAGGTCTCCTCTTCACCCTCCGGCCCCTTTCTATGAAGAAGCTTCCTTTTTGTCCGGAACCGCCAGAAACGTACGTTGCAGTCCAAGCAACGGAAAGGGCGGAGGGCGAAGAGGGATAGACAGCGCTCGAGGGGGTTTCGGCGATGAGATAGCCTCACGTCGAGGCTTCGACACTTCGGACACCGCATTTGGGTACAGTGCCTCCTGAGAGTGCCGCTTCTGGAGTGGAGCGGGGACGTGAATCAGGAATCAAAGAAGGACGAAGACGGGCCATTAACAGCCCGCTCTCTCCGCTGGCGGCAGAAGCTTTTCGGTTGTGCGTCCCGACTGTGGTGGGCGAGGGACCGATGGGCGCACTCGCGTCAAGCTACTGGTGAGATGTGCCGCTCACGTCGGCGAGCCAAACCCTTCCCATCGAGGTCGCGACGCCGTGCCATCGCAGGATGACGCTGGAGTTCGTCAAAACCGAGCCACAGAATATCAAACCGCACGCGCCAAGGGCAATCCAATACGACGGTGCGGAGTAACCCCTCACTCTCGGGCGGCACGCGATTTAGTGACCTATACTGTTTCGTGTTCATGGCCGCCCGTTCCCGCACAGAACGCCGAGAGGCTGCCTTTGTGCCTTTGTGTCTTGGTGGTTGCAATCCCCTCGGCCAGCACATCTCAACCACCAAGACACTAACAGGCCCAGCCTCCTCCACCCGAGACTGAGGCCATACGGTGCGGGCGGGTTGGAATCGAGTTCCACGGTGGTTGCCGTTGGGTGGGAGTGGTGATAGACTTTGCCGGAGACGCTCAAGGAAACTGCGCTGACTCCACCGGAGGTCAATGCCATGAGCAGGGCGATATGGATAATCGGGTTGATTGGGCTGGCGGTCGTCATTTTCTTTGTTACGAGAGAGAAGAATGACCGGCAGGAGGAGACCGCGCCCGGGCCGCCGGTTCGGAGACCTCCGCCTCAGCCGGAAGAAAGGGTTGAAAGGATGCAGTGCCCGGCGTGCGGGGGGTACGGCTATGTTATGGCGCCCGGCAGAACTGGAATGAGGAGGCAAATCTGCGAGTTCTGCGGGGGAAAAGGAGGAAAGGAGCTTCGGATTCCGCCGGGGAATGCAAAGTGCCTCGATTGCGAGGGGTTTGGCAGAATACGGGGCCGGGACATGGCGTCGGTTATTTGTCCGAGGTGCGGCGGGCGAGGCTACACGAAGGCGCCATTCCAGCCGTCGTCGTGACCTCTCGGCGAATCGCGCGACGTGCCGGGACGGCTGTATCCGCGTCGCAGTGCACGGATGAATCCCCTGCACGAGAAGCCAGGCTGAAGCCTGCTGACAAGGAAACGGTCTCACGCAAGCGCCACCACGGACCGAACCCCGTGTCTGAAGAGGCGCCGGCTGAAGGCCGGCAAGAGAAGTCCGGGGGTGTCTGGGAACGGTGCCTCTGGGCCGGGGGTTGCAGAGCCGCAGGTACCATTGGGCAATCACGGATGGCCACCCCGGGCGCCTTCAGGCCTGTAACGCCGGAGGCGTCGCTCCTACTGGAGTTACCGTGCTTTTCAGTTCCAGGCGAAACCGGACAGGGTGATATGCTGCTGCGTGCGTCCTTGCCATTCTTCTTCCGGCACGGGGGCCGTGGCTGAGTGAAAGGAAATACGGAGTCGCTGCTTACAGGATGAAGCACACGAAAATCCGTTGCAGGGTTTGGGCACAGGAGGAAATCATGCGACATTCATTCAGGCTTTTGGCGGCTGTTTTTTTGGCGGCGCTGGCGACGTATGGCGCTGCGAAGACGGCGAGGGGCGAAGCGTCAACCGCTGCCCCCGAGAAGGTTCTGAAGCATTCCGAGGTCGCGTTCATGTACGCCTCGGACGAAGAGAGCTACAGAGCGTACGGGGCTACATTTGTCGCCTGGGGAGGCGCAAGGGCCGCAGAGCGAGTCAAATGGCATCATGACCTGGGCATCCGTTGCACGGGTTCGATGTGGTGCCTTACGGCAGGGGCGAAGACGTTGTACGAGGATGAGAAATTGCGCGAGGCAGTCGCACGGGACATAGAAGGTAACCCGATTGAGGTCTCCTGGCTGTTTGACCACACGTACAAAGGGATGAAGACTTATTTCGGCTGCACGAACCATCCGGCTTTTCGCGAGCATTGTCGGGAGCAGGTGCGAAAAGAGCTGTCTGGCGGAGCTGACGGGTTGCACGTGGATGACCATCTGGGCGTGGCACAGGCGGCGTCCGCTTTCGGAGGGGGTCTTTGCGACTATTGCGTCGCTGGTTTCCGGGGGTATTTGAGAAAGCACGCGACGCCAGAACAGCTCGCAAAGGCTGGCGTGAAGGATTTGGACGGTTTCGACTATCGAGACCTCATTCGCAAGCACGCCACGACGAGAGAGGAGTACATGAAAGTACAGAGGAGGATTCCGCTAATGGACCTCTTTCTGAAATATCACCTCGAGGAGGCGGCGGCTTTTGTCCGGGAGCTGCACGAGGTCGGGGCGAAGGCGGCGGGACACCCAATTCTCCTCAGCGCGAACGCCTGCCTGCCCGAAGAGCGGCACGCTGTCGTGGTTAAGTATCTCACGCACGTTGTCTGCGAGGTCGCTTTCAACGCCCGGCAAGGGACGGAAAAACTTGACAGCGCCATCGAGGCGTTCAACATGGCACGTCGGCTGGGGAAGCCCATCGTGGTGACCGCATACGGATGGGACTGGTCCCACGTCAAGGCGACGAGTGCGGAAGAACTCGTGCGGTTCTGGGTTGCGCTGACTTATGCGCACGGTCAATGGTTTATGGCGCCGCATCCAAAGCGGCAATGGTGCTTTAATCGAGAGCTTGGCACGCACTGGTATCAGGCGCCGGTCGAAGCGTACACCCCGGTTTACCGGTTCATCCGGTCAAACGCCGAGTGGTTTGATGGATTCGACCCGATTGACGGGAGCCAGATCAAGGCCCCTGCTACCGTCCTGTGCACCGCGCGGCGAAAGGGTGACGCAGGACCCGTTGTGATTCACGTCCTCAATCGGGATTACGACGAGAAAGCCAGTCGGATGCGTGTTGCGAAGAACGTCCGATTGACCCTCCCCGCCTCGATGCTCGATGGCCTTGACGGTCGGGTGCGCCTTCTGAGCTACGACGCAGAACCCCAGACCGCGCGCCTTCAGACCGAAGGCGAGACGTCGTTGATCGTCCTGCCAGAGCTGCGACTATGGACGCTCGTCGCCATTGAGTAGCGGGCACGTTTAGCGCAGCGTCGGTCTGTCGAGCGGAAGGGCATTCCATCGGACCCGCCTTCTGGCGGGGTGGTCGAGCGTTTCGGTTGCCGACGGGTAACGTTTGTGGGTGATCGGTGGATGAACAGGAGCGGGCAGATCGAGCAATTGTCTCGGGAGGGCTTTCACTACATCACCGCTATCACTAAGTACTCCGTTTCATAAGTTCCATCACGTATTTTTTGATGCGTCCATTTGGCTGGGAAGTCCGGCTGAAGCTCGGCACTGGCTGCCGGTGTTAAGAGCATGTTGTGGAGGTCCCGATCACCCTTTGCGGTTCGTGAGTGTACTTCTGAAAGCGCGCACTAAGTACATGCTTTCGCAAGTGCGATCACGTATTCGGAACCGAGCGCTTCTTTTCAACACCATCAGCCGCGCCTCGCTGGCAAAGCAGGTCTCTCGCAAAGCCGCAAAGACGCGAGGGCTTGCTCGCAGTGAGACACGCAAGGTGCTTGGCATTTTAGCGTCTTGGCGAGAAAAAACTGAAGACCCTGTCCAATCCGCCGTCGGCGGGACAGGATTTATGAATCAGAGCACTAAGCCGCAGATTGAGGCGCTGGCGGGGCGAGATGGTCTGTCTGCCCCGGTGGAGAGGACGCCGTCGAGGATTGCCGCGAGCTGTCTCGTCAAAGTCGGTCGCTGGAACCTTCGGATAACGTTGTCCCTGCCGTGATACGCGATGGAACCTGTCCGGTCATGCTCCCGGTAGTAATTCAGAATGGCATCCTTGATCTCCTGTCGGTTGGCCGGGTCAACGACAGTGCCTGCGTCTGCTTCTCGGATGAGTTGGGCGGCGACTCCTTGCTTGGGCGCCAAAGCGAGAATGGTCCGACGGGCGCCCAGATATTCAAAGAGCTTGCCGGTGTACTCGCCGAGACCGGAAGAATCGCCCCGTACGATGAACAACAGGACGGAGGCGCTCATTTGCTCACGAACGGTTTCGGAATGAGAGAGACCCACCTGAACGGTAACGACGTCGGAAAGACCGTATTTCCGCGCGAGGCGGTCGGTCTGCTGGGAATATCTCTCGATGATCCGGACACGGACTCTGTCTCTGGGGAGGCTCCCATTCTCGATAAGGTCCGCGAGGGCTGTCAGGAAGGGGACGGGGCTTCTGGCCTCGCCGATGAAGGAGCCAGTATAGGCGATTGTGAAAGTCCCTGACGGGTTGGGAGGCTCCATGGCAAAGTCGTCGGGGTCGAAGCCGTTGGTGATGGCGTGAAGTTTTCGCTCAATGCCCTTGACTTTCAGTTGGGCGAAGGTCTCCACCATGGACCTGGAGACACCTATAATCGCGTCGGCGTTTTTCATGACTCGCCGTTCGAGGAACCTGTCCACGGGTCGGCGAATCGCCCATAGAGGCGCCTCGGCCAGATAAGGACTCTGGGACCAGGGGTCCCGGAAATCGGCGACCCAGGGCTTGCCGGTCAAGCGATTCAGCCTGAGGGCAATCAGGTGGGTAGTGAAAGGAGGAGCGGAGGAGAGGATGACGTCAATGTTGTTCCTCTTGATGGCGGAAAGCCCCGCTCGCACTCCGAAGGGAAACCAACCTATGTCCGGGTCGGGGACGAAGACAAAGGTATTGGCAAGGGCCCAAACGAGATTTCCCAACCGAGGTGCGGTGATGTTGCTGAGTTCGGGCATCGAGGCACTCTGGGAAATCTTTTTCTTCGTTGCGCCGGAAAGGAGTTTTCTTCCGGCGAACCTGATGTCGAAAAATGGAGTCCGGATGATCCGATGGGAGGGAAGGTTCGCCACTGGTCCCGCCTTTGAACCCGGGGCGCGATACGGGCCCGGCAATGGGGTGAGGACATAGGGGTCCCAACCCAATTCCGGCAGATATTTGACGAAGCCGACAATCCGGCGCACGGCGCTGCCGATAGCCGGTGGGAACGCCGGAGTAATAATCAAAACCTTTTTTTTCTGGCTACTGGTGCGCATAAGATGCGGAGGCGTGTCGCACCATCGGGACACGAGAGCAGATGGTGTGCCCGGCGGCGCCGACGGCCTCAACGGAGACGCGCTCCGTGCCGGCTTGTCATGGTTACTTCCAGATACCGTGATGAACCTGCTGGCCGACGAAGACAGACGGCCAGGGTGAGTGATTTCTCACGGTTCGCTCGAGGTCAAAGGGCTGCTCCTCGCGGCGGCCGCCGGAGCCACAGCCTCGAGCGAGCGCGTTGCGTTGACCTGCCCAGCACGTGAAACCTTTCCGCCTTCAGTCAGGCGGCGCCTACCTCAACCTCGCCGCCAGGCACTGCTGACCTTACGCGTGCCTTCCGACTAACGATAAGATAGAACACGATAGCTGTCAGGAAGATTGCCGTGTAGGCAATGCTCGACGCCAAAGCGGCTCCGAGGATTCCATGCTGTGGGATTAGAACGAGGTCGAACACAATGGTGAGGACCAGCCCAACCCCGGCCGTTATGGAGTTATACTCGGGGTAGCCTCTTCCGGCGATGTCGTTTGTCAACACCCTTGCTGAGCCAAGGAGGATAACGCCTGGCAATAGTGCAATCATCGGCCAATAGGCGCCCGCAAAAGCCGTGGAGTACACAATCTCAATCAGCCGCTTCCCCACAACCGCGAGCCCCGCCCCGCCCAGGGCCGTCAAGACCAGCGTAACCAGGAAGACCCGCGGAGTGAAAAGGTTCATCGCCTCGGGCCTCGTACTTGCTGCCTTCGGAAAAATGACGAAGCTGACAGAGTTCGGCAAATACCAGAGGAGTTCCGCAAGTGCCACTGAAACTCCGTAAACCCCAACGGCTGCCGGCCCGAGAAAACTGTTCAGAATGAAGACGTCCAGCCTGTAATTGAAAAACTGCAACATGTTCCCGACATGACACCGCAGGCCGAAAAAAAGCGTGCACGATAGCACCGAACGGTCCCAACGAGGTCTGAAGCCTCCTGCCTCTCGGCGCAGCAGCGAAGCCATTGCCAGAAGGCCCACAAGTCCCGAGCTCAGGGAAGCGAGCACAGCCCCCAACGGCCCAAGCCCAAGTGCGACAATGAAAACCAGGGTTAATGCGAGGGCCAGGAACCCACAGGCAAACTGGACTATGTTGACGGCGATAAGGCGCTGGATGCCCATCAGGATGCTCTTGAAGTAGTTCCCAATCAACCCGGAAGGAACCGCCGCCATCCCCAGCAGAAGAAGCCACGCCGGAACGCCCCGCACCAGCCTCTCGAGACCACCCGTCGCTGCCAGAATCCCGACGATGACGAGCCCTACGAGCGACCCCACGATGCCAAGCGCCATCGAGTTTCCCACCAGGCTCGACACGTCCAGCCGCCGGGAGCCAGCGTAGTACACGTTGGCAGCGCCAACTCCTGCCCCCAAGAAAAGTCCCAGCATCCCCGGCAGAAGGAGCGCTAGCCCAACAATCCCCTTGCCTTCTCGTCCCAGGACGCGAGCCACTATGGCACCCGCCGCGATGGAGAAAACCAGCGTGGTTACCTGTGCCAGGAAAGTAACGCCCACCACCCGATTGAACTGTCCTTTTAGCAGTCGCCGCACGTTCTCACCGTTTCTTCGCGACCAGGATTTTGAGACTCGGAGCCGCCCTTGTAAGCCGAGACAGGATGCCGTCCATAAGGTACAAGGAGCAGCCGGTGACGTGATTTAGCCGCTCTGTGCCGGGGCGGGAAGCCAGTTTCTTCACGAACCCGAGGGCCATGGTTGTGAATAGAGCGAGGGCATGGTCGCATCGGGACTCAGCATCACGAAGCGCTGGCGTCATTGTGTAGAAAATCGGCTCGACATACACCGGCTCAAGACCCACAGCTCGGAGTTCCCGGAGGTAATGGCCGTAAGACCTGTGATACTCATGAAAGGCCGGTCCCCAGGCCTCGGCACAAAAACCGTCGCTCATCAGCACCCAGCCGCTCAGTTTCACCAGCTTAGAGATGTTGGCGATGGCGTTGGAAAAGGAACCATCGTCGGTTATATGAAACAGAACGTCAAAGGCTGTGACTACGTCAAACTGTTCACCTGCCACCACACACGATGGGCTGCCAACGTCACCCTGGACAAACCGTAACTGAGGATACCTGCCCCTCAAGCCAGAGACGCTGGCGGAGGTGATGTCCAGACCGACGATTCTGGAAACGCCGCGTCTTTGCCAGAAAGGAATCCATGCACCGCTCCCAACGCCTATGTCCATCAGGGATTTCGCGGAAAAGTCTAAATTGAGGGTCGTTAATGCTCTGCGCACAGCGCGGAAGCGCGCCCTGTACAGCCAAAGGTTATACGACTGGCCCAGGCGCGAACAGCCAACCGTTGTCAGATCAAGCTTCCCGGATAGGCGGCTCTGCCAGTAGCTCTCCGGATCATATTGTTGCGTCATGGCTGACCTTAGGTCGCACGGTAAGCCGAGCCTCTCCACGCTCAAGTTGCTGGACATACCGATAGACCAATGTGGCGTGCAGCGTTGTAAACAAGTCGGTCCTCAAAGCCGCACACCGCGAAGAAATCCAGGCACTTGGTGTGAATGTTGCCGACAAAGAAGGGCCACTCCTCGGGGCGCGGCGCCGGTATGGCCGTACTGGTAAGCCCTTCGTCAGAATGAGGCGAACTCGTGGGCCTCCCTTCACGCAGCCTGCCCTTGATCCATGCCCGAACCGCAGCGGGGGTTCCGTCTCTCAGGAGGGGCACCGCCCAACCCAGATAGGCTCGCAGCGGCCTCTGCCGCCACCTTTTTCTGTAGAACTCGTAGGGCTCGGGGCGCCCCCTCACCCCGAGTACTCTGAAAGATGGGAAGTGCTTGCTGAGACGACTCCGAAGAGCGCTGAGGCCGTATTCCCGCAAGTGCTCCACGTTCCAGGGGCGCTGAAACGGGAGCAGCCTGAGGGCTCTGTTGGGAGTTGATAGAAGCACTATCCCTTTCCGTTTAACAACCCTTCTCAGTTCAGAAAGAAGGGTTCCAGGTTCCGGGACATGCTCGATGACCTCAAAGCACGTGACCACGTCAAAGCTCTCGTCCTTGAACGCGAGTTTTTGGGCGTCCATCACAAACACATCGGCGCATCGGACCCCCGCAAGGGCCTTCGACGTCTGACAGCCTTTCGCTGGGTCATAGTCCAAGGCCACCACACGCTGAGCGCCCGACGTAAGCAGCAACCATGCGCCATGCCCAAAACC
>Ga0315289_10009013_pt1 | contig 14395 bp, 10 predicted proteins | sample YL17G11_40_MG_FD_203452 | JGI IMG/M metagenome (GOLD analysis project Ga0315289, IMG submission 203452) | Sediment microbial communities from Yellowstone Lake, YNP, Wyoming, USA - YL17G11_40 | ecosystem: Environmental > Aquatic > Freshwater > Lake > Sediment | place: USA: Wyoming | collected...
CCCGAAGATCTCGCGCGCGGCCTCCATTCCGGGCCGGCCGACCGTGATCTCGATTTCGGAGAGCCGGTCGAGCAGCGCCGGGTCAACCAGATCCTTGCGGTTAGTGGCCGAAACGATGGCGGTGTTGCCGCGGCTCTTGAAGCCATCTATCTCCGCCAGCAAGCAGGCGAGGAACCGGTCCGAGTGGTGCCCGCCCGCGCCGCCGCGGATCCGGCCGGTGGCCTCGATCTCGTCCATGAACAGAATCGCTGCTCCGCATTCGTCTGCCGCTTCATGCAGCGCCTGGAAGCAGTTGCGGATGTTCGCCTCGGTCTGGCCGACATAGGGCGACCACCACTGGGCGGGCTTGACTACCCCGAAGCGGCAGTCGCGGCCGGTGAGGCGCCGCGTCTCCGACGCCAGGAACCGCGCCATCAACGTCTTCCCGCATCCCGGCGGGCCGACCATGAGAACGGAGCGGGCCCCGGTGAGGCCGTAGGATTTCGCCACCGCGGGCGAGACCATGGGAGAGATCACGCTGGTTTGGAGCGTCTCCATGTTCTCCTCCTGGCCACCGACCTGATCGGCGCTGATGTCGGGCGCCTCGGAGAGGAAGAAGTCGGCACCCCGGGGGCGTTCGACCTGCTCGAAGCCGAGGCCGATCTGCCGGTCCCAGCGGACGAGGTCGCCGCTGCGCAACTGGCAGTCAGCCAAGCGCGGCGTGGCCGTGACAACGTGTTCTTCATCGCGCGAGCGGAGGATGAGCCTTCCATCTGTCGTGTACCGGTCGAAGAGGGCGGTTTCACCATGCTGGTGGGTCTGGACGGACGACTTCTCCAGCGCGGCGTTGAGCTCGCCGTTGAGAAGTAGCTCCTCGCCGACCTCGACCTCGGCCAGGTCCAGTTCGTCGCCAGTTGAGACGAGCCGCTTCCCGCCGTTGTGCGCGACCAGCGCTCGCTCGCCCTGGCTTGTCGAGACGGGGCCAAGATAGATGGCCGGGTAAGAGGGAGGCGCGATGAGCCGCTCGACCATGGCAGTCAGCTTCTGGTGGGTCTTCTGCGCCTCCAACAGCGCCTGGCGCTGTTCCGTGAGCTTGGCGACGAGGTAGCGGTCTGTCTGCTCCATCGCCTCAGGCTGATTGCGGATCGCCTGAAGATAATGGACCTTATCATCAAGGCTGGGCGCGCCCTCTCCGCACGACCCAAGGACATCCAACTCTCGCGTTCTCATATCTCACCTCCGGTGTGGCGATACATCTCCTGCGTGAGGGCCAGGCCGCGGACTCCCGCCAGATAGAAGCCGCGACGCTCGATGCTCCCGAAGCGCCATCCATAGGCCGCCCACGATGTCGTCCACAGCTCGCCGCCTAGGTGGGTGTCGGCGAGCACCAGCCCGATGCTGTAGGCGGCGGGAAAGACAGCCCGATGCAGCAGGCGGTCGTCGGCCGAGAAGAACTCGGCCGATCCCTTGCTGGCGGCGCATGCTGGTCCATCGGACTTTGACCAATGCCGGCGTGGGTGAGAGTGCCACCAGCCCAACCGTATCTCGTCCCGCGCCCGCAGCTCGATCGCCGCCTGGACATCCGTCCAGGTCTCGGGCGTGAACGTCAGGCGCATCTCCTCCGCCGGCGCGTACCTCGCCGGAATCTGGGCCGTGACTTCGGCAAACCACTCGGGGACGGCCCCGTCCCGGTAGAGATGGCCAATCAGGACGCCGCCGCTCTCGCGCGTCCCGGCGGCCTCCTTCAGTGAATCCGTTTCCTCGAGCACCTCCGGACCGATGAACACCGGCATGTCATGGCTCGTCACCGATCCCACCGGCACGCTCCGGCGCAGGTGCTCGGCCAGCCGGCCTTCCTGACAGGGAAGCGGGGCTTGCGCTTCCTCAACGGTGAAGGGGTGGGCCCGGCTTTCAGAGCGATCCGCCTCCAGCGAGTAGGCCGCGACCTGATAGAGGAAGTCCTGGCCCGACTTCAGACGGCCCTCCTGAACCAGCGGCGCCGAGGCCTGCTGGGCCAGCTCCTTCCAGTAGGTGATCGGGAAGTCCATGCAGAGCACGGCCCTGCCGTCCGCGTTCAGGCTGACGCGGAACCCCGACACATAGGGCTGCCCGACGGTCGAGTGCCACACCGGCTCGATTGCCGTGGTCGTCAACTCGTCTGGCAGGACCTTGTGCTGTCGCAGGGCGGCGAGCCGCACCCACTGGCGCGCCGGCTCCCAGTCAGTGGTCGCCCTGACTTCGGTAAGCGGAGCGCCCGCCATATCGAGCAGCTCGAGCACGTACTGGTGATCGGTAGTGTTCACGGCAAACGTTGCCTCCTGATTCCAAGTACCCGGGGCCCGAACGAACCGGCGCCACGCCGGCCACCGGTCCGTTCGGGCAAGGCGGCGAGGCAGCTACCCAACACAGCCGGCGTCAATGTTGGGCTGAAGCGTGATCGCGTCATCGGCCTGGAGCGCGTCGCCGACCATCTCCGATGTGTGCAGATGTCTGCCCTCGCGCTCCAGCCGCGCCTGATAGAGCAACGGCTCGCCCTGCGAGTCCTTGACCGGCAAATCGAGTTGCTCCAGCAGTCCATCAATCAGCTCCCCAACCGTCGCTTCCGCCGGGACGTCTCGGACGGCGACCCTTTTCTGGTTCGATACATCAGAAGCGCTGATGTCCACCGTCCTCTTCTCGAGTACCTCCATGCTTGCTCTCCTTTCCGCCCGCCTTCGGCGGGCAGCTCTCGGCCGAGGTCAAACACTCCGGCCGTGTACGGCCAGGTAGTCGCGCGCGACTGACTCATCGCGCATCACCGCCAGCTCGCGCCGGCACATGCGGGATGCGACGCTCAGCGCGGCGAGCGCGTGGCCCATCTCGGTTGGGGTGACAGGCGGCGAGAAGGCCACCTCGAACCCAACGGGCGCGCTCTGGGCGTCGCGGTCAGCGCAGGCGCGGGCGAGACGGGTAACCGCGGAGGTCGTCAACATGAGCAATGCTGTCGCCTCCCGGCTCGCGGCGCTCAGATCGGCGGCCTCGCCAAGATCGGCCTTCAGGCGCACTCCGCCGGTGCGCCGCTCCTGCTCGACCAGCGCCTGGCAGAACTCGCCCGGAACGTCGAGCCGGACCGCGGCCGTTCCGCTGGGGCGGATGGTCATGGGCCACCCGCTCTCCTGGATCAGCGCGGCCACATCCACTGCCGGCCCCTCCACCGGATCACCACCAGGGGAGACGGAAGGGCGCGCGGCGCCATGCAGGTCGGCATGGGCGATGTCCGCCAGCGCCTCGGCCAGGCGCTGCTCCAGCGCACGGTCAGACAAGCCAGTCAGTGCGATGTCGGCCGCCGCCTCGAACGTGCAAGCATTGTGTGAGATCACGATCTTGCCCAGGCCCTGCATCTCCGTGTTCAGACAGAGCGCATCCCACGCCGTTAGGTCACGATCCGGGAGGGACAGCCTAAGGGTGAGCCAGCCCTCTTCGAGGCGCGCCTCTGCGTCGCCGTTCGCGCTGTCGGACAGCGAGAGAAGCCAACGTCCGGCAGCGATGCGCTCCAGGTGAGGCGAGTGCGGCCTCAGCGCCGCCTCCACCGCGGCATCCGTCTTTGTTACCGGTGTTTCGATCATGTCTCTGCGCTCGCGGTCTCCACTCGCAGCTTCAGGGACCTTCGCTTGAGCGGTCTCCGGTCAATGGGGAACCGGTCCCGGTTGCGACGCGCCCACTGGCAGGCGACGCGGTTGAGGGCGTCATCTTCCCGGGGAGTAACCTTGTTGTAGGTGATGACCTCGAACAGGCGATAGAGAAGGTCAACCAGGCTCGTGCCCGGGGTGACCTTTCCGATGCAGATGGCGGGGGCGTTGACGTTGGGATGCCACGCATGCGGCGGCAGCAGCCAGGTGAGCAACTGGAAAGGGTCCGCCCGCCGCAGGTAATCATCCAGGAAATGAACGCCGACATGGAAGTCGTTGTGTTCGGCGACGCCATCGGGATTGCGGACCAGGCCTTTGCAGCGGAACCGGGCGATGTACCGCCGGGCCGGGTCTCCGGACACGGGAATGAGCTCTAGCAGATCGCTCTGCCGCGCCAGCGCCATCCCCTCCTCAAACTGCTTTCTCAGAAAACCTTCGAGCACCAGATCGGCCATCTCAGTTCACAGCTCCAAGACGCACTTGCTCACAGCAGAAAGTGACGCTCGGTATGATCGTCCTCAACCGTCACGACGTCGCCGGCCCTGAACCCGAGACTCGTCAGCTTGCGCCGGGCGAGAGCTCGCCCGATAGACGCTTGTTCGAGCCGCGGCATCAGGTCGAAACCTCTCGCGACCATGTCATGCCTGCATTCGCGGCAGCGCCGCATCGCCCTTGAGAATCTGCCCGCAAGCCGAAGGAAGTCGCGGGCGGCGCCGCAGCGAGGGCAAGTCAGCCGTCGCGCGAAGGGCCGCCCCGCCGCGCTGAGAGAGGCGCTGTTGGAAGGGATGCGGCCGGCGACCGCACCATCGAGAAGGTCGCCAACTGTCAGCGCCGAGAGCGGCCTGTCGAGCTGCTCCAGCCGCCAGACCGCATGATCGAAGCGACACTGCGGATTCCTGCGATAGGCGGTGACGCGCTGTTTGTGGTGCGACGCGTCAATCGTCACCTCGCATCCCGCAAGAAGGCGATCGGGCGAGCCGGCGAGCAGCTTCTGGAGCTCTATCACCTGCATCGCCGCGGCGAGCGCGCCGAGGCTCGATGGCGCGTTGGTATGGGCGGTGCGGGCGCTGGCGTCTGGGTCGCACGGGTACGATTGCTCGATCAGCTCGTAGTCGCGGCGGTCCCAGGCGCATTCGAGGCATGGCGCGTCGGGTGAGGGAACATACACGTTCACCCTCGCCAGCAGTCCATCGGCGGCCACACCGGAGTCAATCCATGGGATGCCGAGATGCCAGGCCGCTTCGTTCACGTCCTGCCTCGCTGCTTTGGTATCCAGGCACGCGAGAATGACTGTCGAACGGAGCTGGCCCAGAGGGACTTCCTGGACCGGAACTGTCACGGCCTCGACCTCGAGGTCGGGCCTGATGCGCCGCACCTGGCGCGCCTGCACCACCGCCTTTGGTTTCCCGCAGTCAGACGCGAGGATGTCCTGCGAGCGCAGGTTCTTCTCCTCATAGCAGTCCTTGTCAATGAGCATGAGGCGGTTGACTTCGGGCATGCGCGCCAGATGACGGCATACATGCGAACCGACATTCCCGACACCCACAACCACGAGGCTAACGTTCTCCCCCTGGGGATTGACCACGTTACAGATCCTCCGGGCTGAACTGATAGCCGGCGTCGAGCGCGGTCGGGTATCCGCACAAAGCGCAGCCATCGGTGTAACTCCAGCAAGAAAGCGATTCCGACTGGTGGTATGACACTCCGCATCGCATACCCGGACACCGAACCGAGAGATCGCCCTTGCGCAGGGGCTGCTTGCATCGCGGGCAGCTCGCGGTCTGCCCGTCGCCCGAGAACTGGCGCACCTGGGCGCGCTCCTCGGCGGAGAAGAAGAACCGCACGGCGCCGACGCGGATCTCGTCCTGGTCGCGCAGGACCCGCATGCGCGTGGGAACCGATCGGCCGTTGACTCGGACCTTACGGATGTCCGCCACCAAAAGCACCCAGGCGGCCCTGCCCTCCGCGCTGACCTGGACGACGGTGGCCGGCGCGGACTCAAGCGCCGGCAGAGGCCCGCCCTGCCCCAGCTCAGCAGAAAGGGGCACGCGGAAACCATCGAGGGGAAGGACCGCCCAGTCGCCTACCTTATCTCGCACCCACAGATGCCCCATGTGTGCCTCCCAGGCCCGTCAACTCCGCACGCATATCATCTGATCGTCGAGCCCCCGCTGATCGGGGGCCTGCATCTGGCCCGCACATGCCCTTATCGCTCCAACCGGTCCTCGGACTGCAGCGTAGCTGAACCTGCGTCCGCAGTGTCTCTCTCTTCTCTTGGGATTCTCCAGGGCGTCAGACATGGGCAAGACTCCGCCATCATCTCAGGCGGCCAGCGGCTCCACCCAAAGGAAGCGGACCTTCTCAGACAGCCTGAATCCGGCGCCCCGGTCGAGCTCGATGACACCAAGGCCCAGCGCCTTGTTTACTTTGTGCTTAACGCCGTAGACCCACTGCCGCGAGTCATCTGACTTCAGCGCGGCCTTCTGCAGCGTCCGATGGAGGACGGTGATGGGGCGGCCGACCGACGCGGCCCGGCTCTCGCATAAGACGCGCAGGAACTTCACCACATCGTCACCCACCTCCATCCCGCCGCTGCGGTACCAAACGGTCACCGGAGGTCTTGCATCCACCACCAGGTAGTGCGGATCAGACTTCGCCCGCTTCTTGCCAGCCTCCAGCAGGCGATTGGCCTCCTCGGCCGGCACCACTCGGCTGCCTTTCTCGGTCATCACGCGGCACAGATTGGCGGTGTTCTCCATTAGGAACCAGTGCTTGACAATGGGGGAAGCGAACTCAAGCTTGCTAGAGGAAGTCATCTGAAGAATCCCAAGGCGGATCAACGCCACCGCCGCGGGGTAGTCAGAGATAGCGCTGTCTCCCTGCGCCAGACAGGCGAGGAACCTCCGCTGTGCTTCCTTCACGCCTGCCCGCAGCCGGACCGCGTAGGGATGGCAGTCGTGCTGATCGCATAGCTTCCTAGCGGCCGCGGCGAGCCGCTCCTTCCAGGGCTTGTTGGGAAGGCCAGCTTCCGTCGCCATAGCCAAGTCGCGCAAGAGCGGCGGGCGCCGGCCGGCCCACCACGCGAGCAGCTCGACCTCCTCCGAGGGATGGCCCGGGCCGATCATGGTGGAGATCTGGTCGAGAGACATGGAGGGCAAGGTCATCTGCGCGAACGGGCCGGGAAGCGGCTCGTGGCTGCCAATCAACAGGCGGAGGTTGGCGACCGCGCTGGCAAAGGATCGCAGCGCGTCGACGAGCTCTGGATGCACCTGCGCGTCATCAATGCACAGGACGACGAGTCTGTTGTCGGCGTGCACGAGGTCGCGAACCCGGCGATCGAACGCAAAGGGCGCAACTGCGGACAGCGACTGCTTCGGCGCCAGCTCCGTCGCGAGCGAGTGCAGGGCCAGCTGGACCGCGTCCGCTGCTGGGGTGGAGATGAACTGCCCCAGCGGCAGGTAGACCCAGCGCGCCAGCGCCGAGATGGCGGGGGCCAACTGCGCAGTGAGGAATGTGGTCAGTCCTCCCTGGATCGGGGAGAGGAGCATGAGGTCACGCCGCATCGTCCCGGCGAGCAGGTAGCTTACGATCGTATCAACGAACTCCGTCTGCCAGAGGGCGAGAGAGATCCCCGGCAGCAACCGCACTCCCCGAACGGCTCCACCCCGTGACATTGCGCGTCCCCTCCGCAATCTGCGAACGCACGCCCGGCGTCAGGAGCGACCATCGCTGACCGAGACGCCTAAAGGATGATCACCAGCGACAAGCGAACCAACTGCCCAGGTACCAGGACACGTCCAGCGTGCCGCAAGCACGGGCCTTGACTGGTCCTCCGCGGCGAACAGCCCGTTGTCCGCCCTTGGCGAGGCGCCGTTGCATGAGAAGGGGCCTCACTGCAAGCGGCTATGCCTCAATAGCAGACTAGCATAGGGCCTGGGCGATGTCAAGAGCCATTCTGTTAGAGGATGTCCTACTGGCGGCTCAGGACTGTTTGATCGTTGGCGGAGACCGTGGTAGACTGGTTATTGAGCCAACGTTTCATAGAGCGATACAATGGGCCAACAATGAGAGTAGCGGACGGTCGCACCCGCGGAATAGCAGGGCGGAACGACTCGGCTCCCTTCACCGAGCTTGACATCGGCAGCCTCGTGGTCGCCCACCTCGTGGCGAGGGAGAACATGAGCTACGAGGAGGTTCAGGAGCTGACAGGCTGTTCGCGGGCAACCGTGGCCCGCAGACTCAAGCACGCAAAGAAGAAGGGATGGCTACTCGAGCGCCTCGAGCTGCAGGTCCCACAGGGACTCAAGGCTCTACGAGACGCCTATGTCGAGCAGGTCCACCACTTGAGCCTGGAGCAGTCACTGCTGGCCCATCTCCAGCGGTACGGGGTGCGCAACGTCACCGTCGTATCGGACCACGAGTCGCGCCGGGCGGGCGCCTGGGTAGTGCCGCGACGGATTGGGCGTGCGGCCGCCCTCAGATTGGCGGAGGCGCTGCAGAACCAGAGCGGGGTGGTGGGGGTCAACTGGGGATGGTCAACTATGTGGGCCATCCAACTGCTTCCCCAACCAGTCAGGCCGAAACCCGACGTCGTGTTCGTCCCTCTGATGGGCAACCTCTCCATAGATCAGAGGCTGTCGGAGCAGTATGAGCAATCGCTGATGTGCTCGGCGAACCGCCTCTCGCGGCTCGCGGGCGAAGTCTACGGCGCACCTTTCCGAAGGCTAACCACACCTGCGTTCATCCCAAAGAGATTCGCGACTGCCCCCGTGGGAGAGGGGAGCGAGGAGGCGCTCAGCACGATCTGGTCGGTCATCGAGGAGGACCTTTCCTATCTTGACGTCTTCGGTGCCGGCCACCGCTCCGGCGCTTCGACCTCGGGCGGCGGGCTCGTTGATCGGATGGACATGATCATGACTGGCATGAGCGGCCTGGAGACGACGAGCACCCTGACGACGATGGCGCGGTTGATAGATGAGCGCGAGCTTGGCGCGTTGAGGGAAGCGGGTTATGTGGGCGATCTGGGCGGGCACTTCATCCGCGACCCGATGCTGCCACCAGGCGATCCCCAAGTCGGGCAGTTGGCCGACGCCATCAGCGGACTGGTGGTCTCGGCCAAGCCCGAGGACTTCGTGCGAACCGCGCGCCGGGCGAGGGAAACCGGCAATGAGAACGGGGGTGTCTTCATGATCGGGCGGCGTCCGCAGAAGGCGCCGGCCTTCATTGCTGCCTGTCGAATGGGGGCGGTGAACGAGCTGTTCACCGACGAGCAAACCGCCCAGCGGATGCTCGAGATCCTGGAGAGCGATCAGCCTGTCGGCCTCGGAGCAGGTCAGAGCTAGAGGTCGAACGGGCGAAGCGGCCGACGCCGTCTTCTCCCGAACGTCTCTGCCACGGCTGGCCCTCTCACACCGCCCCGCTGGTCAGCAACGCGATCACGGCCCATAGGCCGCGGTTGAGCATATCGCCGACAATGAGGCCAGTGGCGAGAGGGACCGCACGGCGGTAGAGCCGGAGTCCCCCATAGCGCAGCACCAGGACCTTTGCCGCCCACCCAACGACAAACGGCATGCAGAACCAGTGCATGCCCCAGACATTGGAGGCGAGATAGCCCATCGGACGGAACGGCCACCAGGGGAAGCGGAGGCGCATGACACCGAGCGCGACTGTCACGGCCGCCTTGTCCTGTGCGGGGGTCGTTCCTCCGCCCGTGGCGCTATCGAACGGCCGGAAGCACATCGGGGTCGGTCGTCGTGCGCTCTGCAAACTCGATCTGGAGCAGGGGGAAGGGCGAACGCTGCGCCGAACCGAGCTAGCAACGGCTGAGCGTGCCATGCGCGGGACTAGCGGGCAGTTGGACCGATGAGACAGGGCGAGAACGGATGGGCTTTGAACGTGGGGTAGATGCCGGCTTCACCTTGTGCTGTCCGGCGTGTCAGGGGGAACTCCAGCTACAGCAGGAAGCATTCCTGTGTGGAGTGTGTGGGCGCGTCTGGGAGAGGCATATGGGTGTCGCCAGCTTCTCCGACACCGACCGTTACTGGGGGAGAGACCCAAGGTCCGAGGTGCGCACCATCCTTGAGGATGCTCGCCAGCAGGGCTGGGACGAGGCCGTCCATCGCCAACTGCCGGCGCGGGACCGCGATACGTACCGTCGCATCTTCGACCCTCGTCGGGTGGACTGGTTCTACCTCGGCAGTGTCGAGCAACGGCGTGTGGCGCTTGAGCTGGGAGCAGGCTGGGGCGGGGTGTCGCTGCGTCTCGCCAGGCTGTTCGATCGCGTCGTGGCAGTTGACGGGGTGTTGGACAGAACCAGATTCGCGCAGCTCCTGTTCGAGGAGGATGGGATCGAGAACGCGGTCGCCGTCCACGCCGACCCGAGCGCGCTGCCGCTTCGGCGCGAGAGCTGTGACCTGGTGGTGATGGGTGATGGATTCGAGTACGCACATTCCTGGAGCAATGAGCCCGGGCCCACCGCCGCCCAGCGAAGCCTGCTCTCGAACGCGTACCTGCTCTTACGGCCGGGCGGCAGTCTGTGTATGGGAGTCACGAACCGATGTTCGGCTAGCTCGATACTGGCGAGAGTTCGGGGAGGAGGTCGAGGAACTAGCCTCAGTCATACCGTGTTCGGGTACCGGAGGCTGCTGGAGTCCGCCGGATTCGCCGAGGTGGAGACCTACGCTGCGTTTCCCTCCCACCACCACCCACGGATGATGGTGCCCTTGTCTGACCCAGCCAAGCTGGCGTGGGCCAGCGAACTGAGCCTGGCCCGCCGCGCCAGGAAGCTGGGCACTGCGGGGAGGATGATCCACCGGCTGGTAGCTACTCCGGCAATCGCCAGCTTAGCCTGCTTTCTGTCGGACTCGCTTGTCATCTGGGCCCGTCGGCCATCTGTGCCTGCGACTGAGACCGGCCGGGCCCAGAAGGCTGGCTTTGCTCAGCTCCTCAGGGAGCGAATCATCGCTGAGTGGAGCGAACTCGGCCTCGGCAGTCCTCGGCCATCATCCGTATCGGTGGTGCAGTTCTCCGGCAATTGGGACCGCGGCGGGAAGGTGAACTGGCTCGTCTTCCCTGACCACGGCCGCAAACCGGCGCTCGTCGCCAAGATCGCGCGGGTTCGTGCCGACGGAACCCGCGTCGCTCACGAACATGAGATAATGCAGTGGCTCCGCTCGTTGCCTGGCGCGGTAAGCGCGCACATCCCGACCCCGCTCGCGCGATGGGAGGTAAGTGGCCACACGATCAGCCTCCAGGAAGCCGCTGGCTATCCTCCTCTGAGCGGCGCGCTGGCAGGTGATAGCGCCGAGGGCGCGGTGGTGAAGGCGCTGCGCCTCGGTCTCCCGTTCCTAGCGGAGCTAGCGCTGGCCACGCGCCGCGATCTGCTTCCCGGCACCGAGCACCCTTATCTGGGCGAGCTTGTCGCCAACGCGCTGTCGGCCGCCGAGAGCCCGCGCTACCCGCCGCTCACCCGCGAACTCCTGACCGGACTGGCGCATCTGGCAGAGCAAGCACAGCAGGAGCGTTGCGTGCCGTTCACCGCGGCCCACCATGGGGACATGAGCGTCGGGGACCTGCTCGCGGACGGGAAAGGTGCGTTCCGCGTGATAGATTGGGAATGGGCCGTTGAGCGCGGGCTGCCGTTCGTGGACCTCGTGTGCCTTGGCATCTCGGCCGCTTCCATGAAGGGCGCTGCCGCTATCGCGCCGACAATGGTGGCGCTGACAAGCCCGATGCCGGTACGCGAACCGTACGGGGTCATCAGCGAGATAGCAAGCGATTACTGCTCCCGCTTGGGCCTGAGCGACGCGGCGCGCCGGCCACTTGCCGCGGCTGCGCTGCTCAACCTGATGCTGCACATGCCTAACAGCAGGCTGTCGGTCCTCGAGTTGTCCCTGCCGTCGCAGTCCGACCCAGCAATAGCTGGCGCACAGACACTACTAGGGCTAGGCGCCGGGCTGCCGTCCTCGTAGAAGGGCAACGGCGGCGTTGCGGCCCCAGTAGGGTGGCGAGCGCGCCCATGTTATTTCCCGGTCCGGCGGCGGCGGGCCGGCGCTCGGCGTCGCCCCGGGGCCGCCGTCCTGCGCTTGATCACGTAGCCCTTACTCAGCAGAGCTGGCGGGATGCCTTCTACGATGGCGGCGTCCAGCTCCTGATCCTTCGGGCGGACGTGTTTGAACGGCGCAACCGCCCGCTGGAGCCGGAGGGGCTCATCCGTGACGGGTGCCCACTGGTATCCCCTGAGAAGGCGATCGCGCAGCCACACATCGTGCTCGATCTCGACGAGCCTCTGCTTGCTCGCTCGCAGGTCGGCGGAGCGAGCAGGCGAGTTCGTCCGCACCACCTCGTAGCCGGCGTCGTGGAGCTTGGCCCGCACCACCCGGGCGGATTTCCTGTTTTCATCCTTCACCGCCTCATCGAGTTGCCTGTAATCCACCAACCAGGGGTGCTTCTTCTTTTTGTCGTCCCTGGGATATCCATAGGTCCAACCATCCTTCTTCTTGGCAGCACACCATGCCTTATGGCAGGCTTCAGCCAGCAGCTCTATCTCCGATGTCTCCAGTTCCCCTTGCTGGACGTGGGTGAGGAAGTCCGGCGAGACATGAAGCTCCAGCAGTTCCTGCGGAGGCAGGTCGGCCGCGCCAAAGCGGCCCTTGCTCGGCGTGCTCATGCTGACAATGGAGGAGAGAGATCGAGCCTCGTGGAGGTAGCGCTTGGCGCGCAGGAATCCCCGAACCACTCCCGCGCTGACTGCGGCCACGCCGGACTTCGGATCAATGATCTGTGGACAGCACTGCTCGAGGGCGACCCTCAGCATGATGCCACGCCGGATGAGATACGCGACGTCCGCGCTCTGCTGCGACGTCCCAGTCCTCCCTGGCGCGTTTGCAGTCCCGACCGGGTTGGGCCCTTTGACATTGACGAAGCCGCGCAGCCTGCCGATGAAGTCCGGTCCTTTGGCTTGGACGAACCTTTCTCTCACAGCCTTGCTTGCGTTAGACCTGTCGAAGGAGGCGTAGTCATAGGCCGTTCCGCCGGCGAAGACGAAGATGGCACGGCCAAAGGGGTGAACGACGCCACCGGAGCGGAAAGACGCGTCCTGCATAGGCTCGAGAAAGTGCTTCAACCATTTGAGGCCATCGGCGTCGAACTCATCCCAGAAGACCAGCGGGATCTGCCCGTGGACGGAAGCGTCGCGCGCCTGGTGGAAGGCAACGTGAAGCTGCCTTTCCGACGTGAACTGGGACAGGTTGAACTTCAGCACCGCCTTGTCTCGGCCGAAGACCTCGTTGGCAAGCTGTTCGATGGCGAAGGACTTCCCGGATCCTGGCTTGCCGAACACCGCCAGCGAAAGCGGGTTCCGGTCCTTGTGGTTTGACCGGTATAGAAGGATAAGGTTTCGCACCGCGTTGAGCCGCTCAACTTCCTCCCGGTCCACGCTGACGAACTTGCCGTACTTGGCCTTGGGGGCGGCTTCGAGCGCCCGCTCTATGCCCCAGACCACCACCTCGGTCGCCTTTGCCGCCACATACTCAAAACCGACTCCGGTCAGGTCTCTCACCAGGTCAGACTTGGCGGACGGTTGGCGCCGGAGCACAGGGTCGGTGAGCATGTCATGGGGGAAAGCGCAGAAGTAGACTCGCGACGCGGCCTCATCTTCCTTGGTGCTGGCATGAAGAATGCCCCCAATCCTGTCGTAGGCTGCACTAGGCACGAACTTCCCCGCCCCGGCCCCCACTTGGTGGTTGGCGCGCATCGCCGCCAGACCGCGTGAGATCGCAATGAAGATGGGGTAATCGTCAGGCTGAAGCTCGTGTCGGGCGAGGGCCGCCGTAAGGATGGTGGTGGCGCCAAACGTCTGGCCAGGCAGGCCAAGCTTCCAGACACCCTCCAGGTCGGTCGGGCTATAGGCGAAGAGCTCGAACTCGGCGCGCTCTCGGAGCTTGCCACCCTGCTTCGGCGGCGGGAAACGCCTCGAGGAGCAGCGAGAGAAGCTGGCGGCACCGGCGCACCCGAAATGCACGACGACCCGGCGGCATCGGGCAAGATCCTCCGAAGAAGCGCCATGCTCGAACTCGTGCACGGTCTCCTCGATCGTCTTGTCCCACGAGAGGGCCTGTGAGATGACCGCGCCCCTTGCCCGCAGCACCGTGACCGGCAGCACCACCGTCAACCGGTCAGCGAACCGATCGAGCAACTGCTGCCACAGTGGGTTGGTTGGGAGAGAGGAGGTCTTGAGCACAATCCTCTGTGCCTCGCCCCCTTTCCGGAGCGCAGCAGGCCACAAGGTATCATCTTCGAAGAACCCGAGATGCAGGTCATCCAGGACGAGCAGGGCCGGCTTCGCGTCGTCACCGGTTATGACGGGCGCCTGCCCGCCAGGGGGTGCACGATGACATCCCAGAAACTGGCTGATCCGCCATACCTGTTCCCGCGAGTCGTTTGCCTCCTCCGTCTTGTGGTGGAGGGACCAGACCTGATAGGCCTGATTGACTCTTAGGTTCGGGTCGGAGGGCGATCCTTTGTCGGGATCCGGCCCGCACACATTGACACCCTCGCGATCGCAACTGAGGGCAACCAGGTCCTTCAGGTACCAGGCGCCACCCCTGGTCACCTCAAGCAGGGTTCGGCTGACAGGCTCGTGGTGGCCCGCGGGAGTGTCAGCATACTGCACCAGGTTGAAGTCCCAGATCAGATCGCCAGCGACGACGACCGTCTTGGCCCCGCTCGTTCCGCCCTTGGCTTTTCTC